>Ga0210394_10007316_pt1 | contig 11668 bp, 14 predicted proteins | sample IncBWC12MmetaG_FD_160121 | JGI IMG/M metagenome (GOLD analysis project Ga0210394, IMG submission 160121) | Forest soil microbial communities from Barre Woods Harvard Forest LTER site, Petersham, Massachusetts, United States - Inc-BW-C-12-M | ecosystem: Environmental > Terrestrial > Soil >... | reverse complement strand
TGGCCCGTGGCGCGCTGGAAGCGCAGGTTGAACTGCTCCTTCTTCAGCTTGAGCACCTCGTCGTCGATCTGATCGATCGTCATCGCTCTGATGTCGGCCGCTTTCATGTCACGCTTACTCGCTGATCCGCTCGATGAAACGGGTCTTGATCGGTAGCTTGGCGGCGGCAAGCGCCAGCGCCTCCTTGGCGACCTGCACCGGCACGCCATCGATCTCGAACAGGATGCGGCCGGGTTTTACCCGCGCAACCCAGAGCTCCGGCGTGCCCTTGCCCGAGCCCATGCGCACTTCGAGCGGCTTTTTCGACACCGGCACGTCGGGGAACATGCGGATCCAGACCCGGCCGGAACGCTTCATGTGCCGCGTCAGCGCGCGGCGCGCCGCCTCGATCTGGCGCGCGGTGACACGGTCGGGCTCCATCGCCTTGAGTCCGAACTGGCCGAACGCCAGATCGATCGCGCTCGAGGCGACGCCGTGGATGCGGCCCTTGTGGGCCTTGCGGAATTTGGTGCGTATCGGTTGCAGCATGATTTTACGCCTTTATCGATCCCGTTCGCTCACGCTGCATCCCGGCGCGGCCGTCCGGCGTCGCCCTCGGCCATCTTCTTGTCTTGCGCCATCGGGTCGTGCTCCATGATCTCGCCCTTGAAGATCCAGACCTTGACGCCGCAGGTGCCGTAGGTGGTGAACGCGGTGGCCACGCCGTAATCGACGTCGGCGCGCAAGGTGTGCAGCGGCACGCGGCCTTCGCGATACCACTCCATGCGCGCGATTTCGGCGCCGCCGAGCCGGCCCGAGCAGTTGATGCGGATGCCGCCGGCGCCGAGCCGCATCGCCGATTGCACGGCGCGCTTCATCGCGCGGCGAAAGGCCACTCTGCGCTCGAGCTGCTGCGCGATCGATTCGGCAACCAGCTGCGCGTCGAGCTCGGGCTTGCGGATTTCGATGATGTTGATGACCACGTCGCTGTCGGTCAGCGCTGCGACCTTGCGGCGCAGCTTCTCGATGTCGGCGCCCTTTTTGCCGATGACGACGCCCGGGCGCGCCGAATGGATGGTGACGCGGCATTTCTTGTGCGGGCGCTCGATGACGATCTTGGACACCGCGGCCTGCTTGAGCTCTTTCATCAGCGCCTTGCGGATTTCCATGTCCTCGTGCAGCAGCGTGCCGTAGCTCGTTTTGCCGGCATACCACCGCGAGTCCCAGGTGCGGTTGATGCCGAGCCGAAGCCCGACCGGATTGACTTTTTGACCCATGGTCTTCTCCTAACCGCGTCCCGTTACTGTGCCGCCGCCTCGACCTCACGCACCACGATGGTGAGGTGAGCGAACGGCTTGGTGATGGCTCCGACCCGGCCGCGGCCGCGCGACTCGTGGCGCTTGATGACCAGCGACTTGCCGACATGGGCCTCGACGACGACGAGATCGTCGACGTCGAGATCGTGATTGTTCTCGGCATTGGCGATCGCCGATTCCAGGCATTTGCGCACGTCGCGAGCGATGCGCTTGCGCGAAAACTCGAGATCCGCGAGCGCGGTCGCGACCTTCTTGCCGCGGATGAGCTGCGCCAACAGGTTGAGCTTCTGCGGACTGATGCGCAGCATGCGGGCGACCGCCTTGGCCTCGGTTTCGGAGAGCGCGCGCTCGCGCTTTTTCTTGCTCATGACAAAACCTCTCCCCGCCTCATGACGTGCCGGCGGCAGGTGCTGCCGGCGTGGCGCCCGGCGCCGGGGCTGCACCCGGTGCGGCGCCCGGCGCGCCCGGCGCACCGGCGCGCTTGGCTTTGCGGTCCGACGAATGGCCGTAGAACGAGCGGGTCGGCGCGAACTCGCCGAACTTGTGGCCGACCATTTCCTCGGTGACGATCACCGGGATGTGCTTCTGGCCGTTGTAGACGCCGAAGGTGAGGCCTACGAACTGCGGCAGGATGGTCGAACGCCGCGACCAGATGCGGATCATCTCGTGGCGGCCTGACGAGCGCGCGGCATCCGCCTTTTTCAGCAGATAGCCGTCGACAAACGGGCCTTTCCAAACCGAACGCGCCATGATCGCTCCTGACTCTCTTTTTAGGTCTTCTTCCGCGCGTGGCGGCTTGCCATGATGAATTTCGCGGTGCGCTTGTTCTTGCGCGTCTTCTTGCCTCTGGTCGGCTTGCCCCACGGCGTCACCGGATGCCGGCCGCCGCGCGTTCGCCCGCCGAGCGGATGGTCGACCGGGTTCATGGTCTCGCCGCGGACATGGCCGCGCCGGCCCATCCAGCGGCTGCGGCCGGCCTTGCCGATCGAGATGTTCATGTTGTCCGGGTTGGACACCGCGCCGACGGTGGCGATGCAGCGGCCGTGCACCAGGCGCTGCTCGCCGGAATTCAGACGCAGGATCACATATTCGCCGTCGCGGCCGACGATCTGCGCATAGGTGCCGGCCGAGCGCGCGATCTGGCCGCCCTTGCCGATCTTGATCTCGATATTGTGCACGATGGTGCCGACCGGAATATTGGCGGTCGGCATGGCGTTGCCGGGCTTGACGTCGACATGCTCGCCGGAGACCACCGCGTCGCCGACCGAGAGCCGCTGCGGCGCAAGGATGTAGTCGAGCTCGCCGTCCTCGTATTTGATCAGCGCGATGAAGGCGGTGCGGTTCGGATCGTATTCGAGCCGCTCGACCTTGGCCGGCGCGTCGAACTTGCGGCGCTTGAAGTCGATCTTGCGATAGGCCTGCTTGTGACCGCCGCCGCGATAGCGCGACGTGATGTGGCCGTTGTTGTTGCGGCCGCCGGTCGAATTCTTGCCTTCGGTCAGCGCTTTGACCGGCTTGCCGGAATAGAGCGCAGAGCGGTCCACCAGCACCAGCTGGCGCTGGCCCGGCGTGACAGGATTATATGTCTTCAGTGCCATCCCGCCGCTCCCTTACAGACCCGTGGTCACGTCGATCGACTGACCCTCTTCGAGGGTCACGATGGCGCGCTTTGAGTCCGACTGCAGCCCGCGGCGGCCCTTGAAGATCTTCCACTTGCCGCGGCGGCGCAGCGTGTTGACGCTTTTGACCTTGACGTCGAACAGCTTTTCGACCGCTTCCTTGATCTGCGGCTTGGTCGCGGTCATGGCGACCTTGAACATCACCTTGTTGTGCTCGGACGCGTTGGTCGCCTTCTCGGTGATGAGCGGGGCGATGATGACGTCGTAATGGCGCGGATCGGTGGTGGTCATTTGAAGCGCGCCTCCAACGCATCGACCGCGGCCTTGGTCAGCACGAGCTTATGCCGCCGCATGATATCGTAGACGTTGATGCCGGCGACCGGCAGTACGTCAATATTGGGAATATTGCGCGCAGCAGTACGCACATCGGCCGCGACCTCGGCGCCGTCGATCAACAGCGCGTTGGATAGGCCGAGTTTTTCGAACTGGCTGCGCAGCGCCTTGGTCTTGGCGTCCTTCACGCTCAGCGCCTCGATGACGATGATGCCGTCGTCCTTGGCCTTGGCCGAGAGCGCGTGCTTGAGCGCGAGCGCGCGGACCTTCTTCGGCAGGCCGATCTCGTGGCTGCGGGTCTGCGGGCCGAACGAGCGGCCGCCGCCGCGGAATAGATTGACCCGCGCCGAACCGTGGCGCGCCGAGCCGGTGCCCTTCTGCCGGTACATTTTCTTGCCGGTACGGTGGATGTCGGCGCGGTTCTTCACCTGATGGGTGCCGGCTTGGCGTTTGGCCAATTGCCACACCACGCAGCGATGAATGAGATCGGTGCGCGGCTCGAGCCCGAAGATAGTGTCGGACACCGTGACCGAGCCGGATTTCTTGCCGTCGAGCGTCGTGACTTTCAATTCCATGTCACGCGCTCCCTGCGTCTTGCCCGACTGCGACAGGGGCCGTCGATTCATTGTCGGCGAGCTTGAACTTGCCGGGCTTCGGCACGCCATCCGGCAATTTCTTCTTCACCGCATCGCGCACCGTGATCCAGCCGCCTTTGACGCCGGGCACCGCGCCCTCGACCATGATGAGGCCGCGCGCCACGTCGGTCTGCATGACTTTGAGATTGAGCGTGGTCACCCGGTCGACACCAAGATGGCCGGGCATTTTCTTGTTCTTGAAGGTCTTGCCGGGGTCCTGGCGGCCGCCAGTCGAGCCGATCGAGCGGTGCGAGATCGACACGCCGTGGCTCGCCCGCAGGCCGGAGAAATTCCAGCGCTTCATGCCGCCGGCAAAACCCTTGCCGGTCGAAGTGCCGGTGACGTCGACATATTGACCGACGACAAAATGATCGGCCGTGATCTCGGCGCCGACCGGGATCAGGCCGTCGTCGTCGACGCGGAATTCGGCGAGCTTGCGCTTGGGCTCGACCTTGGCGACGGCGAAGTGGCCGCGGTCGGCCTTGGTGGTGCGTTGCACCTTGCGCTGGCCGGCGCCGAGCTGCAACGCCACATAGCCGTTCTTGTCCTTGGTGCGGTGGGCGATGACCTGGCAATTGCCGAGGCGGAGTACCGTCACCGGCACATGCTCACCGGCCTCGGTGAAGAGGCGCGTCATCCCGACCTTTTGTGCGAGCACTCCGGAACGCATGTCTCTATTCCTTAAATCGCGCCTTAGAGCTTGATCTCGACGTCGACGCCGGCGGCAAGGTCGAGCTTCATCAGCGCATCGACCGTTTGCGGCGTCGGATCGACGATGTCGAGCAGGCGCTTATGCGTGCGCATTTCGAACTGCTCGCGGCTCTTCTTGTCGATGTGCGGCGAGCGGTTGACGGTGAACTTCTCGATCTTGGTCGGCAGCGGGATCGGCCCACGCACCTGCGCGCCGGTGCGCTTCGCCGTATTGACGATCTCGCGCGTCGACGCATCGAGGATGCGGTGATCGAACGCCTTGAGCCGGATTCTTATGTTTTGACCGTTCATGATATCGCTCTTGAAAAGAGGATGCCCCGCTTTTGCGGGGCATTACACTCCACTACTCGACGATGCTCGCCACCACGCCGGCGCCGACGGTGCGACCGCCCTCGCGAATGGCGAAGCGCAGCTTCTCTTCCATGGCGATCGGCACGATCAGGGTGACTTCCATGGCGATGTTGTCGCCCGGCATCACCATCTCGGTGCCTTCCGGCAAGGTCACCACGCCAGTCACGTCGGTGGTGCGGAAGTAGAACTGCGGCCGGTAGTTGGTGAAGAACGGCGTGTGGCGTCCGCCCTCCTCCTTGGTGAGGATGTAGGCCTCGGCCTTGAACTTGGTGTGCGGCTTCACCGAACCCGGCTTGCACAGCACCTGGCCGCGTTCCACCTCTTCGCGTTTCGTGCCGCGCAGCAGGCAACCGACGTTGTCGCCGGCCTCGCCCTGGTCGAGCAGCTTGCGGAACATTTCGACGCCGGTGACGACCGTCTTGAGCGTCGGCTTGATGCCGACGATTTCGACTTCCTCGCCAACCTTGATCACGCCGCGCTCGATGCGGCCGGTACACACCGTGCCGCGGCCGGAGATCGAGAACACGTCTTCGACCGGCATCAGGAACGGCTGATCCTTCGGGCGCTCCGGCTGCGGGATATACTCGTCCACTGCCTTCATCAGGGCATCGATCGAGTTCTTGCCGAGTTCCGGATTCTTGTCTTCGAGCGCCGCCAGCGCCGAGCCCTTAATGACCGGAATCTTGTCGCCGGGGAATTGGTACTTGGACAGAAGCTCGCGCACTTCGAGCTCGACCAGCTCGAGGAGCTCCGGATCATCCACCATGTCCACCTTGTTGAGGTAGACCACGAGTGCCGGTACGCCGACCTGGCGGGCGAGCAGGATGTGCTCGCGGGTCTGCGGCATCGGGCCGTCGGCCGCGCTCACCACCAGGATGGCACCGTCCATCTGGGCGGCGCCGGTGATCATGTTCTTCACATAGTCGGCATGGCCGGGGCAGTCGACGTGCGCGTAATGCCGCTTGTCGGTTTCGTACTCGACGTGGGCGGTCGCAATGGTGATGCCGCGCGCCTTCTCCTCGGGGGCCTTGTCGATCTGATCGTAGGCCGTGAATTGCGCCTGCCCCTTTGCTGCCGCGACCTTGGTGATGGCTGCCGTCAACGTCGTCTTACCGTGATCGACGTGCCCGATCGTACCGATATTGCAATGCGGTTTTGTGCGATTGAATTTTTCTTTGGCCATGAGACTCTCCGTTGCGACTCTTGGTCTTTACCCTTGTGAATGTTTATCCGGCGAACTTCGCCTGGACTTCTTCGGCGATGGCTTTCGGCACTTCTGCGTAGTGGTCGAATTGCATCGTGAACGTGGCGCGCCCCTGTGACATGGAGCGTAGATTGTTGACGTAGGAGAACATGTTGGCGAGCGGCACCATCGCGTTGATGACGTTGGCATTGCCGCGCATGTCCTGGCCCTGAATCTGGCCGCGGCGCGAATTGAGGTCGCCGATGACCGAGCCGGTATAGTCTTCCGGCGTCACCACCTCGACCTTCATGATCGGCTCGAGCAGCACCGAGGCGCCCTTCGCCAGCGCCTCGCGCATCGCCGCGCGCGCCGCGATCTCGAACGCCATCGCCGACGAATCGACGTCGTGGGAGTCGCCGTCGATCAGCGACACTTTCAGATCGACCACCGGGAAGCCGGCGATCACGCCTGACGTGAGCTGACCTTCGAGACCCTTTTCGACGGCCGGGATGAACTCTCTCGGCACCGAGCCGCCGACGACCTCGTTCTCGAACGCAAAGCCGGCGCCGGGCGTGTTCGGCTCGGCGACGATCTTGATGCGCGCAAACTGGCCGTGGCCGCCGGTCTGTTTTTTGTGCACGTAGTCGACCGTGGCGGACCGGGAAATCTTCTCGCGATAGGCGACCTGGGGCGCGCCGATATTGGCGTCGACCTTATAGGTGCGCTTGAGGATATCGACCTTGATGTCGAGATGCAGCTCGCCCATGCCCTTGATGATGGTCTGGCCGGATTCCTGGTCGGTATGGACGCGGAACGACGGGTCTTCGGCCACCAGCTTCGCCAGTGCGACGCCGAGCTTCTCCTGGTCGGCCTTCGACTTCGGCTCGATGGCGATCTCGATCACCGGATCGGGGAATTCCATCTTCTCCAGGATCACCGGCTTTTGCGCATCGCACAGCGTGTCGCCGGTGCGCACCTCTTTGAGGCCGGCCAGCGCCACGATATCGCCGGAGAAGGCCTCCTTGATGTCTTCGCGGTTATTGGCGTGCATCAGCAGCATGCGGCCGACGCGCTCTTTGCGTTCCTTGGTCGAGTTCATCACGCCGGTGCCGCTTTCGAGCTTGCCCGAATAGATGCGGCAGAAGGTGATGGTGCCGACGAACGGATCGTCCATGATCTTGAATGCGAGCAGCGCCATCGGCTCGCTGTCCAACGCCTTGCGCTCGACCTCGTTGCCCTTGAGATCGATGCCCTTCACCGGCGGCACGTCGACCGGCGACGGCAGGTAATCGACCACGGCGTCGAGCAGCGGCTGCACGCCCTTGTTCTTGAAGGCCGAGCCGCAGAACACCGGAAAGAACTTGCTGGCAATGGTCGCCTTGCGAACGAGGCTCTTGAGCGTCGCTTCGTCGGGCTCCTTGCCTTCGAGATACGCGGTCGTCGCGTCGTCATCGAGCTCGACGGCGGCCTCGACGAGCTTCTCGCGATATTCCTTGGCCTGATCCAACAGCTCGGCCGGAATTTCGATGTCGTGATATTTGGCGCCTAGCGTCTCTTCGTCCCACACCACGCCGACCATGCGCACCAGATCGATGATGCCCTTGAACCCCGCCTCGGCCCCGATCGGCAGCTGCAGCGCGACCGGCTTGGCGCCGAGACGATCGACGATGTCCTTGAGGCACTGGAAATAATCCGCGCCGATCTTGTCCATCTTATTGCAGAACACGATGCGCGGCACGTTATAGCGGTCGCCCTGCCGCCATACCGTCTCGGTCTGCGGCTCCACGCCCTGGTTGGAATCGAGCACGCATACCGCGCCGTCGAGCACGCGCAACGAGCGCTCTACCTCGATGGTGAAATCGACGTGGCCGGGCGTGTCGATGATGTTGAGCCGCTTGCCGTTCCACAGCGCGGTGGTCGCGGCCGACGTGATGGTGATGCCGCGCTCCTGCTCCTGCTCCATGAAATCCATGGTCGCGGCGCCGTCGTGCACCTCGCCCATCTTGTGGCTCTTGCCGGTGTAATAGAGGACGCGTTCGGTCGTCGTCGTCTTGCCGGCATCGATGTGAGCCATGATGCCGAAGTTACGGTAGTCCTCGATCGGGTGCGTGCGGGGCATTGTCTTGTCCTGGGGTCCTTCGCTGTCGCTGGCTTTACCAGCGATAGTGCGAAAACGCGCGGTTGGCTTCCGCCATCCGGTGCGTGTCTTCGCGCTTCTTAACGGCGTTTCCCCTGTTATTCGATGCGTCGAGCAGTTCTGCGGACAGCCGCTCGGTCATTGTTTTTTCGTTGCGTTCGCGCGCCGCCGAGATGATCCAGCGGATGCCGAGCGCCTGACGCCGCGAGGTGCGCACTTCGACCGGCACCTGATAGGTGGCGCCGCCGACGCGGCGCGAGCGCACTTCGATCGACGGCATGACGTTGTCGAGCGCCTGCTGGAACACGGCGACCGGGCTCTGCCTGGTCTTGCCCTCGATGATGTCGAGCGCGCCATAGACGATAGTCTCCGCAGCCGACTTCTTGCCGGCGTGCATCACCGAGTTCATGAATTTCGTGACCACCACGTTCCCGAATTTCGGGTCCGGCTGGATCTCGCGTTTATCGGCCCTGTGACGGCGGGACATCTCTTCTTTCCTTCGTCATGGCCGGGCTTGTCCCGGCCATCCACGTCTTCCCTTACGTTCTCCAGCTCACGCCGGCTCTCAAACTGCCTCTCGAGTTCCCCGGGTCTCGCTCCGCTCGCCCGGGGATCTACGCAAAAAGGCCGACTACTTCGGCCTTTTTGCTCCGTATTTCGATCGCCGCTGCTTGCGGTTTTTTACGCCTTGCGTGTCGAGCACACCGCGCAGGATGTGATAGCGCACGCCCGGCAGATCTTTGACGCGGCCGCCGCGGATCATCACCACCGAATGCTCCTGCAGGTTATGACCCTCGCCCGGGATGTAGCCGATGACCTCGAAGCCGTTGGTCAGCCGCACCTTGGCGACCTTGCGCAGCGCCGAATTCGGCTTCTTCGGCGTCGTGGTGTAGACGCGGGTGCAGACGCCGCGCTTTTGCGGGCTCTGCTGCAACGCCGGCACCTTCTTCTTCGCGTGCTGCGTCACCCGCGGCTTGCGAATGAGCTGGTTGATCGTCGGCATGCGCCACTTCGCTCCAGACGGGGCTTGCGCCCCTTTTGCCTAAACTCATCGCCCGGTTTTGCCGCGAATCCATTCGCGCAAAACCAAATCGCGCCATCCGCTTCCCGAGGCGGAAGGGCGCTTGGTCTTCGCAGAGGACCACGCCGTTAAGCGTGGTCATGCCCTGATAATCTGACTTCCGAAGCCAGAGGCAGCGTTTGAGCTTCCTTCGTCGAGGCGTCGCGCCGAATCCCGTCTTCCGAAGAATAGAATCGGAGCCAAGAAAGCGATTAACTTTCAATAGCTTATACGGGGACCCGGCAGGGCCGTTCCGACTGGCGAAGCTCACCGCCTGCCGTAAAGTGGGCGGTATGTATCGGCGCTACCGCCCCAAGTCAAGCCGATATGGGCATGAAAGCGCGATGGCGCAAGCACATCTGCGCCATTTGCCGGTCCTAAATCGTCATCCCGGCTCCATGCCTTTGGCGCGGATCATGCGCACCACTTCGGGTGTCGCCATGAAGGCAACCAATGCCCGTGCCGTCCCACTCTGTTCGCTGCCAGGGGCGAGGCCAGCCGCATAAACGATGATGTTCTGCAGTTCGCCCGGCAGTGGGCCGACCAATTCGGCGCCCTTGACGGGGAGGATGGCGACGATCTGCTGCATACCGACCTCGGCCTCGCCCTCGGCGACGATCTCGGCCACCGGGCGGCTGGTCAGCCTGGTCTTCGGCTTCATCTCGTCGGCGATGCCGAGGCGGACCAGCAAATCCGCGATATAGGCGCCGCTCGGGCCGTCGCTGTAGCCGATCGTTTGCGCTTCCTGCAGCGCGCGTTTGAGCGCCGCAACGGTGCCGATATCGGGTTTCGGCGCACCGGCGCGGACCGCAAGGCCGACCGCGGAGCGCGTGATGTCGGTCTGCGTGCCGGCGGCGATCTTGCCGGCCTCGACCAGCGCATCGAGCTCCGGCCGCGGCAACAGCGCAATGTCGAACGCGGCGCCGTCCTCGATCTCTTTTTTCAGCACCGAGGTCAACGCGAATTTGATCTCGACCTTGGCGCCGTTCGCGCGCTCGAACAGCGGCGCGACTTCGATCATGAGCGACTTCATGGCGCCGCCGGAGAGGATTTTGATGGTGGACATGGCCAATTGTAGCCCGGCTTGAGCGCAGCGAAAGCCGGGGACGATGATCCGGCTTCAATGCCGATCCCGGGTTTCGCTCCGCTCAACCCGGGCTACGAAAAAGGGCCGCCAACGTGGCGGCCCTCGGTCTTGTATGAAGCGCGGTTACTCCGCCGCCGGCAGTGCCGCGGGCTCCGCGGCGGCTTCGGCCCGCAGCGCCGCCTCCTTCTCGCGCTCGGCGAGAATGAGCGCGTCGCGTTTGACCGCGACTTCGCGGATCTTGTTCATCATGGCGCCGGTGCCGGCCGGGATCAGCCGGCCGACGATGACGTTCTCCTTGAGCCCATCGAGCGTGTCGGCCTTGCCGTTGACCGCGGCCTCGGTGAGCACGCGCGTCGTCTCCTGGAACGACGCCGCCGAGATGAACGATCGCGTCTGCAGCGAGGCCTTGGTGATGCCGAGCAGCACCGGATGCGCGGTCGCCGGCTTCTTGCCTTCGGCCACGAACCGGGCATTGACCTCGTCGAACTCGGTCTTGTCGATCTGCTCGCCTTGGATCAGGTCGGTTTCGCCGGAGTCCTCGATCTCGACCTTCTGCAGCATCTGCCGCACGATCACTTCGATGTGCTTGTCGTTGATCGCGACGCCTTGCAGCCGGTAGACGTCCTGGATCTCGTTGACCAGGTAGCCGGCAAGCTCCTCGACGCCCTTGATCGCCAGGATGTCATGCGGCGCCGGGTTGCCTTCGACGATGTAATCACCCTTCTCGATGAGATCGCCGTCCTGCAAGTGGATGTGCTTGCCCTTGGGGACCAGATACTCCCTGGGCTCCTCATCCTTGCCGGCCGGCTCGATGGTGATGCGCCGCTTGTTCTTGTAGTCGCGGCCGAAACGCACCGTGCCGGAAATCTCGGCGATGACCGCCGATTCCTTCGGCCGCCGCGCCTCGAACAGCTCCGCCACCCGCGGCAGACCGCCGGTGATGTCGCGCGTCTTGGCGCTTTCGGTCGGGATACGGGCGATGACGTCGCCGGCGCCGACATGCACGCCGGGATCGACCGAGATGATGGCGTCCACTGCCAAGAGCGAGCGGGCGTCGCCACCGCGGCTGAGTTTCAGGATCTTGCCGTCCTTGCCCTTGACCACCAGCGCCGGGCGCAGATCCTGCTGGCCGCGGGCGGAGCCCGAGCGCCAATCGATAACCACGCGTTTGGCGATGCCGGTCGACTCGTCGAGCGTCTCGGTCAACGACTGACCTTCGACCAGATCCTCGTAGCCGATGATGCCATCGACCTCGGT
>Ga0210394_10007315_pt1 | contig 11669 bp, 28 predicted proteins | sample IncBWC12MmetaG_FD_160121 | JGI IMG/M metagenome (GOLD analysis project Ga0210394, IMG submission 160121) | Forest soil microbial communities from Barre Woods Harvard Forest LTER site, Petersham, Massachusetts, United States - Inc-BW-C-12-M | ecosystem: Environmental > Terrestrial > Soil >... | reverse complement strand
TTCGCTCTCGAGCGCCGCCAGCTTCACCCACCCTGGCCGTGAGACGCTCAAGCTTCTGCTGCGTGGTAAGCTTGTCGTGCTCAGTTTGTCGCCGCTCAGCGTCCTTACGGCGCTCCTCGCGGCGTTTACCACCATGAGCAGTCTTGACTCGAGAATGACCCCAACGGACTTCATACGATACCTTTGCCATCGCCTTCACTCCTTGTCGGTCCAGCGTTGGATTCTACTACGCTCACTTCTTCACACATCTCACAACAGAAGTTTTCCTGCTCATCTAGCAGGTCGTCACCGCAAATGACGCATTGCTCAACCGCCGTTTGGGGGAGCTCGGCATCTTCATCTTCTTGAGTAGGACTCGGGCCTGCCTCACATGGGGCGCAGGCCCAAACTGCGCATTCATCGCAGACCATAGCTTCATGTCCGCATGCCACCGCCATCTTGGTGGCGGGGTGATGACATATTTCACATTCAGCATTAACCAAAGTCTACCTCAGCTTGGTCTCGGGCGCGGGTGCCCGGCGGGGGTGGTGCAACACCCGTGCCAACGGAGACTACCATCCACTTCCCTCAACTAGCTTGTAGACCTGCTCCTGCTTGGTGACCATGCCACCGTCACCTAGGTTCGGTTTGTGCCACATGGACATACGGAAGAACATACGCCAGCCGCGAATCTTAGCTGGCATGGCTCGATGTAGCGTCCACGAGTCAAACAATACCATCTGCCCATCACGGGAGTCGAAAACTTTCTTGGCCTGCACCTGCTCTAGCTGATTGTGAATTTGGCCCCATAGCGTGTTATCACGACTCGGTTCCTTGATCATCGCCGAGAACGGCTGATCAAGATATTGTGTATTGCTTATACCAAGTGGGCTCGAAGAGATGGTGCAGGCAAGATGGTTCGACACCTTGACCCTCTCGAGGTCAGGTTGCGAGAAATATGTTTCACGGAATTCGCCGTCACAGTGCCAACCTGGGTATGCTGGTAGATCGCCTGGGTAAAGGCGGTGAATTCTAATATCAATGTTCGGAAGAAGTTTGAGTTCCTCGCACTTGGCATAGTATGTCTCGGGCACAATTGATAGTAGGTACTTGCCAATATCGCCACAGTGACGACGTACGAAATCAGGGGTCGCGCTGTATACACCTACCTCACGCTCCAGGTCCTTAATCGTTGCAAATGGTTGCACCTCTCTAATTACTTCATAGTTCGGCGCAAAAGTATAAAGCATACTTATCTCCCTTGATTACATCGATAACATCTGAGCGATGCCTTGCCATCAGGATCATTTCCATACCAAGCATCGAGGTATGTTGAAAGCTCCTTATTACAAGTTAGGCATAACCTCGCCATGGCTGGCGTTTTGGGCTCCTCGGTCAAGGTAGGAACATCTGCCGGACATCTTGCAGTCGGCGACGCATAAAATTTCTCGAGTTTTAGATTAACACCGACGTTAACGGACTGATTTGTGAATCGTATCCAGCCACTGCCGTCTCCACGGTCTTCCCATGAGTCGTATGAAATTACCAATTGTCCAACATTGACTCTGGTGAGATAGACTATTTCTAGGTTGGGGCTGATGTAATAGTTATTGACCTTTAGGTCTTGAGACAGGATCATTACCACATCTCAGCGAGGAACTCGTCGTACGAGCAATCGCTGCTCAGATCGTAGATGTACACCTTGCCGAGAATATCGGCCACGTTACCGGCATCATCAGTTGACATGACAGCTTGATACGTACCGTTTACTGACTTTCCTGTGACTGAACAGGTTATGGTCATGAGATCATCAGATACTTGTAGATTGGTCGGCGTACCTGGATTGATCGTTGAATACGCGTTGAACAGTCCCTGGGCGGCGTCAACTCCAATCTTGTCGTAGGTCGTGGTACACTTCACCACGCCGGCCAACGGGCTCTGCATCGAACCTTGGTTGAAGTTTACGGTACTATTCGCGTGGTCACCAGCCAGGAGGCAATAGTAGTCGTTCGTGGTTGGATTCACGAGCGCCCTGGCGGAGGCCAGGTACTGCCTATTATCTGGACGAACCCCAGGAACTGGGCCGGCAGCATGATATCCGCCACAGCCAAGAAACAACAATGCACTAAGAATTGTCTTCTTCATTATGGAAGCCTCCTACTTCGTAGTCATCTATCGCTATAAATCTACATCCGTCGTACCGTTGTTGTACACCTTGGTCGTTTATTACGCCAACGTGTTCATAGAAAATGGTCTTATTGTACACCTCAGCATGACGTTTTGTCTTAATTGTTAAGGCCGCTGATTCGCCATGGACGATGTAATTAGCTATGTGGCCGTTATCAAGGTAGACGCACACATACTTTTCACCGGAAGTTAATCCTTGCCAATATAACGTGTGGTTAACGCACACAAGTACATCACCCAGTTTTAGGCGGCGCCTCACCAATGGCATCTAGGCCCTCGAAATGATTCTCGTTGTACCAGACTACATCGCCGTCATCGTTAACAACCTGGACTATTCTACCCCAGCGTACTGATGAATGATCTACCTGGGGTGCATTAACGTACAGAATAACATACTTCTCCATGTATGTTAATGAAAGTGAATCGTGTTTAGTTACGCACACAGCTACGTCACCCGGCTCAAGTCTCCATGGTCGTTTTGGCATAAGTGGGGTGGCAGGATTCGAACCTGCGACGAAGACCGTTCCCAGTCAACGTACGGGCTCCGCGCCCGATTACCTTAAGCCATCTCAGCCACACCCCGGTGAGTCTAGTTGCTGTCGTCGTGGTCGTACATGCCGGTAGCGGTTGCCGCGTCTTGCAGTTGTTCGGAAGTGAGTGTTGGCTGCTCCTCTTCGTTCCCGACGTCTTCGTTCTCGACCTGGGCTTCCATTTCAGTCTGAGGTAGAGGCCACTCACCTTGCATCTGACCACAATCGAGACACCACTTGATCTCTACGTAGTCGCCGCCATCGCCGACACCGAAGTCGGGAGGCATGTAGCCGTCTTGAAACTTCTCTTTGAGCTCTACACCACAGCAATCAGAGCACTTTGCGCTGAGGTATGCGACTCTTGTCGAATTACACTTCTGGCAAGTCATTACACATCTCCTTGGTTGGGATCACATGGACCGCGATGCCACTTAAATTGACTACATCCTTCTACTGGACACTTTGGTTTGAGAGCTAGCCGCACAAACTGTGAATGTCGAACAGGTACGGATTCCCTGTCCCTTAAATTCTTTAGTAGGTCTCTGAAGAATGTTCGATTTGGTTTGGTCGCCGTCATCAATCCTCCTATAGGTGTTATCGCTGGCTCGAGGTATCGCCTGCGGAGCAACCCTCGAGCCAGCTGTACAACCTACATCGCTCTACTTGACGCGTTCTTCTTCTGCATCAAGTGGGCGCGATTACGCCTCCGCACTGTCTCCGGATTGGTGTCCAGAGGCATGCGCGTCGGATCAGATCTACGGAATCCCTCACGACCAAAATCGGTCTTAGTCGAGGTGGCTCCGCACGTCGGACAATGCACCTTACCACTTCCTACAGCGGCCATGTGCTACGCCTTTCTGCCCCTGGGGAGGGCCTTCTGTTGTGGGACTACTTCCAACAGCTTTGAGGTGAGATTCGCCTTGAGTTCGTTCAGCGTGGCGAGTTGCTCCCGTCCTTCAGGAGTTTCACTCAGTGACTTGCGAGTTAGGCTTGTCTTGATACGTCCGACGTTGTTACGAACGTCGTACATCTTTTGATCAAGCTCCCGTGATCTGTCGGCGAGCTGTCTGTACGCTCGAACCATCTCCATGATGTGCTTTGGAAGCTTATCTTCCTTTACATAGGCGCGATCACTCTCGGACCTTACACTCAGAGTGACTGCTTCCACCACACCCGAATTCGTAATGTACCTTCTCATCGTCTGAGGGGATCTTGAAGAGATTCTTAACCTCTCCATAAGTCAGTTCTGGCCATTTCATGGCCTTTAGTTCGTTTTGAATGGACTTCTTCTGGGCCTCCAGATCGTCCATCGCCTCCTGGACGACCATATCGACCATTTCCGCTTTAGTGATCTTTTCGCTCATGATGTCTTTCTTACTTCGTTGAGAGCCGAACTGCGTACTGATCTGCGTTCACGATCAGAGGATTGGTGTGCCACCACGGCGGGAACGGACGCTGCTTCGCCGGCTCGCCACGCTGACGGGCCAGCTGACGCTTACCATAGTTACTATTTGGATTCGGACCGTCGGCCTCGCGGCGCTTGAACGATTCAGCCTTCCGAGCACGACGTTCGGCCTTCTGCTTCATCACCTTCTGTCTACGACTTGACTTCGCCATTTGCTACCTCCTTCAGCTTCCTGAAGTATGATGCGTCGTATGATGTCTGCTCGCCGTCGTCATTTAATACCAAAACCCACGGCGTGCCCAGCCTACTTTTGAGTGTCTGTAGAACTATGTATTTGTTGCCCTTTGTTAGACCTCTTATGTACTGATGGATCGCCACAACTACTTCTCCACGTGGCAAATACCATCTTTTATATTCCTTTTTCATTCTCATAAAAGTGCTGTTGGTTCGAACAACAGTGCCGCCATTTTACTCGGCCACTTTATAATACTCAAATTCTTCCCAGGGGCGCTCGTCCCGTTTCGGGCGCCTGATATAGGCTTTGAGCCGCTGTCCTGCATCAGACCTACGTTTGAACTCTTCAGCGAAACGTTCACAATCTTCCATATTTTCTTTTTGATTACACTTATGACAAATTAAGACGTACTTGCCACCTTGTTTCCTGCGTGGATCTAGCCTAGAATATCTGTGACCGATTGTGGCCAATTGCTCGCGATGCACACCAGGAATCTTAATTTTCTTCATGTGCGCAGGATCTTCGTATAAATCCTGCGGTAAGTAGGTCACAACGCCGCATCTACGGCAGTGAGGGTCTTGACGCCAATGCTTCTCTCTTTTGAGCTTATACCTATTTAAGTGACCCATCCTACTACTCTTCGTTCCACATTCTCAGAAACTCTCTCTTTAGTTCTGAGGTAGGGCCCTCGCCAGTGTACATCACGATTACAGCTCCGTATGGCGTCACTGAATGGAGCGGATCACGTGGTTCTTCGTCGTCTGCTTGGAGCATAGTCAACTTCTGACCCTCGTGAGCAGATTTAAGAAACCCGAACATATCAGCTAAACTGAGTTCGTGAGGTGAGTTAATCCATCCCGTGACCTTAATCGCCATTTTTCAAACTCTCCTTGAGATTCGCAAAATACTCTCTACGAATCTGTTCCGGTGATTTCGGCGCAACCAGTGGTGACCAATTTTGTTCCCGCTGGAGTCTCAGGACGTGTTGGTTGCACGCTTCACAGCGGTACTCCGGTTTGTCAGCCAGGTTACATGAAAAACCTGTTTCCCTGATGTTATTGTCACAGCCTGTGTAATGCATGAACACTAAAACCCTAAACAAATGCCGAATCGGTGGAGTACCCGATCAGCAGTGAGCAGAATCAAGCTTCCGTAGAGCACAATCCACAGGATTAGCCTATACTTTAGATTTTGTAATTTGTTTGTCATCCTTTAACGCCTCGATGGCCGCGCTCAGCTCACTAAGAGCTCTGGCTACATGAGCTGATGCCACCAGATGTGACTCTTTTACTTTCCAAAGTCGAGTTCCGACGTAAAATAGGGCCTGGAAAGATCGCTCCAGGACCTTCATGATTATTCTGCTATCTGACGATCCTGTCCTTTTAATCCTTTGTTCTAATGCTTGATCTATCATAGTGCGGGCGGCAGGAGTCGGACCTGCATGCTATGGCATCCCTCCGCCAGAAGGGCGCCCACGTACTACTACAGCTTTACGAATCCCCGCTTGACCAGCACACTTTTCTCACCGCGCTCGGAAACTCGCTCGGTGAAGGAGGCCACTTCCTTGGCAACCGGTAAAAGCGGTACTTCACTCGGCCACATCTTCGGCTCAGTCGTTTGACGGTGCTTGCGACGCAGAGCTTTTAGTCCACGTTGATTACGGCGACTCATTTGGATCCTCACAACCATCGAGAAAGGTACTTACTTCACGGATCGCGGTACAATATTGTTTGTCTTCCCAGCCAACATGATCTGGGTTCCTACCCGTTCTACATTCCACCACATGTACGAGTTCGTGGGCAGTTGCCGAACGAGGATCGCTCGGAGGGAGCCCAACAAATGACACATGTCCGTCACAATCAGTGGCTCCGTTTACCCACTTTTCGCCGACCTTGAAGCTTCCGTGGTCGTCCGCGTCTACAACGACCAAGGTATGCCCCATGAAAGCCTGACAGGCTCCCATAATTAGGGTATGCTTGTCGATAGCTTCTATGAATTCGCGCAAGAATTCTTGGGATTTTGCACACTCGTCATCTGACACATTAGCGATGCTAGCCCCACACATGAGTTGGCACCTGTGCCCACCCGGCCTAAGGTGAATTGCCACCTCACCTGGTCGGAGCTGCGGGACACAACCTAAGAACAATAGAGCGCCTAGAATGGTCTTTTTCACTTAGAAGCCCTTTCCATAAGGGAATCAATCCACCATTTAATCCACCTACAGACGTAGAGGCCAAACGGTACCATTGCCACCACTGCGATTACCCTAAGCCATTTCGGCATCGCCGGCTCCAGGAACCCGATGAGCGTGAAAACTACCCCACAGAACATGAGGGTACCAACGATCACGTCTGAGAAGGTCGTGGTGTCGTCACCATCGTAGTCCCAGAAGAGGTTGGTGATATCTCGGCCAACGAGCCTTGCCATCTCCTTGATTAGGCCGAGACCCGTCGGTGGTGTTTTTGCTGATACGTAGTATCTAATAACGCCGTAGCCGTTGCAGGCTTTACAAGGGCCTTCCTTAAAGCTTCTGTCCATGTTGGTCAACATCCAGGTTCTGGTCAATTAGATATTCAATATCCCTAACTGCTCGTTCTTGAGTGTTTGCAATTACCATGCCGGCCAAGCTGTAGCCATACCATAACGGGTTGGTGCTCTTAATGTTTAGGGTCGAACTCTCGAACACAAACGAGGTTCCTTCCGGGTGCGCTCTCTGCTGACTGGAGTGTTCAACGGCAAAGAACACGCCACGATACTTTGATGTCATACTTCTCCTTTCAGATAAAAGAAGGCTCGGTATCAAGTTTATCGCTGCGGGCCTCAGACCAAAACCATTTACACACTGTTTGGTACAGCGAGTAGACGGCCCCCGAGTTTCCAGCTAAAATACCGAGCCTTCGATTACCCATGCTAGAATCGAACTAGCAAGTTGCGCCATCTGGGTGACTTCTCTTGTGTGTTCTATCGGCATGGCAGTTTGCACATACTACGTCACACTTGGTTATTTCTTCCATGAGTTTTAATAAACCATAACCAAGTGCTATAGATCTACTTATTTCGAATTTTTTATCTCTAAGGTGATCAAACTGCATTACCCATGGTGGGTAGGATTTACCACAGTCCACACAAGAAGTCTTTGACTTTATCTCGTCTATCTTAGTTTTTAACTCCTGTTTCCTCTTCGCTGCTCTGGCCAGGTAGTTTGACTTATTCTCCAGGTAATGGAGGTGTTTTACCACTTTTTGGCACTGTCTACAGATTGATTGATGCCCATTCTTTCGGCTCAGTCGTTTACTAAATTCTGTTATAGATTTTGGACCACATTTACTACAATTTTTGGTTTCCATATCAAATATTTGATATGGACTTTTATTCTGGTATTTGATTGAAAGTACCCCGTGGGAGAGTCGGACTCCCGTATTTAGATTGAAAGGCCAGCGTCCTAGGCCACTAGACGAACGGGGCGGATACTAATCGCTGGTTAGTTGTACGAGCTTCGTCAGGAAGAAAATTCCTGCTACAACGCCTGCAAAACTCAGACATAGACCTGGGTGGCTAAACGGGTTTACAATCTTCCAGAATGGTAGACTTTTGTCGTCGTTCGTCCCTATGCAGATCCATGTATAGATTAGAGCCATCACCGTAAACCCGAGTGAGATCCCGTATCTGAACGCGGCCCTGCCTCTCTTGTCGTCGAGCGACGTCTCGATTGCTTTGTATGCCTTATTGACTTCTTCCGGAGTCACAGTATCACCGTGTTTGGCATCTTTGAGAATTTCGATTACCACATCCGGATCAAGAATATTTGTCATTGAGTTGCCCTTTGCTTTCCTGCACGCACCTGTTAACTTCGGCCAGTTGTGGGTCCTGCTACACCAACTGCAAAAATCACGTGGGACTTGAATTTCCACTATTTACTCTCCGGGGTCGGCTGTGGCTCCCACATGAATTGGACAGTGTGTCCGTGTTTTGTGGCCCACTCAAGAATTTGTTCTTGTGGGAGCTTGTCGCCTATGAATTGGAAATAAGTATCCTGGAAATGGCGAGGAATACCTTCGAACAAGCGTTCGCCATTTTTGTTGAATACCTTCAAGTACTTCAACTGCACCTGCTGCCGTGAATTCATTATTTAACTTCCTCAAGTATGTGCTGCTCAACCCAGTACTTATCAATGATAACCGATTTGCCATCCTGGGTTAAAAATATCGCATTTTTGTAATCCCAACTTCTAAGAATTAACTTCTGGTTTACCTGCTCGTACCCAGCATCATGGTTTTCTTCATCGTACGTACATAACCACTCAGGTCCGAACTGATGGAGAAGTGCCTCTCTAATTTTATAGACATTGCCGACGATTAGTTTCATTGTGCGTCCGGCTGGAATCGAACCAGCGACCATGGGCTTAAAAGGCTCGTGCTCTACCCCTGAGCTACGGACGCTAACAACCAAGGTGTGCTCTTACGCCAAAGGGCAAATCTACGATTGCAGATCAAAAACCACATGTTAATCGCGTTCTTGTCCCACTCCTTAGATGACGGCTGCCTCTAAGCCAACATTCCTTGGTTTAATCTGCCTCGAGTGCGTAGGTTGATACGTCTGACGTAACAATTTCGACCGTTGAGACTGGCTTAGTTAGGCCGACGTATCCACCAACTTTGTCATCAAAGATGGCTGGCCATTCCACACGAGCGAGCGCGACCACCTCGTCGCCATAGTCTGATTGACCGGAGAAGGTCACGACGGCATCTGGATTCTGTTTCTCAAGTTCCTTGATCAAGTCTTTGACTGTCATTTGACGCCCCCACGTAACTCAGAGTGAAACGGCTGTTCGCTTTGACGATCGTCCAGTTACCCTCTACCTCACGCTTCAAGGTCCCCACGTCGATCATTCGATCGAGTTCTTTGAGAGTCATTTCGTAAATCTTGCCGGATTCGGTTCGGAATTGTGCGTGTGGTTTACGCCCATATCCACGTGTAACGATGATACCGTGATATCTCATTTTTCCGGTGAATTTAGGATCTTTCACCCAGGTGACACCATTCCTTGGCGAGTTCGCCTTATCGATGGTGATGTGGGCAACCATGTTACCGCTAGAGTCAAACGGCACGCCTTCCGGAAGTTTTGGCTTTGGTGGAATCGGTGGTGCAGGCTTGATCTGTTGGGTGCCATCCCCCATCTTATTGAGGAATTTGTGGAGCGGCATATTTCGAGACTGTAGCCAGGCCTTGATAGCCGTGACCATCCAAGATGGGATCATCACGGTATCGTAGTAGTCATTGAGAGGAGTCTGTGCGTTAGCTGTTAACCGCATCATTTGTGGCTCATACCCCGAACGGTGAAGCTCCTTTTCCAAGGTAGTGCCACCGAGGTTCGTGGTCGAACCCGTCTTCTTGTCACGCAAGATCTCTGTTCTGATTTTATAGAGACCAAGCCAGCCCCTCTGCTCAAGCTGGTTTCTACGGTTTTCAAGGTTGGATTCGCGACCATTCCAACCTGTGGGCACTTCTTCCACAATGCCTGGATTCAGCCTAAATTCGTTTGCCATACTTCCTCCTCAGTGGCTCTCCCCGGAGTCGAACCGGACATTTTGAATTAGAACATGGACTAAAATAGGCGAGGTCGGAGCCGAACCGACACGTCCAATGGACAAAGGTTTTTGAAACCTTCGTGTCTACCATTCCACCACTCGCCCTTTCCATTTTAGTCGTCGAGTGGGTTTTTGTCCATCTTGTACGCCCACACGTGATATGCGATTACACATACCGCGTAGGCTACACCTAGGCCCCAGTCGATGAAGAACGCTCCGACCCCGAGTGCAATTAAGAACAGCAGATAGATAGCACCCAAGAACAGGCCGACGCCGGCCACGTTAATCGTGCTCGCATTCTGTGACTTCGAACCCATCCTTGGTCGCTGTTACTTCCACATGGTCGCCGAAGGCGATTTCGAACAACTCGTCCGAGTTATCGAAGGTGGCCTCGAGAGCCTTGACATCTTCGTTCAAGAACGGATCCGGCAGTTGGGTGTAAGTTTCGAGAAACCCATCTTCGTCGTACTCAGGATCACCTTCTTTTGGTTCCTGTCCAGCGTCCGCTGCAGCCCTACTTCCTTCAGTCTGAACCCTGAATTCGTTCTTGCCGAACACACAGGGATCGCCATCCATGAAATATGGTGTGTACTGTGACCACCGGACTCCAGTTACCCGAGGATGCTTTTCGAAGAAGGCCTTAAACTCGGTAACGATGGCTTCTTTCGAGTTCTGCTCCAGCTGCTCGTCTAGCTCGGTCTTCTTTTTGCGCAACTCTTCCAGATTCATTGTCTACTCCTTAAGAAATTCGTCGAAGGAGATCTTCTTTACTTCTTTCTTGGGACCACCCAACCACTCGTAGAACGGCATCTGATCTAGATAATTCGACAATGTCGGAATTCTACCCATGTCGTCGATGATATGTTGCTCTGCAATGTCGCGTACCGAAACTAGTTTCCCGTCTGAATTTGTGATGTTGATTCCAAAGACCTTTTCCGCGATATAAGGTCCGAGCGTGTTGTGAAAGATCGCCCGATGTCTCATGTCGGCGTGGGCACTTTTCGGAAGATCGAGCAGGTCATGAATGGCCTGATAATCTTCTGGCTTTCCGCCCCACTTCTTTACTGACACTTTACCATGCAAGTATGGTTTCAATGCAGCTCCCTTCTTGGTGACGGTGTAAGGGCACCGTCAAGTCCTAAAACTAGGAGTTCAACTTTCTCTCTCGATCCTTCATGATCCGAGCCAAGATCGCAGGGTCGACCGGCTTAGCCTCCACCGGGGTGGACTTGAACGTGATCTGAATCTGCCCGCCGGTCTTGGAACTACCAGCGTAGTCATTGAACCCTGACTGACGGGCGAATCTCTGCATGACAGTGAACTTCGACGGGGTCATCCTTCCAAACGCCAAGATTACCTTGTGCATTGTTACCTCGTGGTTTTACTGCGTGGAGAAACGGGACAACTGTTCACTACATCGATCAACTTTACCCAACAGTGGGTACTGCCCAACATACAACCAATGAACCCAACCCAGAGAAAGATTCTTCCGAAGAAGGGAAGTGAAAATCCACTTGTGATTACTAAGAGTGCTGCATCCTGTATGGCGAGATCTGTGTACCAGATCAGCGCTACCAAATGCCACTTTGTCATAAGCAGGGTGAGGGAGTCGAACCCTCAATGCGCCACACCCTGTTGATCTACTTTACTAAGGGAGGAGCTTCGCAGCTTCTCTTAACTGCTTCGCAACACGCTGCGACCTGGTCCGGTAACTCTTTACGCTACACCCATCATCATCTTCGCCG
>Ga0210394_10007313_pt1 | contig 11672 bp, 8 predicted proteins | sample IncBWC12MmetaG_FD_160121 | JGI IMG/M metagenome (GOLD analysis project Ga0210394, IMG submission 160121) | Forest soil microbial communities from Barre Woods Harvard Forest LTER site, Petersham, Massachusetts, United States - Inc-BW-C-12-M | ecosystem: Environmental > Terrestrial > Soil >... | reverse complement strand
CTTCCCGCAGTTGGGTTCGGTTGTCGCGCAAGTGCGCGACCAATTCACTGAGCAAGACGGATGCCGGCTTCGTGCGTTCCGCGCCCTCACTGTATTCCTGGTGGACTTGCGTGCTACTCGGATCCGTGTCTATTCGAGCCATGAGACTTCGCTCCTGTCTGGTGATGTCAATGGTGAATGCTCGGAATCGCAATTGAACACTGGTCTCACATACTATTCTGCGCCTCCCACTGCATCATCAGGTGAATCCTCTATTCCTCGGGCGGGTTAACCCCCTAATCCGCGATTCTACCCTTAGGATTGAACAGCTGTACCATCAAGGGGCACTAAGAATGAGGGGCAAACCTGTACATCGAAGACTGGCAGCAAACGGCCGAGTAGCAAGAATCAGCAGCAACACCCATAGCGTCACGAAGCTCGGTCAGCGGATTTCCAGGCCGCTAAATCCTTTAGAACTGGGGTGGGAGATGGGAATCGAACCCACAACGTCCGGAGCCACAGTCCGGTGCTCTGCCAGTTGAGCTACTCCCACCGCGTGGGTCTGATTATAGCAACTCGCTGGGAAGGCTGTCAGAAGCGGGGAAGACGATTCTGGGCAGAGAAGGCATCTGGATTGAAGACGCTAGCCGCGGCCCACGCCGACATACTCAAATCCCATGGCGCGCATGCGGACGCAGTCCAGCAGGTTCTTGGTGTCCACGATCAACGGACGTTTGAGCAATTGTTTGATGCGGTCGAAGTCAAGGCCCCGGAACTCCGGCCATCCCGTGCCTACCACGAGCGCGTCGGCGCCCTCGGCTGCGGCATACGGCGATTCGCAATAATGGACCGTCCCATTCAATTGCATGCGGGCCTCGGGAATCGCCACCGGATCGTATGCTCGGACTCGAGCGCCCTGCGCCACCAGGCTCTGCGCCAGGCGCACCGACGAGGAACCCGCCACCGAATTCGTATTCGGCTTGAACGCCAGGCCGAGGATTCCGACGTCTTTGTTCTGCACCGACTGCACGTAGCCGGAGATTTTCTCCACCATGTTCTCCGTCATGCGGGAGTTCACTTCCCGCGCCGCGCCCAGCACTTTGAGTGACACGCCATTGCGTTGCGCCAGTTGCGCCAGTGAATCCATATCCGACTCGGCGAACAACCCGCCCATGCCGGCTCCGGGCTGCAAGCAGCGAGGCGCGATTTTCTTGTCCAGGCCGAGCGCCAGCGAAAGATTCACTGCGTCGGCATTCACCCGCTCGCACAAGCTAGCCAGTTCGTTGATGAAAGAAATCTTGGTGGCGACGAACGCCGTGGCCGATTCCCGCACCAACTCAGCCGTCTCGTGATTGGTCACAATCACCGGTACCCCACGCATCACCAGCGGATGAAAGATCTGCTTGATGGCCCGCACTGCTTCGTTTGAGCAAGTCCCCAGAATAATTCTATCCGGCCAATTGAAATCCTCGACAGCACAACCCGGCGTGAAAAACACCGGCTGTGAAACCATGGTGGCTTTTAGCCCGGCCTGGGCCAGCTTGCGCTCAATGCCCGAGACCGTGCCCACAGAAACCGGCGTAGTAACGGAAAGTATGGGAGGTTTCGATACCGCGCCAGCGATACGAACGGCCAAATCCGTAAGATTCTCCGCACCGTCTTCGGCCAGAAAAATGACCTGCGCTTTGCGGGCAAACGATTCAATGTCGGTCGAGTAGATCAGCCGTCCGGAACGCACGTTACGCTTGATTACTTCGTTCAGGTTCTTTTCGTAGAAGGGCACGTTACCCCGTGCCATTTCCACCATGCGCGAGCTGTCAGGATGGCAGCAGATTACCGGAGTTCCGAAGTCGGCCAGGCAGGCTGAGATCACCGTGCCCAAGTACCCTGCTCCGTAAACCCCAATCTGCATAGCGCCTCCGTGGCGAGAGCGTCAAACACCGCTTAGAAAGCGGGGTTTCAGCCGTTCGTGCAGCAACCTCAGTTCTTTATTTACTATCTGGAACCAGCCGTGACAATGCACGAGAGGCACATGCACTTTCGGGAAAGGGACACTGTTCTAAAGGGGGATTTGAAGGGTACCACGTGGTTACTTGCGCGCTGGCCCGCTGAAAAGCTTGATTTTCGTTGACCTACCGATGAATCTTTATTGCTTCACCAACCTGCTGCCCAACGGAACTCCCGCCACATCCACCCAGCGGTTCAACTCTTCCTCCCGCACAAAGGTCAAGTGCGTCACCTGAATGCGGCGGGGGCTCTCAAAGCGCGCCCAGCGGTCGCGGGCGGTGATATAAGCCTGCTCCGCCAAGTGCTCATTGTTGATCTTGACGATTGTCAGATGGGGCATGAAGGGCCATTCTTCCTCCGCCGCCAGCGCTTCGACATTTAACCGGTCGTGTAGTTCCCGCAGGCGGTAGCCGCCATGGGCCACACGGATAAACACCGTGGGCGTCACCGGAACAAAACTCTCCACATCGCCCAGTCCCACTTCGAAGGGCTCGACCTCGCCGCAAATGTATTCTAAGGTTTCAAGAGCAGAGAGTTCATTCCCCTGCAAGCGACGCGGGGGAAGAATGGTGACATGCGCGGCCAGATGCGGCAGATCGGGATGCAATTCCTGGCGAAGCCTGGCAATAAACTCTCCCACCGAATTCCGCACGTATGCTACCAGAGCGTACCGGGGACCTTCCATGATTCAACCTCAAAAATTATACGCCGCTCAACCCGCCTCTGTGAGTTAGCAACCGAGGAAACTGGCTGGGTTGCGTCGGCTATAATCGAGATGGACCTTCACAGAGTCGGGGCGTAGCGCAGCCTGGTAGCGCACCTGCCTTGGGCGCAGGGGGTCGTAGGTTCAAATCCTATCGCCCCGACCAATATCCTGGTTGATTCCATCCATCAGCGGCCATAAACCAACACCCGGAATGTCCCCGGAATAGCCGTCCGCCGCGGATGGGGGCTGTCTGCAGTAGGGGCCGGAGCCGGACCAAAATCCGCTGTGTCCACAAACAGGTTGTGTGTGTTGGTATCAAGACCCATTGTCTTAGCCCCGAACTCGGTCTTGACGGTCTCGACCTCGCTAAATCTGTCGGGTGAATCTTCGTGGAAGATGTGGATCATCCCCTCACGAGTCGAGGCGAACAGCAGGCCCGTTGCCGGATCGTAGGCGCAGGCATCCACGCCCGCCGAGATGGGGAACGATTGGATGACCTTTCCGTTATCGGCATCCATCACCACGAGCATCTGGGGGTTGCGGCCGGCACTGAATAGCCGCCGGCGTTGTTGGTCCATCGCCAGAGCGGTGGGCCCTCCGGCCGGTGCTACAGGCCAGCGCGACTTGATCGTGAGCGTGCCTGAATCGATTGAGACTACCTCGTTCTTGTCTTCCATATTCACGTAAACGGTTCCCTTGCCGTCGGCAACCGCGAACTCGGGACCTCCGCCCAGGTCAATGGTCTTCACAACCGTCCCGGTCTTGGCATCGATCACTGTGGAGCTGTGGGGGTCTCCATTCATGGCAAAGACGCGCTTGGACGCGGGATCGTAAATAATAGAGTCGGCGTCTTCGTCGGCTTTCACCTCGCCGCTCACCTTGAGGGTCTTGAGATCAAAAATAATCACTTTGCTCGCGCCTCCGTCGGTGATGAATCCGCGGCCAAACTCTTCCGCGACGGCGACGCCGTGGTCTTGTTTCAAGCCGGTGATGCTGCCTATGAGGGTGCCGTTATCGGCGTCGATCACCTTTATCTCCGTGCCGTGGGATAGATAGACGCGGCGGGCAGAAGAGTCGACGGTAATGTAGTCAAAATACTCCCGAGTGCTACCCGCAGCGGCGCCGAACGGGTATTTCTTGAGGAGGTGGTAGCCACCCATCGTCGCCATCGCGAAAGCAAAAACCCCGAGCAGGAGAACAGACACGACAAGTGCCATCCGTCCGAGACCAGATGATTTCATACGAAACCCTCACTTCGAATGTCTGCAGCTAGAACAGCCACCGAGGGGAATATCTCAATGGCTTCATCGCTCGTCCAACAGGTCCGCATTATAACCGCGAATGGGATTCGGCGCTCCTCTCAACGGATACCAGATAGCTGTTGTAACATCGCCATTTCACTTATTGACCGGCGTCGTGAGTGCAAACGCCTGGTTACATCAACCTTTACCGCAGACACTCTGCCGAGATACGTAGAATCTAAGGAATTCGCCAACACCAGAATCACAGTTTTCCGGCGCGAACGGCAGGGTTCATTAATTATTACGCCCACATCCGCCAGGAAATGGCTCTCTGTGCGATACGCCGAGTCGCCGGAATATGGCGGATCGAGTGGAGCGCACGGGCGGGGACGCCCCCGCCAAAACTCAGGGTGCGAGCCATAAGAGTGTATAATTTGGGGCGACTTTGAGGGGGGACGAGATCGCGAACTCGCGTCCATGATTACGAGCACCCAACCGGGCACCCCAACTAGGAGATAACGTGGAGCACTCGAAAAAAATGCGGTTACTTTGCCCCTCCCAGCAGGCGGCTGTCGTCCGCAGCGCGGCAATTCTTCTTTTCCTGCTTGTGGCAGTGGCGTTCTCGAGCCAAGCGGCGTCTGCTCAGACTGGACTTACAGGAATTTTTGGCGGCGGTCCGTTTTACAAGAACGCGGCCAACAACATCATCGAAATCGAGAATTCCGGTTTCACCGAAGCCATTGTCTGGAGTGTCGAAGTCAGCAGCACCGGCGACTTGAATTTCAATGGAGAGTTTCCCTTAACTTCCGGTGGCGTATATGTGGGCAATAGCACCTATCCCGATTTTCCGGCGGACATGGCGGAGCTGAAACAAGGGATGGTAAAGCGGGTCACGTTCAGCATTGGCTCATCCAACGTCGGGGATTGGCAAGACATCACCGCCCTGGTTGAGGCACAGGGGACTGGCCCGACCAGCATCCTTTATCAGGACTTCCAGGCGCTGAAAGCTGCCATCCCGGCTCTGGATGCGATTGATTTCGACGATGAGAACAGCTTCAATTCGCCTACCACGATTGAGTTTGGGGTGATGCTGGGCCAGTTGGGTTATCACGTTGCGCCCGACGCTTTTGACAACAGCAGTTATTGGACCAACGTGGTTGCGCAAATTAACGCTCAACTTGCCGGCACTGTGGATGGAGTGCACCTCCAGGCGTACGCCGGGGGCAGTGGAAATAACCCGTGCGTGGGATGGAATTTCGGCACGGTTCCAGTCTGGCCTGGTCTGTGGGACCAGGTTGACAGCCCGAGCCAGGTCGAGACCATCATGAGCGGATGGCACAGTGAATGTGGTATCAACGGCGGCTTCATGTGGCTCTATGACGACTTCGTCGGCACGGGTCTTGCTGCACAATACGCCAGCGCGATCAACACCGCAGTTGGCGCCTCCGGCTTCACACTCTCCGGGCCAACTACCGTTTTCCTAAACCAGAGTTCGACTGCCAACGCCGAGATCACCATCACGGACGTGAACGGTTTTAAAGGTAAGGTCACTCTGAGTCTTTCGAGTCTGCCGAAAGGCGTGCACGCAACGGTGCAAGGCCAGACGAATAAACAGAAGATAGTGTTCACAGGTTCTCCTTCTGCCAGCACGGGATTCACTACGGTGACAGTTACCGGCACTTCCGGCACGATCACGGAGACTCTTACGTTCACCCTGGCCGTAAGCGCGGCTGTTGGCACTACTGGGACTGGCACGCAAGTGGATCTCTCTTCGGAATTTACCTTGTTCGGAATCTACACAGACGGCACGGTATATTCGACCGGAGGCCTCGATGGCATCGGGAACTCGTACTCAGCCAACCTGCTCACCGCGTCTCGAGTTTATAACGGCGAATTATTCGACTTTGGCCCCGCAAACGAGCTCGATGCGGTAGGGTGCAGTGGACAAACTGTCCCTCTACCATCCGGCCAATTTTCCAATCTTATGCTCTTAGCGACTGGTGTGAACGGAAGTCAAAAATCCCAGACTCTCACCGTCACCTACACCGATGGAACGAGTTCCAATTTCGTTCAAAGTTTTAGCGACTGGTTCACTCCGCAGAACTATCCCCATGAGCTGGAAGGCGTTGCCATGGCATACCGGAACACTGGGAACGGCACCAAGGACCAGCGGACGTTTAATCTCTACGCTTACCGGTTTACTTTGAATTCGACGAAGACGGTGCAGAGCGTTACTCTGCCGGGAGATGCAAACGTGGTTGTGCTCGCCGCGACGCTGTTGTAGTGAGAGGCATCGTCGGTTCTCTTGGATTGAGATAGGAACGGCCGCATTCTGCCGAACGGTTTCTGTGGGTCTGAGAGGCTGCCAGCGCGGCCAAACGTAGCAGGCGAAATCGCGCGGATCTCGCGGGCGTGTCTTCGCGCATCATCTCTTACGGCCTGCGGGTTAAAGCATCCAGGCCGAGATTAAGCTCAAGCACATTGACTCGTGGTTCGCCAAGCAGACCCCATTGACGCGCGCGGGTGTGTACGCGAACCAATCGCCTGACGTCTTCCTCCGGTACCCTTCGTTCGCGTGCGACCCGCGAAATTTGGAACTCCGCAGCCGCGGGCGAAATGTCAGGATCGAGGCCGGAAGCCGACGCTGTCACCAAGTCAACGGGCAGAAGCTGGCCCGGATTGTCCGCCTGGTTGCCGGCTACACTCGCATTCACCCGGTCAATCAAGCGTTGATTGGTTGGCCCGAGTTGGGAGCCGTTAGAATTTGTGGCATCGTACCCGTTGCCGGCCGCGGAGGGTCGGGAGTGGAAATATCCGGGACCGACGAATGTCTGGCCGATGATGCGCGAACCCACGACTTTGCCATTTTGCGCAATCAGCTGGCCATTGGCTTTATCTTTGAAAAACAATTGCGCCAGTCCGGTGACCACCAACGGATAGGCAATTCCCAGCAGCACCGTGGTCGCGAGCGTCATCCGCACCGAAATCATCAAATTCTTTTTCATCACAATCCTCTCAGGCCATCCCCACGCGGGTAATGAGCATATCGATCAACTTGATTCCGACAAACGGCACGACGACTCCGCCCACGCCGTAGATCCAGAGATTGCGGCGCAAGAGGACGGCAGCTCCCATGGGCCGATACTTCACACCGCGCAGGGCCAGGGGGATCAAGGCAACAATAATCAGAGCGTTAAAAATAACAGCCGACAACACCGCTGACTGGGGAGTCTTGAGCTGCATGATGTTGAGCGCATTCAGGACGGGGAATGTACCGGCAAACATGGCGGGGATAATGGCGAAGTACTTGGCTACGTCATTGGCGATGGAAAACGTGGTCAGGGCGCCTCGGGTCATCAGCAACTGCTTGCCGATTTCCACGATCTCGATGAGCTTGGTCGGATTGGAATCGAGATCGACCATGTTTCCCGCTTCCTTTGCCGCCTGCGTACCGGTGTTCATGGCCACACCGACATCCGCCTGGGCCAGCGCGGGGGCATCGTTGGTGCCGTCGCCGGTCATTGCCACCAGCTTGCCCTGCTTCTGCTCTCCCCGGATCAGGTCCATCTTGTCTTTCGGAGTCGCCTCCGCGAGAAAGTCATCCACACCGGCTTCTCGCGCGATCGCGGCCGCGGTCAGCGGATTGTCTCCGGTGATCATCACGGTCTTGATTCCCATGGCACGAAGCTGGCCGAAGCGCTCGCGCATCCCACCCTTCACAATGTCCTTGAGGTGAATCACGCCGAGGGCGCGACGATTTTCGGTGACGACCAGCGGCGTCCCGCCCGACCGCGCTACAGTTTCCACGGCAGCTTGAACTTCTTTGGGAAGAACGGTTCCGTACTGGCTGAGATATTTGGCGATGGCGTCCACGGCACCCTTGCGAATCGCACGACCATCCATGTCAACGCCCGACATGCGGGTTTGCGCGGTGAACGGAATGAATGTTGCTTCCTGCGAGGCTAACTCTCTGCCCCGAAGACCGAAGCATTCCTTGGCCAGCACGACGATCGAACGGCCTTCCGGAGTTTCATCCGCCAACGAAGAAAGTTGGGCGGCGTCCGCCATCTGCGCTTCGGTGATCCCAGGCGCCGGAACAAATTCCGATGCCTGCCGGTTCCCCAGGGTAATGGTTCCCGTCTTGTCGAGCAGCAGGGTGTTGACATCGCCGGCAGCCTCGACCGCGCGGCCAGACATAGCCAATACGTTGTGTTGCACCAGACGGTCCATACCGGCAATTCCGATCGCGGAGAGAAGTCCTCCAATGGTTGTGGGAATCAGGCAAACCAGCAGCGACACCAGCACGAACACGGTCTGCGGCGATCCCGCGTAGACGGCGAAGGGTTGCAGCGTGACCACCGCCAGCAAAAAGATGATCGTCAAACCTGCCAGCAGAATATTGAGCGCGATTTCGTTCGGCGTCTTCTGGCGCTCAGCGCCTTCCACCAGCGCGATCATGCGATCCAGAAAGGTTTCACCAGGGTTGGAAGTGATCTTGACCTTCAGCCAGTCCGAGAGAACCCGCGTGCCGCCGGTCACCGCCGAGCGATCGCCCCCGGCTTCGCGGATTACAGGCGCGGACTCTCCGGTGATTGCCGATTCGTCCACGGAGGCTACGCCCTCAAGAATCTCCCCGTCACTAGGGATGAACTCGCCAGCGACAACTCTGACCAGGTCGCCGGAGCGCAGTTTGGAACTGGGAATCTGTTCCACCTTCCCATCGGGCAGGAGACGATTGGCAATCGTCTCGGCGCGCGCCTTGCGCAGAGCTTCGGCTTGTGCCTTGCCCCGGCCCTCGGCCATGGCCTCCGCAAAATTGGCGAACAATACCGTGAACCAGAGCCACAGCGTGATCTGGAGGTTGAATCCGAACTCGCCCTGCTGCCGCAGGACCTGGCGCCCCAACAGGATGGTGGTTGCTACGCTGCCTACTTCCACCACAAACATGACAGGGTTCTTCATCATGTTCCGCGGATCCAGCTTCACCAGGGAATCCACGAGCGCGCCGCGCACGATCCTCATATCCCAGATGGATTTCGAGTTTTTCTTTTCTGCCATATCTCCTCAGAAAGTCTTGCCGACTGACATCAACAGGTGCTCGAGTATGGGACCCAGGCTCAGTGCGGGGAAAAAGGTCAGGGCACCCACAATGAGAATCACACCCACCAGCAGCACGCTGAACAACGGCGTGGTCACCGGAAACGTACCCAGGGATGGCGGTACGTATTTCTTCTTAGCCAGATTGCCGGCGATGGCGAGCATGGGGATAATCATGAAGAATCGGCCCACCAGCATGGTGATTGCGCCCGAGATGTTGTACCAGGAAGTATTGCCGTTCAGTCCTCCGAAGGCCGAACCGTTATTGCCGGCCATAGAGGTGAATGCGTAGAGGATCTGGGTGAAGCCGTGGGGCCCCGGATTGCTGATGCTGGCGGCGCCGAATTCCGTCACTGATGAGATCGCCGCAAGCGCCAGGATCACCAGAGGAAAAACCAGCGTCACGAGCATGGCCATCTTCACGTCATAGGCTTCAATTTTCTTGCCCAGATACTCTGGCGTCCGGCCCACCATGAGCCCGGCGATGAACACCGCCAGAACGACATAGATCAGAATTCCATACAATCCAGCACCCACGCCGCCGAAGACCACCTCGCTGAGCATGATATTGACCAGCGGCACCATTCCACCGAGCGGCGTGAAAGAATCGTGCCAACCGTTAATCGCTCCGCAACTGGCGTCGGTAGTGACGGTGGCAAAGAGAGCAGAGTCGGCTGTGCCAAAGCGGACCTCCTTGCCTTCCATGTTGCCGCCTGACTGCAGCGTGCTAACCTGCTGATCCGCTCCCTTCAGCAATGGATTGCCACGCGCCTCGGCCCAATAGGCGACAGTCACGCCGGCGACAAACAAGACAGCCATCGCCGCCCAAACTGCCCATCCATGCCTTTGTGACCCGGTCATGCGGCCGAGCGTGTAGGTGAGGCCGGCGGGAATCGCGAAAATGAAGAGCATCTCCAGGTAATTGCTCAGGGGTGTGGGATTCTCAAACGGGTGTGCGCTATTGGCGTTGAAGAAGCCGCCGCCGTTCGTGCCCAATTCCTTGATGGCCTCTTGAGAAGCAACCGGACCTTGCGCGATGGTCTGATCGGTCACCGTATCCATGACTGGCTTGCCGTCGTGGCCGACCATCGGTTTTCCATCGGATCCAGTCTTCTGGACTTGCTGCGGCTCAACCAGTTTGGCGGTGTCATAGGGCCGAAGGTTCTGCACCACTCCCTGCGAAACCAGCAGCAAGGCACCCACCACGCACATCGGCAGCAGCAGCCAGAGGGTGGCGCGCGTCATATCGACCCAGAAGTTGCCGATGGTTTCCTTCTCCCGCCGCGCAATACCACGAATGAAAGCGATGGCAAGCGCAATGCCGACGGCTGCCGAAGTGAAATTGTGATACGCCAGTCCGGCCATCTGGGTGAGATAGCTCATCGTGGCCTCACCCGCATAGTTCTGCCAGTTGGTGTTGGTGGTGAACGACGCAGCGGTATTGAAGGCAAGATCCTGACCCACGGCCCCGAACTTCTGCGGATTCCACGGCAGCAACTGCTGGGTGCGCTCGATCAAATACAACACCAGCATGGAGACGCCACTGAATAGCAGCATGGCAACGGCATATTCGGTCCAGCGCATCTCGTGGCTCTCATCCACACCGGTCACTCGGTAGAGCAGACGCTCGAGGGGCCGGACCACCGGATCAAGGAAGGTTCGTTCACGGTTGAAAACCCGGGCCATGAATGCGCCCAGCGGCTGGGTGACCGCAAATATCAGCACCAGGTACAGAAGAATCTGGATCCAAGCATTCGCCGTCATCAAAACTTCTCCGGCATCAATAGCGCGCAAAGCAGATAGACCATCAACAAAACACTGACGGCCAGCATGAGGATCGATTCAAGATTCATGACATTTCACCTCAGCGCATCCGATCGCAGAATTGTACGTAGGCGATGGCAAGCAAGAAGAACGCCACCGTGACTGCCAAAAAAATCGCATCTCGCATAAGAGGTTCCTTCCGGAGTCGCCACTACGCCACGATCAGAATTTGACCAGTATGGCCAGATCAAACCGGTTCTCGTCCTTCACCAGATCCGGGGTAAAGCCTGGCACCAGCGAGCCTGGGGAACCGGTGTTGCCTCCCGGAGGAGTGATGCCACCAGATCCCGAGAAGTACGGGACATTCGCCGCCCGGTGATCGAACTCCCAGCGGAAAGTAATGTACTGGCTGGGCATGTAATCGAAGGTGGCGGAAGCATCCCACGCCTTATACGGGTCGCCGGGATTCTCAGTGAAGTAGGGCGTCCCGGAAGCTGCGTTCGCGCCGTTGATGGGCGGTAACAGCACCAGATACCGTCCTGGATTGTTAATCTTGCCGCCGCCCAGTGTGAAGCCGTAAAGATCCTTGTGGAACCACAGGCGGTTGTAGAGCATGAAGCCCAGGAAATCCTGCTTGGGCCCCTTCGCCGAATTGCCGTAGCAGCTCACGCCGCCGCCGTGCTCACATCCCAGATCGCCAGTCAGCGAGAAGGCGGCTTTGCTCAGTGTCCGTTCTGGGTGGTCGTAATATGTGAGCTCGATGCTGTCGTCCGTGTGATAGCGCACACGCCCAGGTGTGTTCAGCGCATCCTCACCCAGGGCGTATTGATTCCCGAGAACTTCAAACCACCCATTTGGACGCCACAATATCTGCCCGC
>Ga0210394_10007312_pt1 | contig 11673 bp, 11 predicted proteins | sample IncBWC12MmetaG_FD_160121 | JGI IMG/M metagenome (GOLD analysis project Ga0210394, IMG submission 160121) | Forest soil microbial communities from Barre Woods Harvard Forest LTER site, Petersham, Massachusetts, United States - Inc-BW-C-12-M | ecosystem: Environmental > Terrestrial > Soil >... | reverse complement strand
CGCCGAGCAGGGGGGTGACGAGCAAGGTGCCGCCTTGAAGGTTCTTGGCGTCGCCGAGCGCCGAAACCGTGACATCCATGCGGGTGCCCTGGGTGCCGAACGCGGGCAGGTTGCCGGTGACCATCACGGCGGCGACGTTGCCGGTGCGGATGGTGGCGCCGCGGATGTTGACGCCCATGCGTTCGAGCATCGCTTGCAGCGATTGTTTGGTGAAGGGAATGTTGTTGAGAGTATCGCCGGTTCCGTTGAGGCCGACCACGAGGCCATAGCCGATCAGCTGATTCTGCCGAACGCCCTCGATATTGGCGAGATCCTTGATGCGGGACGTCGCGCCGGCGGGAAGCGCCGATAGCGCCAGCGGAACCAGCGCCGCAAAGGCCAGCCGAAACACTCTTCCCCAATTAACGCCTGGCATCCTCTGCTCCCCGCTGAGGGTCTTGACTGGAGGCGCGCATCACTCCCATGACGGCGTTCCGCCATTAACTATGCGAGCGCCGTGCCACAGCCGTTCGTCAGTTTAAGATATTGATATTATTAGTAAAATAGCACTAGCGTGGGCGCGGCTGCAGGCCAGCGGGGCGGCGAAACTGCCTCGCGGCGGCAGATTTTGCCGGGCTATTTACGCCGCATTAACCATAGGGAGGGATGCTGCGTCCCACAGTTTCGAGAAACCAACGATGCGCATCTACGGGCCGAACGGCACCACTCTCGGGTCTCAGGCGGGCAACGTCCGGCGAAGCTCCTCCGGCGGTTTCGCGCTACCGGAAGATGTGGCGACAGCCCCTGAGGCGCGGGCCCCGGTGGCCCCCAAGGCGACCACGGGGATCGATGCGCTGTTGGCCTTGCAGGGGATCGAGGACGATCCGGTCGAACGGCGCAAGCGCTCTGTGCAGCGCGGCAAGCGCGCCCTCGACGTGCTCGATGACCTCAAGATAGGCCTGTTATCAGGCAATTTCGACGCTTCGACGGTCAGCCGGTTACGCGACGCCGCTGCCAACCTCAAATCCTCCTCGGGCGATCCTGGCCTCGATTCAGTCCTCTCCGAGATCGAGCTGAGGGTGGAAGTCGAGTTGGCCAAAGCCGGCCAAGTCTAGAGTTACAGCTTTCAGGTTCCGATCGGGAAATCCGCGCCATTTCCGACCCCGCCTGGCGATATTGTCTGTCACAACATGCCACTATATAAGGCGCGCGCGGGCGGACCTTTTTTGCCCGGCCAGCGTCGCCGATTTGAAATTCCTGCGGTGGTTGCCGCGTGTCCAGGACAGGAAGATCGAATCAAGGGGCGGCGCTGGAAACTTGGATTTCTTAGTGCCCCTTTGTCTGTGAAGTTCGTGTAAGGGGATGCCGCAAGAGATTACGGGATTCGAAAAACGGACACTCGAACTTACAGATGGGCTGGCCTTGGAAAAGTTGAAGAACTATCGACCCTCCGAAAAAGAGCCTTTCATGAACGATCGCCAGCGCGATTATTTTCGCGCCAAGCTGCTCGCGTGGAAGGACGAGATTTTGCGGGAGTCGCGGATCACCTTGCAGACGCTCCAGGAAGAGAACGTCAATCATCCCGATCTCGCTGACCGCGCCTCGTCGGAGACCGATCGCGCGATCGAGCTGCGTGCCCGCGACCGGCAGCGCAAGCTGATCTCCAAGATCGACGCGGCGCTGCAACGCATCGAGGACAACACCTACGGCTATTGCGAGGAGACCGGCGAGCCGATCTCGCTGAAGCGGCTGGAAGCCCGCCCGATCGCAACGCTGTCGGTCGAGGCGCAGGAGCGCCACGAGAAGCGCGAAAAGGTCTATCGCGACGAATAGGGCGCGGGGCCGGTCAGCCGCCGCGTGCCGCCTGTGTTAGCGCGGCCGCAAGGCCCTGCGGGTCATCGGTGCCGATGCGGCGGATATCGCCGGATTTCAGCGTAATCTCGACGGCGTCGAGGCCGGATACGTTATAGAGGCTGAAGCCGGGCGCCTTCCTGATGCCAAATCCGTTCCACCAATGGTTACGCACGATGCCAACGGAGCGGATCTCGTCGAGCGGAAGTCGATACGTCCACAATCCCGGGCCGAAATACCAGCGCAGCTCGCCATCGCCGACCTCCACCGTGAGCGAATAGAAGATAATGGCGACGGCGATGAGGACGATCAGCGTGACGATCATCGGCATCAGTTCGGTTTGCCAGGCGATTGCGGCGGAAACTCCGCCGATCACCAGACAAACCGCGAGGACCACGATTCCCGGCTGTGTGTGACGATACGGCATCACGCCAACTCCGGCTGCCTTCGCTGTTTCCCCTCCCTTCGCTGCACAATGCAGCAAAGTGAAGGTGGTTTGGCGAGGTGCTGTCAGATTTCGATCAAACCTCAGTTCGCCAATGGATCGGGACGCATTTGCACCTTGAAGACCTTGGGAAGAACGCCCTTGCCGCCTTCGCTGTGGAAATTGGCGCGTGTGCCCGACGTGGTCCAGAGCGCGCGGCCTTTCCAGCCTGCGCTCGGATCGTCGATCCGGCCATCGACATTCTTGCTGAAGAAGCCGAGCGGGTAGGGGATTCGAAGATCGACGAACTTGCCGTCGACCAGCGCGAGCAGCGACTCGCTGCCGTTTGCGGATGCAATCGGCACATCTTTTCCGAGGCCAAGCGTGTTGTAGACATCGACCCAGATATAATAGGCGTGGTTGGCGCTACCCTTCGGATCGACGTCCTTGAATTGAGGCCCGGGCATCCGGTAGAGCGTCCAGCCTTCGGCGCATTGCTTGCCGGTCGCCGCATCCGCTCCCGAGAGCGGCGCCTTGCATTTGGTGCGGTCGAAGCTCGCAAGATGTCCGCTTGAGAGCACCGTCCAGGCGACGCCGTTGGAATCGACGTCCACGCCGCGCGAACCGAACGTGCCCTCCGGTGCCTGGAAAATCTCCGAGACCGCGGTCCTGGCGGGATCGCTTCCCGGGATCAGCCGGATCAGCAGGCTCGGTTGCGAAATGCGCGAGAAGCCTGGGCCCATCGCTTGGCCCCAGATCACATCGCCCTTCGGGCTCGGCATCACGCCGTAGAAGGCGGCCTTGACCCATTTGTCCTTGGCGGGATCGGTCGGTTGATCCGGAGCGACAAAGGCCTCGCGCTTGCCGGTGCCGCTGACATTGGTCACGACCGGCGTCCAGCCCTGCGATTTCATCTCATCGCCCGTCGCATCGAACTGCTTGGTGTTCAGCCACCCGACCACGCCGCTATAGGGCTGGCCCTGGCTCAGCCAAAGCGTGTTGTTGGCGTCGCGATCGAAGACCAGATGATGCGTATTGAAGCACGTATCGATCAGGGTCCATTTGTCCGCCTTCGGATCGTAGACCGAAAGTTGCCTCCCCGATTCGGCGAGCGGAGCTACCTGCGCGGAAGGGAGATCAGAGCCCGCCTTGCAGCTCGCGGGGTTAGGGGCGCGTCGAATCCTGGCGGTGAACCAGACGCGGCCTTTCTCGTCCATCATCGGATTATGGATGCTGGTGTGACCGTCCCAGATCGGCTCTTCGCCCCAAAATACCGACGGCCCCATCGGATCATCCTTGGAGCTTGGCGTCTGCGGATCACGGTAGGGATGCTTGATCAGCTTCGCAATGTTGTGAACGGGATCGAGCACCGGCACGAAATCCGAGCTCTCTTCCGGCGAACCGTAGATCAAACCGTTGGCATTGATGGTGGGATTTCGCTTATCGGTGGAAACCTCATCATGCAGATAGAGTTTCGGCGTGCCCCACTCCCAGGACGAGACGACGACGTTGCGCTCGATGCCCTTCGGACGTTCCGGCTTGTCGAACGGAAGTTCGCCCGCCGCGATGCGATCGGTCCAGTCCGCGAACATCTTGTAGCCGCGATCGGGCCCGAGCCGCGTGATGCCAAGCGCCATTCCCGTCAGGGCCTGTCCGGATTGCAGACGGCGAGCCCAGAGGTCTTGCGAATTCTTGAATTCGCCGAGCTCCGCCACGTGGGGCGAACGAACATTCTTGCTGCCAAGCGCGTGGCATGACTGGCAGGAATTCTTGATGGTGTCGATCCAGTCCGACTGCGTCTTCATGCCGGCGGGCATGCCGGTCGGGCTCTTGTCTGCGCCCGGAAACTCGCTTATCGCGGGGATCTTGAGCATCGAGTACCAATACATCCCCGGATAATATTCCGCCGCCGCCGCGGCGTTCGGCGCGCGCTTTGCGGTCAGATCGATGGTCTTGCCGGGAACGACGTCCTGCTTGTCGGAGTCGACGAGTCCGTAGCCGCGCACCCAGATCTTGTATTTTGCCGCGGGCAGCTGCGGAATGACGAACTGGCCGGCATCGTTGGTGACGACCATTTTGGCGAATTTGGTCGGAAGATCGGTGGTTTCAGCGATCACCCAAACGCCGGCCTCAGGCCCATTTGCGCCGGTGACCTGCCCGCCTATCGCATCCGGACCAATGGAGAGAGCGGCCTTCTGCTGAGCGTGCAGCGGACCACCGCATGCCATCGTGAATGAGGCAATCACGAGCGCGCAGAATCCGGCGCTCCAATGGCGATGAAATGTCATGCTATTCTCTCCCGTAAGCCGTGGAACTTGGGCGTTCCAGCATTTTTTCAGCATATGAAACGGCGTCTTATAGCGCCGGTAACATCTGACGAATGCGGATGGCTGTCAACGTGGTCCGCCATAAGCGTAAGGATCGTGCGCGATGCGACGATCCTTTTTTGCATTCGATCGGTTGGGAATCCCGCAACCACAACGCGTCAGTGCCGGAAGGGGCCAACGCCATACGAAAAACACCTGAAGGCGGGAAACCTCGACGGCGAGGCCAGCGAATTTGCGCCGGCAGTTGGCGGCCTCTCGGCGATTGCGCCGGCGAGATTCACCAAAGCCCTTGCAGCGGGAGGAGAGTTCGTATCCAAGGGGGCCTGGAAACCTCGGGAAACAAAAGCCTGACGACGATGGGCCATCCCCTTGCTGCGCATTGCTTGCATCAATGCTACGGAGTGATGGCGTTGAAAGGCCCGCGGCAAGCGCACGCTTTTTCGTGCATCTTCTCTTGACGACGCGCTGCGCCAATTATGCGCAAGTTGGGCCAGAGGCGGAGCGGAACATGATCGATCACGGGCAAGACGGTTCGGTGGAGTTTTCGGATTTGTACATGCGGTTGCTGAGGGCGGCCCTCGATGAAACAAATTGGTCGCCGTCGCCGCGAATGCGGGACCGCTACCTGGCGGCGCACGTCGTCAGGGGCCTATCGATGACTTGCATCGTCCACGAGTCTTTGCAATCAAGAATGGTTTTCAACCAAGGACCGGGAAATGGAGAAACACCACTTCTTTGACCGTCCGTCGGGTTTGACGGTGGCCGAAATCATTTCGCTGACGGGAGCCGAGACCAGCGGCACCGTGCGGCTGTCGCACTTGATTACCGATGTCGCGCCGGCCGATCTTGCCGGGCCCGCTGATCTCACTTTCATCGAAAACAAGAAATTCGCCGGTGCGCTTGCGACAACCCATGCCGGCGCCTGTTTGATGCCGCTGGGCTTCGAGGGTCAGGCGCCGGATGGTCTCATCGTGTTGCGCACCAACGAGCCCTATCGCGCTTTCGTGGCCGTGCACCGTAAGCTTTATCCGCAGTCCCTGCGCCCGACCTCGCCGTTCGAGACCAGCGGCGTCTTCGAGGGCGCGACCATTCATCCGACCGCAAGGCTCGAAAGCGATGTGACAGTCGATCCGGGAGCCGTGATCGGCCCTCGCGCCAGAATCGGCGCCGGAACCGTCATCGCCGCCACCGCGGTGATCGGTCCCGGTGTCCTGATCGGCCGCGATTGCATGATCGGGGCAGGTTGCTCGATCATGCATGCGTTGATCGGCAATCGCGTGGTCATCCATCCCGGTTGCCGCATCGGACAGGACGGCTTTGGTTACACCACGGATGCCGGACAGCAGAAGATTCCGCAAACCGGCCGCGTCATCATCCAGAACGATGTCGAGATCGGCGCCGGTACGGCGATCGATCGCGGCGGCATCAGGGATACTGTGATTGGCGAGGCGTCCAAGATCGATAATCTGTGCCAGATCGGCCACAACGTCGTCATCGGCCGGTATTGCGTGGTCGTGGCGCAGTCCGGCCTGAGCGGCAGCGTGACGCTCGAGGATTTCGCCCAGCTCGGCGGCTCGGTTGGCCTGGCTCCGCACGTGACGATACGCCGGGGAGCGCGCGTGGCCGCGCGCTCGGGCATCATGCATGACGTTCCGCCGGGTGAAACCTGGGGCGGCTATCCGGCGAAGCCCAGCAAGCAGTGGATGCGGGAAGTCGCAACGCTCGCCCGTCTCGCCGCGCCCGGCGAGCGGGCCGCGGCTCGTTCGAAGAAGTCGGACGATAGCTGACGATTTCCGGACCGCGCGCAGATGGAATGACGGGCGAATGCTTTGCCCGGACGTTCGAGCTTTAACGATCGGGCAGTTCGACGGCGGCGCAGCTTTTGCTTCGCGACAGCATGCAGTCTTCCTGGCGCGAGATATCGACCAGCTTGTTCAGGAAGAGATAGCCCAGCACCAGCGCGATAGCGAGCAAGCCGAAGAAAATCGCCAGCATGCCGTCGGAGACCGGCCGCAACTGCGGGTAGTCGTCACGATCCGGCGATTCTCGCGATGGCGGCGCACCGCGGTCTTGCTGCTCTTTCGACACGGCGTTCAGTCCTTAAGCCACGACGGCGGCAAGCTATAGCAGAGGTTACCGTCTTGCGCCGGCAAATCAGGTTCGTTGGACTTTGCGATTGGAGGAAGAGGTTGCGGCCCCCGCCAGGGGAGCTGGCGGAGGCCGCGTTGAACATCTCACCGCGCCTAGGTTCGCGATGCGATGTGGGAGCTCGTTTCTATCCTCGCATCGGCCGCGTCCGGCAGCCGAAAGCAAAGCACGATGCCTGGATCAGGATGCGATAAGTGGAATCGCACCATGATCTAATCTCTTTGTTTGAGCATGATCTTTTCGGAAAACCGGTTCCCACTTTTCCGGATCATGCTCTAGAACGGCAGCAGCACGTCCATCACCTGCGTGCCGTAGCGCGGCTGCTGAATGTCGGTGATCTGGCCGTGACCGCCATAGGCGATGCGAGCCTGCGCGATCTTGCTTGAATCGATGGTGTTGTCGCTCTGGATGTCCTCCGGCCGCACGATGCCTGCGACGATCAGCTCGCGCTTTTCGAAATTGACGCGAATCTCCTGCTTGCCTTCGACCACGAGATTGCCGTTCGGCAACAGCTGCGTGACGACGGCGGCGATGTTGGTCTGCAAGGTTTCCTGGCGCACGATCGAACCCTTGCCGTCGGTCGAGGTGTTGGAATCGGCGGTCAGGAAGCGGCCGGGAAGAACGGACGCGGCCTTCGCCCCCAACAGACTGCTGCCGAGGAAGGCGGTGATACCGGAATCTTCGGTCTGGGTGCGGCTGCGCTGGGTTTCGTTGGCAAAATTGGCCTGGTCGGTGATGTTGACCGTGACGGTGAGCAGATCGCCGATCTGATGCGCGCGCTGGTCCTTGAAGAACGAGCGGGAGCCGTTTCGCCACAGCGAATTGGCGTTGTAGGAAACCGCTTCCGGTTTCGGCATCGGCATTTGCACAGGCTTGTAGCCGGGTTGCGTCGTGGGATTGTCGATCGACGACAATTTCGGCTGTTCACCGATCTGGCTAAGTCGGTCGATCGACGAACAACCGCTGGCGACACTGACGATCGTCAGGAAGGTGCTGGCGAGCGCGACACGATTGAAACTGGAAATCGACATATACGATTACTCGGGTTTTGGAGACGTCTGCGCATTGGCGGTGGCGGCGACCGAAACCGGCGCAGCCGTTTCGGTGGTTTCGATCGAGGAGGTTGCGTCGGCGGCGGCGCGAAACCGCGGGCTCGCCACCGTGATCGCGACCTGACCGCGGCCGATCACGACGCCGGAGACCGTGCGCTTGGACTGGATGTTGAGAACGTTGACGGTGTCGCCGTCGGTGCCGTTCTCGAGCGCCTTGCCGCGCATGGTGAGATAGAGGCCGCTGGTTTCGAAGATCAAGGTGACATTGTCGTCGCGCTGCACCAGATCCGGCTTGCCGAGATCGGCGACCTTGATCGGCTGCCCGGCGCGAAGCCTGGTTCGCATCTGCATGCCGACGGCCTGGTTGCGGGTCGCGGCCTCGCCGCCTACTTCGGCTTTCGCCCGCCGCTCGGAGATCACGTCAGAGGATTTCAGCACATCGCCGCGCTCGACGGCCCGCGTCAGCACGGCGGCCTCCACGGTTTCGATCGCAATGCCGGAAAAGCGCAGCCTGGTCCTTGCGCTGTTGACTTCGTTGGCGATATCGAAGCTGACGTCGAAGCGGCCGCTACGCGGCTCGTACTTGACCGAGACCGGCTGCATGGCGCCGGTGTTCCAGGCCTCCAGCCTGAGGTCTTGTACATCGCGGTCGAAGGTCAGGCTGACGTTGGCGGCATCTCCAAGACCGCTGCGGTGTTCCAGCGCGTGGGCGACCTGGGCTTCGATCTCCTTGCGCTCCAGCGTGCGGGCGAGCCGGGTCACCGTGACCGTCTTGATGTCCCTGGTGTCGACGCCGATGACCTGATGGGCCTGCAGCGCGGCGATCAGCTGCGTGGTGGGGAGCGAGCCGGTGGTGCCGAGATCGGGCGCGCGATAGATCGCGATCTGCGCCGCGGTACCGGCGTTGTCGATCACATCGCCGATCCGAACAACCTCGCTGTCCACCGTGACGTTGGCGCGAAGCACCGGAACTGCGATTGCCTCCTCGCTGACTTGCGCGAACGCGGTCACGGGAGTGGCGACGAGCAGCACGACGGCAAGGAGGAGCGAACGGGCAATCATCATCAGCTCCCTCAGCGGAACATCGCGGTGGTCGATTGCATCATCTGATCGGCGGCGGTGATGACCTTCGCGTTCATTTCGTAGGCACGCTGCGCGGCAATCAGGTCGGACATCTCGGAGACGACGTCGACATTCGCCTGTTCGAGGCTACCCTGGTTGATGGATCCGAAGCCTTCGGCGTTGGCCAGACCATCCTGCGGCGCTCCGGAGGAGGGGGTGTCGGTGAACAGGTTATTCCCGACCGGCTGCAGGCCGGCCTTGTTGATGAAGCGCGTCAGGCCGATCTGGCCGATGATCGTCGAGGTCGTCGTCGATCCCGGCAAGGTGACCGAGACCTGGCCCTGGGCGTTGACGGTCAGGCCCGAGGCGTTTTGCGGTATCGTGATGGTCGGCTGCACCGGATTGCCCTGGGTGGTGACGATGCGCCCGGTGTTGTCCATCTGGAACGTTCCGTCTCTGGTGTACTGGAAAGTGCCGTCGGGCATCTGGATCTTGAAGAAGCCTTCGCCGGTGATCGCGAGATCGAGATCGTTGCCGGTTTGCGAAAGCGTCCCTTGCGTCATCGACCGCGGTGTTCCGACGGTCTTGACGCCGCCGCCGATGTCAATGCCGACCGGCAGGATGGTGCCCTGGTCGGACGATTGCGCGCCGACCCGGCGGATATGTTCGTAGATCAGGTCTTGAAACGCGGCGGTCTGCTTCTTGAAACCGGTGGTGCGCAGGTTGGCGATGTTGTTGGAAATAACCTGAACGCTAAGTTCCTGGGCCGCCATTCCGGTTGCAGCAGTATGTAGAGCTTGCATGGATCGTCTCCTGAATGGCCGTTAGGCCGGAACGTCGGCGAGTTGCTGGATTGCGTTCTTCTGCAGGTCGCTCTGCTGCTGCAGCAGCGTCGAGATCTGCGTGTAGGCGCGCGAGACCTCGATCATGCGGCTCATCTCGCCAACTGCGTTGACGTTGGACTTCTCGATGAAGCCCTGGCGGACCACGGACTTGGTGTCAGGCTGCGCCGCGCCTTGGCCGGCGGAGTAGAGGTTTAGTCCCTCCTTGAGCATTTGCTGCGCGTCGGTGAAGCTGACGAGGCGAAGTTTGCCGCGGACTGAATCGGTCTTGCCGTTGCCCTCCACCACGGTGATGGTACCGTCGGGTGTGATGTTGATGTCGTGATCGGTCGGCTGAAAGACGATGGCGCCGGAAGTACCGAGAACCTGATTGCCTGCGACCGTCACCAACTGGCCCTGGCCATTGAGATGCAGACCGCCGTCGCGGGTGTAGCGCTCACCGGCCGGCGTCTGCACCGTCAGAAAACCGGAGCCGTCGATGGCGACATCGAGCGGGTTCTTGGTCTGGTCGGCGGCGCCTTGCTTGAAATCGCGGAAGGTGCCGCGGTCCTGGACGAAGCTGACGCGGCGGTCGGCGGCTACGAAGTTGTCTTCGTGCGCCGGCGTATTCAGAAATTCCTCAAACAGCGCGTTGTCGGCCTTGTAGCCGGCCGTGTTGACGTTCGCGATGTTGTTGGCAACGATATCCAGTTGCCGCTCCAGCGCCGTTTGCCGCGATAGTCCGATGAGAAGCGCATTCTCCATCGCCGGTTCTCCCCTTGAGAGATCCGCAAGCGTTGCCCTCCCAGGCTTGGCAGCGGATCATGCAAACCGCCAGAGCTCTCCCAAGCTCGCGGTTCGCCATCCCTCAGAGCGAAAGCCGTGCCAATTACAAAATTACATGCTTTTCAAAGGCTTGGATGCTTCGAATGGCCAGTGCCGGGGCGGCAATAAGGTCTTGTTGACCATGTTTGCCCGGCAACTTTTTCCCAGTTGAGGGGCAAAAGAAAGGTTCCATTAACCATTGTTACCTTAGCGTCCACAAAGAAGCGCAGTGGGCGGCTTTGTATCGCGTCAAGGGGCCGTCTGCCGGCATCATTCCCAAATCGGACCGGGCGGGCGATGGCAGACAACGATCAGGCTGAAGGCGTTGCGGAAATTCCGGAGCTCGCCAAGCCCAAGGGCAAGCTCAAATTGGTCATCGCCATCGTCGCTGTGCTTGCCATCGCCGGCGGAGGCGCGACCTGGTTCTTTTTTCTGCGGCATCACGGTGAAGACGCGCAGCAGCACGCGGAGGTTGCGCCGCCGCCGAAGCCGCCGGTCTATGTCGAAGTTCCGGACATGCTCGTCAATCTCGTCGGCTTGCCCGGCGAGCGCGTGCAATACCTCAAGGTCAAGCTCGTTCTCGAGGTCAAGGAAGAAAAGCAAAGCGAGGCGATCAAGCCGACGCTGCCGCGCGTGACCGACATCTTTCAAACCTATTTGCGTGAGCTGCGGCCAAGCGACCTCAACGGCTCAGTCGGTCTGTTTCGCTTGAAGGAGGAGCTGACCCGGCGCGTCAATGCGGCGGTGGCGCCGATTCAGGTCACCGCTGTGCTGTTCAAGGAAGTCGTCGTTCAGTGACGGGACGGATCTAGGATCATGGCGGGCAACGACCCAGTCGACCAGGATGCAATTGCCGCGCAATGGGAAGCCTCGCTTGACTCCGAGGATCCGGCCGAAGCCGCGGAAGCTGCTGCGGCCAATGAACTCTCCGAAACGATGGCCCTGCAATGGGCCGCCATGGTCGAGGATGGCAGCCGCGATTTCGGTGGCGGCAAGAACGGCGGCGAGCGGGTTCTGTCGCAGGAGGAGATCGACAACCTGCTCGGCTTCAATGTCGGCGAAGTCAATCTCGACGACAATTCCGGCATTCGCGCGATCATCGATTCGGCGATGGTCTCCTACGAGCGTCTGCCGATGCTCGAAATCGTTTTCGACCGCCTGGTGCGGCTGATGACCACCTCCTT
>Ga0210394_10007311_pt1 | contig 11673 bp, 9 predicted proteins | sample IncBWC12MmetaG_FD_160121 | JGI IMG/M metagenome (GOLD analysis project Ga0210394, IMG submission 160121) | Forest soil microbial communities from Barre Woods Harvard Forest LTER site, Petersham, Massachusetts, United States - Inc-BW-C-12-M | ecosystem: Environmental > Terrestrial > Soil >... | reverse complement strand
GTTGCCGAGATGCCAGGCGACTCGAACCAGATGCTGCGGGTCGTTGCAGCGGATTTCCACGAGCGGCTCCGGCGCCGCCACCACCTCGACCAGCCTGTCATCTTCGAGCACCAGCGCGTCCCCGCCGCGCAGCACGACCGCGTTTTCCAGATCGAGCAGAAACTCAAGCCCGCGCGTACCCGTCATCGCCATCCGCCGCCGGTGACGATCGTCGAAATCGAGCACGACGGTGTCGGCCGGCGGTTCGCTCCAGTGATGTTGGCCGCGAACCTGTGTGGCGCGGATCATTGGGTGTCGACCATGGATGCCGTCCTAGAGCATAATCCGGAAAAGTGGGTACCGGTTTTCCGAAAAGATCATGCTCAAACAAAAAGATGAGATCATGATCCGATTCAACCTAATCGGATCATGATCTAGTACATGAAATAGCGCTGCGCCATCGGCAGCACTTCGGCCGGCGCGCAGGTCAGCAGTTCACCGTCGGCGCGGACCTCATAGGTTTCAGGATCGACCTCGATTTTCGGCGTGGCGCCGTTGTGGATCATGCTCTTCTTGGAGATGCCGCCACGGGTATTCTGGACCGCATGAAGTTTCTTGCCGATGCCGAGCCTCCGCGCAAGCCCGGAAGCCACCGCCGCCTTCGAGGAGAACACCACCGAGGACGCCGTCAGCGCTTTTCCGAATGCCGCAAACATCGGCCGGTAATGCACCGGCTGCGGCGTCGGGATCGAGGCGTTGGGGTCGCCCATGGGAGCTGCGACAATCGAGCCGCCCTTGATGACGCATTCGGGCTTGACGCCGAAGAAAGCCGGCGACCACAGCACGAGATCGGCGAGCTTGCCCTTTTCCACCGAGCCGATCAGCTTCGAGACGCCATGCGCGATCGCGGGATTGATGGTGTATTTCGCAATGTAGCGCTTGACGCGGAAATTGTCGTTGTTGCCCTTGTCTTCGGCGAGCTTCCCGCGCTGCTTCTTCATCTTGTCGGCGGTTTGCCAGGTGCGGATGATGACTTCACCGAGCCGGCCCATGGCCTGCGAATCCGACGACATCATCGAGAGAGCGCCGAGATCATGTAAAATATCTTCCGCCGCGATGGTCTCTTTCCGGATCCGGCTTTCCGCGAACGCCAGGTCCTCGGCGATCGAGGGATCGAGATGGTGGCACACCATCAGCATGTCCAGATGCTCGTCGATGGTGTTGCGGGTGAAGGGCCGCGTCGGATTTGTCGAGGATGGCAGCACATTCTTCAAGCCGGCGATCTTGATGATATCCGGGGCATGGCCGCCGCCGGCGCCTTCGGTATGGAAGGCGTGGATGGTGCGGCCCTTGAAGGCTTTTACGGTGTCCTCGACAAAGCCCGATTCGTTCAGCGTATCGGAGTGCAGCATGACCTGGACGTCGTGATCATCCGCGACCGACAGGCAATTGTCGATCGCAGCCGGCGTGGTGCCCCAATCCTCGTGCAGTTTCAAGGCGCAGGCACCGGCCTGGATCATCTCCACCAGCGAGGCCGGACGCGAAGCATTGCCTTTGCCGGAAATGCCCAAATTGACCGGAAACGCGTCGAACGACTGGATCATCCGCGCGATATGCCACGGGCCGGGCGTGCAGGTCGTCGCATAGGTGCCGTGCGAGGGTCCGGTGCCGCCTCCCAGCATCGAGGTGACGCCGGACATTAATGCGTGTTCGATCTGCTGCGGACAGATGAAATGGATGTGGCTGTCAAAGCCGCCGGCCGTGAGGATCTTTCCCTCGCCCGCGATGATGTCGGTGCCGGGGCCGATCACGATGGTCACGCCGGGCTGGATGTCGGGATTGCCGGCCTTGCCGATGGCGCTGATCATGCCTTCCTTGATCGCGACGTCGGCCTTCACGATACCCCAGTGGTCGACAATCAGCGCATTGGTGATGACGGTATCGGCCGCGCCCTGTTTGTTGGTGACCTGGGACTGGCCCATGCCGTCGCGGATCACCTTGCCGCCGCCGAATTTTACTTCCTCACCATAGGTCGTGAGATCCTTCTCGACCTCGATGATCAGGTCGGTGTCGGCAAGCCGCACCCGGTCGCCGGTGGTCGGCCCGAACATGTCGGCATAGACGGAACGTTTTATCTTTACGGACATGGGGCCTACTCCAAATTGCCGGTCGTCATCCTGAGGTGCGAGCCCTCTTGGGCGAGCCTCGAAGGATGACCGAGTTTGAGTACGTGGCCCATCCTTCGAGGCGCGCGAGAAGACGCGCGCACCTCAGGATGACGCTGGTGTATGTGGCAGGTGATGATGCAAACGCCGTTCACAGCTTCCCCATCACATCGCCCCGAAAACCGTACACGACACGCTTGCCTGCGAGCGCCACGAGCTGCACATCGCGCGTTTGTCCCGGCTCGAACCGCACCGCGGTGCCGGCGGCGATATCGAGCCGCATGCCGCGCGCCTTTTTGCGGTCGAATTTCAGCGCCGGATTGGTTTCGTAGAAATGATAATGCGAGCCGACCTGGATCGGACGATCGCCGGAATTGGCGACCGTCAATGTCACCGTCTTGCGGCCGGCATTGAGTTCGATCTCGCCGTCCTTGATGAAGAGTTCACCGGGGATCATCCTTGCTCCTCCGTCATTCCGGGGCGTCGAAGACGCGAACCATGATGTGCAATTGCACATCGGAGAATCTCGAAATTACCAACCTCCAGATTCCGGGTCTGCGCCTGCGGCGCATCCCGGAATGACGACGTAAAACTCATCGTATCGGCTCGTGCACGGTGACAAGCTTGGTGCCGTCCGGAAACGTCGCTTCCACCTGGATGTCATGGATCATCTCGGCGATGCCCGGCATCACCTGGGCACGGGTCAGGACCTGCGCGCCGGCCTGCATCAATTCGGCCACGGTGCGGCCGTCGCGCGCGCCCTCGACGATGAAGTCCGAGATGATGGCGATGGCTTCCGGATGATTGAGCTTGACGCCGCGCTCCAGCCGGCGTCGCGCCACGATGGCCGCCATGGAAATCAGCAGCTTGTCCTTTTCACGGGGAGACAGATTCATGCGAGCACTCTGATTGACCTGAGCTGATCCGATGGAGCCGACACTCCAGCTGAGCCACCCGGTTGAGCCACCTAGTTGAGCCAGAGCCGCGGCAACGCCGAGCCACTGGCGCGGCCGAGCACCGCCATCATATCGGCGCGCAGCCGCGCCGCATCTTGGGCACAGAAGCGGGCCATTGCAAACCCATTCCATGCGGAGATCCCGACCTCACTGCCGAACGATTCTGTCAGTTCGCGAATCCGTGCCACCAGTGCTTCGTCGCCCGGCACGATCAGCGCAATGCCGATCGCCACGCCGCCTTTGGCGACCGAAATGCGCCCGAGCTTTTCGCCGATATTCCCGTCGAGGCGAATGTTTTCCGCGAATACCAGCCGGCCGCCGCGGCGCAGCCGCCAGCGGTCGACGAATTCGCCGTGCAGCATCCGCTCCCCCATCGCGGCGCGGCCGAACACCACGATTTCGCAGAGCAGGAGCGAGGCGCTTTCCGCCAGATCAATATCGATCCGGCGCAGTACCCGCGCCCGGTCGAACAGAATGGTCTCCTGCGGCAGCCAGGCAAGGTGCGAACGGGCTTCCGCCTTCAGGGCAATATTGAGCCGCGCGGCGGGGCCCTCGGCCCGATAGATTTTTTCCGCCGCCGCCGTCGTGACCACAAGCCGCGCCCCTTCGCCGGTTGCAATGTCGATATCGAAACGATCGCCGCCGGCAACCCCGCCCGCGGTATTCACAAACACCGCCGACAGGCCTTCCGACTCCGGCGAGGGAAAACGCACGCGCAGCGAGCCGGATTCATGCAAGTTGCGGCGGCGGGTCACACCGTCGACCTGATGCACGTCGAAGGCCACCGCGCCCTGGGCACGGTTGGCCGCGAAAATCGTCGAAGTCGCGCTCGTGGTATCGGTCCGCATTCGCCCCCAACTTACCCCCAAAAGGGCGCGCGACCGCAGCCGGTCGCGTCACACGTCAACTACAGCGCCATCTGCCGGCTGATCTCGCCGGGATCGAGATTGCTTCGATCGCAGGCATATTTAACGGCGCCCCTGTCCATGACCGCGAAATTGTCGCCGAGCTGGCAGGCAAAGTCGAGATATTGTTCGACCAGCACGATCGCGATGTTGCCGAGGCTGCGCAAATAAGTGATCGCGCGCCCGATGTCCTTGATGATCGACGGCTGGATGCCTTCGGTCGGCTCGTCCAGCAGCAGCAGTTTTGGCCGCATCACCAGCGCCCGTCCGATCGCGAGCTGCTGCTGCTGACCACCGGAAAGATCGCCGCCGCGGCGGCCCAGCATCGATTCCAGCACCGGGAATAACGAGAACACGTCATCGGGAATGTTGCGGTCCTGGCGCTTCAAGGGGCCAAAGCCGGTCTTGAGGTTTTCCTCCACCGTCAGCAGCGAGAAAATCTCGCGGCCCTGCGGCACCAAGCCGATGCCGCGCCGTGCCCGCTCATAGGGCTTCAGGCCGGTGATGTCGGTGCCCTCGAAGGTGATCGAGCCGCCGGCGATGGGATACTGGCCGATCATCGCGCGCAACAGGCTGGTCTTGCCGACACCGTTGCGGCCGAGCACGCACGTCACCTTGCCCGGTTCGGCCGCGAGCGAGACGCCGCGCAGCGCCTGGGCCGCGCCGTAATAGAGGCTGATGTTGTCGACCTTCAGCATGGATCACCGCCCCAGATAGACTTCGACGACCCGGTCATTCGATGACACCTGATCGATGGTTCCCTCGGCCAGCACGGTGCCTTCGTGCAGGCACGTCACCTTGACGCCGAGTTGGCGCACGAAGGTCATGTCATGCTCGACGACCATGATGGTCTTGTCCTTGTTGATTTCCTTCAAAAGCTCGGCGGTCTGATGGGTTTCGACATCGGTCATTCCCGCGACCGGCTCGTCGACCAGCAGCAATTTCGGATCCTGCGCGAGCAACATGCCGATCTCCAGCCATTGCTTCTGGCCGTGCGACAGGCTGCCCGCCAACCGGTCGCGCGCGTCTTTCAGGCGGATGGTTTCCAGCACGCGTTCGATGCGTTCAGACTCAGGCCCGGTCTCGCGCCAGAACAATGTGCCCCTCACGCTGTGATCGACATTGAGCGCCAGCAGCAGATTATCCTCGATGGTCTGGCTCTCGAACACCGTCGGCTTCTGGAATTTGCGGCCGATCCCGAGTTCGGCAATCCGCGTCTCGTCGAGCCTTGTCAGGTCGGTGACGCCGTCGAACAGCACCGTGCCTTCATCCGGCTTGGTCTTGCCGGTGATGATATCCATCATCGTGGTCTTGCCGGCGCCGTTCGGGCCGATGATGGCGCGCATTTCGCCGGGCGCCAGCGTCAGCGACAGATTGTTGATGGCATGAAAGCCGTCGAACGAGACATGCACGCCGTCAAGATAGAGCAGCGCCGAGGTTTGGCGGTTATCCATGACGTTCATCCGCTCACTCCGCCATATTGGGTTCGCTGGCGCCGTCTTCGCGCGCCGCACTCGCGGCGGTCGCCGATGGGCGCTTGGCCTTCCACGGCTCCCACCACGCATTGAAGGTGCCGACGATGCCTCTCGGCAACAGCAGCGTCACCAGGATGAACAGCGCGCCGAGCATGAACAGCCAGTAAGGCGCCAGCGGGCCCGACGTGAAGAAGGTCTTGGCGTAGTTGACGACGACCGCGCCGAGCGCTGCCCCGATCAGGGTGCCGCGGCCGCCGACGGCGACCCAGATCACCGCTTCGATCGAGTTTCCCGGTGCAAATTCGCCGGGATTGATGATGCCGACCTGCGGCACGTAGAGCGCGCCGGCAACGCCGGCCATGCAGGCCGACAGCGTGAATACGAACAGCTTGTAGGATTCGACGCGATAGCCGAGAAATCGGGTGCGGGATTCGGCGTCGCGAACGGCGATCAACACCTTTCCAAGTTTTGACGTTACCACGGCGCGGCAGATCAGGAAGCCAATGATCAACGCCAGACAGCTCAGCGCAAACAAGGCCGCACGCGTGCCGTCGGCTTGTACGTTGAACCCAAGAATATCCTTGAAATCGGTCAGGCCGTTGTTGCCGCCAAATCCAAAGTCGTTGCGAAAGAACGCCAGCAACAGCGCATAGGTCATCGCCTGCGTGATGATCGAGAGATAGACGCCGGTGACGCGGGAGCGGAAAGCCAGCCACCCGAAGCAGAAAGCCAGAAGGCCCGGCACCAGAATGACCATCAGGGCGGCGAACCAGAACATATCGAACCCGTGCCAATACCATGGCAGTTTCGGGTAATTCAGGAACACCATGAAGTCAGGCAGGATCGGGTTGCCGTAGACGCCCCGGCTGCCAATCTGGCGCATCAGGTACATGCCCATGGCGTAGCCGCCGAGCGCAAAGAAGGCGCCATGGCCGAGCGAAAGGATGCCGCAATAACCCCAGATCAGGTCGATCGAGAGCGCCAGAATGGCGTAGCAGACATATTTGCCGAACAGCGCGACCAGATAGGTCGGCACCTGCAGCATGGAGCCGGACGGCAGCAGCAGGTTCGACAGCGGGATCAACACGCCGCAGGCGGCAACCACGAGCAGGAACAGGGTCGCGCTACGGTCCAGCGAACGCCTGAGTACGTACGGCATCATGCTTCCACCGCCCGCCCCTTCAGCGCAAACAGGCCGCGCGGGCGTTTCTGGATGAACAGGATGATCAGAACCAGAATAGCGATCTTGCCGAGCACGGCGCCGGCGACCGGCTCCAGGAACTTGTTGGCGATGCCAAGCGTGAACGCTCCGACCAGCGTGCCCCACAAATTGCCGACGCCGCCGAAAACCACGACCATGAAGGAGTCGATGATGTAGCTCTGGCCGAGATTGGGGCTGACATTGTCGATCTGCGACAGCGCGACGCCGGCGATCCCGGCGATGCCGGAGCCGAGCCCGAAGGTCAGCGCGTCGACCCGCGAGGTGGCGATCCCCATCGACGCCGCCATGCGGCGGTTCTGCGTCACCGCGCGCATCTCCAGGCCAAGCGCGGTATAGCGCAGCATCGCGAGCAGGATCGCGAACACCGCCATCGTGAAGCAGAGGATCCACAGCCGGTTATAGGTGATCGTGATCTGTCCGACCTCGAACGCGCCGCTCATCCAGGACGGATTGCCGACTTCGCGGTTGGTGGGGCCGAAGGCGGTGCGCACCGCCTGTTGCAGCACCAGCGAGAGGCCCCAGGTCGCCAGCAGCGTTTCCAGCGGGCGGCCATAGAGGAAGCGGATGATGGTTCGTTCGATCAGGACCCCGACCGCACCGGCGACGATGAAGGCCAGCGGCACCGCCATCAGCAGCGAGTAATCGAACAAAGCGGGATAGCTGGTGCGGATCGCTTCCTGCACCACGAAAGTGGTGTAGGCCCCCAACATCACCATTTCGCCATGGGCCATGTTGATGACGCCCATCACGCCGAAGGTGATGGCAAGACCGATCGCGGCGAGCAGCAGGACCGAGCCGAGCGACAGGCCATACCAGGCATTCTGCACGGTCGACCACAGCGCGAGATTGCTCTGGATCGCCGACGTCGCACTGGCCGCGGCGCGCGCGACGGCGGGCGGCTGTTCTCCGGAGAGGCCGGTCAGCAGCGCCAGCGCTTCCTGATCGCCCCGCGCCTTGATGGTGGCGATCGCTTCCAGCTTCTCGGCATCGGTGGCGTCAGCCTTGAACAGCAGGATGGCCGCGCGCGCTTCGCTGAAGGCGATCTTTGCGGCCTTGCTGGTCTCCTTTTGCAGCGCGCCGTCGACGACGGGCAGCATCGCCTCGTCATGGGTCTTGAAAACGGATTGCGCGGCCGCGATGCGCTTGGCTGGATCGGGCGACAGCAGGGTCAGGCCGCCGAGCGCGGCCTCGACGGTGCGGCGCAGGCGGTTGTTGAGGCGTACTGCGGCGGCATTGTCCGGCAGCTTGTCCACGGCAGCACCTGTTGCGGCATCGATGATCTTGCCGTCAGCCAGCGTGACATAGACGTTCCTGGTATCGGGATCGGCCGCCAGGCGGCCATCCTGAAGCGCGCTGATGATGGCAAAGGCGAGCGGATTGCCCGAAGTCGCAATCGCGCCGATCGCCTCTTCGGTATCGGAAAACTCGTCATTGGCGAATTTGGCGACCGCCTCCTCGAAGGGGCCGGCGAATGCTGGCAGGGCGAAGGCGGCGATCAGGAGAACCGAGAGGACAAGCGCGCGAACACGGTGAAGGACATTGGCGACCACTGGACGACCCCGGCAGAAGTAGTGAGGAAGGCGGCGACATCGCCGCCTTCCAGGTCTCGTGGATTGGCTTCCCAGCCTAGCATGATCCCCGGGCAAACGCTTCGCGTTTATCCCAAGGAAAAACCGGCTTTCCCTTTTGCAAGTCATGCTCCTGCTTGAGCATGATGCTTTCGGAAAACCGGCTTCCCCTTTTCAGATCAGGTCGCGGGAATCAGGACCCCTGACCGCCGCACTTGTTGGTCTTGGTGTTGTAGTTGCCGCACTTTTTGCCAACCCAGTCGCCGATCAGATCCTTGGAGCCTTCGAGCTCCTTCGACCATGCATCGCCGGCCACCAGGCCCGGGGTCTTCCACACCACGTCGAACTGGCCGTTGCCCTTGATTTCGCCAATGAACACCGGCTTGGTGATGTGGTGGTTCGGAAGCATCTTGGAGACACCGCCGGTCAGGTTCGGCGCTTCGATGCCGGGCAGTGCGTCGATCACCTTGTCTGCATCGGTCGACTTCACCTTCTCCACCGCCTTGACCCACATCGCGAAGCCGATGACGTGGGCTTCCATCGGATCGTTGGTCACGCGCTTCGGGTTCTTGGTGTAGGCCTGCCAGTCCTTGATGAACTTCTCGTTGGCCGGCGTCTTGATCGACTCGAAGTAGTTCCAGGCGGCCAGATGGCCGACCAGCGGCTTGGTGTCGATGCCGGCGAGTTCTTCTTCACCGACCGAGAACGCGACAACCGGAATGTCGGTCGCCTTGACGCCCTGGTTGCCGAGCTCCTTGTAGAAGGGAACGTTGGCGTCGCCGTTGATGGTGGAGACCACCGCGGTCTTCTTGCCGGCCGAGCCGAACTTCTTGATGTCGGCCACGATCGTCTGCCAGTCGCTATGACCGAACGGGGTATAGTTGATCATGATGTCTTCCTGCTTGACGCCCTTCGACTTCAAGTAGGCTTCGAGTATCTTGTTGGTGGTGCGCGGATAGACGTAGTCGGTGCCGGCCAACACCCAGCGCTTCACCTTTTCGTCCTTCATCAGGTAGTCGACCGCAGGAATGGCCTGCTGGTTCGGCGCGGCACCGGTGTAGAACACGTTGCGCTCGCTCTCCTCACCCTCGTACTGCACGGGGTAGAACAGGATGTTGTTCAGCTCCTTGAACACCGGGAGCACGGATTTGCGCGAGACCGAAGTCCAGCATCCGAACACCACGGCGACCTTGTCCTTGGTGATCAGCTCGCGCGCCTTTTCCGCAAACAGCGGCCAGTTCGAAGCCGGATCGACGACGACTGCCTCGAGCTTCTTGCCGAGCACGCCGCCCTTCTTGTTCTGCTCGTCGATCAGGAAGAGGACAGTGTCCTTCAGCGTGGTTTCGCTGATGGCCATGGTGCCGGAGAGCGAGTGAAGCACGCCGACCTTGATGGTGTCGTCAGCCGCTTTCGCGGTCGAAAACGTGGCCAAGCCCAGGACCAGCGCCGCGGTCGCCGCGAGCCAGCGACGGCGGCTCAGCGTCGCTTTATCGTGAGTGAGTTGTGTAACCATGAAATTCATCTCCCTGACGCAGGCGTGAAACGCTGCGAACGGCCCCACGGCCGCCTGCGTTAACGGAATCGCAAGAACCATGCCACGGTTCCTCAATCGGGTAACCAAATGGCTTCGTTGAAGAATTCGGCGCTGCCGGCCAGCAATATCGAATTGCCGCCCAATACTTAGGCGAAAAAAATGTATGCTTTACCGGCAAAATGATTAGTTCATGGGCAAAAGCAACGATTGTCTAAATGGCCGGCACAATATTTTGGCATCAGCCCTGCGAACCGGACCATCAATCCGGCCGTAAATTAAGCGTTTGCGGCGCTTTTTGACCGCATGAAGTGCGGAATTCACGATTTACCTTGAAAGCGCCGTGTTCATGTTCCATATGAGCGGCACGACCCCGGAATCATCGGGTCATTGCGAGCCGCGTGTTCTGAGCCCGTCCAACGGTTTCTGGCTTGCTCCTTTCAGCTAACCAAAACCGACGCCCCAAACACGCGGGTGTCCCAGACACCCTCGCGCGCTCCTGACGAACAATGTCGGGCGCCTGCCTCTTACAATGGAAAGTACCACCTTTTGACCTCCTTTCAGGATTTCGGCCTCGCCGATCCCATCTCGCGTGCGCTCAAGGAAGAAAATTATCTGACGCCCACGCCCATCCAGGCTCAAACCATTCCTCTCGCACTCGCCGGCCGTGACGTGGTCGGCATCGCCCAGACCGGCACCGGCAAGACTGCAGCTTTCGCGCTGCCGATCCTGCACCGCATTCTGGAAAACCGCATCAAGCCGCAGCCAAAGGCCTGCCGCGTGCTCGTCCTCAGTCCCACGCGTGAATTGTCGGGGCAGATCCTCGACAGCTTCAACGCCTACGGCCGCCATATGCGCCTCACCTCGGCGCTGGCAATCGGCGGCGTCCCGATGGGACGCCAGGTCCGCTCTGTCATGCAGGGCGTCGAGGTCATGGTGGCCACGCCGGGCCGTCTGCTCGATCTCATGCAAAGCAACGGCTTGAAACTCGGACAGGTCGAGTTTCTCGTGCTCGACGAGGCCGACCGCATGCTGGACATGGGCTTCATCAACGACATCCGGAAGATCGTCGGCAAATTACCGGTCAGGCGGCAGACGCTGTTCTTCTCGGCGACGATGCCGAAGGATATTGCCGAACTCGCGGAAGCGATGCTGCGCGACCCGGCGCGGGTGGCGGTGACGCCAGTCGCCTCCACGGTCGAGCGCATCACCCAGCGCATCATCCAGGTCGATCATTCAGCCAAGCCGGCGTGGCTGGCGCAGCTTCTGAAGCAGGAAACGGTCGACCGCGCGCTGGTCTTCACCCGGACCAAGCACGGCGCCGACAAGGTGGTGAAGGGCCTCGCCAGGTCCGGCATCAGCGCCGACGCCATCCACGGCAACAAGTCGCAAAATCATCGCGAGCGGGTGCTCGCGGCATTCCGCTCCGGCCAGATCCGCACGCTGGTCGCCACCGATATTGCCGCCCGCGGCATTGATGTCGACGGCATCTCGCATGTCGTGAATTTCGATCTTCCCAATGTGCCCGAGACCTATGTCCATCGCATCGGCCGCACCGCGCGCGCCGGAGCCGACGGCGTCGCGATCTCGCTGGTCGCGGGAAGCGAAGAGTTGGCATATCTGCGCGACATCGAGAAATTGATCCGCATTGCATTGCCGAGAGAAGACCGCCGCACGCCGGGCCATCGCGATACCGCGCCGGCGCCGGCGCAACATCGCGGCGGGCGGTCCGCGCCGCGCGTGCATACTGGACGCGCAAATGAAGCCGCACCGGCATCGAAAGGCCCTCGCGGTCGCCGCCGTCCTGGTGGTAATAATGGCGCTCCACAGACCAACCGCCACGAGGTCAACCGGCAGGAACAGCACCGTCCG
>Ga0210394_10007310_pt1 | contig 11674 bp, 11 predicted proteins | sample IncBWC12MmetaG_FD_160121 | JGI IMG/M metagenome (GOLD analysis project Ga0210394, IMG submission 160121) | Forest soil microbial communities from Barre Woods Harvard Forest LTER site, Petersham, Massachusetts, United States - Inc-BW-C-12-M | ecosystem: Environmental > Terrestrial > Soil >... | reverse complement strand
TCTGATAATTTTTCGCGGCGTTAATGCCGCCCTGCGCGGCGATGGAATGGGCGCGGCGCGGCGAATCCTGGAAGCAGAAGCACTTGACGTTGTAGCCCAGTTCACCCAGCGTCGCCGCCGCGGAGCCTCCGGCGAGTCCTGAGCCGACTACGATGATTTCGTATTTCCGCTTATTGGCGGGGTTCACCAGCTTCATCTCGAAGCGGCTTTTTTCCCAGGCCTTTTCTATGGGCCCGCTGGGGATCTTTGCGTCTAGCATTTTAAAGAATTGTTGGAATCAGACCGGCCAGCACCGCCACCGGGATGGAAACAAATCCGAGGAAAATCAATGTCGCGACGAGGACCGCGATCGACTTCAGCCGCGGCGTGTAGCGCGGATGAGTCAAGCCCAAAGACTGCACGATGCTCGACAGACCGTGCCGCAGGTGGAGGCACAGCAGGCCCATCGCGACGATGTAGAAAAGAGATACGGCGGGCGCGCGAAATCCGTTGATGACGTTGCCGTACGCGTCGCTTTCCATGTACGGCGTGCCGCCCACGCCGAACGTAAACTGCATCAGATGATAAACGATGAACGCGGCCAGGATCGGGCCGCTCATATACATGGTGCGCGAGGCGTAAGTCGACGCTGTCGATTTTGTCCGCACATAACCGATCGGCCGAGCCTCGCTCTTGACGACCGCGAGCTGCACCGAACTCCATATGTGGAGCATCACGCTGATCAGTAAAGTGATGCGCACCGGCCACAGCAGCTCCGGCAGCGATTTCACCATGCGCGCGTAGGTGTTGAAGCGGTCGGGCCCGAGGAAAATTTGTAGATTGCCGAGCAGATGCCCGACGACGAATCCTGCCAGGACCACGCCCGTAACGGCCATAACGGCCTTTTTGCCATTGGTTGTATCCCAGAATCGCAGCGTGCGCGCTGGCGCCGCGGCAATGCCGGTTATTGTGGATGCCATTCCGTCTTCTTTGATGATAGCAAGCAGGGTAAAGTATTAAGTCATGTCCAACACGGCGGTGATTGCGGGCGCGAGCGGATTGGTGGGACAGGAATGCTTGCGCCTGCTGCTCAACCGCTACCCGTCCGTCACTTCTCTGGTGCGTAAACCCACCGGCCGCCAGCACCTGCGGTTAATCGAGCGGCGCATCGATTTCGACCGCATCGATACCATTGAGATCCCGCATGGCGCGCATGTTTTCAGCGCGCTGGGGAGCACGATCAAAAAAGCAGGTTCTGAAGCCGCGTTCCGGCGCGTGGATTTCGATTATCCGAAAATGCTCGCCGAGCGGGCCGCGGCGGCGGCGGCGAGATTCATGTTGGTGTCGTCGGTCGGAGCGGACAGAACATCGGGTAATTTCTATTTGCGCGTGAAGGGCGAACTGGAGGAGGCAATCGCGAAAATGCCCCTAGAAGCAGCGCTGTTTTTTCGCCCCAGCGTCCTGATCGGCGATCGCGAAGAGAAACGTGCGGGGGAAGGGATCGGCATTGTGGTCGCGCGAGCATTATCGTTTGTGCTGGCCGGTCCGCTGCGAAAATATCGGGCTATTCCAGCCGGGACGGTCGCCGAAGCGATGGTTTCCGCGGCGAACAGCGCGGAGAACGGCGTTCGAATCTACCATTACGACGATATGTTGCGGCTGGCGCGCTGATTTTCCTTGCATCGATCTACTATACAGTAGTAGAATCGGCTACAAGATAGTAGAACATGAGACTCAGCAAGCTTGAACTGCAAATTCTGGAGGCGCTTTGGAGCCACGGAAAAGCGTCAATCCGGGAGATTCAGGAAGCATTTCCGAAGCCCCGGCCGGCCTACACCACCATTCAGACCACGGTTTATCGCCTGGAAGGGAAGAAGGCGCTGCGTCGCGTAAAGAAAATCAGCAACGCTCATATTTTTGAACCGATGGTCGCCAGGGACGTGACGCGGCACAGATTACTGGATGAGATTCTGAGCTTCTTTGGAGGCCGTGCGCAGCCGATGATGGCGCAACTGGCCGAGGCGGGGAAGCTGACGCTAAAAGATGTTCGAGAGCGGGAGAGAACGATAAAAAAGCTTGACGCGGAAAGGAAGCGGGAATGATCAATCACCTGTGGCAATCGACGGTGTTCGCCGCGGCAGCCGGGCTATTGACTGTGCTGTTCCGGAAGAACCGGGCGCAGGTTCGCTATTGGCTGTGGCTCAGCGCGTCGTTGAAGTTTTTGGTGCCGTTCTCGCTGCTGATCGGCTTGGGAGGCCACTGGACGGCGCCCGCCGCGAAGATGGCGACGCCCGCGCTCTCGATCGCGATCGAGCAGGTCACCGAGCCGTTTCCTGAAGCGGTGTACTTCACGCCCTCGGCGTCCCATCGGCGCGATTGGGAGCCCGTCGCGATCCTCGCTGTATGGGCATGCGGACTGGCGATGATCGCAACCATCCGGTTCCGCGGCTGGCTCCGAATCCGTGCCGCGGTGCGCGCAAGTGCGTCGATGGAGATCACGGCCCTGATCGAAATCCGCGCCGCGCCGGGCTTGCTGGAGCCGGGCGTAGTGGGATTATTTCGCTCCGTCCTGCTGGTGCCCGAAGGCATTGCGGAGCGGCTGACGCCCAGTCAACTGGACGCGGTGCTGGCCCACGAGTTGTGCCACATCCGCCGGCGCGACAACCTGACCTCGGCAATCCACATGATGGTGGAAGCGCTGTTCTGGTTTCATCCTGTCGTGTGGTGGATCGGCGCGAGATTGGTAGAGGAACGGGAGCGCGCCTGCGACGAGGCAGTCCTGAGCCAGGGCGGCGAACCGGGTGTCTACGCCGAGGCGATCCTGAACGTCTGCAAGCTGTACGTGGAATCGCCGCTGGTGTGCGTGTCGGGAGTCACGGGTTCGGACCTTAAGAGAAGAATCGAGGCGATCATGATGAATCGCGTTACGCTCAGGTTGAGCTTCGTAAAGAAGGTCGCGCTGGCGCTTGCGGGGACGGCGGCCTTGGCGATGCCGATCGTTGTCGGCATGATGAATCTGCCACGGCTCCGCGCGCAGGCCACGCCGAAGTTTGAAGTGGCGTCGATCCGATTATGCGACGGAAGCGATCCGGGCGGCCGAGGGAAGGGCGGCGGCAGGAGCGGCGGCGGGGGGGCTGCGCTGTCCCCGGACAGGCTGACCATGGGATGTCAGCCGGTCAGAAGTTTCATTCGCACCGCGTACGTTGACTTTGCGGATGGTCATTTCAACCCGATGAGGCGCGTGCCGGTTGAGGGAGGTCCTGGCTGGATCGATTCCGAACGTTACCAGATCACGGCGAAGGCGGAGGGCACACCGGGTCAGAACATGATGCGAGGACCGATGCTGCTGGCGCTGCTCGAAGACAGGTTTAAGCTGAAGGTTCGGCGCGAGAGCAGGGAAGTGCCGGTGTACGCGCTCATCGTGGGAAAGAGTGGCTCCAAACTTCAGCCGCTCGAGGAAGGGAGTTGTGTTCCCTTCGAGTTTGGCAAGCTGCCCGAGCCCTCGGGACCGGGGCAGAAAATGCCGGTTTTTTGCGGGGTGCGCATGTTACTCAGGCCGACAAGCGGCGGGCCGGTTAAGTGGGAGGTACACGGGGCGAGCCTCGACGAGCTGGCGACGGCGCTGGGAATCGATTTGGACCGGATCGTCATTAACAAGACCGGGATCACTGGGAGATTCGACTTCCATATGGAATTCGCACCTGACGAGGCCACTGCGGGCCTGAACTCCATGAGGGGCCCCGACGGGCCGGTTGTGACGCCGGGGTCGGCCTCTGACCCTCCCGGCGGACCGTCGATCTTTACCGCGATCCAGGAACAACTCGGGTTGAAACTCGAATCGGCGAAGGGGCCGCGCGAATTCCTGGTGATCGATCGCGTGGAGAGACCGACGGAGAATTGATTACCGGCCTGTACCAGCGGGTTCGTGTATTCCGCCTCTCCATGGAACCCCGATAGTCATGGAGGGGATAGCGTCGGAGCTGACCGCGCTTTGCTCCTGCGGAGCAATTGGTTCATAGGCTCCGAATAAAACCGCGCCACCGCCGCGCCGATCAGGTCCGAGATCAGAATCGTCGCGACGAACAGCACCGGCACACCCTTCATCGGCTTCCCCGCTGTCAGGAACACTTGAAAGAACCCGAAGACCACGAACATGTGCGTCAGATACACTTCGTAGCTGCGCCGACCGAGTTCCAGCAAAGGGCTCAGAATCCGCGGGCTTCTCCACTCGGTTTGCGCCGATGCTGCCATGATGAGGCACGCTCCCACGGCGAGGATCGTCATGTTCACGCCGATGCGTTCCAGGCCCCATCGCTCCGCGGTGAGAGAGAAGCACAGGCAGAAGATCATCAGCGGCGCACCGGCCGCGACAAGAATCCGGGGCGGGAAGCGGAATCGCGACACAAGAAGCGCCGTCAGGCATCCCATCGCGATGGCGTCCATGCCCCCCAGATACGAGTATTCTCTCCACACTCCGTTGCCGTGTGTGCGGCTGAAGGGACCAAGGACGATACACACCAGCAGAAGTCCGATGAACAGCTTCGTATGACGCCGGACCAGCGGAAAGAAAAAATAAAACACTTCTTCGACCGAGAGAGACCACAGGATGTCCCAGCTCGCCGGCAGATAGCCGCGTTGCGCTTCGAGCACATTAATGTGGAACGTCAGCGCGGCCAGCAGCGCTCGCCCAAGTCCGCCGGTCTTCGGGGAGATGACGAAGTATTTCACCTGCGCCAGATGGAGGCTGCTGAGGATCACCAGCAGCGCGAGCAGCAATGGCGCAATACGGGCGAAGCGCAGCCGGTAGAACGCGCGGACGTCGATTCCCGCGCCCCAGCGGTGCAAGGCGGTGGTGGTGATCAGGAATCCGGAGACGGCGAAGAATATCTGCACGCCTTGCTGGCCATTCCACACCAGCGAGGAGACCAGTTGGTCGGGCAGGCCGTGGGTGTACGGGATCTTCGCTCCGCGCAGGCGCATGTTGACGTGATTCATCAACACGAAAAAGATGGCGAGGCCGCGAAGGAGGTCGATGCCGTCGATTCTGCGGACGCTGCTTGAATTTGGGTTGATGTTCTATTTTGCAGTAATCTGGTGTCAGGATGCTGTTGCTCTTTGCTGCTGTTTCGATGGTCGCGATGCCGGATTGGGTCCCGGCGCGGTGGTTTTCGAAGGATCCGGCGACGTTGAAGCTGGTGGAATCGACGCCGGTGAATTGTCTCTTAATCGAGAAAGCCAACTGGTCGCCGGAGTTCACGCGGGCGGCAGCGGAGCGGGGAATCGCCACCCTGGGCGTCGTCACGGGCAACGCCAATGCGGCGGATATTTCGGCGGAGGCGAAGAAGGCCGGGCTGACGGGACTGGCGGTCGAGGGCTCGCTTAGCGCGGGCAAAGTCGACATGCCCGTGGTGGAACTGGTGAATCGCGCCGAGATGAAGTTCGGGTCCGACGCGAAAATCCTGGCTACGAAACAAGGGATGTGGCCCGGGATTCGCGCCGAGCAGGAAGGTTTAATTGCCGCGCCGACCGGGGCCCCGTGGATCGACACCAATACTGGGTTCCTGCGATACGCGCGCGTCTCGACGCCCGCGGCGATCTGGATTGCGAACCGGGTTCCGGCGAAGACGCATCTATTAGTCACCGCATATCTGGCGGCCATCGGCGATGCGGGGATGACCGGCGCGCGATGGGTGCTCGACTTCGACGACCAATTCGCACAAGGTTTGTCGAAAGGCGATGCAACGGCGTTGAAGAACTGGGCTCTCATCATTCAGCATGTGAAGTTTTACGAGGATAACAAGGAGTGGCGCACCTACGCTATGCGGTCGACGCTGGCGCTAGTGGAAGCTCCCGAGAGCGGCGCGTTGATCTCCGGAGGCGTGCTGGACATGATGGCGACCAAGCACACGCCGGTAACGCCGATCCCCGCGGCCGGATTGAACGGAAAGTCGCTGCTGCATTCGAAGATGGCAGTGAACGTCGATCCGGAGCTTCTCGATGCTCAACAAAAAGAAGCATTGAAAGCGTTCACCAGAGCCGGAGGTACGCTGTTGACAGGCCCTCCAGGATGGCGTTTCCCGTCGCTACAACCGGATCAGATTACGCTCGACAAAAAGGATCTGGAGACGCTCGCCGATATCTGGCACGAACTGAATTCGGTGACAGGCCGCGACAACCTGGGCGCGCGCTTGTTCAACGTGGGCAGCATGTTGTCGAACTTGCAGGAGTCGCCCGACGGGAAGCTGGTGACGCTGCAACTGGTGAATTATTCGGACTATCCGGTTCAAGACATCACGGTTCACGTGCTGGGAAAATTTAAGCGAGCGACGTTGATGAGGCCGGATGCGGCTCCGCAGAAGCTCGATGTCTATGAGGTAGAAGAAGGAACGGGTATCGACGTCCCGGCGCTGGGGGCTTTGGGGACGCTGGTGTTGGAGCCTTAACAGCCACATCTCCGCTCGGTCATTTGGCAAAACGGAATGGCCGCCGTGCATATCTTCCCGAGACTGCTCCAGCGTCTAATCACCGGCGTGTCATCGAAGTCGCCGCCCGTGTCTGTCACCCGGTGGACCCGATGTCGATGTCCCGGAGCCTTTTCTTGCTATCATCGGGCTGGTCGACTGCGCGTCCGCTTTCAATCGGCTGCGCGTGGTTCCTGTCAATCGCGTGGGCCGTTCATCACTTTAGTCTGAGCAGTTTGAAGCTCTGGAGGTCCTAACACGATGCCCACGATTTCGACGGTCAGCGCGGCGCTCATGGTGTGCTCCGCCGTCTCCTTGGCGCAGCCGCCGCCAGCAATCACCGAGTATTCGATACCCACGTCGTCGAGCCGTCCTTCTGGCATCACGCTGGGACCGGATGGGGCGCTGTGGTTCACTGAGGACAACGGCAACAAGGTCGGGCGGATCACAACAGCCGGCGTTGTTACGGAATACCCGATACCCACGGCATCTAGCGGGCCGGGGGCAATCGCTTTGGGGGCGGACGGCGCCCTATGGTTCATCGAGCAAAACGGCAACAAGATCGGGCGGATCACCACAGCCGGCGTCTTCACCGAATATCCACTTCCCACGGTGTTTAGTAACCCTGATGGCATCGCGGCGGGACCGGACGGGGCACTGTGGTTCACAGAGTTGATTACCAACAAGATCGGGCGGATCACCACCGCTGGGACAATCACCGAGTATCCCTCCGTGTCCTTCAACGACCCGAGTTTCATCACGGCGGGCCCCGACGGGGCATTATGGTTTACCGCGTTCATCGGCGGGATCGGGCGGATCACGACCGGGGGAGCCGTCATCCAGTACGCCGTACCCAACGGGGCTACCAATGGCATCACCACGGGGCCGGACGGTGCGCTGTGGTTCACCGAGACGAACGGCAGCAACATCGGGCGGATCACCACGGCTGGGACGATCACCGAGTATTCGATACCTACGTCATCGTGCATTCCCTTCGGCATCGCGACGGGCCCCGATGGGGCGCTCTGGTTTACCGAGTTTGCGGGCAACAAGATCGGTCGGGTCACCACAGGCGGCGTCTTCGCCGAATATCTACTGCCCACGGCGATTAGCAACCCCTCTGCCATCACGCTGGGGCCGGATGGGGCGCTGTGGTTTACCGAGCAAAACGCCAACAAGATCGGGCGAGTGGGCCTGCCCGGCCCGTCGGGAACTCCCGCTCCTGCGTCGATCTGGCTCACGCTCATCGGACTGACTTGCGCAGGTTTCTACGCGGCCCGTCGTGGACGGGTTCATCGCGTGGGGAGTTAAGGCTAAGGTAAGGCAGAGACCGCGCCCTTGCCTTCTGAAATACCCACACGACGCCGGGCAGGAGATAAAGGCCCACGGTGTCCCATGGCGAGAATCTTGCTAGACAGCCTCTGGTAGACTCGTTATGAACCATGCCAGTGGCCCTCCAGGACGCGCTCGAAGTCCTCCGCACTCACGAAACCGATTTGCGCCAACTCGGCGTGACTCATGCAGCGGTGTTCGGTTCGCTCGCGCGAGGCGAAGCCCGTCAGGACAGCGACATCGACGTGTTGGTCGAGCTCGACGACTCGCGCCCCATCGGCGTTTTCGAGTACGCCAGGCTGAAACTTTACATCGGTCAGCTCTTCGATGGTGCCGGGGACGTTGTGAATCGCCGGACGCTAAAGCCGTACCTCCGAGGCAACATTCTGCGCGACGCAATCGATGCCTTCTAAGAATCCCGCCCAGCGCTTGTCTGACATCATTGAAAACATCGATGCTATCGAAGGTTTCACCGCCGGACTCGATCAAGCCACTTTTCGGGCGGATCGAAGAACAGTCTACGCGGTGGTTCGAGCGCTGGAGATTATTTCGGAGGCCTCACGCCGGCTTCCAGGCGAGATGCTTGATCGACACCCCGGAATCGACTGGGTAGCCGTCGCCGCGGCAGGGAACATTTATCGGCACGAATACGACGCCGTCGATGAAGCCATGATCTGGCATTACAGTCCGGAACAGCCTTGCCGGGTTGCGAAGCGCGGCCGCCACGCAATTCCACCGTTTGCAGTCAAAACCGTAATAGACTGTAGCTATGACACGTCGCGAGTTGCTTGCCCTTGCTGCTGGTGCTCCGCTTCTGCGGGCGGCGGTTACCCCTGCCCCTCCGGTCGTCATTGCGCCGACCTCTTATACCGATAAGCTGGACGATCAGATCACGTGGATGTTCGATCAGTTGGGCGGCGCCGCCAAGCTGGTGAAGAACAAGACGGTGACGATCAAAATGAACCTCACCGGCAGCCCGACGCTCAAATTTCAAGGCCACGCGCTCGGTGTGACGCACTACACGCATCCGGCAACCGTCATGGCGATGGTCAGCGTGCTGGACGGCGCGGGCGCCAAGCGCATCCGGCTGGTCGAAAGCGCGTGGGGCACCGGCGGGCCTCTCGAAGAATATCTGCTCGATTCCGGCTGGAACGTGCGGGGGCTGAAGAGTGTCTCGCACAAGCTGGAATTCGAAAATACGAACGCGCTCGGCTTGGGCAAAAAATATTCGCGGCTGAAAGTGCCTCGCGGCGGGCATATTTTTCCGTCGTTCGACCTGAATCATTCCTATGAGGACACCGACGTCTTCATGTCGATGGCGAAGCTGAAGAATCACGCCACGTGCGGCATCACGCTGTCGATGAAAAACTGTTTCGGCATCACGCCCGCATCCACGTACGGCGACGACGCGGGCATCGATGAGCCGAACGAAAAGCCGACGAAGGGGCGCGGCGAAATCTGCCACGCCGGCAAGCGGCAGCCTTCGGCAACGGCGGCGGCGGAGAACGATCCGACCACCAACCGCGATTCGGGATATCGAATGCCGCGCATCGTTGCCGATCTGGCCGCGACCCGCCCCATCGATATCGCGTTCATCGACGGCATCGAGACCATGTCGGGCGGGGAAGGCCCGTGGGTTCGCGGCGATTTGAAATACGTCAAGCCCGGCGTGTTGATCATGGGCACCAACCCTGTGACGACTGACACGGTGGGCGCGGCAGTAATGGGTTACGATCCTCGCGCCAAGCGTGGAACGAAGCCCTTCGAGACGTGCGATAACACCCTGCTGCTGGCCGAAGAACTGGGCGTCGGCTCGGCCGACCTGTCGCGCATCGAGGTGCGCGGCGCGCCCGTTGCGCAGGTGCGCTACCAGTTCCGCTGATCGCACATGCCGCAAATATCGCTGCCGGTAATCCCCAAGCTGACGTTCACTTCGGTGATCGACATCCTGGCGGTTGCGATTTTGATTTATCAGCTTCTGGTGATCATTCGCGGGCGGCGCGCGGCGTACGTTTTAAGCGGCCTGTGGGTCCTGACCATCGTCTATTTAATCGCGATGTACGCGCACCTGGAGCTGTTGCGCAGCGTGCTGGCAGCGATGGCGCCGTACACCGCGATCGCTCTCATCGTGATGTTCCAGTCTGAACTGCGGCGATTGCTGGCGCGCATCGGGCGCAGCCGGTGGCTCGGATTAGGCGGTCAACTGGAGAGACGCGAAGTGGTCGATGAAATCCTGCTCGCGGTGGAGCAGATGTCGGAGATGAAAACCGGCGCACTGATCGTGGTGGAGCGCGACATCGGCCTGCGCACGTTTATCGAGAGCGGCGTGGCGCTGAACGCGAACGTCTCACGCGATCTGCTGTGCTCGATTTTCCATCCCGGCGGTGCGCTGCACGACGGAGCGGTGATCCTGCAAGGCGAGCACATCGCGGCGGCGGCATGCTTTCTGCCGCTGACAATGAATCCTGGGATGTTGCGCAAACTGGGAACGAGGCATCGCGCGGCCATCGGCGTGACGGAGGAGACGGATTGCCTGGCGATCGTGGTCTCGGAGGAAACCGGGCATATTTCGCTGGGCGCGCGCGGCGAGCTGGAACCCGACGTTTCGATTGACCGAGCGCGGGAGCGGCTGACGATCGCCACCTCCGGCCGTCATCGTGAACGGGTCATCGAACCTCGCTGGAATGGAGTTGAGCCATGAAGCTCCTCACGCACCATTTCGGCTGGAAACTGGGCTCTCTGACGCTCGCGGTGTTGTTATGGTTTGCAATTTTGGGCGAGCCCGAACTGGTGACCACGCACACCGCGCCCATCCTCTATAAGAGCCTCCCGCGCGACCTGCTTATCGGCAGCGATGCGCTGGATCAGGTGCGCGTGGAACTGCGCGGGCCGTCTGGAAAACTCTCCCCCGATCGACTGGCGGAGATGGCTGTGCTGCTCGATTTGTCCGACGTTAAGGGCCCCGGAGAGCGGACCTTCACGTTATCCGACGCTGATTTTCATCTCCCCCAGGGCGTGACGTTCCTGCGCTCCGTGCCCTCCCAACTGCGCGTGCGATTCGCCCGGCTGCTGTCACGGGAGGTGCCGGTGAACGTTCGCATTTACGCTCAGCCCCCGCCGGGCTATCGCCTGGTGAGCCAGCAGGCGGTGCCCGATAAGCTGCGAATCGCGGGGCCGGAGGGTCGCGTGACAGCGGTTTCCGGCGCGGAGACGGATGCCATCGATTTGAGCGGAATCACAGGCAACACGGAAATCAAGGCAAACGCGTTCATTTCCGATCCCCAGGTCCGATTTGAAGCTTCGCCGGTAGTGACCGTGAAAGTGATCGTCGAGAAAAACGAATAATGAGAAAATTGTTTGGAACAGACGGCATGCGCGGAGTGGCAGGCCAGCCTCCGCTGGATCCCGCGACGACGTTTGCTGTGGGAGTGGCGCTGGGAAAATGGATCGGCCAGCATCATCTCGATCCGGAAGTGGTCATAGGAATCGACACGCGCGAATCCGGGCCGGAGATCGCCGCGCACGTCGCGGGCGGGCTGGAAAAGAACGGCGCGCGGGCGCGCTTCGCAGGATTAATCACCACTCCGGGAATCGCGCATGTCACCCGCACCGGTCCCTTCGCAGCCGGCGTGATGATTTCGGCTTCGCACAATCCGTATCACGACAACGGCATCAAAATTATCGATCATTCGGGCTTCAAGCTTCCCGACGAGCAGGAGCACGCGATCGAGCACGATATTTTCGAATGGCTCGACCGGAAAGGGACGCCTGAGGCCGCGAAGCTGACGCCGGATGAGGGACTCGATCGAACCTACATTGACGATCTAGCCGCGACCTTGCCCGCAGGGCTCGACGGATTGCGCCTCGTCGTCGATGGATCGAACGGCGCCGCGACACATCTG
>Ga0210394_10007308_pt1 | contig 11675 bp, 9 predicted proteins | sample IncBWC12MmetaG_FD_160121 | JGI IMG/M metagenome (GOLD analysis project Ga0210394, IMG submission 160121) | Forest soil microbial communities from Barre Woods Harvard Forest LTER site, Petersham, Massachusetts, United States - Inc-BW-C-12-M | ecosystem: Environmental > Terrestrial > Soil >... | reverse complement strand
TTGACGATATTTTCCAGGCTACGCCGCAAGGTCCCGGCGGTAATGCGACGGTCACCGAGATTGCGTGCAGCACACCGTTTGCAGGGGTGGGTACGGGAACTGCTTGCCCCGGGACTACCTTGGCGCAACTGCCCGATACAGGCTTAGGCCAAAGCGGGACGTCAAGCGGCCAATCTGAGTCCGACTCGGAGAGCTTCTCCCAGGGCATCGTAAGCCCAGTTTACGTCAAGAACGATATCGCACTCGAGGATGCGACGATGAGCGAGTTTACGGACAGCAACCTGACATTTCCACCATCGGGCGTGCCCGAGCCGATGACGTTCTCCTTGATCGGCGCCGGCCTTCTGGGCCTCGGCTTCATGGGTCGTCGCCTTAAGAGATAAGACGTTTCTGGTTTTCCTTCGACTTGTGGCCGGGCTTGGAGCGACCTCCAGCCCGGCTTTATTTTTGTGGTGGGTTTGCGGGAAGCTGGCGCGCAGATGCAACGCGTTCATAACCGGGGGATGAAATAGCCGCCGCTCTCGGCGAATCGAGTGAGTCACTCAGATTGAGCCGTGGGTGGGGCGGACGCCAAGCTCTTCACCCAAAGGCACGCGCCAGACCGCCCGGTCCGGTTGTGCGGTTGCAATTAAGGGCCAAAGACGAGCGGGGTCGGCGAAATATAGTGATGTCCGCTTTCGTGCCAACGGGTTTCACCCGCGGGCCGCTAGGCGCTGAAAGAACTGCCGCAACCGCAGGTCGACTTTACGTTAGGGTTGTTGAACTTGAAGCCGGCGCCTTCCATGGACTCCACGTAATCGACCTCGGCTCCATCCAAATAGAGCATACTCGCCTGATCGATAAAAACCTTCAAATCGCCGAAGGCGTAGGTTTTATCCAGGAACCCGGGACTGTTCTCGAAGGCCATCGAGTAGCTGAAGCCGGAACATCCACCACCCACGACAGAGATTCTGAGCCCGGCGGGTTTGGGCTCTTGGGTGGACAGGATCTCCCTGACCTTACCGACCGCAGTTTCCGTCAATTGAACCATAATCAAGTACCCTCGCTATAGATAGGATGAAATCTCCCGCCGCGCCGATTCAAGTGCGGCCGACCGAGCCATTCCTCATCCGATTGTACCCGATCTGCTATCTTGAGGGAAACGCACTGAAACCCCGTTGTGATAGGCTGCGTCGGAAAGGTAGCATGAGCGGCCTGAGTGAAGTACTTCCATTCCCCACGGCGGGGACCCGAACCAGAGCGCTTCCATCTTCGTTGGGATCGAACCGGACTCGCGTGGACCATAAAAATAGCGACGAGGCAGCCCTTGTCAAGCGCGTCCAGGCCCGCGACGAGATGGCCTTCCGCGAAATCGTGGAGCGGTATCAGGCCAAGGTGTTCTCCATCATCTATGGCATTCTCCGGAACCACAATGACGCCGAAGACATCGCTCAGCAGGTGTTTGCGAAGATTTACTTTTCGATCCGGAACTTCGACTTCCGCAGCTCGCTGCTGACCTGGATCTATAAGATCACGGTAAACGAATGCTACGACTACCTGCGCAAGAAGCGGGTGCGAAAGCTGGTCTACGAGAGCGATTTTTCGATGGAGGACGCGCAGCGGCTGGAGAGCTCCGAGCCGGCCGTGGACCCAACCGCTCCCATCGACCGGAGAATCGCGCAGCACGATCTGGTGGTGAAATTGTTATCCAAAGTTTCCGAAGAGGATCGAAGTTTGATCCTCCTCAAGGAAGTGGAGGGCCACTCGGTAGAGGAGCTGGCCGCCATGACAGGCTTGAACGAAAACACGATCAAGGTTAAGCTATTTCGAACCCGTCAAAAATTATTGAAAGCCGCTCAGCGGCTGGGGCGGATTCGGGGAATTACGAAACTAAACAGCGGGCAGTAGGGCAAAGACCCGCGCACGAAAGCTCTTTTTACGAGGGAAGGTAATCATGCATCGAAGGGTGCGGGATAAGCTCGAGGATATTCTTGCGGGTGGCCACGCGGAACAACGGCACCGGCACGACACTCATTTAGACGAGTGCGCGGAGTGCAGGGAAACCATAGCGGCGATGCGGGATCAGCAGCGCTTGCTCTGGAGTTTGCGCCTGCCGGAGGAGGCCGAGCCGCGGGCCGGCTTCTACGCGCGGGTGATCGAGCGGATCGAGTCGCAGGGCGCGGCGTCGATCTGGAGCCTGTTCTTCGACTCCGCGGCGGGCCGGGGACTGGCAATGGCATCGATGGTGCTGGCGCTGAGCCTGGGAGTGTATCTGGTGTCCTCCGAGCGCCTGGCTACGCCCACCGGCGTTCGGGCGACGCCCGGCCAGCTAACGCCTGGCTCGGACTCGGCCGGCATGCTGACGGGCTCTCCCGACCGCGACGCGGTACTGTTTAATCTGGTCACCTACCGGGAGCAATAGCAGATGATCGCAGCCTCTGCCCGAGCCACCTGGCAGAATCCCCGGGTGGTTTTTCCGCTGATGATGGTGTTTCTGGCCGGGGCGGCTTCGGGTGCGCTGTGGATGCAGTTGGGACTGCACGATAAGCTGCACCGCACCGCGGTATCCAACCCCGCCCCCAGCCGGGAGACCGTCTTACAACGATTCAACTCCGAGCTGGGGCTTTCGCAGGATCAGTCGCAAAAGATCGCCAATGTGCTGGAGGACTACACGCAGTACTATCAGAGCTTGCAGGATCAGCTCGACGATGTACGGGCCACCGGCAGGACCCAGATCCTTCAGATCCTCAATCCCGACCAGAGGGACAAGTTCGACAAGCTCATGAACGATCTGGCTCCTCAACTCGAAGCTCCGCCGTCGAAGTAACGAGCGGCGAAATAGCTCCGCGCAATAGATCGTATAGTGGGAGTTTGAAGCTCCTTCTCACCGGGCCGCCGGCTTCCGGCAAATCCACCGCTGCGCTTCGGCAATTCACTTCGACACCCGATTCCTTTCTTGTGACTCCCACCGCGACGATGGCGGAACACATCCGTCATGAACTGGCTCGCGCGGGTTTTCCGGTGCGGCCTTCGCGTGTGGGAACCCTGGCGCAGTTTCTAGACGGGATATCTAACAACTGGCGCAGCGATGTGGCGCAGGCACCCGTGGGTGCCGCGCTTGCGCCAGCCGTGTCGAGACCAGAAACTGAGCCAGGCATCGCCATGAGTGGAGACGCGGCACGCAAGCGTGCGTGCGCCACATCATCATTGACGAACGTTTGTGAGAGAGGCAGGTTAGACGGATTGGATCTTCCATTGGCGCCACCGGAATCGCTGATGCACATCCTGATCGGCGACGCCTTGGAGCGGCTGCGTCCGGAGCGCTTCCAGCGGTTGCTGGATTCTCGCGGACTGCACGCGGAGTTGGCCGCGCTGCTCCAAGAGGCGCCCGAGCCTCGGGACTGCGGTGAGGAGTTGGGGGTGATCTTCGCCGACGTGGAGGCGCGCCTGGAGGCTCGGGGTTTCGCGCTACGCAATCGGCGGCTGCGCGCCGCGGCGGCGAAGTTGCGCTCAGCCGATGTGCCGGTTCCGCCGCTGACCATCTTCGACGGGTTCTTCACGCTCGGCGTGGTGGAGATGGAGTTGATCGAGGCGCTAGCGGAGCGCGGCGCGGTGACGGTGATGCTGCCGGAAGGGGCGGGGGCCCGGCCGCGGCTGATCCACACGGGTTTCAGTGGGGCGGGTTTCGAGGAGACACGTTTGAGCGGGATGTTCCGCGCGCCTGAGCGGGTGGTATTTTCGGCGGCGACACCGGAGAGAGAAGCCGAGGAGATCGCGCGCAGGATTCTGGAACATGCGGAGCGGGGGCGGCGGTTCCGCGAGATGGGCGTGGTGCTGCGCTCGCGCGATCCGTATGGGCCGCTGGTCGAAACCACGCTGGCGCGTTTCGGCATCCCCGCGCGGAGCTACTTCTTCGATCCCCTGGCCGCGCACCCGGCCGTCAAGTATCTGACCGGAGTGGTGCGGGCGATGCTCGACGGCTGGGATCACAAGGCCCTCGGCGAGCTGCTGCGCCAGCCGGTTTCGGGAGTGGGAGCGACTGCCGAGGGCGACCGCTTCGACTTCGAATTGCGCGAGAGACTGCCGGGAAGAGGTCTGCCGGTCGCGGGGATTGCCGCAGCGCCGGACGTGTTGAGTCGGCTTCAAGAGATCGGCGCGTGGCGGAGCGATCGGCTGGAACCCGCCGAGTGGGCGGAGCGGCTGAAGACGCTCGCGGGGTTGTTGCCGCAGCCGGCGACGCCGGTGACGATGGATGAGCAGGCGGATCGGGATCGGGTGCATGTGTGGCGCTCGACCGCCGCCGCGCTGGCGAGGTTCGAGGAAGTGGTGGAGCAGACGGCGGGGTTTGCGGAATCGGGCGCGACTCTGCTGGAGGGGTTTTGGAAGCAAGTGGAGACGGCGCTTGCGGTTGAGCCTCTATGGGTCGAGGACCGGCGGCGCGACGTGGTCCACATCATGGACGTGTATGAAGCGCGACAGTGGGAGCTGCCGGTGGTGTTCGTGTGCGGGCTGCTGGAGCGCACCTTTCCGAGATACCACGGCGAAAATGCGGTGCTGGGCGACGCTGCGCGAAAGAGGCTGGGATTGCCGGCATCCGCCGACGCGCAGGCCGAGGAGCGGTTCCTGTTCGACCTGGCGGCGACGCGCGCGACCGCGCAGGTGGTGTTGAGCTACGCTCGATTCGATGAGAAAGGCGAGGAAACGCTGCCGTCGTTTTTTCTTGAGGCGTCCTTGCTTGAGAAATGCGGCGCGGCGCCGGTTGAGGCGCGAGTGCGGCCGAAACCAAGCCGGGAGGTTCACCCGGCGGTTCCGGGGCCAATCGAGGATGACGCTCTGTTGCGCGAAATCGCCGCGCGGCGCAAGACGCTGTCGGCGACCGGAATCGAGAGCTTCCTGCAATGCCCGTTTCAATTCTTCGCCAGGTACACGCTGAAGCTGGCCGAGCGGCCGGCGGCTCCGCGAGATCGCCTGGACGTGCTGTTGCAGGGGACCATTCTGCACCGCGCGCTGGCGGAGTGGGCTCGCATGCCTCTGTTGGGCGCGGAGCTGCTGGAACGGGTGTTCGACGAGGAGTGCGCGCAGCGGCGCATCCCGGGCACGTATCGCACCGAAGCGGTGCGGCTCGAACTGCTGCGGCACTTCGAAATGTTCCTGGAAAATCACGACGTGGAATTGGGTTGGAAGACCCGGGTCGAAGAGAAATTCGAGCTTCCGCTCAGTCCGGAGCTGAAAATTCGAGGGCGGATCGATCGCCTGGAGACCGGGCCGAAGGGCCAGGCTCTGGTAATCGATTACAAGTACAGCGGGCAAGTGAAGGACAGGGTTGAGCAGAACGAATCCGGCAGCCTGGTGCAAGGCGGGTTATATCTGTTGGCCGCGGAGCGAGTTTTTCGGCTGAAACCGGCGGGCATGTTGTATTGCGGCGTCAAAAAGAAAGTGGCGTGGGAGGGCTGGCACGCGATTCCGGGGCTGGGAGTGGGCGAGGCGTGCACGCCCGAACGCTTGCGGGAATTGACGGAGGATGCGGCGCGTTCGGCTTCGGAGGCGCACTCGGCCATCCTGGCGGGACGGGTGGCGGTCCATCCGGCGGACCGGAAAAAGTGCGCCTGGTGCGATTATCGCGATATCTGCCGCGTGGAAACGATCGCGGCAGAGCTTGGCGCTGGAGCGGGCGGCTGATGGAGCTTTCGGCCGAGCAGATCGCGGCGGTGGAACGCAGCGGCCAGGACGTATGCGTGGTGGCCGGCCCCGGGTGGGGCAAGACGCGCTATATCTGCCGCGTGGAAAAAATGGCGTCCGAGCATGTCCTTGGAACCGGCGGAGGGGGAGCGGGCGGCTGATGGAGCTTTCGGCCGAGCAGATCGCGGCGGTGGAACGCAGCGGCCAGGACGTGTGCGTGGTGGCAGGCCCAGGATCGGGCAAGACGCGAGTGCTGGTGGAACGCTTCGCGTGGCTGGTGGAGTGGCGGTCGGCTGATCCGGAACGTATTCTGGCGATCACGTTCACGGAGAAAGCCGCCACGATGATGAAGCGCAAGCTGGTGGAGCGCTTTGCGCACCGCCAGGATCTGCGCGAGCGGGTGGAACGCGCATGGGTCGCGACCATCGACGCTTTCTGCGCGCGGCTGCTGCGCGAGAACGCCATCGAAGCGGGACTGGCGCCGGATTTCTCGGTGCTGGATGAAGGCTCGGCGAAGCGCATGCAGCGCGATGCGGCGGAACAGGCTCTGGACGAATTGTTTCAGGAGCGCCCGCGCGAGATGCGTCGCCTGCTGGAGGGCCTGGCGCTATCGACCAGCGACGACGCGCGACAGACTGACCTGGCGGCGAGCCTGTTGGATGTCCATGACAGTATGCGGCTGGCGGGCGTACGCGAATTGCCCGCCGCGGCTGAAGCCGGGGACGATGTTTTGCCGGAGGCGCGAAGGCTCGCGGCGGAGGTGGAGGGCGAGGCCGCGTGGAGCAATCTGCACGATTGGGCGCGCGAGTTTCTGGCGCTGACAGGTGGGGCGGATCCCCGGCTTCATTCTTATACTGCCCGCGGCGGACCCCCTGGTCCGCCTGTGCGGTCGCGATCAGCGGCGGATGACGTTGGAGCGAACGCCGGCAACCGGGCCGTCTCTGGTCCGCCTGTGCCGTCGCCACCAAGAGCTGACGAGGGCGCCGGCCGCGGACCGGGTGCTCTGACGCGGCAACACTTCGAAGTGCTGGCGCGGTTCAAGGCGAATCTGGGAGGCAAGAAGAAGGGCCGCGAGGCGGTGAAGCAGCTCAAGGAGGTGGTGCTGCCGCGGCTCGCCGAGCAGTGGATTTTAGCGTGGCACTCGGGGCTGCCGGAGCTGGTGCGCGAAGCCGTGGCGCGGCTGGACCGGGAGTATCGCGAAGCCAAGCGGCGCGAGGCAGCGGTGGATTTTGCGGATCTGGAAGAGCTCGCCATCGAGCTGCTGGAGTCGCACCCGGAGCTGCGGGAGCGGATCGTGAATCAGTTCGATCACGTTCTGATGGACGAGTTGCAGGACACGAACCGCCTGCAATGGAAGCTGATCGGCCTGGTGCGCCGGCGGAATTTTTTCGCGGTGGGGGACATCAATCAGTCGATCTATGGATTCCGCCATGCCGACCGGACGGTCTTTGAAGGATACCGGGCGGAGCTGCGCCAGCAAGGGTTGAAGATCGACGAGCTGAAAGAGAATTACCGCAGCCGTCCGGAGATTCTTGCGGCCGTTGGGCACGTGCTGGAAGGATGCGAGGGCGTGGAACCGCGAGAGCTGATCGCGAAACGAGAGGCGGCGCCGAAAGGCGGTCCGGTGGTGGAGCGGCTGGTGGGAACGGGCGAGCGTGCCCCGGAGGCGGAAGCGCAATCGGTGACGGCGCGCATTGCGGAATGGGCGCAGGAGGGGCGCAAATGGGGAGACTTCGCGATTCTGGTGCGGGCGCTCCGTTCGGCGGAGCAATTTGAGAGAGAGCTCGAGGCGCGGGGCATTCCGTTCCTGGTCAGCGGCGGACGCACGTTTCTGGAGGCTCGCGAAACGCTGGATTTGATGGCGCTGCTGGCCGCGATGGTGAATCCTCTGGACGAGGCCGCGACGGCGGGCGTGCTGCGCGGTCCGCTGGCGGGATGGAGCGACGAGCAGCTACTACAGGCGGGTGCAGAGGGGCGGCGGCAGGAATTCGAGAAATTGTTTGGGCGGGCGCGGAGGCTGGCCGGCTTCATCGCGCCCGACCGCTTGCTGGCGATGGCTCTGGATGAGTGCGGGTATGCGGCGGGGCTGAATGACCGCGGGCGGGCCAATGTCGACAAATTCCTCAATTGGATCAGGCGCGAGTTTCGGGCCAGGCCTAGGCCGCTGGCGGAGCTGCTGGAGGATCTGGAAGCCATGCGCTCGGCGCGGGCGGAAGCGGAGGCTCCGGCGCAACAGGCCGCGGATGCGGTGAACATCATGACCATTCACGCCGCCAAGGGGCTGGAGTTTCCGGTGGTGTTCGTGAGCGCGCTGCACGCCGGCCGAAATAGTTCGACTCCGGTGCTGCTGTTCTCGGCGGAGCTGGGGCTGGGGGCGAAGTGGCGCAATCCGGCGACGGGTGAAAATCAGAAAGACGCAGCCCACCGGGCGCTGAGTGAGCGCCTCAAACACGACGAGAATGCCGAGGAAGACCGGCTCCTGTACGTGGCCATGACGCGGGCCGAGGACCGGCTGGTTCTGTCTTACGCGCGAGGACAGCGGCGCTCGCCTTGGCAGAAACTGGCGGAGGCGGGCATTCGAGCGGAAACGGAAGCGGATCGCTCGACCGAAATCCACGCGGCTCCGCGGAACCGCCTGGAGGAGGCGAACACGGAGGTTTTGCTGGAGGCCGCGGCAGTCACAGGGCAGCACGATTCGTCGGCGGCGGTGACGGACGTGGTGCAGTTCGCGGCCTGCCCCCGCAAATATTATTTGGGCCGGTATCTGGGGCTGACGACCGCGCCGAGGGGTCCGGGAACAGGAGCGCTCGCAGGCCGGAGACCTGCGCCACAGGCTATCGAGCTGGGGCTAGAGGTTCACAAAGCGCTAGCAGCCCGTGGTGAAAGTCGTTCAGGCCCGGCGACGGCAGGTCGGAGACCTGCCCCACCATCTGGTGAAGCTCTGGAGCTGGCGCGGCGGTTCGAGGAGAGCGAGCTGGGGCAGCGCGCGGCGCGGGCGGAGCGAGTGGAACGCGAGTTCGATTTTCTACTGGCGGTGGAGGATGTGGTTCTGCGGGGGCAGATCGACCTGTGGTTTGAAGAGGGCGGAGAGCTGACGGTGGTCGACTACAAGACGGATCGCGATGAGACTGGCGCGGCGGAGCATGCTCTGCAACTGCGGCTTTACGCGCTGGCGCTGGAACGCTACGCGGGGCGGTTGCCGGATCGCGCTGCGCTATGCTTCTTGCGATCGGGGAACGTGATCGAGGTCAGCCTGTCGGGCGCGGATCTGGAGGATGCGCGAGCCGCCGTGCGCGCGCTCGCGGCGGCGCAGAATGCGCTGAAGTTTCCGATGAAGGCGGGAGAACAGTGCCGGCGCTGCCCGTTCTATAAAGGATTCTGTCCGGCGAGGTTGGAAGCCTGACTCTGCGCCTTTTTCTTCTTGGCTTCCATCTTGCGCTCGATAGCCGCCCACAAACGGTTCTTGAGATCCTCAGGAACGCACTGCGCCTCCATGCCCTTGTAGACCTTCAGGGTCTTCAGCGTGGTGTCCACAACCACAAAGCAGTTGGGACACTGGCTCACATGACTCTCCAGATGGCGCTTGGTTTCCAGATCGACGCTCGGATCCAGATAGTCGTTGAGCTCCTGGAGAAATTGCTTACAGGTTAGCAAAGACGTCCTCCCCTTTCCGTTTGAACTTGCGAGTCAGCTTTTCCCGTAGGGCCAGACGCGCCCGCAGGAGCCTGCTCTTCACCGCCGGAATAGAGATTCCGAGAGTTTCGGCCGTCTCCTCTGTACTCATCTCTTCGATGTCGCGCAGCACGAAAACGGTGCGGAAATCCGGCTTAAGGCTTTCCACGGCTTCATCCAGAATCTCCCGCATCTCCTCTTGCGAATACTGCTGTTCGGGATTGTCTTCCCAAACCGCGATCTCGCGCTTCACCGTCTCTTCGCCCGTATCCAAAGGCTCATCCAGGGGAACGGTGCGATCGCCGCGGCGTTTGCGCAGCTTCATCAGGCTTTCGTTGACCGCGATGCGGACGATCCAGGTATAGAACTTGGAGTTGCCCTGAAAGCCATCCAGATGTTCGTAGGCCTTCAAAAAGGCCTCTTGCAGCACATCCTCGGCGTCTTCGTCGTTTTGGGTGATGTGCTTGGCGAGGCGATAAATCTTGTTCTGGTAGCGGCTGACCAGCTCAGAGAAGGCTGTCCCGTCGCCGGCTTTGGCCTTGGCGACCAGATCGGCTTCGTCGAACGTAATGGGCGTGGTGCTCAAAGCGGGGCCTCGTCCCAATATATCAGGCCGAACTGTTTCAAGCGCGATAGCTTTGATACTCTGAATAAAAGCCCATGAATCAACTCCAAATTACTCTTCCGGACGGTAGTGTGCAGAGCGTGCCTGAAGGGACGCGGCCGGTGGAAATCGCCAGGTCCATCAGCCCGCGCCTGGCGGACGACGCGATTGTCGCGCGAGTGAATGGAAATCTGTGGGACTTGACTCGGCCGCTGGAATCGGACGCCAAGTTGGAGATTCTGACGACCAAGAGTCCGGAGGCGTTGCAGGTTTACCGGCACTCCACCGCCCACCTGCTGGCGGCGGCCGTGCTGGAGCTGTTTCCGGAGACGAAACTCGGCATCGGGCCGCCCATCGAGACGGGATTCTATTACGATTTCCAGCGCGACGCGGCATTTACGCCGGAGGATCTCGAAAAACTGGAAGCGCGGATGTGGGAGATCCAGGCTCGAGATTTGCCGTATGAGCGCAAGTACACGGAGAAACAAGAGGGGCTGAAATTGTACGCGGATCAGCCCATGAAAGTGCAACTGATCGAGGAGCGAGCCGGCGAAATCTTTTCCGAATATACGCTGGGGCCGCATTTTATCGACTTCTGCCTGGGACCTCACGTTCCATCGACGAAAAAGATCAAGGCGTTCAAGCTGCTGTCGATCGCGGGCGCATACTGGAAGGGCGACGAGCACAACCAGCAGTTGCAGCGCATCTACGGTACGGCCTTTTTTTCCAAGAAGGAGCTGGAGGAACACCTTCACAAGCTGGAAGAGGCCAAGAAGCGCGACCACCGCAAGCTGGGCCAGGAGCTGGACCTGTTCAGCATCCAGGATCTGGCCGGGCCGGGATTGATTTTCTTCCATCCCAAGGGCGGGCGCGTGCGCAAGCTGATCGAGGATTGGATGCGCGATCAGTACCTGAAGCGCGGCTACTCGCTGGTATACACGCCGCACGTGATGCGCGCGGATCTGTGGAAGACGTCGGGGCACCTGGATCATTACGCGGAGAATATGTTCGCGGGCATGGAACTGGACGACGCGGAGTACCGCTTGAAGCCGATGAACTGTCCCGGCCACATCCTGATTTATCGCGACAAGCTGCGCAGTTATCGCGAGCTGCCGGTGCGGTTGGGCGAGCTAGGCACGGTGTATCGTTATGAGCGCAGCGGCGTGATGCACGGCCTGCTGCGCGTGCGCGGATTCACCCAGGACGACGCGCATATCTTCTGCACTCCGGAGCAGATCGAAGACGAAGTGGTGAATTGCCTGGAATTCGCGATCGACACGCTGAAGGCGTTCGGGTTCGAGCAGTATGAAGCCGAGCTATCGACCTGGGACGGCGGCGCGAGCGGCAAGTACGTGGGCACGGCGGAGCAGTGGGAGCTCGCCGAAAACGCGCTGAAGCGCGCAGTGGAGCGGTTGGACCTGAAGGCTCCCGTGATCAAGGACGAGGCGGCGTTTTACGGGCCCAAGATCGACATGAAGCTGCTGGATGCGCTGGGCCGCAAGTGGCAGCTTTCGACGGTGCAGTTCGATTTCACTCTGCCGCAGCGCTTTGGCCTGGAGTACGTCGCCGAAGACGGCAAGAGGCATCAGCCGCTGATGGTGCATCGGGCGTTGTACGGAAGCGTGGAGCGGTTCTTCGGAATCCTGATCGAGCATTACGCCGGGGCGTTTCCGGTGTGGCTCGCGCCGGTGCAGGCGGTGGTGCTGCCGATCACGGAGCGGCGTCTGGAGTACGCGACGGC
>Ga0210394_10007307_pt1 | contig 11676 bp, 8 predicted proteins | sample IncBWC12MmetaG_FD_160121 | JGI IMG/M metagenome (GOLD analysis project Ga0210394, IMG submission 160121) | Forest soil microbial communities from Barre Woods Harvard Forest LTER site, Petersham, Massachusetts, United States - Inc-BW-C-12-M | ecosystem: Environmental > Terrestrial > Soil >... | reverse complement strand
TAAAGATCGCGAGTGACCAATGCGGCGTTTTCTATTCGTGATCGAGCAATCAATCCCGGTCACATGGATCTTTGTGACTCCGCCCTAGAGCTCCGGCCACTACTAGCCACTATTGTGCGGCCTTGGGAACAAACAACGACAAATTTTCAGCTTTCCAGCGCATGGCGGCCCTAATCCGATTCCGCCCGCTTGGGTGGTCGAAGAAGACCCATTCCTCGACAGGGCCCGGGCTCATCTTGCGATACTCGCCCAGATGGATCGCAGCTCGTGCAAAGCCATCTGGCTGGCGGCTGGCGTTCAACCCATACATGTCCGCTTCATATTCGTTCATGCGTATGTGCGTGTTGATAAAAGGCGTGTACACGAAAGCAAACACCGAACCGAACAGCAAAACCAACGGCAGTACCGCCGTGTCCCCAATGCCGCGGATTTGCCAGCGTTCGCCCCAACGAGCCAGCGCGCTTTCGAGGGACCAGCGCAGCAGAGCGAAGAAAATAAAAATGACGACGGAAAAATAGAGCAGGTCCCTCCCGATGTGATGAAGGACGAAGTGACCCATTTCATGGCCCATGACGGACTGAATTTCTTCCGGCGAGCCGCGGCGCAGCAGATTGTCATTCAGCGTGATGCGCATGGTGCTGCCAAAACCGCTGACGTTTGCGCTCATTCTCGTGGTTTGGCGCGAAGCATCCATCTCGTAGACCTTGTCTGCAGTAATGCCATTCGCGTGTGCGAGGCTGAGGATGGGTTTTGTCACGCGCGGGTCGTCGAGGACCGTGAACTTATTGAAGATTGGAAACACAAAAACGGGACCGATCATGACCAGGAAAACCAAAAAACACATGGAGACGATGGCTCCCCAAATCCACCAGGTCCGCGGAACGCGGCGAACGACCCCAAAGAGCACCATCATGGCGATGCTGCCGATGACCAGATTCACTAGCAGCATTTCAAACTGCTCGCTCATCCAGGGGCCAAAGGTTTGGGTAGCGAGTCCGTATTGGCGCTCTCGAAAATAACCTTCGTAAATCGCGAGTGGCGCACCGAGGACCGTTGTAACGATGAGAAATTCCACCCAATAGATCAGTGTCTGCAGCGGCTTGAATCGCGTAATGCGCTCGGCGAGATTGCGCATCATCGCTGACCAGCGGAAATGCAGCAACAGCAGATAGATGACCGCACCATAAAGAAAATCCCAGAGGATCAACCAGTAACCGCTTTCAAAGTAGTCATCTGATTTGGCTCGCGCACTTGCAGGAATTTCGTCGAGGTACGCCTCGGTGGCGGCTTCCACGTTGAATTGGTTGGAAGGCTGCGCCGCCAGCGGAATCGGAATTTCGTCTGGCATGGCCGTGGCAGGTTTTGCACCTGGGCCGGGCGGTTGCTGCGCTTGCGAGCCCCTCGCGCCCGGGAACAATGCGAGCGCGAGACAAGCCAAGACTAGGGTCTTGCGGTAGTTCATGGTTTTTCCTCAATAAGATAATTGCTTCGAACGTGCGCAAGTCCAATACGGACATGGCGCCGCAAAAGTCTCCCGTGGAACGGAAGTTCTGAGGAAACAATCACTAGACGCACAATCGCGCCGAATATTTCCAGGAGGCCTCAGAAATATCGCGCGGGAATCGCTAAGGCTCGCCAAGGCGCCAGGCTTCATCATGCATTACTCGCACCATGCACAGCCCCTGCGGCGGCACGGTTGGCCCGGACTTGGAACGATCTCGCAGTTGATAGAGCCGAGGAATGTCGTCCGGCACGAGTTTGCCGCGGCCAACATCAAGGAGTGTGCCCACCATTTTGCGAACCATAAAGCGCATGAACGAACGGCCGCGCACGGTATAGACAAGCTCTTCGCCATCGTCGCTGCGAATCAACTCGCTCGCATAAATCTCGCGCACCGTCGAGCGTTCTTTGTCGTCATCCTCGGAGCCCGTGGACGCAGCAAATGCAGCGAAATCGTGCGGACCGACGAAGCGCGAAGCGGCAATGCGCATAGCGTCTTCATCAAGCGGAAACGGATAGTGCAGAACGTAACGCCAAACCGCCGGCGGAACAACTTTGCCGCGATACAAACGATAACGATAAATCTTCCCAAGCGCCGACCAACGCGCGTGAAAATCCGGTCCTACTTCCTCGGAACCGACGATGCGAATCGCCGAAGGCAGAAGCGCGTTCAAAGCACGCTGGAACTCGCTAGCGGATAAACCCGATTGCGTGCGAAAGCTGGCCACTTGCCCAAGCGCGTGCACGCCTGCGTCCGTGCGTCCAGCGCCATTCAGCATCACATTCTCCTGCGTGATCTGCCGCAGCACGCTGGAAATCTCTCCTTGAATCGTGGGCTTATTGGACTGAATCTGCCAACCGTGAAAGTCGGTTCCGTCGTAAGCAATCGTAAGCTTGAAATGGCGCATGGAAAAAAAGTGTTCTACCTAAAGCGATCAATTTTCAGAAGAGGCGTCGGTTTTGGCAAGTGCTTTGGGTAGGTCACATTCAGGGAGCCGTACGCGCAAATCGGCTGCCAGGTTTCACGGCGGCGCCGCCCTCGCGGCACAAAGGACAATCCTCGGGCTCGTATTTAGCAATAGGAAGGTCGAGCAGAGCCTGCGTCTCAACGCCGAGTTCCAGAGTGCCGCCGCTACGATCGATCAATGCGCCGGCTGCCACAACTCGACCGCCGGCTTCTTCGACCACTTGAATAGTTTCTTGTGTCGAGCCGCCAGTCGTCCAGACATCCTCGACCACAAGAACGTGCTCGTCCGGCTTGAGCGAAAACCCGCGGCGCAGAGTCATCGTGCCACTAGCATCCCGCTCCGCGAAAATAGCCGGCACTCCCCTGCCCGTCGTGCCTTTTGGTTCAGGCAGCGCGCGGGCTACTTCCTGCCCGATAATCACGCCGCCCAAAGCCGGCGAAACAACGGCCGCGATGACGGCATCGGAAAACAGTGCTGCCAGCGCTTGGCCGAGTTTTTCCGCAAATCGCGGATACTGCAGGACGAGCGCGCATTGCACGTAAGTCCCGCTGTGCAAGCCGCTGGTAAGTTCAAAATGGCCATGCCGAATGGCTCCGGCAGACTCAAACATGCGCAGCAGTTCTTCTCGTGAAAGCATCATTTTCGGCCAGCCGCAAATTACCGCTAAACATCTATTCGTGAGCAGCCTAGCCGCCGTGCGCCGCGTTGTCAAGGAATGGAGCGCCTGTTAAACTGCGGGCCAAGTTCCCGGGCTGCGCTAAGACTTAGAAGGCCGCTTCCTGGGTCAAAACGGTGATGGACCCCTCTGAATAGACCTATCCCTCAGCCATGCTTACCGAGTTTCTCTTCCGCGTGGCGAGAAACCTGCCAATCGAGTGTACCAACGCCTGCTCAGGGCACGTTCCACACTGTCAGTGTGAATCAAAACAGTCTGAATCAAATTCGTCCCGCGGGGACAGAATCTCGAGGAATAAAACTGTCATGACGATTCTATGGGGGCGCATCGTGAATTGCTTTTTGGTTGCCCACAAAAGGCAATTCAGTTTTCTTAAAGGTGGGAAGCGCCAAGGTTTGCTCGCGGCCAGATCACTTCTGGCCATGTTGATGGCAGCCCTTCTTGTCGCGGGTCCGTTTTCGCCTGCCTTTGCACAAAGCCCTGCGCAGAACCCTCCGCCGAATCCTGCCCCCGCGGCATCCGCACCGCCGCAGGACTCGGCCATCGCTCCTGTTAGCTCTCTGGGTCTAGCGAAGTACAATTACACGAACGGACCCCGGGCCTTCCCAAGTCTCCTCAAGCCTTACCAACAGATTCAGATCGATCAACCGGTCATCACCAATTCCCCGCGGCTCGATCAACTCATTCACGATGGCAAGCTGGAGCTAACGCTGCAAGACGCGGTCGAGCTGGCGCTCGAAAACAGCATGGACATCGCGGTCCAGCGCTACTATCCGTGGATAGCCGACGCCTCGATTCTCAAAGCGAAATCAGGTGCGTTGGCCTATGCGACGCCAGGTAGTTTGCTAAACTCCTCGACGGCTAACGTTTCCCTACTCTCTTACGACCCGACACTCACCCAAACAGCCGCCATCAACTCTGCCTCGACGCCCGTCAACAATCCCTTCATTGCGGGCACAGGCGCGGCCGGCATCTTGAACCTGTTCACGCATACCACGGAATTCAATACGCAGTATTCTCAGGGGTTCGAAACAGGCACAAACCTTTTCGTCAGTTGGGACAACACGCGCAGCAGTTCGAACTCCACGCAAAACTTCTTTAACCCGGCCGTTCAATCAACCTTGACCATCGGCTTCTCTCAGGCGCTCTTGAACGGCTTTGGCATCGCCGTAAACACGCGCAACATCCGCATCGCAAAAAACAACCGCAAAATCGCCGATTGGGCTTTCGCGCAGCAAGCCATCACCACGATTACGGCCACCATCACAGCGTATTGGGAACTCGTCTACGCGCGTGCGAACGTCAAAGTAAACCAGCAAGCCGTCACAGTTTCTCAAAAACTTTACGATGACAACAAGAAACAGCTCGACGCCGGCACCATGGCGCCGCTGGACGTAACTCGTGCCAAATCCGAACTAGCAACGGACCGCCAGAATCTTATCGTGGCACAAACTGCCCAGCTACAAAACGAACAGATCCTGAAAAATGCCATCACCAAGAACCCTCTGGCTCCAAACGTAGTGAACGTCGAAATCATTACTATCGACCAGCCGAAACAGCCCGCCACGATCGAAAATCCGTCATTCGAGGATTCCATCCAGGAAGCGTTCGCAAAGCGGCCGGAGCTTCAGGAGCAGCTCTATAATTTGAAGAATGCAGGCATAGATATTCAGGCCACCCGAAACGCGCTACTTCCCAATCTCACGCTGCAGGGCCAATACAGCTCTGTAGGTCTGGCAGGCAACTCTCCGATCCCCGGCGCAAAGACTTATACCAACAGCACCGTACCCATCGTGGATGCCAACGGCAATCCGGTCACTGTGGACGTTGGAGGCGTCCCCACTCCGATTTTTGAGCCCATCGTGAACACGGCGGTTGCAGGCATAAATCAGCAGGGTTTCACCGACGCCCAAAGCCAAATCTTCCACAATCGCTTCCCCGAATATTCCGCGCAGTTAACTCTAAGCCTCCCCTTTCGGAATCGTTCCGCTCAAGCTGATAGCGCTCGAGCCATCCTGAACCAGCGCCAACAGGAGACCCAGCTGCAGCAATTGAAGAATGCCGCGCTTCTTGATGTTCGCAACACTTACATCGCGCTCACCCAAGACCGCGCGCAAGTGGATGCCGCCAGCGAAGCGCGCCAACTCCAACAGGAGACCTTTGACGCCGAGCAGAAAAAATATCGGCTTGGCGCATCGACGGTTTACAACGTCATTCTGACCCAGCGCGACCTCATCACCGCGCAAGGCACGGAACTCCGCGCGCTTGCCAATCTCGAGGAGGCCAAAGCCAATTATGAACGCGCGCTCGGGCGGACTTTGGATGTCAACCACGTCACCATCGCCGACGCCAAGTCCGGCGAAATCGAACGAGACACGCTCATCCCGGGGACGCTTCACGGAAAGGTTGTAGGCACAGAAGACCTCTTCAGGGACGGCGGCATGCGCTAACTTCGGGGCGAAGCCGCACAGGGCTTCCTCCGGCGCGGCTCGCTCCGCGTTTGAGATGTTTGTTCGCGGCACGACCCCACTTTTACCGGACAGGGCCTTTCCCCTAAACACAGCAATTTGTCCCCAAACTTCGCCAAATCCTTGTCTTGCCTTCCCTGCTCCTTTATCCTCGATGTACCTAACGCGGTCACGTTTCTGGCTCAAGGCGCAGGGTTTATTGCTTCGCGTGCCCCCAAATCCAGTCCGCAAATGAAACAAAATCCATGGTTCGAGCGTTTTACAGAGTAGGCCAAAATAGAACGTCCCGCTGGGACAGAATCTCGAGGGGAAAAGATCACTATGAAGACACTGAGGGCGACCTTGAAGCGGTCCATCTTAGGGGCAAAAGCCCGTAGGACAGCTTCGCAATGGGCCCGATCTCTGTTTGCTATCTTTTTGGCGGGCCTTCTGGCCGGCGGGCCGGCTTTCGCGCAGACCCCCGCTCAAAACCCGCCGTCGAATCCTGCCCCTACACCAACGACCGCGAGTGACGGTTCCTCCATCGCCCCGGTCTCTTCGTTGGGTCTAGCAACTCATAATTACACGCATGGTCCGAGCGCCTTTCCCAATATCCTCAAACCGTACGAACCGATCCATGTAGATCAACCCATGCTTATCAATTCGCCGCGGCTCGATCAGCTCGTCCACGACGGCAAGCTGGAGTTGAGTCTCCAGGACGCGGTCGAGCTTGCGCTGGAAAACAGCATGGACATCGCGGTGCAGCGCTACTATCCATGGATGGCCGACGCCGGTATTCTCAATGCACAGTCCGGCAGCCAGGGGGGATTCGGCACTCCGGGAGCTACCATCGCGGCTTCCTCGGCAGTTATCAATCCGTTTTCGTTCACCATCCTGACCTTTGATCCGCTCGTCCAGAGTTCGGCAGGCGTGTCCTCCGTTTCTACTCCGGTGAATAACCCATTTACGTCGGGTAATGGAACAGCTTTATTCAGCTCGGTCCTTTCCCACGCGACGCAATTCAACAACTCTTATTCGCAAACGTTTGAGACGGGAACGAATTTCACGGTCAATTGGAACAACACACGCAGCAGTTCGACTGCCGGCGCCAACTTGTTAAATCCCTTTGTGCAGTCGTTACTCTCTGTTTCCTTCACCCAACCCCTCTTGAACGGATTTGGGCTGGCCATGGGCACGCGCAACATTCGCATCGCCAAGAATAATCGCAAAATCGCGGATTGGGCTTTCACCGCGCAGGCCATTACCACGATTACGAGCACCATTACCGATTACTGGGAGCTCGTCTATGCCCGGGAGAACGTCAGGGTCAATCAACCGGCGGTCACCGTTGCCCAAAAACTCTACGACGACAATAAAAAGCAACTCGAAATCGGCAGCTTGGCCCCGCTCGACGTCACTCGGTCGGAATCCGAATTGGCCGCTGACACCTCGGCCCTTATCCTCGCGCAGACGGTCCAGCTCCAGGACGAGCAAATCCTGAAAAACGCCATTTCCAAGGACCCGCTCGCCCCGAATATTATCAACGTGCAAGTCATACCCACGGACCTGCCGAAGCAACCCGCGGCCATTGAAGCTGCTTCCTTCGAAGATGCCATCAAGGAGGCCTTTGCGAAGCGCCCGGAACTTCAGGAAGAAGCCTTGAACTTGCTGAATGCGGAAATAGATGTGAAAGCAAACCGCAATGGCCTTCTTCCAACGCTCTCGCTGGGCGGTTTTTACGAGTCCCAAGGTTTGGCGGGAAATTCAGCGATCCTCGGCCCAACCACGATAGTAAGCAACCCCAACGCGCCCATTGTTGATGCAAGCGGCGCCCCAGTTCTCGTCAATGGGGCTCCCATTTTCCAATCGGCCACCACGGCCCCCGTCACCGGCACCATGCAGCAGGGCTTTGGCACTGCACAAAGCCAGATCTTTCACAATAACTTTCCGATATATTCCGGCCAATTGAATTTGATCCTTCCCTTGCGCAACCGCGCCGCGCAAGCAGAATACGCGCGCGCCGTCCTGTCCCAGCGGCAATTGCAAACGACGGAGCGGCAATTGAGAAACGCAGCGCTCCTGGATGTCCGCAACTCGTTCATCGCGCTCACACAATACCGGGCCCAGGTCGCCGCGGCCGTAAAGGCCCGCGAACTCCAACAGCAAACATTTGACGCCGAACAGAAGAAATATCAGCTCGGCGCTTCAACCGTGTACACCGTCATTCAGACGCAGCGCGACCTCACTACAGCACAAGGCAATGAGATCCGCGCGCTTGCCAATCTCGAAGAGGCAAAAGCCGGATACGAGCGCGCGGTCGGCCGCACTCTCGAGGTGAACCACGTCACCATCGCCGACGGTAAGTCCGGCGAAGTCGAACGGGACACGCTCATCCCTGGCACTCTCCACGGAAAGGTCGTCGGCACAGACGAGCTCTTCAAGAGTCTCAGCGATGGAGGGAAGCGGTAGTTTCTCGAGCGAGGCCGGATGGAAGTTGCAATCATTCCAGCCTCGCGCTTTTTCCATTCTGCTGATTTCTGCACCTCGCTTGCCTCCAGTCCTCTTGCCCCGGTTTTCGCTTTCGCATAGCATGGAATTGTGCGTTCTTTTGAACTTAGCTTCGGAACGCGCACGAATTAGGAGCGCCAAACCATGAGCGATAAGGTCAAGGGAACGACCACGACCATCACGACAGGCGACGCTCCGGCCGCCCCGCGCGAGCCTTCTTCGCAAGAACGCGCTTGGGAAAAAAACACGCTTCGTCCTACGCTCGAGAAAAGTCCCGAGCGCCAGACGGAATTCACCACCATTTCCGGATATCCCATTCGGCGTCTTTACACGCCCGCCGATTTGCCTGGCTGGGATCCAAATCGCGATTTGGGCTTTCCTGGCGAGCCTCCCTACACACGAGGCATTCACTCCACAATGCATCGCGGCCGGCTCTGGACGATGCGGCAATTCGCAGGCTTCGGCACCGCAGAAGACACCAATCAACGCTTTCGTTACTTGCTGGCGCAGGGCCAGACCGGCCTCTCTACCGCGTTCGATCTGCCCACATTGATGGGTTATGACTCCGACCATCCGCTCTCCGAAGGCGAAGTCGGCAAATGCGGCGTAGCCATAAGCTCCCTCGCCGACATGGAAGTGCTCTTCGACAAGATTCCGCTCGCGAATGTCACGACTTCCATGACCATTAATTCGCCCGCGGCCGTCATCTGGGCGATGTACCTTGCCGTTGCGGAGAAGCAAGGCGCCGACTGGAAGAAACTTTCGGGCACTCTACAGAACGACATCCTCAAGGAATACATCGCACAAAAGGAGTACATCTATCCGCCCGAACCGTCGATGCGTCTGGTCATCGACACCTTTGAATTCGGCGTGAAAAACACGCCCAAGTTCAATCCCATCTCGATTAGCGGCTATCACATCCGCGAAGCCGGCTCGACGGCGATTCAAGAATTGGCCTTCACGCTGCGCGACGGCATGGAATACGTGGAATACGGCATGCGCCGCGGGCTGGACGTGGATCAGTTTGTCCCGCAGCTTTCCTTCTTTTTCAACGCGCACAACGATTTCTTCGAGGAGATCGCCAAGTATCGCGCCGCTCGCCGCATCTGGCACAAAGCCATGGTCGAGCGCTACGGTGCGAAAAACCCGCGCACCTGGGCGCTGCGCTTCCACACGCAAACCGCAGGGTGTTCGTTAACTGCGCAGCAGCCTTACAACAACGTTGTCCGCACTGCGCTCCAGGCGATGGCCGCCGTTCTCGGCGGAACGCAGTCACTGCACACAAATTCTCTCGATGAAGCATGGGCTCTGCCGACAGAATTCGCGGCCACCATCGCGCTGCGCACGCAACAAATCATCGCGCACGAAACCGGCGTCACCAATACGGTCGATCCGCTCGGCGGTTCGTATTTCGTGGAAACTCTGACGAACGAAGTCGAACGCGGCGCGTGGGACTACATCGAAAAAATCGACGCCATGGGCGGCATGGTTGCGGCCATCGAACGCAGCTACCCCCAACGCGAAATCGCGGAAGCTTCCTATAAATACCAAGTGGCCGTCGACAAAAAAGAAAAAATCATCGTAGGCGTGAATGATTACGTTGCCACTGAGAAAGCACTCGACATACTCCAGATCGACGAGACCGTCGCGCACCGCCAAGCCGAACGCCTCACGAAGCTCCGCGCCGACCGCTCCAAGTCTGAAGTCGACCGTCGCCTCAACGCTCTCCGCAAAACCGCCGAAGGCAAAGACAACCTAATGCCATTCCTCTTCGACGCCGTAAAATCCTACGCCACCGTAGGCGAAATCTGCGACGCCCTCCGCGAAGTCTTCGGCACCTACGAAGAAGTCGCCATCACATGATCTGTGCGCGGAAACTGAGCTGAACTAGCCGACGAATATGCCCGAGAAAAAAATAAGAGTGCTGATCGCCAAACCGGGGTTAGATGGCCACGACCGCGGCGCCAAAATCATCGCCCGCGCCCTCCGCGACGCCGGCATGGAAGTGATTTACACCGGCCTCCGCCAAACCCCCGAGATGATCGCCTCCGCCGCCGTCCAGGAGGACGTCGATGTCATCGGCCTCTCGATCCTATCTGGCGCTCACAACACCATCTGCCCGCAGCTCATGACCTTGCTGCGCGAAAAGGGCATGAGCGATGTTACGGTTCTCGTCGGCGGCATCATTCCCGAAGCCGACATCCCCGCCATGAAACAATCCGGTATCGCGGAAATTTTCCTGCCCGGCACGTCCACGCAAGACATCGTCACGTTCATTCACAAACGCCTGGCGCGCTAACGCTGCAAACCTCAACATTACGCCAATGTCTTTTCGAATTTGACGCGTGTGTAAAGCACCTGAAAACCCTGCTGCACAATATTGCGCTGAGAAATACTCCCCGGCTGCGCGACGCTCACAGCCAGATCGCTGCCAGCCTGCGACGCACGCGCCAGGCGTCTTTGCAGCAAAGCAGTTTGCACTCCGCGTCTCCTCGCCACAGGCAATGTGCTCGCCCCAAACAATCCCGCCACACCGTCGTGCAGCGCGAGCGTTCCACCTCCCGCGATTTTCCCATCCACCCGCGCCAGATAACATTCCGTCTTCGGCCCAAATCCAAACAGTTTCATCACTTCCAGAAGTTCCTGCGATACCGGAAACTTTTCCGCGAACCCCTGGGACACCGTCAGCGTCCACACATCAAGCTGGTCCTTGCCGATTTTTTCAATCGTGACCCCTTCGGGCGGCTCGGGACACGTCTCGTCGGGACTCACCATCCGGGCCATTACATTCGAAAATTCCGTAACGCGATATCCGCGCTGCGCGAAATGTTCGATAAAAGTAGGATCGGCCAGGGGACACGTCTCCACACGCACGGTTTCGTCGCGGCTGCGGTAAAACTCTTCCAGGCGATCGAACTCTTCTCCGCTCACCGGCCCATCGAGTCCCATCCCCACCGCCTGCGTAATCGGCGAATCCTTCCCGCAATACACCGCAAATCCGCCGGCGACGCGCCGGACCGCGGCCCCGCTTCCCGGACGGAACCGTCCGAGTGCCTCCGCGCATTCGACGGCGGCTTGCGCTTCCGCAAGTTCCACACGTCGAGCCAGCTCCAAATTCAGAAGTAACTCTCGCATGCCTTGGTTTTAGTTTTTTCCTTTGTCCCGGTTCCTGTAGTTCTCTTTAACTTGACGCATTAATATTTTAATACGTTTCTTTTGTGTGGCGCTACTTTCGGGATCCACTTTTCGCGAAAGAAACTCTTGCTCGCACTGAAGTTTTCGCCAGCTTTCCAATCGATCCACGTCAAGAATACCTGAAGCGAGCGCGGCCTGCACCGCACAGCCTGGCTCCTTCTGGTGTTGGCAGTCGGTGAATCGGCATTGCGCGGCAAGCTCATCGACGTCCGCGAATGTTTGCGTCAATCCCTCCGTTGCATTCCATAACTGCAGTTCGCGCAAACCCGGCGTATCAATAATCATCGCCCCGCCGGGCATCACAAACAGTTCTCTCGATGTAGTTGTGTGGCGTCCGCGGCTGTCGCTCTCTCGCACCGCGTGCGTAGTCTGCCTGTCTTCC
>Ga0210394_10007306_pt1 | contig 11677 bp, 9 predicted proteins | sample IncBWC12MmetaG_FD_160121 | JGI IMG/M metagenome (GOLD analysis project Ga0210394, IMG submission 160121) | Forest soil microbial communities from Barre Woods Harvard Forest LTER site, Petersham, Massachusetts, United States - Inc-BW-C-12-M | ecosystem: Environmental > Terrestrial > Soil >... | reverse complement strand
TCGGGGATATCAGTCTTGACCTGCAACCAAAGCTCTTACGCGCTCTGCAAGAACGCGAGTTTGAACGTTTGGGAAGTACGAAAACTATCCGAGTTGACGTTCGCTTGATTGCGGCAACCCACCGCGATCTGCAGGGTATGATAGGCAGCAACCAATTTCGCGAAGACCTTTTTTACAGATTGAACGTCTGCCCGATTGAGATCCCTCCACTTCGCGAAAGGCGCGAGGATATTCCGCTCCTGGTGCACTATTTTGTTTTGCGCCACTCCCGGCAAATGCAAAAGCGCGTCAAATCGGTTCCGAAAGCGGCGATGGGGGCGCTGGTGAACGCCGATTGGCCGGGGAATATTCGGCAGCTGGAAAATTTCATCGAGCGCTGCGTGATCTTCACGCAAGGGGACGAATTAAATGTCCTACTTCCGGAGCTCAAGAAACCATCGGTCCGGTCCGTTGCTTCCGCCGCACCAAGTTTCGAACAGGCTGAGCGGCAAGCCATTATAGACGCCTTGATCGCGGCCTCCGGGAAAATCGCCGGCGCTGGCGGAGCGGCAGAGCGCCTAGGATTGAAGCGAACAACGCTCCAAAACAAAATGAACAAGCTGAACATTAGTCGCGCCGAGTATTCCGGATGAGAATCCAGCTTCTTCCATCATCTCCGAGTGAGCGGAATCACGGCCGGTTTGTCTTTTTTTGAGGTACACTCGACCCACCTAGCATTACCTTCCAACGCTGTCCGCACAACGAAGGTAGGAAAATGGCTTCTCGCCGACAGCTTCCGCATCGGGTTAGTTGGTCCCGCACGACGATTGCCGCCGCACTGGCCTGTCATCTCATTTGCATATTGTTGCTGGCAGGCTCGGCTTACGCCCTCGATCCATACAAACGTCTCACTCAGTACATGCATACCTCCTGGCGAATACAAGACGGCTCCGCGCCGGCCGGTATTGAAGCGATTGCGCAAACCTCGGATGGCTATCTTTGGTTGTCATCTGACTCCCAGGGTCTGTACAGATTTGACGGTATCCGGTTTCTTCGGTGGACTTTGTCCTCCAACGGTAAAACGATCAACACTGTTGTTAACGTCTATGGAGACCGCGCGGGTGGGCTATGGGCACTAGGCGAACGTGAGCTCGTTCACTTGAAGGGCGGAGTTGTCACTTCTCACTTCGACTTGGATGGACTTCAGCAGTTTCAAGAGATCAGCGAGGATCCTGACGGTTCCTTATGGATTGTTCGAGGGCGGACCGCTGCGTCAGACGCGCCCATTTGCCATATTACCGACGGCACCGTCAAGTGTTTCGGGCAATCTGACGGAGTCCCGATGTCTCCCGTCGATTCTCTCTTGGCTGATGGAAAAGGAGGGTTTTGGCTGGGAGGGCAAACGGCGCTTGTCCACTGGCACGATGGCGTCTCGGAGACATACCCGATCAAAGCGTTGAACTCCAATGCAGGGCAACCGGGGATAAACAGTGTGGTACGTAGCAGTGATGGAATTCTCTGGGTCGGCATAAGCGCAGAAGGATCTGGGCTCGGACTTTGTCGATTGATTGGAGGCATCGTCAAGCCATTTGTGACGCCCACTTTCGATGGGAGTAAGGTTGTCGTGACGGCGATGATCTCTGACCGCGACGGCAATCTCTGGGTAGGTACCTCCGGTAAAGGAATCTTTCGTATCCATGGCAACGTTGTAGACCATTATCAGCGGACGGATGGGTTGTCCAGCGATTCGGTACTTTCTTTTTTTGAAGACAGAGAGGGGATCATATGGACTGTAACCACAAATGGAATCGATAGTTTCCACGATCCGCGCGTCACCACTTTCTCGGCACGGGAAGGCTTGGGTTCAGACGCAGCAGCAGGCGTCTTGGCGAGCAGAGGTGGCACCATCTGGGTTGCAAACGCTGGCTCACTTGATCAAATCAAGGCCGGGTCAGTGTCGTCTATTCGCGTAGGGAATGGTCTTCCGGGTCACCAAGTCTCCTCCTTACTTGAAGATCGCGCCGGCAACCTGTGGGTGGGGGTGGATGACGGACTGTACCTGCTCAAGAGTGGCCGCTTCCGGCGCCTCCCCGAACCGAATCACCAGCCGCTCGGACTCGTGGTTGGACTGACCGAGGACATTGATGGGGACATTTGGGCAGAGTGTCTAAGCAATCCGCGAAAACTTGTGCGTATCCGCGATTTCCAGATCCGTGAAGAATTCCCTGCGTCGCAAATCCCCCCTGGACACAGCCTCGCTTCGGACCCGCACGGGGGAATTTGGATAGCCACTAAAAAAGGAGATATCGCACTGTTCCGGAACGGCGTTTTGGAAACGAAGTTTGCACTAAACCCAGGAGGCGATCCGTCTAATCGCCAGATTGTGTCCACGGCGGACGGTTCCATTATTGCTGGTTCTGAGAACGGACTTGTCGAATGGCGTCAGGGCAAAATACACCAGATGACAACGAAGAACGGTCTGCCCTGCAACTCGGTAGTTTCGTTCATTGAGGACAAAGAGAATCGCTGGTGGCTGCACACTGGCTGCGGCGTTGTGCAGTTCCCAAATTCCGAGCTCCAGCGGTGGCGGGCCAACCCCGAAGCGGTCGTTCAGACACGTGTTTACGATCTCTTGGATGGAGCGCGCCCGGCAGGCGGGCCGTCTTTCAATGCTGCGGCATACTCGTCGGATGGGCGCGTGTGGTTTGCGACGGGATTTGTGGTAGAGATGGTGGACCCTTCGAGGCTCTCGCAACCCGCGCTCCCGGCACCGGCATACATCGAAGCGCTCGTCGCTGACCGAAAGGAGTTCAAAGCAGCGCCCGACCTCAGTGTTCCGCCGAATCCGAGGGACTTGCAAATTGATTACACGTCGCCGACGTTCACGATCCCGCAAAAAGTGAAGTTCCGTTACCGGCTCGACGGCTACGACCGCGACTGGCATGATGCCGGTACGCGCAGGCAGGCTTTCTACACGGATTTGCCTCCCGGCAAGTATTCATTTCGCGTGATCGCATCCAATAGTGAAGGTGTCTGGAACGATAACGCCACCAGGATGGATTTCTCCGTCGCTCCCGCGTACTACCAGACGAACTGGTTTCGCGTTCTCTGCGCGACGGCGTTTTTTGCATTGCTGTGGTTAGCCTACCAGTTCCGCGTCCGGCGGCTGCATCATGAGTTCGCCATGACTCTGGAGGCGCGTGTCGGCGAGCGCACACGAATCGCAAGGGACCTGCACGACACACTTCTGCAAAGTTTCCACGGGCTGGTGTTCCGCTTCCAGGCGGCTCGCAACATGCTTCCGAATCGCTCCGAGGAAGCAACTCAGGCTCTGGATGCCGCATTAATTCGGGCCGAGCAGGCACTGGACGAAAGCCGGCACTCGATTCAGGGGTTACGTTCCAGTTCGTCCGCTGAAAACGACCTCGATCAAATGTTGATAACAACCGGTCAGGAACTAGCATCCTCCAAGCACGCCGAGAACGACTCACCTCGCTTCGAGGTGATCGCGGAAGGCGAGCGCCGGGAGTTGCTACCGATGATCAAGGATGAAATCGGTCGAATCGCCCAAGAACTGCTCCGAAATGCGTTCCGACACGCACGAGCGCATGAGATTGAGGTGGAGATACGTTATGGGAGCGACGTTTTCCGCCTGATTGTGCGGGATGATGGAAAGGGTATGGACCCACAGATACTAAACGATGGTGGTCGTGCCGGGCACTGGGGGCTACCAGGTGTGCAGGAACGCGCACGTGGGATTGGAGCTCGATTGGAATTTTGGAGCGAAGCCGGAGCCGGTACAGAAATTCGATTGACGCTCCCCACGGCTGTCGCTTACGAAAGGCCGCCGAATCGCGATCGATTTAGTCTGTTCCGCAAACGGGGGATTCATTCATGAGCACCAGTCCTAGTTTGATTCGAGTCCTCACCGTTGATGATCACGCTCTCCTGCGCGAAGGGATCGCGGCCCTGGTGAACGCTGAGCCCGACATGGAGTTGGTAGCGGAGGCCTCCGAGGGCGAGGAAGCGATCAAACAATTTCGACACCACCGTCCGGACGTGACTCTGATGGATCTTCAAATGCCGAATTTGAATGGTATCGAAGCAATCAGCCGCATCAGGAACGAATTCCCGCACGCCAAGATCATAGTCCTATCGACTTATTCCGGGGATGCTCAGGTCCTGCGCGCCATCAAAGCAGGTGCCCGGGGATACATCCTGAAAGGACACGTGCGCAGAGAGCTGTTGGACGCAATCCGGAGTGTCCACGCCGGACACAAGCGAATACCGCCCGAGATTGCGGCGGAGCTGGCTGAGCATGCTGCCGACGATGAGCTGACTTCGCGCGAAATTGATGTACTTCGTTTGATTGCTGCTGGCAATGGCAACAAGCAAATCGCCGAGAAGCTCTCCATCGAGGAAACGACCGTCAAGAGCCACATCAGCAGCATTCTCTCCAAGCTGGGCGCTAACGATCGGACCCATGCTGTGACCATTGGACTGCAGCGCGGGATCATGGAACTGGGCATCCCTCAAAAGTATGACTCGTAAGTCCGCCTTTATACCGTTTCGACAACATCCAGGTATCCACTAGCATGGGATCAGCCAACGGAGAATACTTTGCAACGTCTGTTTTCCACATTCGCGGAGGGCTGGCCCGGCTTTGGTCTCTTGCTTCAACGCGTTCTCACGAGCGCGATTCTGCTCTATTTCGCGGGCACCCATCTCTTGGAAAGCAATAGCTTGGTCCCGAGCCTTCCACATCTGATAGCGGCTGTCGCCGGAGTGCTTCTGCTCTTTGGCCTGTGGACACCGTTAGCAGGAAGCGCGATCGCCATTGTCGAGATCTGGATATTCTTGGCGAGGTCAGGGAATCCCCTGATCGCCATCGTGCTGGTTAGCCTAGGTGTTACCGTCGCGATGATCGGACCCGGAGTTTGGTCGATCGATGCCCAACTTTACGGACGGAAGCACATCGAACCTTCAAGGCAATAAGACCAATCCTCCAAAAGTATGAAGGCTCCCTCGCCGGGAAGGGCAAGCCTGCGCCTGTAACATATGCCTAGACCACGATTGTCCGATTTGCCGTTGTAATCAGACCGAGGTCGCCGCAAACTCACCGCAGACTCCCATTATGAGAAACATGATCATAATGCAAGCCTCAGGATTAGGGAGGAGATTATGGGTGCGACTGTTGCTTTCACAGACCTCGGAGACCTCGCAGGAACAACCTTTCCTGAAGTAGGCGAGCGCGAACAAGAACGGTTTCAGCTTGAATCGGAAATTGGCTCCGAGTACAACTTTGGTGACATCGTCGGCAAGAGTGCCGCGCTGCGCAATGTGCTGGACCAGGTTGCGATTGTCGCCCCTACCCAATCAACCGTGCTCCTGCACGGGGAAACTGGCACTGGGAAGGAACTCGTTGCCCGGGCGATTCATAACCTCAGTCCGCGCCGCCAGCGCAGTTTCGTTCGACTGAACTGTGCAGCCATACCTTCCGGGCTTGTGGAAAGCGAACTGTTTGGGCACGAAAAGGGCGCATTCACCGGCGCCCTGATGCAGAAACAAGGCCGTTTCGAATTAGCAGATCGCGGCAGTCTGTTTCTGGATGAGATCGGCGATATCAGCCTGGAGCTGCAACCAAAGTTGCTACGCGCCCTACAGGAAAGAGAATTTGAACGCCTCGGGAGCACGAAAACGATTCGTGTGGACGTCCGCCTGATTGCCGCAACGCACCGAAATCTGCAGGACATGATCCGCAAAAACCAGTTTCGTGAAGACCTTTTTTATCGATTGAATGTTTTTCCGATTGAGATTCCCCCGCTTCGCGAGAGGCGCGAAGACATCCCCCTCCTGGTGCACTATTTTGTTTTGTGCCATTCGCGTCAAATGCAAAAGCGCATTAAATCCGTTCCCAAGGAGGCGATGGAGGGACTAGTGAATGCGGATTGGCCGGGTAACATTCGCGAACTCGAAAACTTCATCGAGCGCTGCGTCATTTTCACACAAGGCGACGAATTGAATGTCCCACGCGCAGAGCTGAGGCGACCCGCTGCTTCAGCTGCATCAACGTTTGAACAGGCTGAGCGGCAGGTCATCATGCAAGCCTTGAAAGCCGCGTCCGGAAGAATATCCGGGCAAGGCGGAGCCGCAGAGCGCCTCGGACTGAAACGAACAACACTCCAAAACAAGATGCAGAAGCTGAACATCAGTCGCGCTGGCTATGCCGAGTAGCAAGCGGCATATCTAGAAGGCTTCTGAACGGCGGGCCTCAAACCGGCCAGCAAGCTGCACGCCCGCACGGTGGCACTGCAGATGGGGCACCGGATAGGGATAAGTCAGGCGCTTCCCACAAAAAACGCTAACCGACGCGGGCCCACGCACGTCAGCCAAGAAAAGACGAACTCTGAAACACCGTCGCGTCCGATGTGACTTTCCTCGTTTGGGTCTGCGTTTTGTTTTGGCGTTCCATTCCACCGTTTCTCGTCACCTAGTCTCTCACCCAGATTCATCCCTACCTTTGTCGAAAGTCCTGCATTGCCCGGATGCGGGCAACGTCTGTCGTTTGCACGGCACCCATGCGCTCTCCTCTATTGATCTCAACAACTTGTGGCTGGTTCTTTTGGCACGCACATTGCCTATCAACATGTGAAGGCGCAACGCTCGGTGTTGGGTGTTTTGGCTCTCGTGACGATTTTATGTCACCGGTTCTCGAATTCGTTCGCAAGTGGGTCAGGTGGTATTGCGTTCTGCGCTACGGCAAGGCATTCGGCTTCGCTGACTCCATTCGTTATGGCCTCTGGCTAGCCCGTGGCCAGCGAGGATCGGAATACTCGCTATGAACATAGCCCTTTGTTCGGATGACATAAGAACCGCACAGCCAACATTTGCTGGCGCCATTTCGTTCAAGGATGCGGTCAGCGACGAAGCACTTGTGGGCAATGCCAAGATGGGAGATGAGGATGCATTTGAAACGCTTGTAAAACGCCTTCGGCCAAGAATTTTTGCGATCGCACTGCGCTACACCCGGGTTCGCGAAGATGCGGAAGACGTTGTCCAGCTGACTTTCCAAAAAACGTTCCTCCACTTGAGCAACTTCGCCGGGAAATCCTCGTTCTCAACATGGCTAACGCGCATTGCAATCAACGAAGCGCTTATGTGTTTGCGCAGGGCTCGTGGGCGACGCGAGATACCTATTGACGATTGCACTGGCCCGAAGGGAACAGCGCCCCACTGCAATGTGCCCGATGCAAGTCCCGACCCGGAGACCATCTACATGCAGCGAGAGGGCGCGCGAATTTTGTCGAGAGCGATGAGAGGGCTGAACCCGAGAATGCGTAGAGCGCTCGAGCTTAAGGAACTTCGGGAATTGTCGGCTCGAGAAACGGCCCGACAAATGGGTCTTTCGGTATCGGCCGTTAAAGCTCGGGTTTTCAACGGAAGAAAGAAGTTAGAGAGCACATTGCGGAGGCGTGAGCGATCGGCCGTATCCCGCTCAGAAAATCGGACCCGTCCGACTTTGCTTTCGCTACAGCAGTGAATTTCGATCCGTCGACTCGACAGAAGGAGAAGCACCATGTGGCTACAATCTCGTAACTGGAAGGCAAAGTTCGGTCCCGTGTTGGTCTTGACGCTCGCGGCGTGTTCTGTGACGAGCGGACAGGAGGTGGGATCCAACTATATGCCGGGGACTGATTTTTCGAAATATCACACCTATGCATGGGTCGACGAGGTGAAGGGCGTACCCCGGGTAGGCGGCCAGCCCGACCAGATCCTGGACACGCAGGTCAAGCAAGCGGTCGATTCCCAGATGGTGGCCAAGGGCCTGACGAAGGCTGTTGACGGTAGTAAAGCCGATTTACTCCTCGGCTACCAACTCGTTATCGATCGCGAGAAGCAAATAAACGGTTTCGCGAGCGGATGGGGGGGCGGGGCGTGGGGCGGCGGCCTCGATTCATTTTCGGCGACAACTTCAACAATCAACATCGGGACTTTCGTGCTTGGTATGTACGATCCTGTTGGAAAGAAGCTCATTTGGATAGGCGCTGCCCAGCACACGCTTGAGCCCAGCAAAAAACAGGAGAAAAACCAAGAAAGGCTCAACAAGGGAGCCCAAAAGCTACTGAAGGACTTCCCTCCGGGGCGCGGCAAATAAACCATCGCTTTTATGAAGCAGCTCTCTGCCTGCTTTGTCTTGCCTACTTTTTCTTCAGTCAGCGAGATAACGCGTGCCCGCATCGCGGCAGTGCCCGTCAGTCGGGCACATCGGGATCTCCTCGCCCCAAACTAACACGACTTGATTTCAGTAACTTACGCGTTTGTCATACCTGGCATGACATTTGCAACGTTGTGCTAAGGACCCAGCCCTGCGCTTGCGGCTGCTTAGATACTCCGAAGGAGGCGCGATGCTTCGCGTCGAGATACAAGATACGGAAAACAGTTTGATCCTTGCTCTTGAAGGCCGGTTCACGGATGGTGCCGCCGAGAACACTCGCACGCTCGTGACACGCTGCCGCGAGGGAATGCGGTTAATCGTTGATCTTACAGAAGTCACCTTCGTCGACTCGGCGGGCGAAGAGGTACTATCATTTTTTGGCTGCTTCGGGGCGGAGTTCACTGCCCAGACATCCTATGCACTCGATATCTGCGAGCGCCTCCATCTTCGCCTCGCTCGGGATGGGGCACTGAATGCCAACAACTCAAGCGCCGCCACCATAAACGGTCGCCGACGGAAGCCGCGCTAAACGCCGCCACGAAAACGCAGTCTGAAAGCATCGGGCACGCACATTAGTCTCGCGGTGTCACCCTACTCTCCACCGTTTTGCACGCGCGAGCTTCCTCTGGCTCGAGGTAGCTCCATACACCTCTTAGTCACAATCGTCCATTTTCCTGCGGGACAGATTCATTTTGCGACCCTGTCGGATCGCCTTGCCGAAATGAATCAAGACCTCAAACGGTGCAGGGTTCACGAGCCGCGGTACCTGGCGGCGGCATTGCCCGCATACGGGCACGTCAGCTCGGGCCCGATGCATAAGCCCCTAATAAATCCAATAACTTGCGAGCCACACAGGTTGGCATGGCGCCTGCATTACTCACAGCCAGGAACACAAAATGAATCCACTGATCAAAAAACACACACAGGGGCCGACAGAAGGTCGGACCTTAAAAATATCTTTATCGCGCGTGGCTCTGATTCTGTGCCTCCATCTCACGCTCATTTCGGTTGCTTGGGCACAGACGCCGGAGCCCGCTTCTTCTACTGCACCGCTATTGACCTTGGACGAAGCGATCCAGATTGCAAGCGGCACTAACCGAGACATCCACATCAGCAAAATTGAAATCATCAAGGCGCAAGAGATAGTCGCGCAGGCCAAAACAAATTACCTCCCGAAGCTGGACGCGAACGTTCTTGCAGGAGTGCCCATGCAGCCGCTGAATTTTAGGGTTCCCGCTGGCAGCTTCGGCACCTACCCATCCACTGGTCCTATCCCAGCGACAGATTCCAACATTCACTCACCTGTGCGGTTCGGCGCGTCCGTGAATGTTTCCGCGGCACAACCGCTCACACAACTTTTCAAAGTAAATCTTGCTGTCAAGCAGGCTCGACTCGGGATCGACCTCGCGAAGGAAGGAGTGCGCGCTCAGAGTCAAGACACAGTGCGACAGGTGAAGGAAGCCTACTTCCAAGTGGCGGAGCTACAGGCGCAAGTTGCAAGTGCAAAAGCAGCTGTTCAGTCCTTAGGCGAACTGTCCACGTTAACGGAGCAGCGGCTCGCGCAGGAAACCGTGTTGCTCTCCGATTCGCTCACAGTAAAGGCCAAGTTAAAACAACAACGCTACCAGCTGCTCACTGCGGAAGACGCCGTTGAGCTACAGAAGCAAAATTTGAATCGTCTTCTGGGTCGCGACCTGAGCACGCCTTTCTCGGTGGAAATGCTCCCATTCGGCGAGCTTATTGAATGGGATCTCGAAACCGCTCGAAAGCAGGCACTCGAGCAGAGGCCCGAACTGCGGGGAGCTCGCCTACAGACGAAAATTGCCGACCTGGATGTGCGTCGCGAGCATGCGAAATATATTCCCGACCTGAGTTTGCAGGTCGGCTACGTCGGATTCCAAAACGTCAATTTTCTTCCACAGAGCACAGGCACTGCCGGATTCCTGTTGCAATGGCAACCTTTCGATTGGGGGTACAAAAAGCACCGGATCGCGGAACTCAAGGCTACGACAGAGCAGAAGGCAACAACGGAACGCGACGTTGCAGAGCGCATTCTGCTGGACGTAGAAGAAAAGTTTCGCAAGCTGGGGGAAGCACGCATCCTGCTGGATGCGTTAACGGATCAGCGTGAGGCGGAACACACGAAGCTCGGCGAAGTGACGAACCGTTACAACCAGAAAGCAGCGCTTCTGTCCGATCTTATGCAGCAGCAGGCCGCGGTATCGCAGTCAGAGACGCAGTACCAGCAAGCCCTGGCGGGATTTTGGACGGCACGGGCCAATTTAGAAAAAGCGATGGGAGTGGAGTGAACATGAAAAACAAATCGAGCATGGGAATGCTAAAAGCAACAGCCGCGCTATCAATGTTAATCGCAGTTGCAAGCGGATGTCAGCAACCGACGCAGGTGTCGGCGAAGTCTCCGACGCCCGTTCGTGTAGCGGATGTCGCTCTTCATTCTTCCTCAGAAAGCCTGCGCTATTCGGCTTCCGTATTGCCGTTCGCGGAAGCGGCTTTGTCCTTCAAGTCCTCGGGATACGTGACCGAGATCAAGCAGGTGATGGGCGCAGACGGCAGACGCCATGGGATCGGCCCCGGAGACTACGTAGGGCGCGGCGCATTACTTGCTCAGATTCGCCACCAGGATTTGAAAAACCAGTTGGACCAGGCCGCAGCGGCAGTCACTCAGGCCGAGGCGCAACATCTCCAAGCCTCCCTGGATTACGAACGCGCCAAGGCGCTTTACTCCACGCACAGCGTGACAAAGCCAGAGTTTGACCAAAGCCAAGCCCGATTCGATTCAAGCCGAGGTGCTGTGGACCAGGCAAAAGCTAGTGTGCGGCAGGCGCAGTTGGCTTTGGCCGATGCGGATTTGAGTGCCCCATTCTCCGGCTTTATCCTGGCCCGCAATATCGAACTCGGAAACCTGGCGTCACCCGGAACGGTTGCATTCACCATCGCTGACACCAGTTCGGTAAAAGTAAGTTTCGGTGTGCCCGAGTACTCCGTTAAGCAGCTCCGCTTGGGCCAGGAATTCAACATTCACTTGCAGGACGATCCGAAGGAGTACAAAGGGCGGACAACGGGTATTGCCGCTGGCGCCGACGAGAAAAATCGGGTCTTCGCTGTCGAAGTAACCGTGCCCAATCCCAAAAGTTATCTGAAGCCGGGAATGATTGCCTCACTCAATCTCGCCGGTGTTGAAAAAGCTCCGACACCTTCCGTGCCCCTGGCAGCCGTTGTCGCCGCTCCTAACACACCTGGGCGCTATGGCGTTTTCGTCGCCAGCGAAGCGAACGGCAAATGGACCGCACATTTGCGAGCGGTGACGTTGGGTGAGACCCACGGCAGTGACGTGGCAGTGGAAGGCGTTAAACCAGGGGAAAAGATCGTGGTAGTTGGGGTCGCCGATTTGAAGGATGGCGATTTAGTTCAAGTTCTTCGATAGAGGCATAAAAAATGGCACACGAAAAAAATCAAGGCATC
>Ga0210394_10007305_pt1 | contig 11677 bp, 5 predicted proteins | sample IncBWC12MmetaG_FD_160121 | JGI IMG/M metagenome (GOLD analysis project Ga0210394, IMG submission 160121) | Forest soil microbial communities from Barre Woods Harvard Forest LTER site, Petersham, Massachusetts, United States - Inc-BW-C-12-M | ecosystem: Environmental > Terrestrial > Soil >... | reverse complement strand
GCCGACCTTGTAGGTGGTCAGAAAGTGATCGTTGGTGGTGTCGCGCAGTGCGTTGAAGAAGCGGCCGCAGCCGTGGGTGTGGCGCCAGCGCTCGGCGTGCACGCCGCGCGCGTTGTCGCGCCGGTACAGGTAGTCAGCCCACTCCTGCACGGAGGTGTCCGCCGGTTGCGGCGGGCGCGCGATGTGCGCCTGCCCGCCGTACACGAACTCCGGCTCCGGACGCTCGCCGCAATAGGGGCAGTCGATCAGCAGCATGGCGTGCGCATCAGTGAGCCACCGCCGCGGCGGCGGCCTCATCGATCAGCTCGCCGTCGCGGAAGCGCTCGAGCGTGAAGGGCGCATTGATCGGGTGCGGCTCGTCGCGCGCGATCGTCCAGGCAAACACATGCGCTGAGCCGGGCGTGGCCTTGAAGCCGCCGGTCCCCCAGCCGCAGTTCACGTACAGCCCCGGCACGGGGGTCTTGCCGATGATCGGCGAGCGATCAGGGGTCACATCGACGACGCCGCCCCAGTTACGCAGCATCTTCAAGCGCCGGAACATCGGGAACAGCTCGCAGACCGCTTCCAGCGCGTGGCTGGTGATGTGCAGGCCGCCGCGCTGGGTGTAGGAGGTGTAGGCATCCGTGCCGGCACCGATCACGAGCTCGCCCTTGTCCGACTGGCTGATGTAGGCGTGGATGGTGCTGGACATGACCACGCACGGGAACACCGGCTTCACCGGCTCGGACACCAGCGCCTGCAGCGGATAGCTCTCGAGCGGCACATGGACGCCGGCCATTTTCATGACCACGCTGGTGTGCCCCGCCGCTGCCACGCCGATGCGCGACGCGCGAATCGGACCGCGGCTGGTCTCGACCCCCTCGACCGCGCCGCTGGCGTCGCGGATGATCCCGGTGACCTCGCAGTTCTCGATGATGTCGACCCCGAGCGCGTCCGCGGCGCGCGCGTAGCCCCAGGCGACCGCATCGTGGCGCGCGGTGCCGCCGCGGCGCTGCAGGGCCGCCCCCAGCACCGGATAGCGGATGTCGCCGATATTCAGCGGCGGGCAGAAGGCCTTGGCCTGCGGCGGCGTGAGCCACTCGTTGTCGACGCCGTTGGCACGGTTGGCGTGCACGTGGCGCTTGAGCACCTGCACGTCGTGCACGGTGTGGGCCAGCATCATCACCCCGCGCTGCGAGAACATGACGTTGTAGTTGAGCACCTGCGCGAGTCCCTCCCACAGCTGCACGGCGTGGTCGTAGAGCGCGGCGCTCTCGTCGAACAGGTAGTTGGAGCGGATGATGGTGGTGTTGCGGCCGGTGTTGCCGCCGCCGATCCAGCCTTTTTCGAGCACTGCGATGTTGGTGAGGTGGTGCTCGCTCGCGAGGTAGTAGGCCGCTCCCAGTCCGTGACCGCCGCCGCCGACGATGAGGGCGTCATAGGCGGCTTTGGGCTGCGGACTGCGCCACTGCGCCGTCCAGCCGCGCTGGCCGGACAGGCCCCGTATCAGCAGCGACAGTCCGGAGAAGGGTTGCATCGTCGGGGCGCATCATGCTCCCCGCGTGTTGCGGCGACGTGCACCCGCGCGCCCACCGGCTTGAACGGGCGCGACATGGCGCGCTCAGCGCCTGCCGGATTCACCTGGCGCACGAACTCGGCGACATAGTCATCGGCCCGCGCTCCACTTGACCCGTGAGGCCGCCGACTCCATCATTTCCGTCTCGGCTTGAATAGCCGTTTAACAGACTACCTGTCAAGCCCCGGAGAGTCAGGCAAGTCACTGAGTAGTCACGAAGTATCGACTCGGCGAATGGAGCGCCGCGAGGCGCCGTACGACCGCCCCCGCGCGAGTCTCCGGAGTATCCCGTTGAACAGGCAATCAACCACTCTCAAAGACCTCGTGCATCACAGCGGCTCCTCCCCACGGGACGAGGCTGAGGAGGTCCGGCGGGTGCAACTGGTCGAGGTCACGATCGACAGTCTCGCCGAAGTCGGCTACGTCGGCACGACTCTGGCAGAGATCGCGCGGCGCGCCGGAGTCTCGCCGGGACTCGTGGCGCACTACTTCGACGACAAGGACGGACTGCTCGAAGCCGCCTTTCGCACACTCGCGCGCACGCTCGCGGTGCGGGTGCGGGCGCGGCTCGCGCTGGCGCGCACGCCGCGCGGCAGAGTGCAGGCGGTCATCGACACCAATCTCGCGCCCGAAGAATTCGACAAGCGCACGGGCACGGCATGGCTCGCGTTCTGGGGCCAGGTCCTGCACGTGCGCGGTCTGAAACGGGTGCAAACCGCCTACCAGCGCCGCATGTTGTCGAACCTGCGCAACGATCTGCGCCGCATGATATCGGGCGAGGACGCGCGCAGCCTCGCGGCGATGATCGCCGCCATGATCGATGGGGTGTGGTTGCGTGCTGCCCTCTCGGAATGGCAGGAAGCCGACAGCGAGAGCGCGCGGGCGCTGCTGACGGCGTTCGTCGAGGGGCGGCTGAGGGAGCTGACGCAGGCACAGACGGTGCCCGTGACGACTGAGCCTGCGCCGCGCGGCGCGGCCGGTGCCGGCGGCCCCTTCAAGGTGATCAACCCTGCCAACGGCGCGGTGCTCGCGGAGTTGAGCGCCGACGGCGCGGCGCAGATCGATGCCGCAGTGCTGAGAGCGCAGGCGGCGCAAAGGAAATGGGCCGCCCTGAGCGGTGCTGAGCGCGGGCGCGTGCTGCACCGTGCGGCGCGCATGCTGCGCGAGCGCAATGAGGAGCTGGCGGCGCTCGAGACGCGCAACACCGGCAAGCCCATCCAGGAGACGCGCGCGGTCGATGTGCTGTCGGGCGCGGAGTGCCTGGAATATTACGCCGGGCTGGCCGCGGGAATCGCCGGAGAGCACCTTGATCTGGGATCACAGGCCTTTGGCTACACGCGCCGCGAGCCGCTCGGGGTGGTCGCCGGCATCGGCGCGTGGAACTACCCGCTGCAGATCGCCTGCTGGAAGTCGGCTCCGGCGCTCGCGTGCGGCAACGCCATGATCTTCAAGCCCGCCGAACTCACCCCGCTCACCGCGATGAAACTTCAGGAGGTGTTTGCGGCGGCGGGACTGCCCGAGGGTGTGTTCCAGGTCGTGCAGGGACAGGCGCAGACCGGGCGGCTCCTCACGCGCCATCGCGACATCCGCAAGATCTCGCTCACCGGCGAGGTCGGTACCGGCAAGGCCGTCATGGCCGATGCCGCCGCGACTCTCAAGCAGGTGACCCTCGAGCTCGGCGGCAAGTCTCCGCTCATCGTGTTTGGCGATGCGAAACTGGATAACGCCGTGGCGGGCGCGCTGCTCGGGAATTTCTACTCGGCGGGAGAGGTGTGTTCGAACGGCACGCGCGTATTCGTGCACCAGAGCGTGCGCGCCGCCTTCGTGGAGCGCCTGCGCTCGCGCGCCGCCGCGATGCGCATCGGGGATCCGATGGATCCTGCTACCCAGGTGGGGGCGCTGATTTCCGCGGAGCACATGGAGAAGGTGCTGGGGTTCATCGCCCGCGGTCGGGCGCAGGGCGCGCGGCTGCTTACGGGCGGCGCGCGGGTGACGAGCGGGGATCTGGCGAATGGCTATTTCGTCGCGCCCACGGTGTTCGACGGCTGCCATGACGACATGGACATCGTGCGCCAGGAGATCTTCGGCCCGGTGATGTCGGTGCTGGAGTTCGCGGAGGAGGACGAGGTGATCGCGCGCGCCAACGCCACCGAGTTCGGTCTGGCCGCCGGCGTGTTCACCAACGATCTGACACGCGCGCACCGCGTGATCGCGCAGCTGCAGGCCGGCACCTGCTGGATCAATCACTACAACATCACCCCCGTCGAGTTGCCGTTCGGCGGCGTCAAGATGTCGGGTCTCGGGCGCGAGAACGGCCGCGCCGCCATCGAGCATTACACGCAGCTCAAGAGCGTGTACGTCGCCATGGGCGACATCGACGCGCCCTACTAGGGCGGCCTCGAGCCACGAGATCCAGTGTGACGCAGGAGACCGTGGACTACGTGATCGTCGGCGCGGGCTCCGCGGGCTGCGTGCTGGCGGACCGTCTTACCGAGGACGGCAAGGACAGCGTGCTGGTGCTCGAGTTCGGCGGCTCGGACCGCTCGCTGTGGATTCAGATGCCCAGCGCGCTTTCGATCCCCATGAACATGGCGCGCTATGACTGGCGCTACTACACGGAACCGGAGCCGCACCTGAATGGCCGCCGACTGCACACGCCGCGCGGCAAGGTGCTCGGCGGTTCCTCTTCGATCAACGGGCTCGTGTACGTGCGCGGTAACCCGCTCGACTTCGAGCGCTGGGAGGCCGAGGGCGCCCCCGGCTGGGGCTACCACGACGTGTTGCCGTACTTCAAGCGCGCGGAACGCCGCGCCGAGGGCGGCGACGACTACCGCGGCGCCGACGGTCCACTGGCGACGCGCCGCGGGCTCCTCACCAACCCCCTGCACGCGGCGTGGCTGGAGGCCGGGCGGCAGGCCGGCTATCTGGTGACGGCCGACATGAACGGATTTCAGCAGGAAGGCTTCGGCAAGATGGACATGACCGTGGGGGGCGGCCGGCGTTGCAGCGCCGCGAATGCCTACCTGCGACCGGCGATGCGGCGGCGCAACCTCACGGTGCGCACCCACGCGCTCGCCACGCGCGTACTGTTCGAGGGGCGGCGGGCGGTCGGGATTCGCTATCAGCGCGGCGGTGCGCTTCACGAGGTGCGGGTGCGGCGCGAAGTCATTCTGTGCGCCGGTGCCATCAACTCACCGCAGCTGCTGAAGCTTTCGGGCCTCGGTCCGGCGGCGGAGCTCGCGGCCTTCGGCATCGGCGTGGTGCGCGAGCTGCCGGGTGTGGGCGAGAACCTGCAGGATCATCTGGAGTTCTACTTCCAGGTCGCCAGCCGCGAGCCCATCACGCTTTATTCGCAGATATCGCTCATGCGCCGCGCGCTCATCGGCGCGCGCTGGCTCCTCACCAAGGACGGCCTCGGCGCCAGCAATCACTTCGAAACCGGCGGCTTCATCCGCAGCCGCGCCGGGGTGCGCTACCCGGACATCCAGTTTCATTTCCTGCCACTGGCGGTGAACTACGACGGTTCATCGCTGGCGCGCGAGCACGGCTTTCAGGCACACGCGGGGCCCATGCGCTCGCGCAGCCAGGGGTGGGTGCGCCTGAGGTCCGCCGAGGCGCTCGACAAGCCCCGCATCTGCTTCAACTACATGTCCCGCTCCGAGGACTGGGAGCAGATGCGCGCCTGCGTGCGCCTCACCCGCGAGATCTTCGCGCAGCCGGCTTTCGATCGCTATCGCGGCCGGGAGATCCAGCCGGGAGCGGGCGTTGAGAGTGACGAGCAGATCGACGCCTTCATCCGCGAGAAGGTCGAGACCGCCTTCCACCCCTCGTGCACCTGCAGGATGGGCAGCGCCACCGACCGACAAGCGGTGGTTGACTCGCAGACGCGCGTCATTGGCGTCGAGGCGTTGCGCGTGGTCGACTCCTCGATCATGCCCTCGATCACCACCGGCAATCTGAACGCGCCGACCATCATGCTGGCGGAAAAGGCAGCCGATCACATTCGTGGCGCAGCGCCGCTGCCCAGGGCGGCGGTACCGTACTACAGCGCTCCGCGCTGGGAGAGCAGCCAGCGTTGAAGCGCACCTTAAGGGAGTGAGCGATGATCGGGCTACTGAAGCCGGCGGCGTTCGCTGCCCCGTTGCCGCCCGAACAGGTGGACCCGACCTATCGTCGGCTGCGCCTGCAGGTGTTCTTTGGCATCTTCATCGGCTACGCCGGCTACTATCTGGTGCGCGGCAACCTGGCGCTCGCCATCCCGGACATCCTGCGCGAGCATCCCGAGTACAGCAAGGCGCAACTCGGCATGGCGCTCACCGGGCTGTCGATCGCCTACGGTTTGTCGAAGTTTCTCATGGGCTCGGTCTCCGACCGCAGCAACCCGAAATACTTCCTGCCACTCGGCCTGTTGCTGTCGAGCGCACTCATGGCGGCGTTCGGCCTCATCGAGGCCGCCTACGCCTCGCTGCTCAGCATCGCGGCGCTACAGGTGCTCAACGGCTGGGTCCAGGGCATGGGCTGGCCGCCGTGCGGCAAGACCATGGTCCACTGGTTCAGCACCCGGGAGCGCGGGCTGACGGTCTCGATGTGGAATACCGCCCACAATATCGGCGGCGCGCTGGTGGCGAATTTTGCCTTTGTCGGCGTGCTGCTGTTCCATGACTGGCACGCCAAGTTCTATTTCAATGCGCTCATCGCCGCGCTGGTGGCGATTGGCGTGTACTTCCTGCTGCAGGACACGCCGCAATCGCGCGGCCTGCCGCCCATCGAGCAGTACAAGAACGACTATCCGAGCGGCTACAGCGCGGCCGCCGAGCGCACCCTCACTTTCCGGGAAATCATCTTTCAGTACGTACTGCCCAACCGCTACCTGTGGGCTATCGCAGCCGCCAACGTGTTCTGCTACTTCGTGCGCTATGGGGTGGAGAACTGGATTCCGACGTATTTCGAGACCGCCAAGGGCTACTCTTTCAAGGAATCGAGTGTCGCATGGTCGCTGTACGAGTGGGCGGCCATCCCCGGCACCATCGCCTGCGGCTGGATCTCGGACAAGTGGTTCAAGAGCAAGCGCGCGCCCGCGACCATCCTGTTCATGGCGCTGACCCTGATCGCCGTGCTGGCGTACTGGTTCAACGCCAAGGGGCCGTTGTGGATCGACTACGCCGCGCTCATTGCGATCGGTTTCCTGATCTACGGGCCGATCATGATCATCGGCCTGCAGTCCCTCGACCTGGTGCCCAAGAAGGCGGCCGGCACCGCCGCCGGCTTCACGGGCTTCTTCGGCTACGTTTTCGGCTCGGCGATCTCCGGGATCGGCGTCGGCTGGCTCGCCGACCACTTGGGCTGGGGCGGCGTTTTCGCGACCATGGTGGGATGTTGCCTGCTGACGATCTTCTTCAGCGCGCTTACTCTGGGCCACCAAGCGCAGAGCGCAGGCCGTCTCTCGGGCGGGATCTAGTCGCGGTAGCGCGTGAGCGCATCGCCGAGGGCCTCGCGCAAGCGTCCGAGCCAGGGTTCGTAGTGACGCCATTGGTCCAGGCCCTCGCGATAGATCGGCTGGCGGACCTGCTCCGAACTCGCCGTACGTACGCTCCGTTCGGTCTTGTGGAACTCGACGCAGGCGGGTTCGAACTCGAGCCCGCAATACTCCAGTAGGCGGCGGACATTGCCTTCCAGGTCATTCACAACATCTTCGTGGTGCACACGCAGCACACGCCCGGGCAGGACGGCATCCCAGTGCCGCATGAGCTGCAGGTAGGTGCGGTAGTAGCGCGCGATGTCTTCGATGCTGTAGGAAAATTCCTGGCCGTGCGCAAACAGCTGCTTGAAGTTACCGAAGCAGCAGGCCATCGGCTCGCGCCGTGCATCGATGATTTTGGCGTTAGGCAACATCAGATGGATGAGTCCCACGTGCCGGAAGTTGTTCGGCATCTTATCGATGAAACGCGCCTTGCCGGTCCGGTAGACGCGCGTATCGCCCAGGTACTTCTCGCCAAGACGGTGAAAATCAGCGGCACTCAGCTCACCCAGTACCGCCGGATAGCGCGGCTTGTCGCGTTCCGGGCCGCGGCCCTGCAGCTCCACGGCGATACGCTGGATATCGGGAAGCTCCTGGGTGCCTTCGACCGCGGAGTGCGACGCCAGAATCTGCTCGAGAAGCGTAGAGCCGGAGCGCGGCAGACCGACGATGAATATCGGGTCAGCGGCGGGCACGCCGCTGTCCTTGTGGCGCGCGAACAGCCCGGGGGTACAGACCTGCGTCTGCAGGCGGGTATTGAGCTCGAAGACCTCCGGCCGGTAGCGGCTGGCGGAACGCTTGAGCGCGTTGCCGCGCGCGTAGTACTGGAACGACTGCTCGTACTGCCCGAGGTCCTCGAGCCCCTTGCCGAGCGCGAAGCACAGGTGCACCCGATCCACCACGGACGTGGCGGCTGCCGCTTCCGCGGTCCGCATCCGCCCTAACTCCGCGTCCTCGAACCGGTAGGTCTTGAGATTCGCAAGACTCCAGTAAGCTTCGCCATAGCCGCCGCCACTCGCCGCTGCCACCCGATACTCGGCGATGGCCTGCTCGCGCCGTCCCAGGGTTTTGAGCGCATGGGCGATCGACAGGTGCAGCTCGGCGGGGTCCGCTGCGTCATTCAGCAGTTCCCGGTAGAGCTCGATGGCGCGCTCGTGCAGGCCGAGGCCGACCTGGGTCATCGCATAGAGTGTCCGGTAGTTCCGATCCGAAGCGTCCGCGGCGAGCAGCTTCTCGGCCTGCTCCTGAGCCTGCTGGTGCAGGTGCCGCTTGACAAGCACCTGCGCATAGTCGAATCGGGCGGCACGATAATCGGGGGCCAGGTCGAGCACCCCCTCGAGCAGCAGCTGCGCGTCATCGAGGACGTCCCGCTCGATGCCGATGCGCGCCAACAGACGCATGGCCTCGATATGGTGACCGTGCTCAAGCAGGAAGGCGCGCGCCAGCTGCTCGGCTTCCGTCAGCTCGCCGTCGCAGAACAGCGCGGTCGCCGTCACGACCTCGGCCGGCAGCTGCCTGAGCTTCGCGACATGCGCAGCCGCGGCCGCGGCGTTCGCAGTCTGCCCGGTCAAGCGGTACAGGCCCTCGAGCATGCTCCAGCTGGCCGGTAGGGCGGGATTGATCTGCACGCCCCGCAGGAAGGCGTCGATCGCCTGCGGCGCCTGCTTCAGCGCGACGTAGCAATTGCCGCGCTCCTGGTGCAGGCGGCTGAAGTGGGGATGCAGCCCCTCGAGCGTGGCGAGCGTCGCCAGCGCGCCAGGGATGTCGCCGAGCAGGCGTTGTGCATGAGCGCGCAGATAGAGGCCGTCCCGGTCCTCAGGTGCCGTGGCGAGCAGTGTCTCGGCGGCCTGTAAAGCCGCCGGCCACTGCCGCTCGGTCACGAGGTGACGTATCCGCTGCAGCTCTGTTTCCACCGGGCGAACGATACCATCGGGTGCCGATGCCCGCGCTCCAACGGCAAGACCGGCCGCTCTAGAAACTGTACCCGAACGACGCGCCCAGCACCCGCGGCCGCAGCGGCGTCTGCGCGACGATGAATTGATCAGTGCTGACGAAGACGCTAGCGTTCGAGTTGCTCAGGTTCTCGCCGTAGACGTTGATCCACCAGGCATCCTTGGCGACGCCCAGTGAAGCGCCATACGTCGAGTAAGCGGGATTCTCGAAGCGCAACCTGCCGGTGCTGATGGTTCCGGCTGCGAACAGTGGGTTCGACCCCGCCTGCGTAAACGAATGGCCGCTGTGGGTCATATCCGCCTGCACGTAGGGAGTGTATCCGCCGATGGCCCACTCGTAGCGCGCGCGCAGGCTGAACTGGATCGGCGGCGCGTCGGCGCTCGGGGAGCCGATCGGGCCGTATGGGTTGACGACCGGAGCGCAGCCGCCGTACGTGCCGAGGGCGGGGCCCCAGTCCCGGCAGGCGGACGTGATCGGCGTGCCGAAGTTCGGGCTGGCCGGATTGTTGTTGGTCAGCACCGGCGAGTTCGTCTGGCGGCTCTGGTTCCAGGATGCCGCGCCCTGCAGCGTCAGCCCCGTGACGACCCGGGCGATCAATGACGTCTCGACGCCCTTGATCAGGAAGTTCTGGCCGTTGGCGTTGAAGAAAATGTTGCCGACGACGCCGGGGTCGAAGAAGGCGACCTGGACGTTGTCCCAGGTTTCGCGATACAGGGCACCGTTCCATTGCAGGCGATGGTTGAGAAATTCAGTCTTCCAGCCGACCTCGTTGTTGGTCAGTTTGTCGGACGTGTAGGACTTGGGGATCAGGAACTGCGCCTGCTGCGGCCCGCCGGGCGGGGTCTGAACGAAGGCATGCGGCGCGCCGCCGTTCTGGTTGAAACCGCCCGGCCGAAAGCCCTGCGAGAACGTGTAGTAGACCATGTGATCCGGCGTGATGTGCCAGGTCAGGTTCGCACGGCTCTTGAAGCCCGACTCCGTGTTGCGCAGATTCGCGGCGTCTAGGTCGTAACTGGAGGGTATGGGCGGGTGAGTTCCGAAAGCGTCAGTGACGTGGCAGCCGCCGGGCGCGGGAGGAGTGCCGAACCCGAAACAGTAAAAACTCCCAAGCACGCTGCCCAGCGATTCTGTGTCGAAGCGGAAATGGCGCGTGCCCGCCGTAACCGTCAGAACCTTCGGAATCAGGTCGAAGTCCGCCGAGGCGAAGAAAGCTGTCTGCTTGGTGGTGCGCACCGTATCCTGATAGAACGAGGTCGGGGGCGGCTGGACACCGGGATTGACGACGGTCGAGCCCGGGAACGTACCGATGTCCTGGAAACATCCGGTCGTGAGCGTCGCGGTGCACGAAGGAACGGTCTTGTAACCCCAGCCGGTCTGGTCGTAGAGCGTATTGTTCTCCCAGAACGCGCCGCCGATCGCGCGAAAACGCCAGTCATCCGGAGTGCTGAAGCGAAGTTCGTGCTGCTGGTGAGTGTTGCGCTCGACCGAGTGCCAGACGGCGCTCGGCGAGAAGCAGGTCGACTTGAGGGTCGGCGTGTAGCTTCCAGGACCGTAGCACTGGTAGTAGGCGGCATACACGCCCCGCGCGTAGTTCGTATAGTCGTTGACCTGCTCGACGTTGCGTACCAGGTAGCCGCCGGTATAGACGGCTCGCAGAGCCCCGAACTTGCCGTTCACCGTCCAGGCAGTGCTCTCGAACCTATCCTTGTCGTAGGAGGGGTTGAACAGTGTGACCTCAAGCGGGGCGAGCCGTGCGCCGTCCGAGGCGTTCGGCTGCTGGTAGAACACGCCGCGCGAGTCCATGTCCTGGTACGACTGCGTGATCAGCGCGTTCCAGTCGTCGTTGAACTTGTACAGCGCCTCGACGCGTATCCCCTGGTAGGTGACGGGGTTGATGGCCCTAGCAACCAGGTTGGAGTTGTTGAGGACCGGGCTGCCGGGCGGTACGCCGAAGGCAGTGGCCGTGCTCCCCGCCGGGCAGACGCCCGCGACCGGCGTGCCGGTCGAGCAGCCGGTCGCATAGAATCCATAACCGAAGAAGGCGATGCCGACATCGGAGCTCTTGCGCGTGAAGGTCGCCGGCACGTTGTCGATGTAGCCGCCGCGCCTATCGCTGTAGATCACCCCGCGCACCGCCATGGTATCGGCGATCAGCGGCAGGTTCAGGACGGCCGTCAGGTCGTTGTTCTGATCGCCATGCGCCGTCGTTCCGTAGCCGGCCTTGACCTGTGCCTCGAACTTGTCGAGCTTCGGCTCGTTCGTGATGTAGCGGACCGCGCCGGCCTCGGCGCCGGCACCGAACAGGGTTCCCTGCGGCCCTTCCAGCACCTCGATGCGATTTAGGTCGGCGGCGTAGATATCGAGGTTTCTGTTCGGGAGCTGGCCGGACTGATTGTCCAGGTAGACGGCGACGTTCGGCCACAGGCCGGTGGAGGCGCTCCCCTGGCTCGGCTGAGTGCCCGCGCTCAAGCCCCGCATGAAAAGCTCGTTCTGGCCGGGCCCGTTGCTGGCGGCGGTGACGTTGGGCAGAAACTTGATGTAGTCGTCGAGCGTCGAGACGTTGAGTTGCTGCAGGGTTTGTGCGGTAAGGGCCTGCATCGAGATCGGCACGTCTTGTATGTTCTGCGTGCGGCGCTGCGCGGTGACGGTGA
>Ga0210394_10007304_pt1 | contig 11678 bp, 11 predicted proteins | sample IncBWC12MmetaG_FD_160121 | JGI IMG/M metagenome (GOLD analysis project Ga0210394, IMG submission 160121) | Forest soil microbial communities from Barre Woods Harvard Forest LTER site, Petersham, Massachusetts, United States - Inc-BW-C-12-M | ecosystem: Environmental > Terrestrial > Soil >... | reverse complement strand
GTTCACCATACCCGTGGGTTTCAATGCCACGGCGGTAGGCGGCGGGCAGTTCTGTATCGTTCCTACTGGCGCGTTCACGTGGACGCTTACAAACAACATTGCCGATGCAGGTACTGCAGTTGTCGGTAAAACTCTTTGCTTTACCTGGGATGCAGGTACGGCGAAGTTCAGCTCTAGCTACTAAGCTCCTACCAGCAGGGGAGACGCTTCGGCCATTGTGCGTAAAACAGTGGCCAGTTTTTCTAACGGAGGAATAATGAATACCAACACTTTCGAATACGAAGAATTCATGCGGTGGAAGGAAGCGCGCGCGCGGCAGCATCAGCGCGTCGATGGTCCGGATCCGCAGCATCGCGGCGTGATCGACTCGCAGTACGTGCGCGGCAGCGACGTGCGCGAATTTCCGAAGATGGCGTATCGGCAAAGCAAGACGGACAAGAAGGGCTATCAGACGCGCGTCGTTGAGTCAGAAGCTGAGCAAGAAACGGCCAAAAAGAACGGCTGGCTAACGTCCGCGAAGGACATCCATTCGCTTTTAGAAGGACTCGCGAACGAAGTAAGTGTAGTCGCGCAGGCTAACTGATGCCATTAATGCCAGCAGCGCCGCCGAATCCTCCGCCAGCTCCACCACAGCCCGTGACGTGGCGGACGATTTGCACGAACGCGCTCTACGAGATCAACGTCGTAGCTCCAGGTGAGATACCGGACCCGAGTGAGCTGAACTTTGTGCTCGATAAAGCGAATCAGATGGCGGATTCGTGGTCTGCGCAGAAGGTCTTCATCTACGCTTCGCAGTTGATCTCAGCAGCGCCGGCGCCGCCAGTTGGTACAGGTGCGGCGTTTCTGCTTAGTCCTGGACTGATTCCACACACCATCGGGCCAGCGTGGACTGGCGCAGCTACGTTTCCGGTAATAACCGAGCGCCCTGTACGGATTGCGAATCTTAACGTACTCCTGAACAACGTCTTCCCGATTGTTCGCTATCCGCTGCAGCAGCGCGATAAGGACTGGTGGGCAACGAACCGCGTGCAGTCGATCCAAACGTCACTCCCAACGGACTACTACTACCGTCCTGACTGGCCGCTTGGTTCGATCTTCTTCTGGCCAGTGCCGAATTACGCATATGGCGTTGAGTTGGAGATCGAGACGGTCATTCAGGGCGGCACGACGCTCGATACGGTGTTCGTAGCGCCACCGGGCTACGAGCTGGCAATGACGTTGACGCTGGCGGAGTTGATCTGCCCATCGTTCGAGAAGCAGCCCTCGCCGGTATTGATCGGCGCAGCGATGCGCGCACGGCTTGCGGTAGAAGGATTGAACAACGCAGCGCCGAGGATCAATCTCGACGACTTTGGCGATTCCGGTTACTCGAAGCCGCGCGCGACGTGGAATTATCACACAGGGATGTCTCGATGAAGCGCTTACTTCTATTGCTGCTCCTTACTGCTGCATCATGCTTCGCGCAGAGCAATCCGAGTCAGAACATCCTAGCGCCATCGGCTAGCTGGCCAATACCGTATAGCGGCGTCCCGACCGGGTTGTGCTTGTCGCAGCAGACAGCCGTCAACACGAGTAATGGGAATTTCTACAGCTGTAATAATGGCGTGTGGCAACTAGTCGGCGCGAACGGAATTCAGTTTTTAGCTTCACTACCTGTGCTCTGTACGCCCGGGGTTACTCCATCGGTTCAGCTATCCGTCCCTCCGTATCAAGTTTATTATTGTTCTTCTACAAACACATGGAGCGTGGTCGGTGGAAGTTCACTTCCAGCTAATTCACCTGGAATTCCTCAGGCCAATGGAAATATTTATTATGCCACAAATTACGGCGTAAAGGCCGATGCGCAGGCTGTATTCGATGCCGTTTGTTCCAATGGCTCGAATATTATCACTTCTGCAACTGCTCATTTCCAGACCATTGCGAAGATCCATGTAGGTGAAACGATGTGGACCGTATCCGGGGCTGGTCAGGGCGGCGTACAGTCTATGGCAAAAACGACCGTGCAGTCCATAGACAGTGACTCCCAAATCCACTCTGTAGCAAATGGAAATGCCAATTGTGGAGCTGCGCAGGCTCTTGTATGGGGCGATGACGATACGGGTGCTCTTAATACGGCATGGACAGCTGTTCTTTCTTCCTTGAATTGCACTGCTACATTACAGCTTCCAAATGGAATGATGATGATCAGTGGTGCGATTGCTAATACGAAGCCCCCAGTTACGAGTCCTTGCATTGCGGAGCTGCTTAGTCCAGCAATCAAGGGGGTTAGTTGGCAGAGTACCGCGTTTTTACCAACTCCAGATTTTGACCTGACAACATGCTCTGGTGCAGGGAAAGACAATTCTTGTTTTGGGATTGGCATTTCTGAAATGGATGATTTTCAAGTGATTGGAATGGGCATCCCAACAACTACGGTATCAGGTACAACTGCAACTATTTTTCATCTTCATTCTCCGATGGCGATGCATAACATGTCTTGTCAGAACTGGGCGTATAACGATCCGAACGTGACCAACGTTTTGAATGATCTTTCAATTTCTTGGTCCCTATTTGGGCAGTACTTCGGGTGTGGCGGACAAGGACCCACTTTTTCAAATGCTGCCATTGCGGGAACGATTATAGGATCTTATGCCGGAGCAGGAAATACACAACCAATCCTAGTGCAAAGCGCTTCTCCTGGGCTTGATTATTTCTCAAATTCTTTTACTGGCGGTGGGGGCGCAAGCCCATGCGGTGTTATCGCCAGCGGCTTTGGACACTTTTTCGGCCTCGCGACAGGTTATGACGAAACTGGCGCAGGGCAGCTTTTTTGCGTAGACGGTGGAACGGTTTCTCTTGTTGGTGGAGTTATGCATCACAATCAAAGTACGGCTGGTCGATTTGCGTTGCGCGCCTCAGCGGGTGGAAATATTTCTCTTTGTAATTACCGCATAGATGATACCGGCACAGGAGAATTTGCAATTACCGTGGACTCTACCAGTTCACTTTATAGCTGCGGAAATAATTTCATCAATGGAGCTATCAATATCACTCCAGGCGGTATTTGGATTGGACCTGAGGCAAATAATGGATTTTGCACAGGTACGGCTACATCTTCGGCCACTCTTGGATTATATGCGCTAGGTGAAAATACGGTTACGACCTGCACATCGACGACAACGAATCTCGGAGTTCCGGCGCGTAAGAGTGGAAACATTACTGGATTAAACGTCACGGCATCCCACGCCGGAGTCAATTCTTCATCTGGCGTCTTTACGGTACTCGTGAATGGCGTTGCGTCAACCGTTACATGTACGGTGGGGACTGGAACTAATTGCCAAGATAATACACACTTTCCGTCCGTCAATTTTGGTGACATCATTTCGATTCAGTTCACAACGCAGGCGGCAGAAGTCTTGGCCGGGATTAAAGCTCAGGTAATTTTGGAGTGATTGAATGAAAAAACTATTACTGTTGTTCATTGTTCTTTACGCCGCTCCGGTGTTGGCGCAGCAACAGCAAACGCTTCCCGATTGCCAGATGGGACCGGCAGTTTCTACGGCCACCGGTCGCGTAATGATTTTTGATAATCGCGCGCTTGGTTGTACTAATTGGACATTGTACGAGTTTACAAACGGCGTCGTAACGGGGTTAAATATAGAATTAGATGAAGCTCCCGACGCAGGCAGTACCCCCGGAGCGTGGACTATATGGCCAGCAGCAGCAAGGGGTGCTGCTACGACTACATACCCAATTACGAATACGGCGAATGGTCAAGCCACTTTATTTACTTTCTATCCCTGGGTCAGCGTTAACATTACAACGTTGACTGGGACTGGAGGTAATGTAACTTACGAGGTTCTTGGTTTTCGTCCACGTTTCGGAGCAGACGCTTCTGGAAATGGAGTGGTGTCTGCAGGTAATGCAGGTGCTTTGAATGTTCAATCGACGCAGGCAACAACGACAAATGCAACACAGGAAGGTGACGCTGCTGCAGGACTGGGAACATGTTTCCCTTCCAGTTCGGGAGCGTGTGCCCCATTGTCGGTTCAGACTTTCGGAATTGATCCCTGCAACGCGAACGGCGTTGCGAAGCTACATGCGTTTGCGAATATCACCACAGCAACGACTACGGCGCTCGTGGCGGTAAGCGGTTCAACGGCGGTCTATGTCTGTGAAGTGGATTTTGAGTTGGCCAGTACCACAACCGCCGACACTGTGCTATTCGAGCAAGGAACTGGAGCAGCGTGTGCCGGTACGCCTACTTCACTAACAGCAACTTATACAAACGCAGCCACGGCAATTGCGACTTTCTCTAAGTCGCTAGGCAGTGGCGCATCTACAAATTTCAAAGTAGCAGCCTCCAATGGTTTATGTGCTGTCAGCACGGTTGGCACGACTCCGACAATTTCAGTTGACGTGGAATACGTTCAGCAATAAATGGCACGCTTCGGACTCATCGGACCATCGTACTCAAGCCAAAGCTTGAATGCCGACTGTCAGAGAACCGTCAACTGGTATCCCGAAGCAATAGAGTCGCAGGTTGGGAAGTCGGCTTTCGCGCTCTATCCAACGCCAGGAACACAGATTTTCGTCACGTTGCCAGGAACTCCAGAGCGCGGCTCGCTTGAGATCAATGGACGCGCGTTCGCCGTAAGCGGCACGAACTTCTGCGAAGTCTTCGCAAACGGCACGTTTAACGTAATCGCGCAGGTCTTGAACGATCTACAACCCGTCTCAATGGTCGCTTCGCCGCAGCAGCTCTTGCTTACGTCTGGTGGCGGCCTGTACGTCTACTGGCTACAGACGACGATGGGCGGAACGAATCCGCAAGTTGCAGGTACGTTCCTACAGGTCCCGGCCGCGATATTCACGCTGCCAAGCGGACAGCAAGGTTCTCCAATTCAGGTTGAGTTCTTGGATGGATTCTTCATCGTTTTATTGCGCAACTCGCAGACGATGTATCTCTCTGTTCCATTCGACGCTTCGACCTACATTGTGCCTGGAGTCGGCAATACGCAGGTCATTACCGTTTCCGTGTTCTCCGACAACGTGCAGTCCATTGTCGTGAATCAACGTCGCCTCTACGTGCAGGGCAGAAAGCGGAGCACGGTCTATTATGACTCTGGCAGTGCTAACATTCTTGACGTGGATCCTAGTGGAACTTCTGAGAACGGATCTGTAGCGATCTTTGGCGTAACGCGAGCGGATAACTCCGTATTCTGGCTCGATCAGGACGAGCGCGGCGCTTCGGTTGCGAGGCGCATGTCGGGTTATACGCCGCAGCGTATCTCGAATCACGCGATAGAGTACGCGATTCAGAGCTACCCGACTGTAAGCGATCTCGTGACTTACGCGTATCAGGATCAAGGCCATACGTTTGTGCAGTTCAACTTCCCAACAGCGCAGAAGACTTGGGTCTACGATGTTGCTACGAATATGTGGCACGAGCGCGCATTCTTCAATGCAGCGACGGGGATGTACTCGGCGCATAAGAGCTGGAATCATATGTACGCATTCGGAAAGCATCTCGTTGGAGATCCCCAGAGCGGCAACCTGTATCAGATGGCGATACCGTCCGTTTACGGCGGTGTGTGGCAGTTCGCTACAGATGCCGGCGGAGCGCTGATTCACAGACTGCGACAATCTCCGCACGTTTCGATTGAGCAGAACTGGATGTACCACAATGAGTTGATCATCTTGGCCGAAGCCGGCCTTGGGCCACAGCCGCCACTCCTCGATGGTGCGGGCAATCCGCGCGGGCCGAAATTGACGCTCTCTTGGTCGAATGATTACGCTCATACTTGGTCGAACGAGTACGATCTAGGTGCTGGCCAGGCGGGGCAGTACCGTCAACGCTTGCGGCGTGCCAGGCTTGGCAGGGCGCGCGACAGGGTGTATCAAATCAAGACGAGCGACCCGATACCGTGGAGACTGATTGAAGGCTACCTGAACGCCGACCCTGGATTCAAGCCGCAAGAACGCATTTCGCATACATACCAGAAGGTGACATAGCGTGCCATTGCCAGTAGCGCAGCCGCCGACCGGAACGCCGCCGCTTGGCGAGAGTAGCAATCACAAGATTGTGAACATGTTCTCTTCGGTATGGCTACAGTGGCTCGTAGCGCTTTGGACTTCGGTGCGCGGGCCGGCGAATACGACGGCACCAGTGAACTCCGCATCGGTAGGAATCGCGGGACAGATTGCGCAGGATGCGAATTTCTTGTACGTGTACAACGGGACAACAAAAACATGGAAACGGATTGCACTGTCGAGCTTTTGAAGCAAATGGTTTCTGAAGTCTCCGGCGTTCCGATCGATCGAATCGACGCGATCAGTACGTGGGAAGAGCTTGGCATGGATTCGCTCGAATTCATGGAGCTGCTGACCGACGTGGCGCATGTGTTCAAGCCGATCCCGAAGAATCGTATTTTTGCGATAGACAACATTTCCGATCTTTGCAGGGAGCTGAATGCCGCTTAACTTCCAGGTCGAGAAGTGGTCAGACGCATTGCCGGAGCTATTGCCGATGTTCGGCATGCTGTGGGATGACGTGGCCGTGGACAAGGACCGCTTCGTCGCGGTCTGCGATCAGAACAAGTACAAAGCCTGCGAAGAAGCTGGGATTCTCCACCTCGTCACAGCGCGCTCCGATGGGCGGCTTGTAGGGTACTTCCTGATGCTCGTAACGCCGAACCCGCACTACTACGAGCAGGGTTTAATGGCGCTTACGGATATGTACTACCTGCTGCCGCAGTACCGTGTCGGGACGAACGGCTTGAAGATGTTCAGCTTCATGGAGCAAACGATACGCGCGATGGGTTGCGTGAAGATGTACACATCGCATAAGCTGCACAGAGACCGTAGTTTGATGTTCGAGGCGCTCGGGTTGACGCCTACCGATATGATCTACTCGAAGGTGCTCGCGTGAGTACGGTTGCCATAGCTTCGATTGCCGCTGCAGGAATTGGTGCGGCTGGAAGCGCTGCCGCCGCAGGAACGCAGGCGAGCGCAGCGAATAATGCTGCTGCGCTTCAGCAGCAGGAGCAACAGCAGTCCCTTGCATTTCAAGAGCAGCAGTGGAACACGCAACAGGCGAACGAAGCGCCGTTCCTGAAGGCTGGCCAGCAGGAAATTGGACAACTTTCAAACGAGCTGCAGGCTGGACAATCTGGTCCATTCGCCTCGTGGACCGGGCAGTTCAGTGCTCCAACTGCAGCGGAAGCGGCACAAACTCCTGGCTATCAGTTCCAGCTCAACGCCGGAGAGAACGCGCTACAGAATTCGGCGGCAGCGAATGGTGGATTGCTCTCGACGGGAACGGCGAAAGGGATTGAGGGTTACGCGCAAGGACTCGCATCCACTAACTATCAGAACACTTTCCAAAACGCGTTAACTCAGTACCAAACAGCGTATAATACGTTCCAGAACAACCAAGCGAATCTGTTCAACCGACAAGCTGCGGTTGCAGGAATCGGACAAACGACAGCAGGGCAACTCGGACAGCAAGGCCAGGCGGCAAGCTCGAATGTGGCAGGGATCAATGCAACGGCCGGCTCACAGATCGGACAGAACATCAACAATGCTGGCGCGGCAACGGCAAGTGGATATGCTGGCGCGGCGAACGCGCTTGGAAGCGGCATACAGGGTATCTCTGGAGCGTTATCTTTACAGCAACTCTTGAATCAGAACAATACCGGCGCGATCAACAACTACGCTGCCGCTAATCCTGACTGGGCATTGGGAGGTAGCTAATGGCTTCAATTCCACTGCCCGCGTTGAGCATCAAGTCTCCCGAGAATCCGCTTGATCAATACGCTAAAGCGCTCTCAGTAAAGAGTATGCTACAGGGTCAGCAGCTACAGCAGCAGCAGATCACTGGCGCGCAACTTGAAAATCAGAACACGCAACAAGCGATTACCGACCGCACTGCTATGACAAAGAGCATGACGGAGTGGGACGGAAAGGATATGAACGACCTCCCTGCCATCGTCCTGAAGAATGGCGGCTCGGCCAACGCCGTGTTTGGTGTGCGGAAGCAGCTCCTCGATCAGAAGCAAACGCTGTCAAAGATTGCTGCCGACGACGCTACGACGAATAGCAAGAACCTAGAAACGTACAAGGGCCGCAACGATCAGATCGCCGGTTCTCTTGAATCGCTTGTGGATGAAAAAGCCGTGCCCGATGATCAACTCCACACTGAAGCGAATCGCGCGGTGAATTCTCTGCTCTCGAATGGCTTAATCGATCAGCCGCATGCGCAGCAGCTTCAGACCACAATTGACTCGACAAGCGATCCCGCTGCGTTGCGCACGCAGATAGATCACTACGCGAAGCTCCATATGGGTGCTTCGCAGCTTGCCGATGAAGCGCAAAAGAATTCCGACGTTTACAAGAACATTCAGCAGGGGAATCTCGCAAAGGCTGAGGCGCTGCAAAAGGGTTCTCCGCTAACGGCAATGGAGAACGATCCGACGCACTTTATGCCGGAGAAGCTGCCTGGAACGATGGCGTATCTGAAATCTAAGATTTCAGATCCAAATGCCGATCCAGTAGATAAGGCACGGGCGACTAGGTTACTAGCTACAGCAAATACTTCTCTTGGCATTCAGCAGGAGATTGAAAGACAAAAGAAAGTAACCGACCAGGCCGTACAAGATGGCGACCCACTCGCCGCTGGAAAAATGCTTCACGATGGAGATGTTGCTCCATCGCAATTAGTTTCTTCGCGTAAGCCAGAATTTGCACAAAAAGCCTTTTCGGAAGCCGTAAGACTCGGCAAGGAGTCTGGTGACGGATGGAATGCACAGAGCGCCGAAGGTAATTTTACGGTAGCGAAGTCGCCAGCCAACGTGGCATTTTTCGGTTCTGCTAAATCGCTCACAAATAAGGGCGGCACTCTCGATCAGCTCGCCGATGCAGCGAAGGACATCCCGAAGGGCCAGATCCCTGTTTTCAATACCATCGCTGACGTGATGAAGGCTTCAACCGGGAGTGGTCCGATTGCGAAATATGCTTCGATCCTGCTTGGCGTTGCCGACGATTACTCGAAGGTGATGGGCGGTGGGAATGGCAGCGACACGTCACGCAACCAGGCGTTGCAACTTGTGCCGGCAGCCGACAGTCCAGAACAGCGCGCGGCGGCGATTGAAGGGATTCGCGGTTCTGTGAATTCACAGCTCAACTCTAGAATTGGCTCTAATCCAGTTATGCAGAGGATGTATGGTGGAAATATAGAAGCAGGTGCGCAGGCTGGTGCGAAACAAGCTGCTCCAAAATTCCAAGTCGGCCAGCAAGTAAAGCTCAAGAACGGCCAAACGATTACGATTAAGGCTGTGCATCCAGACGGGACGTTCGACTAATGGGACAGAGAGTATACAGTGCGGCAGACCTCGCGCCTTCAACAACGGGGCAGTATAGTGCTGTGGACGTGCAGGACGCTGGAAGCGGTCCAACGATTTCTCCGCAGAAGTCTTGGCGCGACATTCTCTCGCAGGGTACGGAAGCACCTATTTTCTCTGAGCTTGCCGACAAGCTGAAGCAGATCGCCAACATGACGCCCGAAGGCGAGCACGAAGCTCCGATTATGAATGCGATTGGGCAATTCTCTGCACGAGTTAAGCAAGCACTTGTCGGTGGAAATACCGGCGGCATGAATATGCAAACCGGGATTTTGAATAATCCCGTGACTAGCACAATCATGGGTGCGCCGGAAGATGAAACAATCAACTTAGCGCGCGGAGTTATTCAACATCCAGTTCAATCTGCTAAGGCAGTAGTGAAGGCTATCGCAAGCACGGATACAGGTCGCGCTGTTTCTCAGACGCTATCTCCAGAAATTGCACAAGCTCCCGTATCTACGACTCGCGGCGCGGCAACTACTGGAGGCGCGGCAACTACACAGATTACGAATGCCGACGTGTTGCAACATGCTTCGGATATGGGACTCAAGATGTCTCCTGCCGAGGCACTACAAACCGATTTCGCCAAGGGGCAGCAGACGTTTGGCGAGAGCGCTCCGATTCGCGGATCGAACATTAAGGCTGCAACTGCTGCCGATAAGCAGAAGCTTGCCGATGCGGTGGATGATTTTCAAGATCGACTCGATCCTCAGCGTGTGGGGCTTACATCCGAGTCTGCCGGCGAACACCTTCAGAATTCTGCGCAAATCGCGAAAGACGCAATGAAGGAAAACGTCAATAGTGCCTATGCTGATGTTAAGAATCAGCAATCGGATCTTGCTGGCGACGTAACTGGTAGGCTGCAGGATTTGATCCATAGCGAGCGATATTTCAAGCAGCCAAGCGCAGCGGTAGAACGCCCAGTGCTTCAGACCGAGGCTGCCGACAAAGCACTAAACGACATCGAATCCAGTCTCTCAAATTCCGCAATGCAGGGGCGTCAGTCGATTCAATCGTTGCGCAATCTACGAACGAACTTCTTAGAGAAAGCGAACGCTTATGGTCAAAACGCTTTATCTGATAGTGGTCAGCGCATTTATAAGCTTGCGGCTGCTCAGGTGGATAGTGCGATTATGGATGCAGCGCGCGGAACGCCGTTCGAGGAAACTTTCCGAGCAGCAGGCGCAGGCAATGCTAAACTACAAGAGTTGTACAACTCTCCAGGCTCGCCCCTTTATCGTATCCTCAACACGGACGACCCAGCCAAAGTTGCCGATGGAATCCTCAACCGAAGCTCGGTCAATGAAATCGAAACACTGAAAGGCGAGAACTTTGACCTCGGGCCGCTTGCACGGCAAGCGGTGGAAGACATCAAGAACGGCGGCTTCAAAGTGACAAAGGACGGGCTTGGCGGTTATCCTGATACGTTTCTTCGTTCACTGCTTGGGCCGGAAGAGACTAAGGAACTGTATCTCAAGTCTGAGATCGCGCGCAGATTGAGCGAAAACTACAATCCATCCGGGACAGCGAAGATGCTAATGAGTGGTTCACAGTTCAACCCAAAGATTGCGGTAGCTTCACAGATTGCGGCAAGCAGGGCGCAGCGCGTCGATCCGCTGTCATTTTTGCCGAAAGAAGCAGCACCAACTTCTCCGATTACAAATGGACCGCTCGCATCTCCTGCTTCTTTGTTCAAAGCTGCGGGGCGCGGCGCGGTAGCCGCAGATCGCGAGCAGCAATGAAAAAGCTACTCCTACTCTTCGCACTTCTCATAGCGCCAGCGCTTCACGCTCAAGTGCCCGTGACGCTCTCGCCCTACCTGCGCCAGCAGTTCAGCGATCAAAACGGCAATCCACTCGCAGGCGGCTGTGTGTTCACCTACGCGGCGGGCACGTCAACTCCGCTTGCGACGTACACGGATGCATCGGGACTTTTCCAGAACACGAATCCGCTGATCCTCGACTCTTCCGGCGAGGGGGTTCTCTGGATCACCTCCGCAGCCTATAAGTTCGTACTCTATAGCGCTGGTGGCGTGAACTGCGCGAGCGGGAATCAGCAGTGGACGCTTGACTTCGTGACAGCGCCGCCGTTCCTGTCAGGCAATAATACGTGGACCGGCGTTCAGACATTCAACGGCGCTGTGGTGTTCAACGCCTTAGCGACGTTCAACGCAGGCGGGTCGCTGAATGGCAACTTCACGGGCACGCCGAACTTTACCGGCAACCCAATCTTTAGCGGCACGCCGTCGTTCACTGGCACGCCGAACTTCAACAACATCCCCAACTCGACGCTCAACCC
>Ga0210394_10007303_pt1 | contig 11678 bp, 8 predicted proteins | sample IncBWC12MmetaG_FD_160121 | JGI IMG/M metagenome (GOLD analysis project Ga0210394, IMG submission 160121) | Forest soil microbial communities from Barre Woods Harvard Forest LTER site, Petersham, Massachusetts, United States - Inc-BW-C-12-M | ecosystem: Environmental > Terrestrial > Soil >... | reverse complement strand
GGCGGCGGCGGCGATCATGGCGGCGTTGTCGGTGGAGAGGGCGCGGCTGGGGAAATAGACATCGATGCCGCGGCGGCGGGCTTCGGATTCGAAGGTGGCGCGGAGTTCGCGATTGGCGGCGACACCCCCGGAGACGAGGACGGTGCGCGCGTTGTGCTGTTCGGCGGCGGCTAACGTGCGCGACGTGAGATCGTTGACGACGGCGCGCTGGAAGCTGGCGATGAGGTCGAGGGTGGCGGGGGAGGAAAGCTGGCGGAGGGCGTCGGCGGTGCGTTCGCCGCGAGCGAGGGCTTGCTGGCGGGCATCGATTTCGGGCTGCAGCTCGGGATGGCGGCGGAGATGGTAGAGCATGGCCGTCTTGATGCCACTGAAGCTGAAATCGTGGGGATTGCTTTTCATTTTTGGTTCGCCGAAGCGAACGGCCTTCGGGTCGCCGTGCGCGGCGAGTTGATCCAGTATGGGGCCGCCGGGATAGCCGAGGGAGAGCATGCGGGCGACTTTGTCATAGGCTTCGCCGGCGGCGTCATCACGTGTGCCGCCGATGCGGGCATAGGAGAATTTGGCGCGGCTGGCATCGCCATTCGATGAGGTGGACGTGACATGGTAGAGAACTGTGTGGCCGCCGGAGACGATGAGGCAGACGGCGGGCATGTGCGGATGGCGCGAGGCGAGGTGCGCTTCAAGGATTACGGCATGGACGTGGCCTTCAAGGTGATTCACGGCGATGAGTGGCTTGTCGAGCGCCAAGGCGAGAACTTTGCCGTAGGTCATGCCAACGAGCAGCGCGCCGGTGAGGCCGGGGCCCTGAGTGACGGCGACGGCGTCGAGGTCGGTGAGTGCGATTTTTGCCTGGTCGAGCGCTTCGCGAACGACGAGCACGATTTTGCGAAGATGTTCGCGCGAGGCGAGCTCGGGAACTACGCCGCCGTATTTGCGGTGGATGTCGATCTGCGAGGAAACGATATTCGAAAGGACACGGCGGCCGTCCGCGACGACCGCGGCGGCGGTTTCGTCGCAGGATGATTCGATTCCGAGAATCAGTTTTTCGCGCGCGTCCACTGAAGTTCTTTCCTCCAAAGCCGCCAGCCCATATCGTAACATACAGGATTCCGCCGCTTTCGCGAGTGCACGAGCTTCGGTAAGATGGAACGCAGAAACAGACGCGCATTCCGCATTTCGCAGCCATCGGCGCGTTGGATTCTTCCCAAGCCAAATAAAAAAGGAACCGAACGATGACGGGGAAGCCGAAGCGAGTACGCAAGGCCGTGTTGCCAGTGGCGGGGCTCGGAACGCGGTTCTTGCCCGCGACGAAGGCGATGCCGAAAGAGATGCTGCCGGTGGTGGATAAGCCGCTGATTCAGTACGCGGTAGAGGAATGCATTGATTCGGGAATCGAGAATATTATTTTCGTGACGGGGCGGCGCAAGTACGCGATTGAAGATCATTTTGACTCGGTGCCTGAGCTGGAACAGTTTCTCGAAGAACGCGGGAAAGCGAAGCAGGCGAAGATGGTGCGGGAGATAAGCGGCGGCCTGCACTTCAGCTATACGCGGCAGCGTGAGGCGCTGGGATTGGGGCATGCGGTGCTGACGGCGCGCGAGCTCGTTGGCGATGAGCCGTTCGCGGTGCTGCTGGGCGACGTGATCATGGACGGGAAGATTCCGGCGACGCGCTCGCTTGTGGAGATCTATGAGTCAACCGGCGTAGGCGCAATAGCGGTAGAGGAAGTGCCGTGGGAGCGATTGCATTTTTATGGGATCGTGGACGCGGTGGCGGAGAAGGGAAAGCAAAATCGCTGGGGCGAGCGACTGCTGCGGATCAAGGATATGGTCGAGAAGCCGGAGCCGGAAAAGGCGCCTTCAAACCTGGGAGTGACGGGCCGCTATGTGCTGCCGCCAGAAATTTTCGAATATCTGGAGAAGACCGAGCCGGGCGCAGGAGGCGAGATTCAGCTGACGGATGGATTACGCAAGTTGGCAGGAAAAAAGCAGCAAGGGTTATACGCTTGGATCTACGACGGTAAGACGCATGACGCCGGCGATAAGCTGGGATTTTTGAAAGCGACGGTGGAGATCGCGTTGAAGAATCCGCAGTTCGGGGATGAGTTTCGATCGTATTTGCAGGGATTGAAACTTTGATTGAGCCAGCGCGTCCAGGGACGTTACTTTTTGTCCTTCTTTGACGAGGATTTTTCGCTCGAGGATTTCTCGGACGATTTGGTCTCGCTCGATTTTGTCTCCGATTTCTCTGCCTTCCCGGATTTTTCTGACTTGTCTGACTTCGATGAGGCGCCGTCGCCCTCGCTCGATGACGGTGAAGATCCTTTGCCGGCATAGTCCGTGACGTACCAGCCCGAGCCCTTGAACTGGATTCCGGCTGCGGAGATCTGGCGTGGCGCGTTGGCGCCGCATTTAGGGCATTTTTTGATTTCAGAGGCCGAATGCTTCTCGATTTTTTCGAAGCGATGCCCGCACTTGTCGCACTTGTACTCGTATAAAGGCAAAGCGGAGTTCCTCCCCTAAAATCGCTTAACACAAAATTTTAGCACGATTGTTCCTGTTGCTACAGGAACGCAGCAGAAGTGCGCTGAGAAATGCAAACAGCAAAACCTCGCGGGCTGAGGTGACGGACGGCTTGCAAGATGTTGCGCGTGGGCATAGTCTCGTGAGACAGACAAAATGGCAAAGACGGCAAAAATCGATGAACCGGGAGCGGGTTGCCTGTATCTAGTGGCGACTCCGATCGGAAATCTCGAGGACATAACGCTGCGGGCGCTCCGCATCCTGAAGGAAGTGGATCTGATTGCGTGCGAGGATACGCGCGAGACGATGAAGCTGCTAACGCATTTCGATATTCAAAAGCGGCTGGTAAGTTATCACGAGCACAATGAGATTACGCGAGCGGCAGAGATCGTGATTGATCTGGAGCAAGGCGCGAAGGTGGCGCTGGTGAGTGACGCCGGTACGCCGGTGGTTTCTGACCCCGGGCATCATCTGGTGAGTCTGTGCCTGCGGCACGGGATTCAGGTGGTGCCGGTGCCGGGTGCTTCGGCATTTGTGGCGGCGCTTGCCGCGTCGGGGATGCCGATTGAGGAGTTCGCGTTTATCGGATTCTTGCCATCGAAGCAGACTGAGCGGCGAAAATCGTTGCGGGAATTGGCGAATGGGCAGCGGACGCTCGTGCTGTATGAAGCGCCTCATCGGTTGCTCGACACGCTGGAAGATGCGCTGGAAATTCTGGGCAACCGGCAAGTGGTGGTAGCGCGCGAGGTGACGAAGCTGTACGAGGAATTCATGCGCGGACGGATCGAGACGTTGCTTGAGGATTTCAGAAAGAAAGCGCCGCGCGGGGAAATTACGCTGCTGATTGCGCCCTCGGATGAGGAAGCTGGGCATGCGGAAGGTGGGGCGGGGAATTCGGCTTCGGCGGTGCCGCTCGCGAGGCGCGTGGAGGAAATTGCATTGGAGCGCGGGGTGGATACGAAGTCGGCGTTGAAGGTGGCGGCGCGGGAGCGCGGGTTGACGCGGCGCGAGGCTTACAAGCAGCTTTTGATTACGCGAGATGAAGCGTAAGTTGAGTTTCAGGTTTTCCCTTGTGCGAATGGAAACCAAGATAAGAGATGCCGCAGATTTCTCCAGCGGAGTTTTGCGCGCTGCCGCTTCGCGTGCATACGTTCCTCGCCGACATTCCGTTGCACGACGTCTGGGCAGTTGACCTACCTGGGTACGGCAACGACGTCACTCTTTGTGAATTTCTCCGCCGGACGCGTGAAAACAGATCACACAAATCGGATTCTGAGATCAGTACATTTCCGCTGGTAGCGCGAGCACTCTTCGGACTTCGCTTTTTTCTCGGCCGCATTTTTGGGCTTGAGACTGAACCGCAGGATGCCCCGGTAGAATCGTTTGGAAAGCGGCTGACGGTCGAGGATCGTGCTCGTTCTATTGTCGAACCGGGAACGCCAGAGGGGCTGTTCCGCTTTGTCTACCGCTTCGAAAACGAACAGCTGGTTGAAATACAGAATCGCACTGTCCACGCTGCAGCGCTGAGCGCGCTCGCGGAGAAAGCTGATGGTTATCGATTCTACTTTGCGGTTTATGTGCGACCGCGGACCTGGATTACACCGTTATACATGGGTTTAATCGGCCCGTTTCGAAGATGGATCATTTATCCGGCTTTGTTGAAAAAAATTCGCGCGGACTGGGATCGGAATATCCGCTCGAATTGAGAAGGCTTTTCAGCTGGTCTTTGGGCGCCTATTTGATCGCGATGCCGTGGCGGAACCAAGATCAGTTGGATTGCGACGGAACGAAAGGCGCACAGGCAAGAGTGCCTGTGCCACTGAAAAGTGAACCAAGGACGCCCGCGACAAGCCTTCGCAACAATGGCCAAAAACTAGACTCAGGATGAAGAAGCGGTGAGATTCGAGAAGAAGGCGTCTAGACGATCCAGGATTTCGGGGGCGGATTGGGCGTGATGGACTGAGTGGCGGAGCTCGGAGCCGTTGCGAACGCCGTGAGTGAAGAGACTGGCGAACTGCTTCATCTTGCCGACGGCGTCGGGCATTTCGGCTGCGATCAGGCTGCGGAAATACCCCGAGAGAAGGCGATAGCGGTCAAGTTCGGTGGGCTCGTCGTAGCGCTGCGTCGCAACGTATTGCGCGATTTGGCGGAAAATCCACGGGTTCGACGATGCGGAGCGGCCGATCATGACGGCATCGCATCCGGTTTCGGCGATCATGCGAACGGCATCTTGTGGGGTGCGAATGTCACCATTGCCGATAACAGGGATGCGCACGGCCTGTTTCACATCGCGGATTACGCTCCAATCCGCTGCGCCGCTATAGCCCTGCATGCGAGTGCGCGGATGAATGGCGATTGCTTCGACGCCGACTCGTTCCGCCATGCGGGCGACATCCACTGCGACGATATTGTTCTCGTCCCATCCAGAGCGAATCTTGATGGTGAGAGGAATACGGACGGCGGCGCGAATGGCGTGGAAAAGAACTTCAAGATGCGACAGATCGCGCAGAAGGCCAGAGCCGCCGCACTTGACTACTTTTTTCACCGGGCAGCCGAGGTTGATGTCGACGTGGTCGAAGCCGAGATCCTCGGTGAGCGCGGCGGCTGAAGCCATTACCTTCGGATCAGAGCCGAAGATTTGGGCGGCGATGGGATGCTCGTCGTCGTCGAAATAGAGATAGTGCAAAGTGCGGGCGGAATTGCGCGTGAGGCCTTCGGCGCTGGTGAATTCGGTCATGATGAGGCCGCAGCCACCGAGACCGCGAATCACGCGGCGGAAGACAGTGTCCGTAACGCCGGCCATGGGAGCGAGGATGGTGGCCGGGCAAATGGCGCGGTTGCGAATTGTGAATTCTGATGGAAACATGGCTAAAGAAGAGTGTCGTCGATCGGTTCGCTATCCTGCGTGTTGACAGAGCGAACGCGGCGTCCCGCCGGCCGATGGGTGGAGGTGGGGGAGGCGGAACGCGGAGATGACGCGGGAGCTGCGATTGCATCCGGCGAGACATTTCCACCGAGCGAAGCCGCAGCAGCCGCACGCGCGCGGGGAGCCGCAGGGTACGCCGGTTCGACACGCGCGGCCGGCAAGACTCCATTGAGCTGAGCGATCAGGGCTTCCTTCGAGCCGCCAAAGAAATTATCTACTACCTGCCCGAGTGCTTGGGCGCGGGCCTCATCTGCCGAAACGTATGCCCTGTAAGTGTAGGCGCGCCCAACCTTTCGTCGTTCGACCACACCTTTGCGAGCAAGCCTATCCATGATCGTCATGATCGTAGTGTAGGCGCGCGGACGACGCTCGGCGAGGCGATCGCGAATTTCACGAACAGTTCCTTCGCCCATTGGCCATAGCGTGTTCATGCAGTCGAGCTCGAGCGGCGCGAGATCGAGAACCGAACGGCGCGGAGAATGAGTTTTAGTAACGGCGTCAGTCACAGGCAATCGCTCTTGGTGATCAAGTTTTGGTCGCTGCTTCGTCAACGGTAACAAAATTCGCGATTCTATTGCCTAAATACTTTGCTCCGTGAAGCAACGCGCGACGAAGCGACGGATTGCGTCCGGTCCACTCGTCGTCGCCTGACAGAGAATCGATCGTCGCCCCCATGGCCGCCATTTTGGAATCGAGATCGTCAATGAAATTGAGCGCGACAGCCTCGCGCGTTTGCGGCAGAGCCGGGGAGCCGAATTCATGCGTGCCATGGTGGCTGAGGATCAGATGCTCCACGAGGACGGCGAGAGCGGCCGGGAATCCTGGAATCGCTTTGATTCTGTCGCGGACCATCCCCGCGCCAATCATGATGTGGCCGAGAAGGCGGCCTTCGGTGGAATATTCGATGCCGCGCGCGTAACGCAATTCTTCGATTTTACCGATGTCGTGAAGGACGACGCCCGCGAGAAGCAGATCGGCGTCGAGCTCAGGGTAATGTTCGGAAACAGCACGCGCGAGTCCGGTAAGGCTGACGATATGCTCGAGCAAGCCGCCGATAAACGCGTGGTGCATGGTCATGGCAGCGGGAGCACGCTTCAATTTGAGAGCGATTGCGGGGTCCTCGATGAACCTATTGAGGAGTTGCTGCAAATAAGGATTTTTCATCTGCGCGACGGCGGCGCACAGCTTCGAGTAAAGCATCTCCACGTCGTACTTCGTATGGGGAAGAAAATCTGCCAACTCGTAGTCCTGTTCAGCGGACGGGATTACGGCTTCGAGGGTGAGCTCTTTTTGGCCGTTATAAAGTTTCACGCGGCCACGAATCTGCACCACGTCGTCGCGTTCAAACGTGCTTACGATCGGAGTGAAGTTCTCCCACATCTTCGCGGAGATAGTCCCGGTGCGGTCGCAAAGTTCCAGCTGAAGCCAGGATGAGCCGGTGCGCGGAGAGGTACGAATCTCCTTTTCACGCACGAGGAAAAGGGAAGTGACCGCCTGTCCGTCCTGAAGGCTGGATACGTAGAGGCTCTTCATCAGCTATTCAGCTTCGGTTTCAGCTTCTTTTTGCCACCGGCTTTCTGCTGGGCGTCAGGAGTAGGGGCAACCTCCTGGATAACACTTGCTCCAGGAACGGCGGCAGAGTCCGTGAAACCCGGTTTCACCGTGACATAACTCTCCTCACGAAGTTGCGCAAGGTATTCACGCATTTGCGGCTGCATTTTTTGCATATAGATCCGGTTCATGATTTCGTTCTCGACTTTTGCAACAGGCTGCAAGCCGGCTTGATAATGATCAACCACTTTGAGAATTTCGAAGCCCGTTTTCGTCTGGATAACTTCGGTAATCTGACCTTTATCCATTTTAAAGACGATATCTTCGAGCTGCTTGGACAGTTGCCCAGGCTCGAAAGTCCCAAGGGCGCCGCCCTTATCTTTTGTGCTGCCTTCCGAATAGCGTTTGGCGATTTCGCTGAACTCTTCGCCTTTCAAGACGCGATTGCGGTAGTCGTTGGCCTTTTGCTCGATAGCGTCGATTTCCTGAGGGGACTTGTCTTTTGTATCCAGAAAAATCTCAGCAAGCTCCACTTGTTCCGGTTTTACGAAATCTTTCTGATGCGCATCGTAGTACTGCTTCACCTCGTCATGACCGATGATGATGCGGGTTCCCATTTCGCGGTGAATTACTTCCTGGGTGAGCAGGCGATTGCGGAACTGCGCCTTGTAGTCATCCCAGGAGAGGCCTTCGCTTTCGACGGCCTTTTCCAGATCGTCCAGCGATGCCAGATTATTTTGCTTGCGAACTTCGTCCAGTTGCTTGATTACGTCGGCCTCGACGCTGATGCCCTCATCTTTGCCGCGTTGAACCAGGAGTTGCTGATCGATCAAGTCGCGCAGTAAGTCCTTCTGTTTATCCCTGTACATTGTTTCGACGCGCTCGGGCGGGCAAGCCTGGCATTCGTCGGTGACATCGTGGCGGAGCGCTTGCTCCGCTTTTTCGTAGTCGCTGAGGGTAATGATGTCGTTGTTGACACGCGCTACGATTTCTTCCGCGACCACTCCGTGATGAACCGGAGATGCGGGTGCAGCGGCAACTGGGGCCGCCGCAGGAGGAGGCGGTGGTTTAATGACCGTGGACGGCTGTTGCTGAGCGAAAACTGAAAATGGCAACGCGAGCGTGAGGATCGCAAGCGCTAAAAGTTGCAAAAACTGTGAAGTGCGAAGTCTCATTTTATTCCTTATAGGCAAAAGTGTAGACCTACGATTGTAGTTGTTGCAATACGTTTCTAGCCGCCGCCATCGGACCACCTGCGTCGCCTTTCCAATCGAACCAAAGGACACCCGTGGGATCGAGACGCATTCCGCGGCGTTTTCGGACCAATTTCACGAGGCGCTCAGGTCCCAGCGGTGTGTCGTCGTAGAACTTGATCGCGATTTGGTCCTGCTTGCGGTCAATGGTGGCGACCAGCATTTTCTCCGCGAGCGCTTTCAGAACAGCATATTCGAGAAGATTTTCGACGGCGGACGGGGGAGGGCCGAAACGGTCGGCAAGCTCGCGGCGGACTTCCACGCGTTCAGCATCGGATGTGACACTGGCAATTCGCTTATAGATGCGCAAGCGCAAATTCTCACTCTCGATGTACTCAGGTGGGATGCGGATTTCTTGTCCGAGGTTGAGTGTGGCCCGGCGCTCCGCGGGAAGCGCTTCCCCTTTCCGCTCGGCGACGGCGCGCTCCATCATCTGGCAGTACATGTCGAAGCCCACCGCCTCGATGTGGCCGTGCTGCTCGCTGCCGAGAAGATTTCCCGCGCCGCGAAGCTCGAGGTCGAGTGCGGCGATACGGAAGCCTGCGCCCAGGTCGCTGAATTCTTTGAGCGCAGCGAGCCGTTGGCGCGCGATGGAGGTGAGAGCCGTTTCCGTTGGGATCAGCAGGTAAGCGTAGGCTCGCTGGTTCGATCGGCCGACGCGTCCTCGCAATTGGTAGAGCTCGGAAAGGCCAAAACGGTCAGCGCGGTTGATGATGATCGTGTTCGCGCGGGGGATGTCGAGACCGTTCTCAATGATGGTCGTCGAGAGGAGAACGTCCGCCTCGCCGCGGATGAATTTCAGCATTACCTTTTCGAGCTCGTTTTCACGCATCTGGCCGTGGCCGATGACGACGCGAGCTTTTGGAACCAGGCGCGTGATCATGACGGCGAGAGATTCGATTGATTCGACGCGATTGTGCACGAAGAAAATTTGTCCATCGCGGGCGAGCTCTTCCTGGACCACGCGCTGGACGAGCGTTTCGCTGAATGGCGCCACGGTGGTCTGGATAGCGAGACGATCTTTTGGGGGAGTTTCGATGACGCTCATGTCGCGCAAGCCCACGAGCGACATATGCAGCGTGCGGGGAATAGGGGTGGCGGACATGGTGAGGACGTCGACATTCTTCCGCATTTCTTTCAGGCGCTCTTTGTGAGCCACGCCGAAACGTTGCTCTTCGTCGACGACGAGCAGGCCGAGGTCCTGAAACTTCACATCTTTCGAGAGCAAGCGGTGAGTGCCGATGACGATGTCGACTTTGCCTTGTTCGACTTCTTCGAGCACCTTCTTTTGTTCCTTTTCCGAGCGAAATCGGCTGAGCATTTCGATTCGGACGGGAAACGCAGCGAAGCGGCGGCGGAAAGTTTCGTAGTGTTGAAAGGCGAGCACGGTGGTAGGGGCGAGGATGGCGGTCTGTTTTGAGTCGGCGATAGCTTTGAACGTGGCGCGCATGGCGACTTCCGTTTTTCCGTAACCTACGTCGCCGCAGAGGAGGCGATCCATCGGAAGCGTGGATTCCATGTCGCGCTTCACGTCGTCGATGGCTTTCTGCTGATCGGTGGTTTCTTCGAATTCGAAGGCGTCTTCAAATTCACGCTGCCAATTGGAATCGGGCGGAAAGGCGTGGCCGGCGGCCATCTTGCGTTCAGCGTAGAGCTCGAGAAGCTTTTCCGCCATGTCGCTGACCGACTTGCGGACGCGCGTCTTGCGCGCTTCCCAGATAGTGGTGCCGAGACGGTCGAGGGCGGGCGTGGCGCCGCCGAGCGCGTTGTACTTCTGGATGAGATCGAGACGCGCCAGCGGGACGTAGAGTTTAGCGTCGTCGGCATAGTGCAGAAGCATGAATTCGCCGTTGGCACCCTCGACAGCTACCTGGCGAAGACCGTCGAACTGACCGATACCGTGGTCCACGTGGACTACAAAATCGCCGGGCTTGAGATCGGAGAAATCGCTGAAGAAGCTGGCGGATTTTGGGCGCGAGCGGGCGCGTTGCGAGGGCGGAGGGAGTGTTTCGAAAAGATCGGTGTTTCCGTAGATGGTGAGATTTACTTCGGGAATCACCACGCCTTCGCTGACGGGCGCTTTGATGAGGATCATGCCGGGAACATTGCCGCCATGCGACTCTTCGGCGAGGCGGCTGACCGTGACATTTTCTTCGAGCTCGCCAAGGCGATAGGGCACTTCGTACTCATGGCAGATATCAGCGAGGCGTTCGAGTTCGCCAGTGGTAGCAGCCGAAACCATCACCTGTTCGCCGGTGGAAAGCTTTTCGCGGACTTCGGACATGAATGCGGCGACGTTGCCGTGGTAGCGGGTAGTGGGCTGAGTTTGCAGCGTGCGTTGCGGCGCGTCCTCGGTCGCGACGCCGAGATGCTCCACTCCAAGGCGCGGCGCGAGCTGCATCGCCAGCGACCATTCTTCCTCATCAAAAATGAAGCGATCAGGCGGCTCGCTGACAGGGCTTTCAAACGCTTCGAAGGATTCGCGCAATTTGTCGCGATATTGTTCGATGGCAGCCTTCAAGAGGGAAGGCTCGTCCTCGATGACGAGCGGATCATTGGCGAGATCGAAGAGCGTGGACTTGCGATCTTCGAGCAGGATCTCCTGAAATTCCCAGCCGGGATAGAAGCCCGCCGGAGCTTCGTCATCTTCGCGGCCTGATGCTGCAGGGACACGCAAGCGCTGCAACACTTCAGCGCGGCGGGGAAATTCGGTAAGCGGCAGCAACGTGGCGCGTTCCATCGGATTCGTTGAGCGCTGCGTATTGGGATCAAAAGCGCGAATGGATTCGATCGTGTCGCCGAGAAGCTCGATGCGAACTGGCTGCGGCGCTTCTGGCGAGAACACGTCGATGATTCCACCGCGAACTGCAAATTGGCCGGGCATTTCGCAGGTGGTTTGTCTGTCGTAGCCTGCGCTCGAAAGGAAATCGAGAAGCTCGCGATGGGGAATATCCTGGTCGCGCTCAATCGTGCGGGCGAGATGCCGGTAGAACTCAGATTCGCGCATGCGCCAGAGTGCAGCCTGTACGGGCGCGATCATCACGTCGGCATCGCCATTGGCAAATCGCCAGAGCGCGACGGCGCGATCTTCGGAGATTTCCGCGTGCGGTGAGCGGCCGTCATAAGGCAGGACGTCGAGTGCGGGGAGATGGACTACGCGATGCCCCGGCTTGGCTGTAACGGCGCGATAGAACCATCGAAGGGGTTCGACGAGCGCTTCGGCGCGTTGGTTCGACTCCACGATCAGAATAGCAGGGCGGCCAAGCTCGGTGGCGGCCAAAGCGGCGACGAGAGTTTTGGCCGGATCAGTGAGCCCGTCGAGGCGAATGAATCCGCCGCTGCGGCGCAGCTTGTCAACCGCTTCCTCGACGACGGGCCGGCGGCCCACCCGAGCGAGAAGCTCAGATACCAGGGACAGAATCATGC
>Ga0210394_10007301_pt1 | contig 11682 bp, 13 predicted proteins | sample IncBWC12MmetaG_FD_160121 | JGI IMG/M metagenome (GOLD analysis project Ga0210394, IMG submission 160121) | Forest soil microbial communities from Barre Woods Harvard Forest LTER site, Petersham, Massachusetts, United States - Inc-BW-C-12-M | ecosystem: Environmental > Terrestrial > Soil >... | reverse complement strand
GAATGCGTCGTCGGGGTCGCCGAGGCTATCCATCGCGGACTCGACCTCGGCCTCCAGCTCGCTCCTGTAACGAGGTCCGAGCGATCTGATCAACGTGTAAGGGAGCGGTCCGGCCCCGGCCATCAGCTCGGTCCACTCGCGTGCGTTCTGCGTGCGACCGCCCGTGACCATCTCGGTGAGCCGCGTGACCTCGAAACCTGCAGCTCCCAGGAGTTGAGGCAGCACGTCAGGCTCGCCGAATCGGGCGCGCTCGGAGCTGTATCTCGGCAGGCTGAGGTAATGGCGCCGAGCCAGCGGCGCGAGCCCCTGAAAGAAGAGGTCCTGTGCGCGCGTGCTCAAGCTGCGTCGCTGGCAAGAAACCGCCAGCCTCCCCCCGGGGCGAAGGACTCGGTTGGCCTCGGCCAATGCGTCGTTTGGATCCGACAGGTAAGCCAGCGCCTCGCCCATCGTGACCAGGTCGAACGTTTCCGGCCGGAACACCAGGCGCTCCGCTGCCATGCCGACGAACTGCGTGTTCTTGCTTTGCTTCGCGCGCGCGATGGAAAGCATGCGATCCGAGAGGTCGATGCCGATCACGCTGCCGGGCGTGACCTTGCTCGCGACGAGATGAGCGACCAACCCCGTGCCAGTCGCAACGTCAAGCACATGCTCACCTTTTTTCGGCGCCGCCAGCTCGACCAGCCTCGCCGCGACCCGCCCATGCTGGCCGCCTGCCCAGGTGTCGTACACGGAGGCGATCTGGTCGAAGAAATCGACCAGATGGTCGGTCATCTCGTCGGAGGCATCCGGGTCCATCAACGGGGCGTGTGTGTCCCTGAGCGGCCGTTCGAGAACCAGCCTCGTGGCCTCACGATCCCTTCCTGTGTATTCGATGGCACCCTGTTACGATGCTAGCTCGTCCAAATTCAGAGCTCTCCTGAATACGTTGCGGCAACGCAAGATTCGGTGCCAGGGTGAGTTGAGGACGGCGACGGGGAAGCAGATCAAACCCACTAGAGGAGGCCCACATGGCCCAAGCTGAGAAATCCGCGGCCCATTCGTCCGGGACTGCGCAAAACGGCGGTACCAACGTAGTCACTCTCGGTCCTCGCGACAGCCTTAACGGACGCCTCGACATTCACGGCGATCTGAGGATCCACGGCAACGTCGAGGGCGAGCTCAAGGTCAGCGGCGACGTCGCCATCGAGCCGACGGCGACCGTCCAGGCCTCGATCGAGGGGTCCAACGTGAGCGTTCGCGGTCAGGTCAACGGCAATGTGACCGCGCGCAAGCGCCTCACCCTGGGCGGCTCAGGCCGCCTCAACGGCGAGGTCAAAGTCGCACGCCTTACGGTCGAGGACGGCGCCACCCTGAACGGCAACGTCACGATGACGCCAGAAAAGGGTTAGAGCAGTCAGTCAAAGCGCGTAGGGCAACTTGCGCCGAAAGCCTGCCTACGACCTCGTTATCATCGGCGGCGGCGCGGCCGGATCTGAAGCCGCGTTCACCGTCGCGGACGGCGGAAGGTCACGGATCCTACTGGCGGAGGCCAACCATTTCGGTGGCACGTGCACCAACCACGGCTGCGTGCCGACGAAGGCTCTCGCGCGCACGGCGCGGCTGCTCCACCTCATCAGTGACGCAGGCCGTTATGGCATCAACGTCGGAGCTCCGGAGGTAGAGTGGCGCCGCGCGATAGGGCGTGCCTACCAGGTGCGCGACCACATGCTCCGCTTCGGCTCGGACCCGTTTAAGAAGGCCGGCGTGGAGGTGCGTTTTCCATGCGAGGCGCGTCTGATCGGAGAACGCAAGCTGCTGATCGGCGGATCGGATGAGATCGAGTCAAGGTGTGTGCTGCTGGCGGCCGGCCTCGAGCCGGTGGTGCCGCCCGTGCCCGGATTGCGAGAGGCCGGTTACCTTGACAACGAAGCCATCCTCGAGCTGAAGGAGCTTCCCAACCGGCTGGCTGTCGTCGGTTCCGGGCCGATCGGGGCTGAGTTCGCCCAGATTTTCTCGCGCTTCGGAGTGCAGGTGACCCTGATCGAGCAGGGACCTCGCGTCCTGGCCGCCGAGGAGCCCGAGACTTCCGCCGCGATTCGAGAAGTGTTCGAATCAGAGGGCATCGAGGTGCGCACACGCATCAAGATGACGCGCGTCGAGCTCAGCGATGGCGTCAAGCGCATCTTCTTCGAGAGCGGCGCCTCAATCGAGGTGGACGAGATCTTGGTCGCGGTCGGCCGTTCGCTTGATGGCAAAGCGCTTGGGCTTGACGCGGCCGGAATCGAATGGTCAGCGCGGGGTATCAAGGTCGACGAGCAGCTGAGAACGTCCAAGCCATGGGCGTGGGCGGCCGGCGACGTCGTCGGAGGCCCGCTGTTCACTCATGTCGCGTCCGAGATGGGCCAGGTCGCCGCCCGCAACGCGATGAAGCGGGGCACCGAGCGCATGGACCTGCGGGTGGTGCCAAAAGTCACGTTTACCGACCCCGAGGTGGCGTCTGTCGGCCTCACGGAAGCCGCGGCCAAGAAGGGCGGGCGTAAGGTTCGCACAGGCTTCGCGCGTCTTATCGAGGCTGAGAAAGCCCAGATCGACGGCATCGAGCACGGGCACGTGAAATGCGTCGCCGACGCCAAGACGGGCGAGCTACTCGGTTGCCATATCGTGGCCGAAAACGCCGGTGACATGATCCACGAAGCCGTTGCGATGATGGCGGCTCGCAGCCCTGTCAAAGTCGTCGCAAGAGCCATGCACGCGTACCCGACCCTGTCGGAGCTGATGCGCACGGCGCTCGGTCAGGCGGGCGGCTAGCGGCCACCACGCTCGGCTCGCTCGAGCGCCGGCATCACGACCGACTTCACGTAGCGACGAGCCTCATCCACGCCCGCGTGCACGATCCTCCATTCGAGCTGCTCGAACGAATTCTGACCCTGGTTGAGCTCGCTCAGCCGCTGCCTCCAGAAGCTCGAATCGAGGTTGAGACCCGGCAACAGCGAATCGATTGGGGCGGCGTCTGCGCCGGCCGGCGTCTGAGCGGCAGGGCCGGCTGCCTGGCTTGCCGACCGGGTGGGAGCAGCGGCCAGGATCCCCAACGCGCGGGACATCGACTGGCTTGCGACCATGTGCCATGCGACCATCGCCAGGGCGGCGACTATCGCGCACTCGCAAATCACGATCCACGGGAGCGGTTGTCGAAGCAGGTTTCGCATGCGGCCACGCTAGGCCGCACGCGGCGATGCGTGAACCCTGACTGTTAAGGCCGCAGCGAGCGAAGCGCCTGAATGCCTCGCTCGATGGTCTCGATTCGCTTGGGAAAGCTGAAACGCACGTGGCTTCTCCCCTCACGTGGGTCGTGATAGAAGCTCGAACCGGGAACTGTCGCCACGGCCACGTTCTCGATCAGGTGGCGCGCCATCGCAGTGTCGTCGTCAAAGCCGAACCCACCGATGCCGGCCATGACGTAGTACGCGCCATCGGGCGCCGACGCATCGAAACCGCATTCCTGCAGGCCCGTGACGATGGCGTCGCGCCGCTCGTGGTAGTCGCCGAGCAGCTCGATGTAGAAGTCGGCAGGCAGGTCGAGCGCGGCGGCGACAGCGATTTGAAGCGGGTGCGCGGCGCCGACGGTTAGGAAGTCGTGGACCTTGCGGATCCCGCCAGTCAAAGCAGCCGGCGCGATCAGCCAGCCCACTCGCCACCCTGTAACCGAGAACGTCTTGCTCGCCCCGCCGATCGTGATTGTCCGCTCGGCCATACCTGGAAGGGTCGCGATGCTGATGTGCTCGCCGCGATAGACGAGGTGCTCGTAGATCTCATCGGTGATGGCGATGGCGTCGTGTTCGACGCACAGCTCGGCGATCAGCTCGAGCTCCTGCCGCGAGAAGACCTTACCGGTCGGGTTGTGCGGAGTGTTGACCACTATCGCGCGCGTCCTGTTGGTGAATGCGCGACGCAGGTCTTCCGGATCGAAGGCCCAATCTGGTGCGCGCAAGGCCACGTAACGTGGAGCCGCGCTACTGAGAATGCAATCCGGTCCGTAGTTCTCATAGAAGGGCTCGAAAATGACCACCTCGTCGCCGGGGTCGACAGCTGCCAGCATGGCGGCGATCATCGCCTCGGTCGCGCCGCACGAGACAGTGACCTCCCGCTCGGCGTCGACCTCTCGGCCCCATGCCGCCGATTGCTTGCGCGCGATCGCGTTTCGCAGCTGAGGCGCGCCCCAGGTGGTCGCGTACTGGTTGAAGCCGTCGCGCATCGCCTTCGCGGCTGCCTCCACGATTCGTGGATCGGTTGGGAAATCCGGAAACCCCTGCGCGAAGTTGATGGCTTTGTCCGGTCCGTTGAGCGCCAGGTTGAGGCGCGTCATCTCGCGGATGACCGACTCCGTGAAACTCTGGGCCTTCAGCGAGAGGCGTGCCTGCGGATCAGTGGCCCGGATCGGCGCGCTCCAATCGGATGTCAGTGCTGGAGCACGAGTGGCAGCGCTCGAGTTGCTCGAGCCCGCGCTCCCACCGACCGCAGACGTTGCAAGTCCAGCGCGTGGTGGCGAAGAAATCCAGGACGTCGGACCGGCTGAGCAGCCCCACCATCTTCCCGCGCTTGATGACAGGCACGCGGCGGATCTTCTCCCCGATCAGGAGCCGAGCCGCCTCGTCGATCCCTGTGTCTTCGCTGACGGTGATTACGTGCTGGCTCATGATGTCGCGCGCGACCTTGCCTCTCTTCGAGAAGACGTCGATCTCCGACACGATGCCGACCACGTGGCCGTCGGCACCGATTACCGGGCCGCCGGTGATTCGCTTGGAGTTGAGGGTCATCGCGATCTCTTCGACCGGCGTGTCTTCGCGGAAGGTGATCACGTTGGTCGTCATCACCTCTTTGACTGGGATCATCGGGTTCCGAGCAGTTTAGCCACCGTTTGGAAATTGGCGTTGCCGCCACTCAGGATGAGACCAGCGCTGCCCTTGGGCAATTTGCCGGCCAGGTAAGCCGCGAGCGGCAGCGCGCCGGTCGGTTCAAGCGCAATGTGCATGCGCGTCCACGCGACTCGAACGCCGGTCGAGATCTCGTCCTCGGTGACGGTCACGATCTCGTCCACCAGCTCCTTGGCGAACATCACCTCGAAGTTGCGCTCTCCGACCGCGGTGGTGCGCACCCCGTCCGCGATCGTGGAAGGGGCGGTGATTAGGGCCGTGATCGTGCCTGCCTTCCATGACTGGTACGCGTCGTCCGCATTAGCCGGCTCGACTCCAATCACCTTGATGCTCGGCTTGTGCGCTTTGGCGACGATGGCCGTGCCCGAGAGGAGACCCCCGCCTCCGACTGGTGTGGCGATGACATCCAGGTCATGTGCGTCCTCGAGCAGCTCCATCGCCGCGGTGCCCTGACCGTGAATCACATCCCAATCGTCGAACGGGTGGACCAGCGAATAGCCGCGTTCACCCATCACCTCAAGCAGTCGCTCCTCCCGGTTGGCGAAGGTGATGCCTTGCTGGATCACCTCGGCGCCGAGCGCCCGCGTCGCGGCGACCTTGGCGGGATTTGCGTCCTCGGGTATTAGGATCAGCGCGGGTATGCCCGCCGTCCGAGCCGCCAGCGCGACCGCCTGAGCGTGGTTGCCTGAGCTCACTGCGATGACCCCGATAGGACGTGGGTCGCGCGCCATCTGTGACAGCACCGCATTGAAGGCACCGCGCGGCTTGAACGAGCCTGTGATCTGGAAGCATTCAGGCTTCAGCCGCAATTCAGGGTCCAGGTCGGTGGCCAGGCTCGGCGTCCGCCGGACGTAGGGTTGGATACGGGCAGCTGCTTCGCGAACCTGCCCCACGTGCTGTTCGAGGTATCCGCTCATGCTGCGGCCTTGCCGGTGCTCGTGTGAGCACGTCCACGACCGATGTTCGTGAGCACGATCCCCGCCAGGATGATGAACATCCCGGCGACGATTGACACTGACACTGACTCGTGCAGCAACACCACACCCCAGAAGACCGCGGTCATTGGCACCAACAGCGTGGCGCCCGAGCCGCGAACCGGACCGAGTGAGTTGAGGACGTAGTAGTAGAGGACGCCTGCAATTCCCGAGCCTGCAATCCCGAGCGCAAGCGCTGCCGCGACCGATTTCAGCTCGAGGTGCACACCAGGTAGGCCCGGCGCCGCGAGCGGGAATACAAGGATGGCGGTGAATGCAAGCTGGCCCAGGCTCGCTTCGTAGATGTTCATACCCTGTAGATTGCGCCTTTGATAGAGGGCAGCGACGGCATACGACACTGATGCCAGGAGCACCGCTGCCGTCCCGAGAAGGTCGGCGTGGACACCGCTCGAAGTTAGGTCAGGCAGAACGAGAATGACCACGCCGGCGAGGCCAATCAAGACACCCGCGTAGTTGACCGTGCTCGGGCGCTCGGATGGAATGACCCAGTAAACGAGAATCGCCGCCCACAGCGGCGTCGTCGCGTTGAGGATGCTGGCGAGGCCGCTGGCGATGCGCTCTTCGCCCCAGGCGATCGCAATCCAAGGGAGCACTCCATTGGCAAAGCCCATCACCGCGAAGGGCAGCAGGCGCCGGCCGAAATCGGGGAAAGGCTGACGACGCCTTGCGACAACGACCACGGCGAGGGCGAGGAAGCCCGAGCTCGACCGCACCAGGACGACGACGGCGGGGTTCATGTCCTGCACCGCGACCTTGATGAACAGGAACGAAGCGCCCCAGATCAGGGCGATCGCCGCGAGCGCTGCATAAGGCAGCCAGGCTCGGCGCGACTCAGACACGAGTCGGCCAGTCGTCCGAGGAGAGCACCAACGTCACGGGACCGTCGTTGTCGATCGTCACGGTCATGTCGGCTCCGAAGCTGCCTGTCTTGGTCTCGACCTCGCGCTCGCGGAATCGCTGAACGAACGCGAGATATAACTCCTCCGCTCGTCTTGGATCGCCGGCGCCCAGCAGGCTTGGCCTGCGGCCCCGGCTGAAATCGGCGAACAGCGTGAACTGCGACACGATCAGCGCGGAGCCGTGAACGTCGACCAGGCTCAGGTTCATGCGCCCGGCCTCGTCGGCGAACACCCGCATATCGATGATCTTGTCCGCCAGCTTTCGAATCGTTGCCTCGTCGTCATTGGATGCCGCACCCACCAACAACACGTAACCACGCCCGATGGTTGCGCTCCGAGGCTCGCCAGCGTCCTTCCAAGCCACCGAGCCTGCGGTTACCCGCTGAACGACGAGCCTCAGATTTTTGGGCCGAAGTGCGGCTCGGCGCGGATCAGCGAGTCGATATAGCGGAAGCGCTCGTAACGGTGCTGCAGGAGCTCCTCGGTGGGCTGCGCCAGGAGCGGCTTCAGATGGCGGTGGAGGGCTTCGTCTAGCGCCGCGGCCGTGGCCTCGTAATCCAGGCGCGCGCTGCCTTCGGGCTCGGTGACGACCTCCTCGACCACACCCATCGCCAGCAGGTCGCGAGACGTGAGCTGGAGCTGCTCCGCCGCCTCCACCTTGCGCGTGTTGTCGCGCCACACGATCGACGCCGCCGCCTCCGGAGAGGCCACCGAGTAGATCGAGTTCTCGAGCATGATCACCCGGTCCGCGACGCCCATTCCAAGAGCCCCGCCGCTGCCACCCTCGCCGATGACCGCAGCGACTATCGGGACGGGGATCCGGAACCATTCCATGATCGCCATGGCGATCGCCGAGGCAATCCCACGCTCCTCGGCCCCCGCCCCCGGGTAGGCGCCGGGCGTGTCGATCAACGACACGATCGGAAAGTTGAACTTGGCGGCCTGGTGAGCGAGGCGTATCGCTTTGCGATATCCCTCCGGGTGCATCATCCCCCAGTTCCGGGCGACTCTCTCCTTGAGGCTCCGCCCTTTCTGGTGGCCGAGGAACATCGTCGCCCTGCCGTGCCAGGTGCCGACTCCGCCGATAAGCGCCGGGTCGTCGCCTGAGACGCGGTCGCCGTGCATCTCGACGAAGTCCGGCGCCATCCGCCGGATGTAGTCGAGCGAGTAAGGGCGGTCAGGGTGCCGGGCAAGCTCCACGACCTGCCAGACGGTGAGCGTGGTCTCCTCGGGGCGGCGCCCGTGCAGCTTCATGGATAGATCTCGAGGAGGTGCGCCAGCAGGCGCCGGAGCTCGGGCCTCGCGACGACCATGTCGACCTGCCCGCGCGCGAGCTGAAAGTCGGCGCTCTGAAACCCGGGAGGCAGGTCGGCGTACGTGGCCTGCTTGATCACCCGTGGCCCGGTGAACCCGATGGCGGCATCCGGCTCGGCGATGTTGATATCGCCAAGTAGGGCGAGGGAGGCGGCGGTGCCGCCGAAAGTGGGATCGGTGAGCACGGAGAAATAAGGGACGCCGGCCGCGTCGAGGCGGCCGACCGCGGCGTTGACCTTGGCCATCTGCATGAGCGCCAGCACTCCCTCCTGCATGCGGGCGCCGCCCGACGCGGCGACCAGCAGGTAGGGCAGACCCGAGGCGGCCGACTGCTCCATGCCGCGGGCGAGCCGCTCGCCCGCAACTATCGAGAGGGTGCCGCCGACGAAGCGGAAATCGAAACATGAAAGCCAGATCTCCCGGCCGCCCAGACTGCAGGTGCCGGTGCGAACGGCCTCGTTCAAGCCCTCGTCCCGAAGCTGCTCCAGCGTCTCCTGGTATGGCTTCGGTACCTTCCAGTTGAGAAGGTCGTGAGAGCGAACGTCGCCGTATCGCTCCTTCCACGTGCCGCGGTCAGCGATGAGGGCAATCCAGGCGTCAGCCCCCATGCGGAAGTGATGACCGCATGACGTGCAGACGTATGTGTGGCGGCGTAGCTCCTCGAGGTCAAGACCGACTCCGCAGCCCGGGCAGTTGGTGGGCAGCGGGATCGGCGGCAGCTTGCCGCCCGAGATGCGAACGTCAGCCGGCTTTTTGGCCGCGACCATCACAAAGACAGGCCACCGTCGACTGCGATCACCTGGCCGGTGATGAACCCGGCACGGTCCGAGCACAGGAACGCCACCAGTGCGGCGATGTCGCCAGCGTTTCCCTCCCGCTTGATGGGTGTCGCCTTCACAAGCTCTTCGACCATCGCGTCAGTGAGCGATCCGGACGTCAGCTCGGTCCGCACATACCCCGGCGCGACCGCATTGCACGTGATGTTGCGGGAACCGTACTCGCGCGCCACGGATTTGGTGAAACCGATGAGGCCCGCCTTGGCGGCCGCATAGTTCGACTGGCCCGCGTTGCCAGTGATCCCCACGATCGAGGAGATGTTGATAATCCGGCCCCATCGCGCACGCATCATCCCGGACATGATGGCTGCCCTGGTGGTGGCGAAGGCCGACATCAGATCTGTTCGGATCAGCTCTTCCCAGTCAGCGGGCGCCATCTGGATCAGCAGCTTGTCGCGAACGGCTCCGGCATTGTTGACGAGGATGTCGACGCGGCCGATGGCCTTGACCATCGCCTCGACCTGGGCCGGGTCGCCAACATCAGCCTGGTGGGCGATGCCCCCTGGCAGCGCGGCCGCCGTCTCCTCGGCGGCGGTTTTGTCAGACCTGTAGTTCACCACCACCTTGGCACCCATCACGGCCAGCGCCAGGCTGATGGCCCGGCCGATGCCCTTTCCGCCGCCGGTGACCAGTGCGGTCTTGCCGCTGAGGCCTTCTGTCATGCGGGCGTGGCGTCCGCGAAGTCGATGAACAGCTCTTCTGCATTCCAAGTGTCGACGCCGGGAATGTGTTTCGCGGCAAGGCTCGCGAGCACGCGACCCGGCCCAAGCTCGACCACGGTCCGCACCTTCATGGTCCGCATCGAAACCATGGTGCGCGCCCAGTCGACCTGTCGGAGCATCTGATGGCGCAGCTCCTCCTGCAGGCTGGCGATGGAACGCATCGCCTCGCCTGACGCGTTGGCGAGGATCGGGATCGAAGGAGCCTTCAGCGGAAGCTTGTCGACGACCTTTCGAAAAGCGGCCGCGGCATGCGCCATCAGCGGCGTGTGCGCCGGGACTGGAATCGTGAGGATAAGCGCCCGACGCGCTCCGGCAGCCAGCGCGAGCGGCTCTGCCGCCTCGACCGCCGCCTTCTCGCCCGAAAGCACGAACTGAACGTCGGCATTTCGGTTGGCAACCCAGAGCTGCCCTTTGGCTGATGCCTCGGCACGAATCGCCTCGACCTGCGCCTCGTCCAGGCCGACGATCGCGATCATGCCGCCCGGCTGCTCGTGCGCGGCCTGGGCCATGATCCGGCCTCGCTCCTTGACGAGCAGCAGGGCGGTCTCCCACGGGATCGAGCCGGCGGCAGCAAGCGCACCGATCTCGCCGAGGCTGTGCCCGGCGGTGACCTGCACGCTCTCGAGGCCGTAGCTCTCGCGCCAGACCTCGTAAGCCGCCCAGCAGACCGCCATCACGCAGGGCTGGATGATGTCTGTGCGGTTCAGCTCCTCGACAGGACCCTCGAAGCACAGCCGGCGGATCGGCATGTCGAGCACCTCTTCAGCGCGCTCGAAGGCGCGGCGCGCCGCCGGATACCTGTCATGCAGGTTCTTGCCCATCCCGGGCTTCTGCACGCCCTGGCCCGGAAAGAGAAGAGCGATTGGGGCTGTGAGTTTTACACCCACTTGAGCAGGCTGGCGCCCCACGTCAGGCCTGAGCCGAACCCGGCCAGCAAGACGTGATCGCCGGTGTTGACGCGCCCCTTGCGGATCGCCTGTTCGAGAGCGATGGGGATCGACGCGCTCGACGTGTTGCCGTACTCGTCGATGTTGATCGCGACTTTCTCGAGCGGTAACCCGATGCGGCGCGCGGCGGCGTCGATGATCCGGAAGTTGGCCTGGTGAGGGACCCACAGGTCGATGTCCTCCATCGAGATCCCCGCAGTGCTGCAGACCTCATTGGCCTGGCGGATGAAGATGTCGACAGCGAACTTGAACACGTCAGGGCCTTCCATCTCGATGATGGGCGCGGGGTCTTTGGCCGCATACGCGCCAAATTCCTTGTTGCCGGCCGTCACCTGCAGGTAGCCGCGTCCATCGCTGCCAAGGCACCAGGAGAGGAATCCGGCGCCGTCGGGGGCGGGTTTCACCACCGCGGCCCCAGCACCGTCGCCGAAGATCACCGCGGTGCCGCGGTTGGAGTAGTCGAGCATCCGGGACAGCACCTCGGCGCCGATGACGAGGACGTTGTCGGCTCGCTCGGTGGCGATGAACGAGTCAGCCGTCGCGAGCCCGTACATGAAGCTCGTGCAGGCGGCGAGCATGTCCCATGCCACCGCGCCAGGCGCGTCCAGCTCGTCCTGGATGCGGCACGCGATCGATGGAAACGGACCGTCTGGCGTCGACGTGCCGACCAGGATCATGTCGAGCTCGTTGGCGGTGATGCCGGCGGCATCGAGCGCTGCGCGTGCGGCCTTGGTCGCCAGCTTGAGCGTCGTGGTGCCAGGCTCCGCGATGTGGCGTGTGCGAATGCCTGTCCGCTCGGTGATCCACTGGTCGGACGTGTCCATCATCTTCTCGAGGTCAAAGTTTGTGATCAACTTTTCAGGCGCGTACACACCCATGCCGGCAATCGCGCTGTGCCGGCCCTTCGTCTTGAACGAGCGAAGCGGGACAGCTCCGGAACGCGTGCGATACGCGGTCGTTATCGCCATGTCATTCAGGCCTCCAGCCGCTCGGCGGTCTTCTGCTCCAGAAACGTCCAGAGGTCGCCGATGATTTTCATCTTCGCGAGCTCTTCCTCGG
>Ga0210394_10007300_pt1 | contig 11684 bp, 10 predicted proteins | sample IncBWC12MmetaG_FD_160121 | JGI IMG/M metagenome (GOLD analysis project Ga0210394, IMG submission 160121) | Forest soil microbial communities from Barre Woods Harvard Forest LTER site, Petersham, Massachusetts, United States - Inc-BW-C-12-M | ecosystem: Environmental > Terrestrial > Soil >... | reverse complement strand
ACAACCATGAAACGTATTTCAAGGCTCATTGCATCGATCAGCGGGGTGATTCTGGTTTCCGGCGCGAGCACCGCCGAGATCGATTGGAGCAAGGTCGATCAGGCGATCGGCAACCCGGCACCACTCAGCTGGGCGGTGCACACAAGTTCGGACTGCCGCGATCGGATCTTAACGTCACGCTCGATGGCGTCGCGATAAAGCCGGCGCTGGCGTTGGGTTCCAATACGAGGGACCGCTCCGATCGTACCGAGTTGATTCGCATTGCGAGTAAAGCGACGATGATCATTAGGATACAATCGCCGACCGCGCAAAGGGCGATATACAATAAATGGGGATAATGTATCCCTGCATCGCCGATGTTAGGTCGAAGCACGAATAGCCATAACGTGGCACCCAGACCAAGCCCGAGTAACGACGCATCCAACCAGACTTGACGCTCCGCGAACGACCCACCCAGATCGCGGTAAAATTCCGCACAGGCACCGACGATGAGTGGATAGTAAAGTAGCTCCCAAATATTGTATGAATCGTTGGCGCTGGCTTGCACGTAACTCCATGACGCATTGGCCAGGAGATCACTGAAAACCGCGGCGAAGACAAAGTACCAGGCGCGCCGGCGAGCGCTCCTTCGACTCGTCCGTAGTAAGGCTGCCAACAGGATCAGGGTGAGGATTTGCGGGAATAAGGGGTGCCACGCGATGACGAGCGCAATGACTCGCGCACCTCCCCAGCCCGCCACGATCCACAATTCCACGACAAGGGCATACGCCCATGTGAATAGTACAGCGGCGTAGGAGAGCGAAAATTTGTGCTCTCGCGTCACGAAAACAATCCCTTTCAGTTCCCTCGTTTTTTATCAACGGCCACGAAGTTATGCTGCCACCGAGTAACCCATTGTGTGAAGGCACCGGTTGTATGGGCGAGGGGATCGCCGATCCCAAAGGATGCATGAAACTAGATACCGCAGTGCACCAGCGGTGCGCGATTAATAAACGAGCGTCGAGAGGTCAAATACGAACGCCGGCGGACGCCAACTCTTCTTTCAAGCCTGACAGCTCGTGCTCGTAGTGGCGCCATAGTGATACGGAAGATCCGTAAATCGGGCGGCGGACCTGTGATGCGCTCGCGGTCGTGCTCGCGGACGGGTTTCGATGGAAGCTGGCGCATCCATCCTCCCAACCGAGATCGCAATATGCCAGCAACTTGCGTGTTTCCGTGAAAGAATCCGCCACGAGATCTTCGTAACTCAGCTCGTGTATCGCGCCAGGCATTGTCGCCTGCCAATGCTGCATTAGCCGGCGATAAGCGAGGTAGTACTGCGCTATTTCGTGGAGGTCATACGAGAATGGATAGCCCTGCCTGAACAAGGTTTTGTACATTGCGTAGCACACCGCCATCGGATGGCGGGTCACGTGAATGATTTTCGCGTTCGGTAACGCGCGGCGGATCAGTCCGCAGTACAGGTAATTTAGCGGCATTTTATCGATGAACCGATCGGCGCCGTCGACGACACTTCGAGCGCGGCGCAGGTAGTCTGCGCCGAGCGCCGCGAAATCGAGCGACGCTGACAGAGTCACGAGCTGCCGGCGCGGCACCGCGAGCCCACCTGTCCGCTGACGCACTGCATCCACGATTGACGATGCAAAGCAGTCGAGCTCTCCTGCCGATGACAGTGATGAATGGCTGCTCAGGATCCGCTCGACCAATGTCGTGCCGCTGCGGGGCAGGCCGACGATGAATATCGGCGCTTCCGAGGCAGCGTTTGGCACGGCATCCGGGGAAAATGCCGGGTAAGCGCCGATGATCCAGTCCACCGTCGCCACATCGGTGCTGACATCGTATTTCATGTGATCGCGACGCAGTCCGGCGCCGATGCGTAGTTGCTCGATGGATTTCGCGTACTCGCTGAGATCTTCATGCTCCTTCGCGAGCGCGTAGCGGATTTGCACCTCGGCCCGCCAATCGGCGACCTTGTGCGCAAGCAAGTTCGCGAGCTCCGGTATGTGATTGCGCGCGGCTGTCTGTACCCTCAGCTCGGAGCGGTTCAGATAGGCCTCGTAGTCCTGCGGCTTTGAGGCTATGACCCGATCGTAATCCGCTTCCGCTCCCTCGAGGTCCCCAAGGAAGCGGCGCACGGTGGCGCGGTTGTAAAGGAGCTGCGTCTCCTCAGGCGCAAGCGCCAAGGCACGATTGAACGCGGCCAGGGCGCGAGGCTGATCATTGGCGTAACTGCACAGAGTCCCGATCGCACCCCATATCGCCGGATCGTCGCCGGCGCGGAGCTCCGCGTCCGCGGCTGCATCCAGCGCATCGCGGCGCCGATTCAGCGACAGCTTCACGGCGGACTCACTCGAGGCGGCTGCCGCGTCAGGATCGGCCATCTCGCAACTCGCTCAGTATCCGCGGGATCAGCGCATCGAGCCAGCGCGTGAACGCGAGGATCGCCGGACTGACCCGCTTGCGCCGATCCCGGACGAGGTAGTAGCCGCCGGACAACCGAATCTTGACCGAGAATGGCGATACGAGCTGCCCGGATGCGAGCGCCCCGGCGCAGGTGACCTCATCCCCCATCATGATCCCCTGTCCCGCGATCGCCGCGAGCTGCACAAGCATCATGTCCGAGAACGTAATGCCGACATTGCGCCCAGGGAATTCGATCCCATTGACGGCCAGCCATTGGATCCAGTCGTCCCGCTGGCGCAGATGCAGTAGCGGGAATTTCAATGCATCGGCCGGCTCGTTCAAGCCGCCCTGCATACTGAGCAGCGCCGGGCTGCACATCGGCTGAAACTCGACATCGTACAGGTGCCGAACCGAATGCTTGGGCCAGTGCCCATCGCCGAAGACGATAAAGAGGTCGACGTCGGCGGCCGAGACCTCGGCAAGATCGCGGCCGGTCGTGATATCGATTTGCAGGCCGAGGTGTTCCGCGTATAGGGAGCCGATGTGATTGCACAGCCACATCGATGCGAAGCCTGGCGTACTCGACACCCGCACGACGCCGTCCACGGGCGCATTGCCACCTTCGTCCTGGGCCCCGGCCAGCAACTCGAGCGACTTGCGCACGTCCTGCACGTAGCGCTTGCCGCGCGCCGTGAGCGCTATGCCCTTCCCGGAGCGTTTGACGACATCGAAGCCGAGGACCTGCTGGAGCATGCCGAGGCGATGGCTGACCGCACTTCGAGTCACCCCGAGCTCCTCCGCCGATTGCCACACGGTGCCGAGCCGCGCGAAGGACTCGAGGGCCATCAGCGTGTGGAGCGGCGGGATTTGCGGCTTTTTGGAGTGCATGGAATTCACCACAACTGCGAATATTACTCACCGCTGACCGATTTCGTTCACATTATACTCGCCAAGGCTTGCAAATAGGCGGGGGGAGAAAAATGGGGGTTCAGCGTCGCGGCGCGCCAAGTTCGGCAACCCAGTTGCACGCGCGCCTTGCGGCGGCCGTGTCGGCGATCCTCGCCACTGGCGCGCAAGTTCACCAGGCGCCGGCGACGGCGGCGGAAATGGACGAGATCATCGTCACTGCGACACGACGCGATCAGTCGGTGTCGGATATACCGTACAACATCTCGGCAATCGGTGCGGCGGATATCCAGGGCTCCGGCGTCACGGACCTGCAGGGCCTGACGCAAATGGTACCCGGCCTCGTCAGCCCCGACCTCGGGCCGCGCGCGAGCAGCATGAATAGCGCGCTGACGATTCGCGGGCTCAATGCCAGCAGCGTCAATACTCAGGACCAGAATATCGCCGCGCCGGTCGTGTCCACCTACGTCGATGAGACCCCGCTGTTCGCGAACCTGAAGATGACCGACATGGCGCGCGTCGAGGTGCTGCGCGGGCCGCAAGGCACGCTGTACGGCTCCGGCTCCCTCGGCGGTACGGTGCGCCTGATCCACAATGCACCCGACCTCACCGCCACGGAGCTCGACGTCTCCGCGCGAACATCGCACACGGCGAATGCCGCGAACCCCTCCGGTGCGATCGATGTGATCGCCAACCTGCCGATCAGTGACTCGCTGGCCTTCCGTACCTCATTCGGCTACGAAAGACTTGCCGGATTTACCGATGCACTGGCGGTCGCGGAGCTGACCGGAAACTCGCAGCCGGTGCTCGCGGATCCCGCCGATCCGCTGCACAGCCCGCCGGTGTTCGCTGAAAGGCGCGGCATCGACTGGGCCAATACCTGGTATGCGCGCGGCGCGCTGCTGTGGAAGCCCGGCGATGACCTGAAATTCACTCTGACCTACCAGCACCAGACCGACCAGTCCGGAGGGTTTTCCCAGACTAATCCTGCCTTTCGGTACGATCAAACGCTGTACGTCGAGCAACCCGGCTCTTTCGCCACTGACCTCGCTTCGTTTGACGTGTCGCTCGACGCCGGCTTCGCGACCGTTTCATCATCGTCTTCCTATACGAGCCAGACCTCGTCGAGCCAGTTCGACCTGACCGGATTGATCGAATCGCTGGCGCAGTTCTACGGCAATTACCCGCGCACGCTGTCCCCGATCTACATCGACTCCGCCGACAAGGCCTTTACCGAGGAACTGCGCTTTGTGTCGAAGGATTCCGGGCCCTGGGACTGGGTGAGCGGCGCCTATTACAGCCACCGGCGCGAGACATTGGATCAGGTCGAGCCGATTCTGGGATTTGCGAACTGGAGCGAGGTGCCCGGTTCGGGGCAGCCCGCCGGATGCACGGTGCAAAGCCCAAGCTGCCCCTACCCGAACTTTGGCGACGTGATCCAGTACTACAAGGGCGGCATCCGCCCCTCGCTGAACCCGTATCCGGACTTGAATTTCACGATGGACCGGCATGTCAGCTTCAGCGATGCGGCGCTGTTCAACGAGACCTCGTATCACTTCACCGACAAGTGGCAGGCAACGGCCGGGGGCCGCATCTTCTGGCAGCATTACGAGCAGACGCTGTCGCAGACGCTGCCGATGTGCGGGCCGTTCTGCTCGCAATCCGGCACCGATCCCACGGGTCTGACCGCGGATTCTCAGGCGAAAGGGTTCCGCAGCCAGATCTTCAAGCTCAACACCTCCTACGAAGTGGCCAACCACACGCTAGTCTACGTCACCTGGTCCGAAGGGTTCCGCCGCGGCGGTGTCAACGCGCTGCCGACGGGACCTTGCTACTACTGCGAGGATGTTGCGTTGCTGACCTACAAACCCGACGTGGCGCGCAACACGGAAGTGGGCATCAAGGGTTCGTTCGGTCCCAGGACGAGCTACACGTTGACTCTGTACAACATCGACTGGACCAATCCGCAGATCGAGGCCAACACGCTGCTCGGCGGATTCGACTTCGTCACCAACGGCACGCGCGCGCGCTCGCGGGGGGTCGAGGCCGAACTTGCCATGCCGCTGTCGCAGACGACGAAGCTGGAACTGGGCTACAGCCATACGAATTCGGTGCTGACCGCAGGTTTTCAAGCCGGCATCGTGCCGGACGTCATCGGCTATTCGGGAGACCGGCTGCCGGGCGTCTCGAAACAGCAGGCGACGCTGGCGCTCGATTACTCGCGGCCACTCGCGGGCGATCGTGAAGTCCATGCACGCATCGATGCCTCGTACCGCGGCGATTTCTGGAGTGCGTTGCCCCATTCGGCGACCGCGGAGGACCTGCCCGGATTCGCGCTCGTCAATGCGCGCGCGGGCTTCGGGTTCAGCAAGCGCTGGCGAGCTGATGCGTATGTCGATAATCTGACGAACCAGGAGGCGGCAACATCCTTGTCGACGGTGCCGGGTCCCGCCCACGATCGGGCGCTGTTCGTCGGCCGGCCACGGACCATCGGCATCGATCTTAACTATTCGTTCAAAGACCGCTAGAGGCCACTCCCATGAATACGCAAATGAAGACCAACACTCAAGTACCCGCCATCGGCGCCGACGGCTTTTCACTGCGGCACCGCAATCCCGCCGGCGGCACGGAGCGTCTCGGCTATTGGGGATTTCGCAACGAGACCGACGTGCTGACCGACGTGCTGCTCGGTTCCGCGGAGCACCTGCGCCACCTGGCGACCAGCTCGCTCTCGCGCAAGAGCCTGCGCGAGAGCCCGGCCGACCTCCGCATCGCCCAAGTTCAGCACCGGGAATTGGTGGCCGCCTACCAACATTTCGGCGTGCGCGTGCATTGGCATACGCCGGAGCCCGAGCTGCCCATGCAGGTGTATTCACGCGACTCGAGCGTCATGACGCCCTACGGCGCGATCATCACGGCGATGGCGGACTGGTGGCGGCGGGGCGAGAACTACGCGGCGATCCGCACCTATGAGCGGCTCGGCATACCGCTGTACGACATGGTGACGGCCGGCACATTCGAGGGCGGCGATTTCAACGTGATCGAGGAAGGCTGCGTGCTGATCGGCTGCGGCGGTGCGCGAACGCAGGAAGAAGGAGCACGGCAGGTCGAAGACTGGTTCCGCAAGGAAGGTTGGGAAACGCGGCTTGCCTTCTTCGACGAGTATTACGTGCACATTGACCTGATGGTCGTGCCGATCGCCGAGAAGCTGACCGCCGCCTGCCGCAGCTGCACGGAGCCCGGCCTGCTCGCGTGGCTGGAGGGCAAGGGACACGAGATCGTCGATGTGCCCTTCGCGGACACGATCAACCTGGGGTGCAATTTCATGTCGCTGGGACGCGAGCGGGCCATCGTGCCGAAGTCGAGCCAGGTCCTCGCCCAGCGCCTGCGCGCGCACGGCATCGAGGTGGCCGAAGTAGACATGAGCGAAATCTCCAAGACCGGCGGCGGCATTCACTGCATGGCGCAGGCCTTGCGGCGCGAACCCTGCCCCTGATCCTTACTGGACCCTCCATCAGCGCAAAACCGCAGCCGCCGACTAGCGCAACCCGCCTCGTGCTGCTGGTGTCGGCCGCAGTGTTCATCAATTACATCGATCGCGGCAACCTTGCCACCGCCGCGCCGCTGATACAGGACGAGCTGCACCTGAGCGCGAGCGAACTCGGGGTGCTCTTGTCTGCGTTCTATTACGGCTATGTGCTCGTCATGGCGCCGGCCGGCTGGCTGGCCGAGCGCTACGGCGCGCACCGGATGCTGGCGATCGGCGTGGCCGTATGGTCGGCCGCGACGTTCCTGACGGGATTTGCAACCAGCTTCGCGACACTGCTGGCGCTGCGGCTGCTGCTGGGTATCGGCGAGAGCGCCGCATTCCCGTGCGCATCGAAGCTGCTCGCGCACGCCGTCGAAGTGACCCGGCTCGGCATCGCGAACGGCGTCATGAGCTTCGGATACCTGCTGGGTCCTGCAGTCGGCACGCTCGTTGGCGGCCTTCTGATGACCCAGTTCGGCTGGCGCCCCGTGTTCATCGTGTTCGGGTGCCTGTCGATCGCGTGGTTATGGCCGTGGCGCAGCGTCGCCATCGGACCTGCGGCCACCGGCCATGCCAGCGATCAACCGCCGCCCGCGCTCACGCAGATATTGAGGCAGCGCGCGCTGTGGGGCGGCGCCCTCGGATTGTTTTCCGCCAATTACAGTTTCTATTTCATCCTCGCGTGGTTGCCGTTCTATCTCGTCAAAGCGCGCGGCTTCTCGGTCGGGAACATGGCGTGGATCGCTTCGTGGGCGTACTTGCTGAATGCCGTCAGCGCGCTGTTCATAGGCTGGCTCACGGATCGATCGATCCGGGCGGGTCGTAGCCCGAACATGATCTACAAGAGCATTATGGTACTGAATCATGTGGGGGCGATCGCCTGCATGGGCGGCGTGCTGCTGCTGCCGACCACGGGCTCGATCGCCGCGCTGTTTGTGTATGAAGTACTGGCCGGGCTTGCGTCGCCGGGGCTGTTCGCGATTCCGCAGATCTTTGCGGGGCCCCAAGCGGCGGGGCGCTGGGTCGGCGTGCACAATACGGTCGGGGGTATCGCCGGATTAGTCGCGCCCGCCGTCACCGGCATCCTCGTGGATCGTTCCGGTCAGTTCGCGCTCGCCTTCGGGCTCGCCGCCGCGGTCAGCGCGGTCGGCCTGATCGCCTGGGTATTCGTATTGCCGAAGGTTGCTCCGGTCAAGTGGCAAGTCGCTGCGGCGTAGGCGGCGGGTTGCCCAAGTGGTCGCAGGATGCGTTCCAATGCGGTTCGATATCGCCTGTGAGTGTAGGAGAAAATGGTGCCCCGGGCCGGAATCGAACCGGCGACCTAGCGCTTAGGAGGCACTCGCTCTATCCACTGAGCTACCGAGGCCGAGAACCGACGGCCGGATTTATCGAATCCGGCCCCGGATTTTGGTGGAGGAGAAGGGGATCGAACCCTCGACCTTCGCATTGCGAACGCGACGCTCTCCCAACTGAGCTACTCCCCCGAAAAAGGGCCCGGAATCTTAGCAGTTATGGCCCTGCATGCCAAAGTATCGCGCATAAGTGGGCCCGACCTACGCTAGGATGGCGTACAGGAGGGGGATGACATGATCCATGCGGGCGAGCGAGCGCCGGAATTCACTCTGCCGGACGAGACGGGGACGGACCGATCATTGACCCAACTCCTGAGGACGGACGCGCTCGTTCTGTATTTCTATCCGGCGGATTTCACCCCCGGATGCACCCGCCAAGCCTGCACCCTGCGCGATTTGCACGCGGAGATCGAGCGGGCCGGCTTGCGGGTCGTCGGCATCAGCCCGCAAAGTCCCGCATCGCATGCCAAATTCAAGGCCAAGTACCAACTGCCCTTCGTGCTGTTGTCGGATCAACAAAAAACGGTCGCCAAAATGTACGGGGTCAACGGTCCCCTCGGGATCGGCGTGCGCCGCGCAACGTTCTTGATCGACGCCAGCCGCCGCATTCGCGATGCCCTGTTGGCGGACTTCATGATCTCCCGCCACGCCGACTTCATCCGCAAGGCCGTGATGCTGCGCGCCTCCACCGCCTCGTAACCCCACGCCTGCGCTAACTTTCGCGGCGCCGTGCCTAATAGCTCAAACGCAACACATTTGCGCGACCGATTTTCGGCACTGTGACGATGTACATCGTGCCGTATTCTTCGGCGCCGATTTCCGGCACCCTCGCCTGGCCGCTCAATGCGGCGACGACCTGAGGCACGGTATCGACGTGTCCGACGATCAATATCCGGCCGCCGGTGTGCTCACGCAGCACCCGGATCGCCAGCGCGGCGGGATCGTCGGCCGGTGTGACGATTTCCGCGACGCCGAGGCGCGCGGCCAAAGGGGCGGCTGTCAGACGATTTCGCAAAGCCGGCGACACGTAGATCGCATCCACATGACCCAACACCTTCGGATCGCCGAACATTCGCGCGAGCTGCTGCGCGCGCGCCTCGCCTGCCGGGCTCAGCGGCGGATCGGCCGCGCTCATGCTCACATCCTTTTCGGCATGGCGAATCACGATGACGATGGTCGAGCCGGCGGTCCCCCACAGCCACAGGGCAAAAATCAAAAAACCCAAGGCCGCAGCCGCCGCGAGCGCCGTCAACCAGATCGGCGTCAAGAAAGGCCGGCGTTGGAAGGCCACGTGGTCCTTTTTCATGGGAGCATGATACCAATGAATGGCGCCATCCTGCCGGGCAGCCTGTCTCCCGGACTGCACGTGGTGGTCCTCGCCGCGGGGTTTTCCTCGCGGCTGGGCCGCCCGAAGGCATTGACACGCGTGCGCTCCTCCACCTTGCTGCGCAGAACCCTCGCCCTGGTGGCGAGCTTTTCACCCGCGAGAATCGCCGTCGTGCTTCCGCCGCGCGCCGCGCGCTACCGGCTCGAGGCGCACGGGTTCAAAGTGGCCTTTGCCGCCAACTCGGCGCGCGCCGCCGGTCTGTCGAGTTCGGTCCGCCGCGGCATCGCGTTGGCGCGCTACTCCCCCGCCGTGCTGATTTTGCCGGTCGATCTGGCCGTTTTGAACCGGCGGGACGTGGCCCGGCTGATTTCACGCTGGCGTGCGGCGCGGCGCCGCGTGGTTGCGCGCCGCATCGGACGGCAGGACGGTCCGCCCCAGGGCGGCACTCCGCTCATTTTGCCGCACTGGCTCTATACCCGGGCGCTCGCGGTGACCGGCGATAAGGGACTGCGCGAATTGGTGAGCGGATTGCCGGCGCAACAGCGAGCGCTGCTGGATCTTCCGTCCGCGGCCTTCGACGTCGATACGCCGGCGGACCTGCGCATCGCGCGCCGGCGCCCGCGCCTCGGCGGGATCAATCCCTAGCCGCCTGCACCAGCCGGTATCCGACGGCCGTCTCGGTCAGGATATGTCGGGGCTGCGCGGGATCATCCTCGAGTTTCTGGCGCAGATGCCCCATGTAGACCCGCACGTAGTGGCCATCCTCGGTATGTGAAGGACCCCAGACTTCGCGCAGGATTTGCCGATGCGTGAGCACCTTGCCGCAATTCGCGATCAACAGCGTCAGCAAGCGATACTCGATCGGAGTCAGATGGACCGGCGTCGCGCCCTTGTGAACGGTGCGCATGCTGAGATCAATCTTGACGTCGCCGAATTCGAAGATCGACCCCAGGCCCGCGGCTGCTTCCCGGCGCCGGCGCGAAGCGGCGCGCACCCTCGCCAACAATTCTCCCACCCCGAAGGGTTTGGTCAAATAATCATCGGCGCCGGCATCCAGCGCCTCGATTTTATCCTGCTCCCCCACCCTGGCCGACAGCACGATCACCGGGACATTCGACCAGCCGCGTAGGTCACGCAGAAACTCCATGCCGTCGCCGTCGGGCAGTCCAAGATCCAATATGATGAGATCCGGCTTGCGCGTCCCGGCGTCGATCAGACCCTGCCGCAGGGTTTCGGTCTCGTGCACGCTCCACCCTTCGGTTTCCAAGGCCGTGCGCACGAAACGCCGAATTTGGCGCTCGTCCTCGACCAGAATGGCCACCGGCAGCGGCTCAGACATCGGCGATCTCTGCTTCGGCCGCCGCTTGCGGCGGGATTCCCAGCGGCAAGGTGAAGGTGAACCGCGCACCTCCGCCGGGGCGGTTGGCGCCGACAATCTTGCCCTGATGCGATTCGACGATGGCACGGCAAATGGCCAGGCCAAGCCCCACGCCGGGCGTTGCGGATTCGCGCACACCGCGGGTAAATTTCTGAAAGACCGCCTCCTCGCGCCCGGCAGGCAACCCCGGTCCATTGTCCGAGACCGAGACGCTGAGATGATCGCCGATCACTTCGGCAGCCACCGTCACCCTGGCTCCGGGCGGAGTGTATTTCGCCGCGTTCTCCAGCAGATTCACCAAGACTCGTTCGATCAGCAGCGCATCGAAGCGCACCAGCGGCAGGTCGCGCGGTATGTGCACCTCCACCTGGTGGCGCAGCAATGACCCATGCATGGCGTTCAACGCCGAACCCACCACCTCCTCGAGCGGCTGCCACGCCAGATTGAGTTTGACTTCGCCGCTTTCGATGCGCGCCATGTCGAGAAGATTGCTGACCAGCGCGATCATCCGGCGTGCTTCCTCCTGGATGGCTTGCGACGTCTCGAGCTGCGCGGGCGACAGCGGTGGTTTGGTGAGCGTCAAGGATTCCGCGAGGCCCACGAGAACGGTCAGCGGGGTGCGCAAATCATGCGACAGCGCGGCGAGCAGAGAATTTCGCAACCGCTCCGACTCCATCCGCACCAGCGCATCCTGCGCCACTTCCACGTAGTGCACGCGTTCGAGCGCGATGGCGATCAGCGCGGCAAAGGTATCGAGCAACTGCCGCTGTTCCGGTATGCGCAGCAAGC
>Ga0210394_10007297_pt1 | contig 11689 bp, 8 predicted proteins | sample IncBWC12MmetaG_FD_160121 | JGI IMG/M metagenome (GOLD analysis project Ga0210394, IMG submission 160121) | Forest soil microbial communities from Barre Woods Harvard Forest LTER site, Petersham, Massachusetts, United States - Inc-BW-C-12-M | ecosystem: Environmental > Terrestrial > Soil >... | reverse complement strand
AAAGAGATGGATCGAGTTCCCATCGCGCTCCGCTTCGAAGAATCGCCACACCGCGCGGACCTTGAAGAACTTCGACGCTTCCTGCTTCACGCGCTCCACATCGCCGAACAGTTCCAGCGCCTTCGGGTCGCGATCGGCCAGCAGCTTTTCAAAATTTCCCTTGAAGCCAAGATGGCGCCCGTACAGCATGTACGGATTCACGTAACTCCACAGCTCCGCCAAGTTCGGGATTTCGCGCACTCGCCGGTCGAGATACGGCGCGGCGGGAATCGGGATGTCCGTATGGACTTTCGGACTGCGCGTGGTCGCTGTATTAATCACCGGCGCTGCCTCTACCGGCAAAGCGGCCACGGTCGTGAAAATGTGTGTGCTGATGGCGATCTCGCGCGTCGCCGGGTCCATCAGCTCATTCATAATGCTCAAGCCTGTCATCGCGTCCTTCGCGTAAAACGTCGGCGACGAATAGGCGGGACCGATGCGGGTAATGGTGAAGCGTTCCGACAACGCCGCGCCGCCGACCAATAGCGGCACCTCGACGCCGTGATCTTTAAAATCGGACGCCGTCGTCACCATCTGGTGCGCGCTCTTGACGAGGAGTCCCGATAGCCCGATCGCGTCCGGCTTATGCTCCCGCCACGCGCGAATCAGATCCTCCGGCGGCACCTTGATCCCCAGGTTGATCACCTGGTACCCGTTGTTCGACAAGATAATCTCAACCAGGTTCTTCCCGATGTCGTGCACATCGCCCTTCACCGTGGCCAGCACGATTTTGCCGCGCGTCGACGATTCGGTCTTCTCCATGAACTGTTCCAGGTGATTCACCGCGGCCTTCATCGCCTCGGCCGACTGCAACACCTCGGCCACAATCAGTTCATTGTTGTTAAAAAGGCGTCCGACCTCGGTCATCCCGGTCATCAGCGGCCCGTTGATTATCGCCAGCGCGCCCGCACCCTCCTCGCGTTTGCGATCGAGATCGGGGATCAGGCCGTCCTTCGTGCCTTCGATGATATAGTTCGCCAGGCGCTCGTCCAGAGGCAGCTCCGCTGCTTTCTTTTTGACTTTTTTCCCAGCCTTCCGAAAATGCTCGGCCACGGCCGCGATGTGAAATTGATTGATAGTCGCGCGCTGCTCCGCCGACTGCTGTCTCCAGTCTTCAGGAGCGTGAATATCCGGCGGAGGCGTGTTGAACAACAGGCTCTCCGCCAGCCGGCGCTCTTCCACCGGAATCGAAGCGAAGCGCTCCAGCTTTTGTGCGTTGACAATCGCCAGGTCCAGTCCCGCCTTCGTCGCATAATAGAGGAAGACCGAATTCACCACTTCGCGCGCCTCGGCCGGCAGCCCGAAGCTGATGTTCGAAACACCCAGAATCGTCTTGACGTAGGGAATCTGTTCCTTAATCAGGCGAATCGCGTCGATGGTTTCGACCGCGCCGCCGATGTAATTTTCATCGCCCGTCGCGCAAGGGAACACCAGCGGATCGATGATGATGTCCTCCGGCTCGATGCCGTATTTTTCCGTCAGCAGCTTCACGGAGCGCTGCGCCACCGCCAATTTACGTTCGCGCGTGAAGGCCTGCGCTTGCAGCTTGTCCTCGTCGATGGTGCCCACCACGAGTGCCGCGCCATAGGCCTTCGCAACGGGACACACCCGCTCGAATTTTTCTTCGCCGTCTTCTAAATTGATCGAATTGATAATGCTCTTGCCCTGACACCAGGTGAGCGCCAGTTCCATGGCCGCGGCGTCGGTAGTGTCGATCATCACGGGCACCTTGATTTTGGGCATCAGCTTCCCGTAAAAGGGCGCGACGTCCTTGATCTCCTCGCGATCCGACGATTGCAGGCAAACGTCGATAATGTGCGCGCCGTTCTTCACCTGCCAGCGCGCGATCTCACTCGCCTCTTCCCATTTCTCGTCGGCGATCATGCTCTTGAAGAGGCGCGAGCCGATGACGTTGGTCCGCTCGCCGACGATCAGAGGACGATTCGAATCCTCCGCCTCCACCAGTTCGATTCCGGAATAGTAAGCACGATGCGATGACGCGGGTGCCTTGCGCGGCGCGCGCCCTTCGGCCATCTCGGCGATCGCCTTGATGTGGGCAGGCGTCGTGCCGCAGCATCCGCCGACGATGTTCAGCCAGCCATGCTCGACAAATTTATCGAGCTGCGCCGCCAGCATTTCCGGCGTCTCCAGATACTTGTCCTCTTCGTTCGGCAGCCCCGCGTTCGGGTAACAGGAAATCCGAGTGGTCGACATCTCGGCCAGCGTGCGAATGTGGTCGGTCATCAAATCCGGGCCCGTCGCGCAGTTGAGGCCGATCGAGAGGAGATCGTGATTCGCAACGGACGCATACAGCGCGTCAACGGGCTGGCCGGCCAGCATCGCGCCCCAGCGCTCCACCGTGCCCGAAAGCATGGTCGGGATCTTGATGCCGCGTTCGCGCTCCAATTTCTGAATCGCCAGCAAAGCTGCCTTAATGTTGCGTGTATCGAACGCCGTTTCGATAAGCAGCAGATCCACGCCGCCGTCGAGCAGTCCCGCCGCTTGCGCGTAGTAGCTTTCACTCAGCTCGCCCATGGTCACGTCGCCGCGCAGCGTAATCGATTTCGTGGTCGGCCCCATGGACCCGGCGACAAACCGGGGCTTTGCGGTGGTCGAAAACTCGTCTGCCGCCTTGCGCGCGATCTGCGCGGCGAGAACATTTAACTCGTGAGTATCGGAGGCGCGCCCGAACTCGGCCAGCACAATCGGCGAGCCCTGAAAACTGTTGGTCTCGACAATATCCGCGCCCGCTTCGAGATAGGCGCGGTGAATCGCCTGAATCCACTCCGGATGCGAGCGATTCAGAATTTCGCTGCAATTTTCCAGGCCAAGAAAGTCTTCGATGGTCGGATTGTACGCCTGCAACATGGTCCCCATCGCGCCGTCGATGATCAAAATGCGCGAGGCAAGGGCGTCGTATAGTTGTTGCTGGCGAAGATTTTGCATTAGGGAGGGGGAGACTCCTACCTTCTATTGTACTTGCCTATCGAGCCGCCCGCACTTCGGCGAGGCGCGCCCGAAGCACCTCAGGCAGTGCCGCTTCGATCTCCGGCGTAATCAACCGGGCGGAATCGAGGTCCTTCAAATGGAGCTGATCCTTCATGCGAAAGCTAGTGAGCTTCATTTTCACCAGGTCCGCGACCGGAGCCAGCAAAATCCCCTCTTCGGTCCGAACAGGTTCGGAAAACCCGTTAACCGTGACCATCTTTACAGCCGTGCTAACCCGAGGCGTCTCGGCATCGACCAGCATGTCGACGCCAGCGACATGTCGGTACCGAAATCCAAACTTCCCTGCCGCTTCCGCGATCCGCTTTAGTTCTTTCCGGTCGATGGCGATATCGACGTCCTCCGTCGACCGCCCTCGCCCCGGTCTGCGCAGGGAGACCTGAAAGAAAACCGCAAGCCCGCCGACGACGCGATACTCGATCCCAGCCGAATCCATCGCAGCGTGAAGGCGCTTGATCCGCTCGAAAAGCTGGTCCATGTGAGTATCGTAGGCTCGGGCGGTGATCATTCTCATTCCATTTTTGCATGAGGACTGGTCGTGATATCCTGGCACCTGTTATTTCGGCAGTGCCAATGAACATCGTCTTCGCTTTATTCCTTCTGGCGCAGCAGCCGCCGGTTTTTCACTCCGATACCTCGCTCGCCCTGGTTCGATTTCAGGTGGTTCACGACAACACCTATGTCCTCAATCTCAAGCCGGAAGATATTCAGCTCCTTGAAGACGGCAAACCGCAGAAGTTTACCGTGTTTGAGAACGGCCGGGCCGGCGGGCGGACGAATATCGTGGATCTGGTGCTGCTGTTCGACATCAGCGGGAGCGTTTTGCATGCCGGGCTGCTGAATCCGCTCGTTTTCAAAGACAGCGTTCTCGACGGCCTTCCGAACGTGCGCCTCGCCGTCTACGGTTTCAGTGACGACTTGAGGCGATACTCCCCGCCGACGCGCGATATGGCCGTGCTTGGAGCCGCTTTTCATTCTCTAGGCGAGCGCGCCGCCGGCGAAACGATCGTCCTGAAACCGCCTCCCAAAAGGACAAACAGGCGCCCGGGGACCTGGATCTACGAAGCCGTGATCGCGGCTGCACTGGACGTGACGCCGAAGCCCGACGTCCACAGCACGGTCACTTTTAGCCCGCCAACTCCTGGCGCTGGGGACGCTGCCGAACTGGCGTCTCTTTCGACGGCGATGATGCTGGTGTTTTCCGATGGCCTAGTCAACGGCTCCAGTGCCATCCCCGAAGATGCTGCCGCCGTGGCCCAGGAATTGGGGGTCACGGTGTATCCCGCTGTGCTTGGCTACAAAAATATCCTGGACCAGATCAAGCAGGCGCGCGAGGCCGCCGGCGTCCATCCGGGGCAGATCGAACCCAGGTCCAGCGTTCGTTTGATGAACCTGGAAGGGCAACAGGCCGAGGTGCAGAGGTTCACGCGCCTGGGCCCTCTCACCGGCGGCCGGGCCTTCGATTTACCGCAAATCAGCCTTTCCGTGATGCAGCAGATTCTAACTTTCATGGTGGGGCAGATCCGGCATCAATACCTGGTCGGTTTTGTCCCCGAGGCATCGCCGGCGCCGCGTAGCCACAAACTCGAAGTGCGGCTGGTGGACAAGACGCAAGGAACGCTGATGGGCGGCGCGCGGACGCTCGTCCACTAGCGGATGCTATACTGACCGCCAATCATGGACCTTACACGCTACTGGCGCGCGCAATACCAAGGTCACGCGATCGAAGTGCAGTGGACGGGAATGCGTGTCACCCAAGGGTGGATTCTGCGCCTGCTCATCGACGGCAAATTGCAGGCGGAGCAAAGAACCTTCAAAAGCGAAATTACTCTGAAAGGCCAGGCCGGTGACGGTCCGGTCGACGTATACTTCCGCGGCGGGTTTTTCCGGAATCGTTGTTCCATATCCGCCGGCGGAGCAATCCTGACGGACAGCGCTCAAATGTGGAATCTGTTCGCGTTTGTCGTCGTGATCACCGCCGCAGGGTTGGTCGTCGTTTTCGGGCTGGAATTCATAAAAGGATTCCTGGCCGGCGTCGGCCGCTGAGCTTGAATAAACCGATGCCGAGCCTACTCCGCCGATTGGGCCTGTTCGACGCTGTGATGCTCGTCATGGGCGGCATCGTCGGCTCCGGAATTTTTATCAATCCATACGTTGTTGCCGAGCAGGTCCACACGCCGTTTCTGATCCTGGGCGCGTGGGCCGCCGGCGGAGCAGTCGCGCTGGCCGGCGCCTTCGTCTATGCCGAGCTCGCCGCACGCCGTCCGCAGGTCGGCGGGCAGTATGCGTATTTGCGCGAAGCGTTCCACCCCTCAGTAGCGTTCGTCTATGGATGGGTGCTGCTTCTCGTTACGCAAACCGGAGGCATGGCTGCTGTTTCCGTCACTTTCTCGCGGTATTTTCTCGAAATCACGCACGCGACTATATCTGAAGGCGCGGTCGCTGCGCTCGCGCTTATATTGCTCACCGTGGTGAACTGTTTCGGAGTCCGCGCCGGATCGACGGTGCAAAGCTCGCTCATGGTTTTGAAAATCGTCGCGATCGCGGCGCTGGTGGTCGCCGGATTTCTGCTGGTGAAGCCTGTCATTGAACCCTCCGCGTTGGTTGGCCGATCCTTTTCAGTGACCTCGTTCGGAGCCGCGATGACGCCTGTACTGTTTGCTTACGGAGGCTGGCAGACTTCCAGTTTCGTTGCCGGCGAGATGAAAAATCCGTCGCGAGACCTGCCGCGCGCGCTGCTCATCGGCGTCATCGCGGTCATCATTTTATATATGTCGGTGACGTTCGTGTGCCTGCGCACGCTGGGCGCGGAGGGATTGGCAGCCACGAAAACTCCCGCATCGGCCGTGATGCGAGCGGCTCTGGGCGACCGCGGCGCAACTTTTATCGCATTGGGAATCGCCATCTCGACGCTCGGATTCCTGAGCCAAGGCATGTTGACCGCGCCGCGCGTCTACTTTGCCATGGCCAAGGATGGGTTGTTTTTCTCGAGCGTTGCCTGGCTCGATCCGCGAACCGCTGCGCCGGTGGTCGCGATCGCGTTACAGGGGGTGGTTGCAGTGATCATCGCGTTGTCCGGCCGATATGAGCAGATTCTCAACTACGTGATTTCGGTCGATTTCATTTCCTTCGGTATGACCGGCGTCGCGCTGTTGATCCTGCGACGGCGCGAGCCTGCTTCGGAGGGCTTTCGCGCGCCGGGACACCCCATAACAACGCTGTTTTTCATTGCATCCAGTTTCGCGGTGGTGATCAGCACCATCGCGAAGTATCCGGCCAACAGTGCCATCGGACTGGCAATTCTACTCACCGGCGTGCCAGTCTATTTTCTGTGGAGAAAAAAGTGAATACGCAGTACATGCCGTGGGCCAAGCGGCGGTCTCACGCGAAATATAATCTGGCCACCAGCGGCGTCGCGCATTGGAAGCTGCGCGATTTGCCGGTGAAGATCGAAGACCTGGAAATCAGCGGCCCGAGCTTCTACGGATTTGAGCCGTTGCAGAACGCGCTGGCGAAACACACTGGGGTTGCGGCCAATCGAATTGTCTCGGCGACTGGTACGTCGATGGCGAATTATCTGGCGATGGCTGCGGTGCTGAAGCCCGGCGATGAAGTGCTGATCGAACATCCAACATATGAACTGATCGTCGACGCGGCATTGCAGATTGGCGTGGAAATAAAGCGATTCAAGCGTGCGGCTCCGGCATTTGTGGTCGATTTGAAGTCGATTAAGGACCAGTTGACGTCCAAGACGAAGCTGATCGCGCTTTCCAATCTCCACAATCCGACGAGCGCGTTGACCGACGAATCGACCATCAAAGAGATCGGAAGCCTGGGGCTGCGGCTGATGGTAGACGAAGTGTATCTGGACGCCGCATTTGAGCAGGCGCCGCGGTCGGCAGGGCTTTTGGGCGATCAGTTTATTGTCACTTCAAGCTTGACGAAAGTTTATGGCCTCAGCGGCCTGCGCTGCGGATGGATTATCGCCGATCCGGAACTCGCGGAACGAATGTGGTATCTGAACGACAAGTTTGGAAATATCCCCGCGCACATGGCCGAATTGACGAGCGTGATCGCGCTCAGTGAACTGCCGCGCATCGCGAAAAATGTGCGCTCCAGGCTGGATGCAAACCGTTTGGCGTTGTGGAAATTCCTCGATGGCCGGGAAGATCTGGACGTTTTCCGGCCTCCATTCGGTACCATTGTTTTTCCACGCCTGAAACGCGGCAACGTCGAACAGATGTGCGATCTGCTGAGAACAAAGTATGAAACGACGGTGGTGCCGGGCAGGTTTTTCGACATGCCAGACCATTTTCGAATCGGCATCGGCGGCGATCTGGAGCCGCTGGAAGAGGGACTGCGCCGGCTGGGCCTGGCATTGGACGAACTATGATTCCTTTCTTAATACTCTGCGCCGACCTCGTGCTGCGCAACGGAAAGATCGTGACTCTCGATCGGGCGAAGCCTCAGGTGGAGGCGATCGCCATTACCGGCGGAAAAATTGTCGCTGTCGGTAGCAACGCGCAGATGGCGCGCGAGATTCAGCCGTCGACGAACGTCATCGATTTGAACGGGCGCCTCGCGATTCCCGGTTTCATTGAAGGCCACGGGCATTTTATGGGCCTCGGCGAATCGAAAATGATGTTGAATCTGCGCGACGCGAAGAATTGGGAACAGATTGTCGCGATGGTGGCCGCGGCGGCGAAGGAGGCGAAGCCGGGCGAGTGGATTGTCGGACGCGGATGGCATCAGGAAAAATGGGATGTGCGCCCCACGCCCAATGTGAACGGATTTCCGGTGAATACGACGCTCAATGCGGTTTCGCCGAACAATCCGGTCTTTCTGGAGCACGTGAGCGGGCACGCGGCGTTCGTGAACGATGCGGCGCTGGCCAAGGCGGGTATAACTCGCGACACTCCGAATCCGCCGGGTGGTGACATCACCAAGGACTCTACTGGAAGGCCGATCGGGTTGCTCAACGAGAGGGCGCAGGGGTTGGTGAAGGTCGAGCGCGACGGGCAGGCCGAGAAGGCTATCGACCTGGCGGCGGAGGAGTGCATTTCCAAAGGCATCACGACGTTTGAAGATGCAGGGTCTCCGGTGGATGTCATTGATCGTCTGAAAAAGCGGGCTGGTGACGGGACGCTGCCGCTGCGGCTGTGGGTGATGCTGCGAGTGCCGAACACGGTAATCGCGGAGCAGGCGGCGAAGATTCGGGTGATCGGATATGGCGACAATCATTTCACGGTGCGCGCGATCAAGAAGCAGATCGACGGAGCGCTGGGATCGCGAGGCGCTTGGATGCTGGCGCCTTATTCGGATTTGCCGTCAACCAGCGGGCTGGCGACCGAGACGCCGGAGGAGATTGAGCGGACGGCGAAGCTGGCGCTGGCCAATGGGTATCAATTGTGCGTGCATGCGATCGGGGATCGGGCGAATCGAGAGGTGCTGAACGTTTATGAAAAAACGTTGGCCGGGAAGACCGACTTGCGCTGGAGGATTGAGCATGCGCAGCATATCGATCGGGCGGATATTCCCCGGTTTGCGAAGCTGGGCGTGTTTGCGATGATGCAGGGGATTCATTGCACGTCCGATGCGCCGATGGTGATTCCCCGCCTGGGTGCGAAGCGCGCGGAAGAGGGCGCGTATGTCTGGCAGAGTCTCATGAAAACGGGGGCGCATGTGGGGAATGGGACGGATGCGCCGGTTGAGGATGTCAGTCCGATTGCTTCTTACTATGCGAGTGTTACTCGGCTCGCTAAAGATGGAAAGGTTTTTTATCCCGCGCAGAAAATGTCCAGGATGGAGGCGCTGAGGTCTTATACGGTTGAAAATGCGTACGCCGCGTTTGAGGAAAATTTGAAAGGTGCGTTAAAGGTCGGAATGCTGGGCGATGTCACGGTTTTGTCGCAGGATATTTTGACTGTGCCGGACGATCGGATTTTGAAGACCGAGGTCGAATACACGATTGTTGGGGGGAAGGTTGTTTATCAGAAGGGCCGGTGAAGGCCGATTACCAATCGGCCGCAGGCTGGCAGCCTGCACCACATGATTGAGCTGATTTCGGAGGCGGCGGAGTTTCTCGACGGGAAGGTGCGAAGGACTCCGGTGGAAAATTCGCCGGGGCTTTCGGATTTGCTTGGAGTTCCGGTCTGGCTGAAGCTGGAGTCGTTGCAACTGACCGGGTCGTTCAAGATTCGCGGGGCGCTATTTGCGATTTCCAGGTTGAAAGAAAACGTGATTACGTGCTCGGCGGGGAATCATGGAAAGGCTGTGGCGTATGCGTCAAAGGGCGCGATTATCTGCGTGCCACGGTCGGTGGACCGGTCGAAGTTCGACGCGATGGTGAGGCTCGGGGCGGATGTGCGGGTTTCGGAGTTCGATGGGTACGACGAAACGCAGGATTGGGCTTTGGAGATGGCCGCGCGAGAGAAGAAATATTTTCTTTCTCCGTTCGATGATGACGCAGTGATGGCGGCCAACGGCGGGACGGTCGCAAAGGAGGTTCTGGAGGACGCTTCGGATGCACGGACGTTTGTTCTGCCGGTGGGCGGAGGGGGACTCGCGGCGGGATTTGCGGTCTGGGCGAAGCATTTCTTGTCGGACGCGGAGATAGTCGGCTGCCAGCACGTGTTGTCTCCGGCGTTGAAGATGTCGTTGGATGCGGGGCACGCGATTACCAGACTGCCTGCGGTCGAGACGATGGCGGGAGGGGTCGAGGGAGGCATTGGGGCTCGCACGTTTCCGGTGCTACAGCCACTGATCGATCAAGTGGCGCTGGTGAGCGAGGCCGAGATTTTGGAAGGTGTGCGATGGATGGTGGCGCATCATCAATATCTGATTGAGCCGACAGCGGCCGTGACGGTCGCGGCTTGCATCAGCGGGCAGATTCGGTTGAATGGACCTGCGGTTGTGGTGATTTCGGGACGCAACGTGAGTGCGGAAACGGTGAAGAAGATTTTGTGCGCATCCTGAATCTTTCTGAAATTCGAGTGCGGATTAACGATGGAGCCGTGATCCTTGCCATGCGCGAGGCTCTTATGGCGCAGGCGCGGGGGGAATGCTCGACGCCGATGCCGATGCATCTGGAAACGGCCAATGGCGGCGAGGTGCATATGAAAGCGAGCTACCGGCGCGGAGGCAAATATTTCGCGCTGAAGATGGCTTCAACATTTCAGGGCAAGGGGAATGGGATGATGATGCTCGCGTCGGCTGAGACCGGCGAGCCGGTGGCGTATTTCGCGGACGAAGGGCATTTGACCGACGTTCGGACGGCGGCGGTTTCGGCGATGGTGGCTCGGGAATTGGGTCGTCTGGATACGTCGATCGGGATTTTGGGGACCGGGATTCAGGCGCGGCTGACGGCTCGGTTTCATCGTCACGTGCTGCCGCTCGAGAAGATTGTTCTTTGGGGTCGCGATGCGGAGAAGGCTGCGCGGTGTGCGGAGGAGATCGGGGCGACAGTGGTCAAGACGCCCGCGGATTTGGCGGCTTCGACGAGGCTGATCGTCACGTGTACGGCGTCGCGCGCGCCTTTGTTATTTGCTCAAGATCTGCAGCCGGGAACGCATATTTCGGCTGTCGGCGCGGATTCGGTGGGGAAGCAGGAGTTGGATCCGGAGATTCTTCGTCAAGCTGATTTGCTGCTGGTGGATTCGCGGGCGCAGTCCGAGAAGCTTGGGGAGTTGCAGCATGCCCGGGAGTTGAGGACGGTGGAGATCGGCGAGTTTTGTGTGCAGCCGCGGCCGGTGGGGAGTTCGGTTGCGGATATGACGGGACTTGGCGTCGAGGATCTTTATATTGCGGAGATGGTTTTTAAAGGACAGGAGCCGGAATGAAGCTTGAAGTTTTTCAGATGGAACGGATGCAGTCGACCTACGAGAACCTGGTCGAGTACGACATGAGTGAGAGTGGGATCAAGCCGCTGACGCTGCGCGAACTGGTCGCGATGGGATTTGACCTCGAAAAGTTTCTCGATGTGCCGCTGGGATATAGCCAATCGAATGGAACGCTGGCGCTGCGCGAAGAGTTGACGAGGGTTTATCCGGGGACCACGGTCGACAATTTCGAGGTGACCAACGGGACGTCGGAGGCCAATTACATGGCGGCGCTGAGTCAGTTGCGCCCGGGCGATGTTTTCGCGCTGGAGACTCCGAATTATAGGCAGTTGTGGGGCATCCCGAGGAGTTTGGGCGCGGACACGCGGACTTTCAATTTACGGCTGGACCAGGGATGGGAGCCGGATTGGGAGGAGTTTGAGAAAGCCGTCGTGCGGGGAACGCGGATGGTCTATGTATCGAATCCCAATAATCCGACGGGAGCGGTTCTCTCCGACGCGGCGATGAAGAGGATTGTCGATCGGTGCGATTCCGTAGGCGCGTACCTGATCGCGGATGAAGTCTACCTGGGCGCGGAAATTTCGCGGCCTCGGACCAAGAGTTTCTGGGGGATGAGCGAGCGCGTCATCGTCACGAGCGGGCTTTCGAAAGCGTACGGGATTCCGGGAGTGCGGATCGGCTGGATCGTCGGTCCGAAGGAGATGATCGCGGACTGCTGGTCGCAGCACGATTACATCACGATTTGTCCCAGCAAAATGTCGGATGAGATTGCCCGCGTAGCGGTGAGGAATCGCGACCAGTGCTAT
>Ga0210394_10007292_pt1 | contig 11699 bp, 13 predicted proteins | sample IncBWC12MmetaG_FD_160121 | JGI IMG/M metagenome (GOLD analysis project Ga0210394, IMG submission 160121) | Forest soil microbial communities from Barre Woods Harvard Forest LTER site, Petersham, Massachusetts, United States - Inc-BW-C-12-M | ecosystem: Environmental > Terrestrial > Soil >... | reverse complement strand
TGACTCAAATCGGAGGGTATCTGTTTATAGGTGGTGAGGGGCTGCTTCACAATCACATGGACCACGCCCGAAGGCGTCTGAACATCAAGCGACTTACCATCGAATGACTGGAGCTTTCCGATGACACCGTCAATCGGAGGGGCCGCTTGCTGCGCCTCTGTCACGCCCACGACGAGCGTACAAGCGAGAAGGGTCAACCCGAGGCGCAGCATCACGCCTTGGAGCGTTGAGTTCCTCTCCAGGGGCGCGAAATCAGTTCGGTACGTTTGTGAGATTTTCATTTTTCTTTCCTCAATGATCATTTTTTTGCCTTAATTGTTGTTTCTTCGTGGAACCTCGCACTCAGCCTTTCAAGGGGGTGCTTACAAGGATCTCCACTTTTTCCACCTGCGGAGAAATCGCAAATAATTCGCTGGCCCGCGCTCCCAATGCCTTCGCGATCTCGCCAGTCAAGTGGGCATTGCGGCCCGCCTCATTGGCAAAGGTGTCGAAGATGCCAAACTTCCGCGGTCCGAGCCTGAACGCATACCATTTCAAGGTCCCTTTTTCATCCAGCGCGAGTGGCTGGGCTGACCTTAGAAATGCCTCGGCAGCGGCCTCTTTTCCTGTGCGCGCTTCGAGCGTGACTAACAATCCGATTGCTTCCATTGCCGTTCACTCCTGTGATTAATCCGATCGCTTGGCCGAGCGCTGCTCGCAACTGTGAGTAAACCGCAGATCGGAACCGGACTTGTGCGGATTTCTGCTGGGAATGGTCGAAATCTTGCTAAATTCGTGCTCCAGTTTGGCATGGGGAAATCGACGACGAGAATTTGACTGAGCTACGAAGTGGCCGAGTCAGAATTGCTGGCGGAGGACAGAGTGCTGAGCCGGGTGCAAGAAGCTAAGGAGCGAGGAGTCATGAGTTACAAATTCCGTACAGAGCTAGAGCTTAACAAGGGAGTGAACGCAAGCTGTGAGGCTGAAGTTTTGGCTGCTAATCACTAATTACCAGGAGTGCCGTATCTTCGGAATGGGTTTCCGACGCGCCAGTTGCTTTGGAGCCGACCAGTTCCTGGCGATACTCGGTCGGGCTGACTCCCCAGACGGCACGAAAGGCCTGTGCAAAGTGCTGCTGGGTCTTGAAGCCACAGGCGAGGGCCACGTCCAATACTCGCACATCGCGAGCTCGCAACATCGCTTTAGCACGCTCAATCCTTTGGCGAAAAACAAATTGATGGGGGGTCTGGCCCGTTGACTTGCGAAACATCCGCGCGAAATGGGCCGTGCTCAATCCTACCGATTGCGCCATTTCATCGAGACTCAAATCGTCATCCAACTTCGCATCAACCAACTCTCTAATCGTTCGTAACCGCGCTGGGCCTAGTCCGCCGCGGGATATCTGCACGAGGCGGTGTCTTACTGCACGATCCTTCACTAGCGCTACGGCCATCGCCTGTTCGACAGAATCGAGAAACAGTCGCCCGCTCGGAAACCCAGCAACCATCTCCGTATGAGCCGCCGCAACCAGCGCCCTCAGGCGGGCGTCTGCGAACTTGCGCGAAGGTTGCAGTTCAACCTCGCCGTAAGCTCCGTCAGAGCTGGCCATCAGTGCCGCATCGGAAATACCGAGTTGCAGATGCGGCGTGGCCATGAGTCCAACCCACTCTCCCACATGACGGTCGCACAGTGCTAAATCGCCCCCCGCGTAATCAAACTTTTCCAGCGCGGCACGTTTCGAGCCCCACTCAATTGACCCGCGCCCCAGCATCATCGCGAAAGCCTGGTCATGTCTCACCCAATGGCGCGGCTCTGTGACAGATTCAGGTTGAAAGAGCTCAACTTTCATTCTTTTTGCTCCATGCCGTCGTATTGTGGATATGGCAGGGCTCTCGAGCCGCTGTTCAAGACCTTCTCATTCGATGTATCTCTGTGGCAGGGCGATACATGTATCTCGACATGAAGGTAAGGCTTTCAAACAAGTTCTGGGCACACCACTTGGTGGATACCGTCGCAATATGGCTGAAGTGCAACAGCACACCACCTTTCCAAATGGACAGTTGGCAAACAGGAAGTTATCACGCCTTGCCCGTGAAGGGAATTAACGTTGCCCCCGCAAAGCAATTCACTCGGGCCTCGCCTAGAGAACCTAATTCTATGCCTCATTGAGTAAGAATTCCTCCCGCGTCGCAACTGCGACGCGGGAGGCAGCAATGCAACAGGGGAGCCTAATTAGGAGTGCTCGTAAGCGGGGCCCGGATGTGTGGCAGTTCCGTTGGGCGGACAGGGGACCGTACGGAAAGCGCATCTATCGCAAGCGGGTGATCGGAACAGCTTGCCAATATGCCGACGCGGACTCTGCCCGCAGAGCAGTGACGGGACTATTAAGAGAAATCAATGCGAATGTTTTTCAGCGATGCCAACTCCCGATGACTGGAACTTGTCGATGGGCGACAAGGGACATTATCTGATGTGTGCCTGACGCGTAAGCTTCAGAAACGTTGAGGGAATCACGGCTGTTGTTTACTCTTCTTCTTGCGAATGGGCTTGGGCAGTACTACGTCTTCAATCCGCTCCAACATTTGTGGGAACTTCGGGTCTGAATTGAACCGAACCCTGTAACCGTTTCCTCTGTGGAGCTCAAGGCTTAACGCAGGGTCCGCGTAGGCGAAGAACTTTCCGCTGTACTCCAGTGTGGATTCGTCAAAGCGGTGGAAACTAACCTTCTCTTCCCGGCCACGGTACGGCTTTTTCCGGTAGGGTCTGATGACCGCTGTTTGTCCCGCCGCCGGGAACCGCACAGCAGCTGCACCACCCGGCACCAGCGAGCGCGAATAGCTTCCGGGCCTGTATCCAAAATCTTTTCCCAAGCCACCGCGTTGCGCGGCAGCCTTCGCTGCCTTATCGACGATTTTCCCCAGTGGCGTCTTCTTGCCTTTCTGCCAATGAAGCTGAACCCTAAGCCCAACCTTAGATAGTTTGCCGATGCATTTTAGAATGTCATCCCACAGGTCTTCGTTTGCAATCGGTTCGCCTGCCTGATTACGCCAGCCCCCTTTTTTCCAGTACGGTGCTCGGGTGTGATTTTCAGCAAGATACTGCGAATCGGTCACAACGCAGACGCACGTGACCCCTTCCCACGGCTCGTTCTCAACCACCCAACGCAAGCCTCTCAAACAACCCATCAACTCCATACGATTGTTGCTACTTTCCTCACAGCCGAAATCAACGATTTGAAGCGCTGTCGATCCCAGGTGGTCAGGAAACACAACCCACGCAGCACACCCAGAGATGCGGTTCTGCTCCATGTAACAAGAGCCATCGGGGTGAATTTGCAATGCTCGCGGGTCAAGCATGAAAGCATCGACCGTTTAAACATCGCATAAGCTTGCGTCTGGCGCATCCCGGACGATCACGAAAACAAGTTCTTGATCTTCTCCCAGAGACTTTCCTTCGGTTTCGTTCTTGCCAACGACGAGACATTTAGCGTTTCCGACGCGGCGGCAGGGAGCTGCTCTCACCGTAATATTTCTCCTTCGCCCTCGCTTCCTGCACGCGGCCCCGTGCAATCTGCTTCTTGGTCCACTTCTGTGCCCAGACGACCTTGTTCTTCGTAATGAAGTAGTGTGACTGGCAAGGCAGGCTCCAGCTTCCTATCGAGGGGTTAAGCGAAATAGTCTTACCGTCGAAAGTCAGTTGCCAGCCCGTCGGTGAGAGGGGTGTTACAACTTCCCGACCGCACCCGCAGTAGCATTTGTGCACGGCGGTGCAGTAGGTAATCGAGATATAGAGCGTCCGCTCCTTGAGTTCGTCCGGAATGAACTCGACGAACTCATAAGCGAGCACAATTTCAGGCTTCATGCAAATCCTCAGATATGAGTTGGTTCGATCTTATCGTATATGCGCAGTAATGTTCTTTGGTAACGTCGTCAAAATATCCGCAGAGCTTCTTCCATTTGATGACGGCCAGAGCCGCATTCAAAGCGTTCAGTTCCGAAATGTGGATATTCTGGGAATACTCGTTGGCTGCTTCGCCGTCGGAAAATGCAATGCGGGTACTGACGTGGTCACGCTTATTTGCAGTGCTGGTCGTAACCGTTACGATTCCTCCGAGCGTATTGCCTTCCCCGAGCTGGATTCCCATCCCTACGTCGATGAACGGTATACCCCATTCCTGCAGCCGCTCCACCATTAGTCGCTTAGCCGTGCCCTTGTCGATGCAAACGAAGACGAAGCTCATTTCCCTCAGTTGCTCGATAGTGGGTTCGTCGATGAAGTAGTTGTGAGGAATAATCCTTTTCCGCATTCTCGAGTAAATCCCCGTGAGGTAGTCGACTTTCATCTGCTTTCTGTTCAGGTCAACGAGTGACGGCGCGCCGGGGCATCTAAATGCATTGTGGTTCAGGAAAACATCGTGGTCAAAAAGGTGAATTTCTGCCACAGGCGTCTTGGCAACGAAGTCAAGCACGTAGCTGCCTGTTGCGCCGGTGCCTACGATCGCAATTTTTCGGCCTTCCAGTTTGCGATTGGCCTCTACTATGCCCGCCTTGGTGGCTGCAGTATCCAGGTAGTTGAAAACCGAGTCGTCCTCCTCATCAGGCACCACAATCGGGCGAGTATAGGGCGTGACGTCATGATCGATCGCCTGTGCAGGGCTGCAAATTATTGCGATGTACGTTTTAATCTTTTCGTAGTAATTCGAGTACTGGCCGGGCGTTGGTCCCGTTGTTGGCTTCCTAGAGATCTGGTGGTTGGGTATGAGCCCCTCGCCCAAGGCCTGGTTTGTGTTTGGGCTAACTCCGGGCAGCGGAGAGCCGTGTTCATCACAGGGGGGTTCACCGACAAAGAAGACGACGTGCGATTTCGGAGGAACTGTGTTCTCTCCGGCGAGGTCCAGCGCGGATGCAATAATCCCGCGCTTGATTTGCTTGGTGGCGTTCACATACGGAACGTCGCGGATGAGCAAGTAGTTCGACTTGCCGATGGAGATGTCCAACCCGTCGGCGCGTAGTTGGCTTAGGTCAGGGTTAAGACTGACCAGTCTCTGTGGCATCGAACTTCATCCCGTTTTGGATTGGAACGCTGTTGCCAGCAGTGAGGCTTCCACCCTGGTTGCCGTGACTCCAAGTGACTGTAAATAAAGCGTTTGGAGGAACCGGATTAAAGGCCAGTGCAACGATCTGCTCGAAAGTGACCGATGGTCCTGGCACCTTTTTTGGTCGTCCATTGACGATGATGTTGACCTCTTGATCGTGCGTAGGGCTCATATGCTCTCCTGTAAGCGACATAGGCCAAGTTTCCAGGCTGGCGTGATGATCGCCAGTCCAAACGGCGTGGCCTCTGCCAGCCTTATGCTCAAAACTAGCCCAACCCGGTTGGAAGGTTACTTAGCAGGACAAATTCGAATTTGACGCGGCGTACTTAGCCGACGCCGGGAAGGCACTCAGTAAGAGGCAGGGAAGGAATTCGGTGGATGTAACCTGTTTTCGTGGCGCACTAGTATGGTATTGAGGGTGGTGGCTATAGCCAATCAAGCTGGCCAGAAGCGATAAGCGGAGTAGCGAGTGGATACGGTTGCACCGAGATTACCAGATGATCTTGCAGCGGCCTCGGTTCCTCTGGAACTGGGCCCCGCAACAGTCGAGGCACTCCTGGAGGATCGAGGCACTCTAAAAGAGCTCCTCCGTTTCTGTCTCTGGAACTTGGGTCCCCGTGCTACTCCCGAGGATGCAGAGGACACCCTCCAAGATTTCTGCGCGAGAAATGGCCAGACAATCACGAACACCTACAAGCCCGGTCCTCAATCACTCAAAAGCTATTTTAGGCTCTGCCTTCAACGCTTTTGTTGGAAACGAGGCAAACAACTCCGACGGCACAGAAAACAGACTCGATTGATGATTAAGGATTTGAACACGATCGCCGCGCACGACGATCCGGGACCTCTTTCGAGACTACTAACAGATACCGATGGTCACGAGCGCGAGAAAAACGAGTGCCACCTCCGAGAAGCGATCGGCGAATTGTCATCTGATGCGCAGCGACTACTGAAGCTATTCTATGAAGAAAGACTTTCGATCCGGGAAATCGCAGAAAAACATCTACTCATATCTGAGTCGGCGGTAAAGGTCCGGCTTACTCGGATCAGGTCTAAGTTGAAGCCCCTTATCGCCGCCGCTCGGAAAGGAGAATCATGACACAACGCAAGGCTTCCTTGTCGACCGGGGCTCTAGTTGCCTTGCTCGCTGATATCCGCTCGGACCTATGGTCCACGACGGACAACCATCGATCACCACATCCTGACCCCGACAAATTACTTGAATATGCAACAAACAGCGCTCCTTCTCTTGTCGGCCAACAAGTGCAGGAGCACTTAACCGTTTGCCCGCACTGTTCCTCGCGCCTTGACGCCTTCAAAGCCGCCGCACAAGTCTGGGAAGGTTTGGACGGGGATGCTCGCATCGAGAGATTCCGAAGGCGCCTTCACCCGCCAGGCCAGCACGAACTTGCATTTCCTGTCGAGGATAAACCGAGCCTAATTCCGAAGGGCAATTCCGCCAAAGACCACGTGATCCAGCCCAGAACAGACCGGAGCATCCGTGAATGGATTACTCGCCAAATCCTCCGTGACGCAGAAGCAATCGAGACCGACTGCGATTACGTCTTGCCGAACGGTCTGCATTCCGATACCCACATCAATTTGGGTCGCATTTGTCGAAGTGAGAGTACATTAGCACCTATTGTTCGCGTTCTCGATGAAATGCTGACGGGACGAAACTTCGATACGCTCGTATCAACTAGTTGGGCACTCGCCACGATTGCTCGAAGGTTAGTGATGCGTCGCTCGGCGCTGCCGTCGCGAGGTATCAGACACGTAACGGTCGAAGGGTATGATCCGCCAAGCATTCTGGAGGCAGTTCCTTCGGGTGCCAACGTCATATTGCTTGTTGACGTGGTCGTCACAGGCAGCCAAATCGCTAGCGTCACTGAAGAACTGAAGAGACAGAACGCGGCTTCAGTGAAGGCTATAGCGATCGTTGATGCAGACTACTCCGGAGAACGCGTGTCTGGGCCGTTTGAGGCTCTCTGCCATGTTCCCATAAACATTGCCGCCCCAAGTCAATCTTCGCGCTGGAGCGACCGGCCGCAAGCGCAATTCAATCCCGTTGCCGGCCGAATGACAGTGAAAAAGCTCAAACCCAGAAGTCCAACAGAGTTTCTAGAACAGGATTCAGCGGCGCGGCAGTTCTGGAAATTCGTTGATAAGGCGGGCGCATTTGAACACCATCGCATTGTTGGTAGCAGGCACTACCTAGGTTTCATAGATACAGTTCGTCTCCTGAGACACAGGGCCATAGGTCCAACGATTATCGAAGACTTGTGCAGAAAGATATTTGAACGTAGCGGGATTCCCGACACGGTACTCGTTCCCGCGAGAGCCAAGGGCTTAGTGCTCGGCAAGTGTCTCGTCGAAGGCTTTGAACGGTATCTCGGGAAACGTGGCGTCCGTCTTGCGACCGTCCGACAAAAGTCAGGACATTTCACAATTAAAGGAGCACCAGATTTGTCGGGACAGCGGGTGCTTGTCGCGGATACCGCGGCTGGACACGGGGATACGCTCGACGAACTTGCGCTGCTTTCATCGTCAGGTGCCGCTTCGATCGCGGGCGCCGTTTTATTAAGTAGATTAAGCGAAGCGTGCGAGGAGGCCTTTGATCAGCGGCTCACGGCGGGCTTTACAAAGCTATATTCGATGCCAGTTCGGCCTCTCACAGTAAGAGACAAAGCACGGATCACTTGCTCAGTCTGTTTACGTCGCCAAGATCTAAAGAAAGCCGTTGGCGAGTTACCACCAGGAGCCGTTAAAGACGTAGCAAAGAAGTTGGCGGCCGCCGTACCTCGTTACCGGAGGCGAACGGAGAGTCCTCCCGGCGCTGAGCGTCAGCCACCTCAGCTATCTCTATACGCTCAAAGTCCTCTGGCAACCTACCGACCTAGCATCGCCAGTGGCATCGCTCTTCATGCACTGCATGCCGCAATGGGTGACGGTATGGCTCCCCTCAGCCTGCCGGAAATCGCTTCCCACGATATCTCTGCTCCGCGCCGCGCAGCTTTGGTAGCTGACTTACCAGCCGGAGTTCTCAAGTGGAGTGGACCGTCACTCGAGCACGAGCTTTGCGAATTCCTGAAAAGAGGGACTGACAGAGACGTCTGGCTTGCCGTGGTTGAACTCCTGTCACGGTCTGGGTCGACGGCTTGGACTGATTCCCTGGGGGATGCCATTGTCCACGCCCAAGCCCGCGGGAACTGGATGGACGAGCGCTTCTGGGCGCGTATGATCCTGATCGTTCATCGAATGGTCCGGAATAGTCCGGAAGTTTCTCAGCAGTTAAGGCGTCCCCTGGAGAGTCTTGTCGCAGCATGCTACAAGGAACTTCCTGCGCGCCGGGGTCTGAAAGCGATGATCGATTCTACTTATCAACGCAGCAGCCTGCTAGTGACATAAGAGAGCGTCAGTTTCAATGGCGCGGACGGATGATGCCAGGGTCGCGGTGAGCACCGCGCGTACGAAACAGTTTAGCCTATCGCTTGCTGCCTGACGGTGAGTTTTGGCCGAGAGGTCAGGGTAGGGAAGCGGATTGGACTTGAACCAACGACTCTCGGGTTATGAGAACGAACAACGAACACACGGCTCGTTGATTCTGTGCGACTTACCTCATCTTCAGGCAATTGGACTTCTTTCCCAAATCTTTCCCACATAGATTGGGACTGCTTCCGGTTCGAACGAGCCTGCCAAATGGTGTTAATGTTCAGGGCGTTATCGGCTGCACTTGATGACCTGGATTGCAAATCAGGAGGCTGCTCGCATGCGACGACTTCAGGTACTCCTCAATCCCAAAGAAGTGATGACCGTTCACCGTCGCATTTTGAGGAAGAAAAAGGTCGTCTACCTGTTGGTTGCAAAGAGCCCAGTAAAGTACAGGGGCGGAAGGTCTCGAATCGTCTACATCGGGACGACGCGAAAGGGAGTGGGCCGAATATCTGGGAGCGCCTCACATCATGCTGAGGAAATCATGGCGACGAGGGGACTCAAAGTTATCGACGTATTCGTTGTATCTTGCAGCCCCCGACCAGGCTTAAAGACTTGGGAATGGCTTGAGGATGCCTTACTCGCCCTATTTCGAGCTGAATATGAGCAGCTCCCGAAGTGCAACGCCCAAGGGAAGAAGCTGAAGTGGAATAAAAAGTTGGAGAAGATGTTCAAGCGCAAGGTAGTCGATCAAGTCTTGACGCACTTTGACCCGTCGAAATAATTGCCACGCGGCTCATTTGCGTAGGCTAGTCATTTTTTTAGGCTTCTTTACCGGTGACCCAGTAACAGCGACTTAGGCTTGAGTTTCAACCGCCTCCTTCAGTGCGTTTCGAGATTGGAGCTTAGCCCCAATTCCTGCAATGCCATTCGAGTCTCTTCAAATCTTTGCGAAGAAATTCCACCTTCGGGGCTTACCTCAATACTCAAAGTTAACTTCAGTCCGCGCGCGCCTGCGAACTTGGAGAGCACCTTAGTGTAGAAATTCATCCACTTCTGAGCTGGAATTTCACCAGTCCACCTAAGCCCCCCTGGTGTTGCTGGGGGCCCTGGTGTTAGCGGGGGTTTCGAGCCTGGCTTGACGACATCGAGCATCGCCGAGCCTTTGACCGCTCCACTGCTGGCCGTAACCGCAAAGCTTCCTTCGTCCTGCGCCGCCGTGAACACACCCTCCTTATCAATTGTGCCGCCTGTCGCCTTCCACTCAACGCCAGCAGTCGCAATATCCTGACCGTATTGATCGAGTCCTCTCACAACGTAAGCCTGTTTCTTGCCGGGCTGAATCTGCACACTACTTGGGGAAACAATCAGCGACATAAGTACCGGCGGCTTTTCCTTCTGCTTCTTGTAATTCTCAGCCGTCTCATGCGTCACGATGTACATGTCATCAGAGATCTCTACATCTTGCGCAGTGAGGCCGCCTCCATAGCGAAATGGCTCATAGTCACCCGAAGCAGATTTTCCGACGTAGGCGAGCACCTGCCCCTCGACGCCGCGCGCAATCGTGTCCTTAATCGACTCCGGATCGAGAAGCCTCGGGAATAACGGGGACGCGAAAAGTGCGTCACGCACTGCTTTTGTACTCCATTCCTTGAACGCGGGATTCCAGTTCCTGACCAACAAATTCGGACTGATACCCTTTTCGACTTCCCCATCTTTCCGCAATCGTTCGAGAATGAACGTAACCATCGAGTCCGCCGCGCTCGAATGAACAAGTCCGAGGTCCACTGTCCGGAGTTGGTTGTCTTTCCCCAGAAGCGCGATATTTTTATAAGTGCGCCACACACTTTCCTTGAGGTCTCGCTGTGCTTTCTTTACGTTTTCGGTTAGTTGGCGTTTCTGCGTTTCATCGAGATTCAAGTCTTCCTGTTCGTCTCCTATATCCTCCCAGGCCAAAACCTTTCGCGCTTCGTCGTGAATCGATCCCGCAGAATCTGGAATGCTCCATAGCAGCGCGCTCTTGAAAGTCCTTGAAGAGCCGCCACATTCCCTCGTCATTGATTCGACCATCTGCATGGCCTTCGTTTTGTCCTGCATCGAAATATCCATTCCAAGGATGGCCAGAGTTAGTACTGGACGGTCGGGTATTTGCCCGCTCTGCTCAGGAAAATAGACACGTTCCAATCCTGATCCCACGCTGAATACTCGTTGAATTTCCGTACGGGCCCGCTCATCAATCTTCGGTGGTTGAATACTGGCCCGTCTGTCAGCGAATCGCTTGTTAAGGTTCTCTTTTAAGCTGAAGTGATAGCGCGTGCGCTCAACCGTCAGGTAGTAGCAGGCCTCTGTCAGCGATTCGAGGACCGTTTCAACATTCCCTATATCCAGGGATGGTTCGGCAACAGCGAGGCGAATCTCCGGCACGGTCGCTTCCACGCGGGTTTGCCCGCCGTTCGATTCGAAAAAGATTGTCGTCGCTGCCTTCCGGTGAAGGCGTGCCTTCTGAATCGATTCAACTGCTTCCTTGTCGAGGCGGATGGCGTGAGAGTCTTTCTTGCCGCAAATATCAGTTGTAATCGCGCCCTCAAGGCGTGGCTCTCCTAGTTGCTCGAATAGAGCCGCACGAAACATCGGGTCTTCCAGTGGAGCGGTACCGATCCCGATCAGAGGGTCGCGATGTGCGCCCTTGAATCCTTCCTGATAAGCCTTCGACACCCATAGAGCCAATAGCCGCAAGATGCCCCGTGTTCTTTGGAAGCGAGGCAATGCTTGCCACTTCCGCTCAAAAACCGACAAAACGGAAGGATGAAACGGATAGGTCGCGGCGAAAGCTTCGCGCCCGCCATCAACTGGAAACCATTCGGGAATTTGCTGCCGGTGTTCGAGAATCCAGTCGGCATACTCCGCAATTGCCTCGCGTGCTTCGTCCGGCACCCCGTGCCACTCGAAGAGCCGCCGTCTAATAATTTCAGAAGTCTCGGCTTCAGCCGACATCATCACGGCCTTGCCCACGCGATCCAGAAGCTTCTTGAATCGTTGTTCGTCCGCTTCATCTTCGGATGTGTACTCAAGTTCGGACGCCGGAATTGATACCACCAAAACAACGTTGTCCTGGCCCCGCACTGTTTCCGAGAGTGCCTGAATAAAATTGTAGAGTGAATTGTGGTACCCCTTCTTGCGATACGTACTGACG
>Ga0210394_10007291_pt1 | contig 11701 bp, 11 predicted proteins | sample IncBWC12MmetaG_FD_160121 | JGI IMG/M metagenome (GOLD analysis project Ga0210394, IMG submission 160121) | Forest soil microbial communities from Barre Woods Harvard Forest LTER site, Petersham, Massachusetts, United States - Inc-BW-C-12-M | ecosystem: Environmental > Terrestrial > Soil >... | reverse complement strand
CTAACCTTCGCTGCTGTGGCAATCCTGCTGGTCTCCGTCACGCTCCTGGCCTGCTACATCCCGGCCCGCCGCGCCCTACGCGTTGATCCCATAATCGCCCTCCGCTACGAATGAACGCGATTCCAGGCCAGCTCTCTGTGCCTCCGGGGCGAACTCCGCCACCCCCATTTTCCATTTTCTCTTGTCCCTTTTCTTCCTCTGCTATCATTGCTCAATGACCGAAAACCCAAGCGTCGAGCGCGAACGACTGGAAGCCGATGTCCTAATCATCGGAGCCGGCCCCGGCGGCCTCTCCTGCGCCCTGCACCTCGCCAGTCTGATCGAAAAACACAACGAAGCAAAAAAATCCCCGACCCTCTCCGCCGAAAATATTTACGTCCTCGAAAAAGGCCGTGAAATCGGCGCCCACCAGCTTTCCGGCGCCATCATGGACCCTCGCGGACTGCGCGAGCTCGTCCCAGACTTTGCCCAGACCGCCCCTCTCGATACGCCCGTAACCGGCGACGCCGCCTACTACTTCACCGAATCCAGCAGCTACAAACTTCCCATCACTCCGCCGCCCCTGCAAAATCACGGCAACTACGTCGTCTCGCTCAACAAGCTCGTAAAGTGGCTCGGCGGCCTCGTCGAAAAAAAAGGCGTCAATCTCTTCACCCAATTTGCCGGCAGGGAACTGCTCTACGACAGAAACGGCATCGCCGGAGTCCTCACCGAAGATAAAGGCGTGGACAAGAGCGGCAAACCGAAAGACAACTTCACCCCCGGATACGAATTGCGCGCGAAAGTTACCGTCCTCGCCGAAGGACCCCGCGGTTCGCTCACCAAGGAGCTGGTCAGCAAATTGCAGCTGGACGGCCTGAACCCGCAAGTGTATGGCCTGGGAATTAAGGAACTTTGGGATGTGCAGCCAGGAAAAATCTCTACCGGATATGTGGCCCACACGCTCGGCTGGCCTCTGCGTTCCGACCTCTACGGCGGCGGCTGGGTGTACGGCCTGCAGAATAATCGCGTCTCGCTGGGAATGGTCGTGGCCTTGGAATACCACGACCCTTTGTTCGATCCTCACGAAGCGTTTCAGAAATATAAAACGCATCCCTTCGTCAAAAATATTCTCGAAGGCGGCAAGCTCATCCGCTACGGCGCGAAGACGGTTCCCTACGGCGGCTGGTATTCCATGCCGCGCAGCTATGTGGACGGCGGCCTGATCATCGGCGATTCCGCCAGCCTCCTGAATTCGCAGCGCCTGAAGGGAATCCACACAGCGATCAAAAGCGGCATGCTCGCCGCCGAAACAATCTACGAAGCACTCTGCGCCGGCGACACGTCCGCAAAAACGCTCTCTGCCTATCCGCAGAAAATCGCAGCCAGCTGGATCCAGAAAGAGCTCTGGGAAGTCCGCAATTTCCACCAGGCATTTCACGACGGCCTGTATGCAGGCCTGGTGCAGGCTGGACTGCAATTCGTAAACGGCGGGCGCGGCCTAAGCGATCCCCTGCGCAGCGAGCCGGGATACCAGGAATATGCAAAACTGCATCGCGACCGAGTGCTGGTGGACCAATCCACGCGCTTTAAGGGCGACGGCAAGCTCACCTTCGATCGCCTCACCGACGTCTATCATTCCGGCACGCGCCACGAAGAAGACCAGCCTTGCCATCTCGTCGTGCTCGAACCGAATATCTGCGGCGATCGCTGCGTCCGCGAATACGGCAACCCCTGCCAGTACTTTTGTCCCGCGGCGGTCTATGAGATGGTCACGGAAAAAGGCGAGCCCAAACTGAAGGTCAACGCGTCCAACTGTGTCCACTGCAAAACCTGCGATATCGCCGACCCCTACCAGATCATCAACTGGGTCCCGCCAGAAGGTGGCGGCGGCCCAAATTACGAAGGCATGTGAATCGCGCTCGAGCGCGATTCACCCTGAGATCCCACAGCGTCGGATCGAAAGGTCGCATCCGTCTTCCCACGCGCGACCGGCGCTTGTTTTTCCGTCCTAAAAAAATTCTAGCTGCTCCCACCAAACGCTCTCTTCAGCCGCGCCCAAAATCCTTCCTTCTTGCCCCCGGACGAATTCGCATCGCTCACCCCCTGTTTTCCCGGCGAAGAACTGCTCTTCTGCGCCACCGTTTCCAAATGCGGTGCTTCCACGTGGCCCGTGAACTGATAGTCCGGCTCCACATGCACGGTCCGCACCAGCAAGACCGCTCCCATCGCCGGATCTTCCGGCGGCGCAGGCAGAGCCGAAGCCGAATACACCAGCGGCGGAAGAATGATCTTGTACTCCGGCACCGCAACTACCGGCGGAGGCGGCGCCGCGTCTTTCGGCGCCGGCAAGGTCGGGTGCGTCTCATTCGCGCCCGCCAGAATCCGCAACTGCACGTTCGGTTCCGGCGCGGGCTCCTTCTCGGCAACCGCAGCCGGTAGTGCAGGGGTCGGCGCAGGCGCTTCCTGCGAAGGATACTGTTCGGTATTCAATTGGTCCGGCGAGGTCACGCCCATCACAGGAATCTGCGGCGGCGGCAACGACTGCGCGTGCAGCGGCGTGCACTCGCAGCTTCCCGGCGCGCCCGCCACGGGCACCAGGTTTCCGGCGGACAGAAAGAATTCGCCGCTCTGCGGAACGATCAGTCCCGCGCCGGTGAATTGCTGCTCCAGCCGGATCGCGCCACTGCTGGCGACCACGCACAACGAATCGTTCATGTCCAGCCCCGCGGTGATGTCGCGACTCGCTCCGCCAATATCCAGCGGCGTCGCAATCATCGTGGGCGTAAAAATTCGCAGCGGAGTGCTTGCCGGAAGCTGCAAATGAATGCGCCCAAAGTTCAGCGCCAACGTAATCGCAGCTCCGGATTGCAACAGCGTGAACTTCGCTGGCCCGCAAATATCCACTTGCCCGCCCGCAATCAGCGTCAAGCGCGCTTTTCCGTCGTGCACCGTCAGCACGCTGCCGTTGAATACGAAGCTCGGCGCTCCGGGCGTCGCAGCGGCAGGCGCACCATCCGCCGCCGTACCGTTGTCCACGGACACGTCATTCCCTTCGACGCGCCCCACGGCGCCAGCCGGCGCCTGCTGCCCGCGCGACATCGGGGCACAGATCAGGAACGCGGACAGCGCCAGTATCATCGGCGCAAGAAGGCGCGGCCGCAAAGGGGCGGCAGGGCGCAGCGCGGATTGGGGTCGGGAGCACATCGAGACCAGCGCGAGAATCCCCTATACTATACCGCAGTGGATACCGACGCGAAATCAACCGCTCCCGCAAACCCTGCAGCAGGCAAGTCATCCTTCGATCTGCGCGGCCCGCAGCTCTCGCGCTGGCGCCGCATGCAAATCCCCGTGATTGCCTGGTTCGTCTACGGAGCAATCCGCCTGATCGGCCCCACGCTGCGCCTCGACGTTGTCGGCGCTCGCAACGCGGTACTCATCGAACATGGCGGCGAGGTTGGCATCGGAGCCTTCTGGCATCGCTGCATTTTTTCCGCCGCTTGGATATGGCGCCGCCGGGGAATCGTCATTATGAACACCGTGAACTTCGACGGCCAATGGACGCGGCGCGTGATCGAACGCCTCGGTTTCGGCACCGCGCAAGGCAGCTCCAGCCGCGGCGCAATCGAAGGTCTGTCCGTGATGGCCCAGCGCATCAAGGAAGGCAAGCATGTCGCATTTACGATTGACGGGCCGCGCGGCCCGCGCTACGTCGCAAAGCCCGGACCCATCATTCTAGCCCGTCGCACCGGCAGTCCGATCACCGTCTTTCACATTGCTCTGCAGCACGCCTACACGTTCCAGAAATCCTGGGACTCGTTCCAGATCCCCATCCCGTTTACCCGCGCCGTGATGTTCCTTGCGCCCGCCGTTCGCGTTCCCACCGATGCCGGGAGTGAGGGCATGCACCAGAAACAAGCCGAAATGCAGGCCGCGCTCGAAAAAGTGCGCGACGCCGCGGAATCATGGTTTCAACTGAGTGAGCAGCAACGGCAGGAAGTGCGCGCTACCTGGAATCGCCGGAACGATTAAGCCGCTGGTCGAAAATATCGCCTGCAGTTCTCATCCTTCGCCAAGCTTTACCGGAACATTCATCTGCTTGCCGTCGCGCACGATCGTCAAAGTAACCGTGTTCCCGGGCTGTGAGCGGTTCAGCATCAGATTCAGATCCATCTGGTTGGTGATCGCCTTGCCATCCACCGCGATCAGCACGTCACCGCCAATGCGCAGTTCCTGCAAGCCCGCGACCATGGATTTGTTGCCGCCGCGAATCCCCGCTTCCGCCGCCGCCCCGCCCGGCTCCACGCGCTCGATCAATATTCCCTGCTGCACGTTCAACTTCAGCGCTTCGGCCAGCCCCGGCCACAATGCGCGCCCTTCCGCGCCCAGCGTCGCACGGCGCACGCGGCCGTACTTGATCAAATCCTCCGCCACGCGTCGCGCCGTGTTGATGGGAATCGCGAATCCGATACCGGCAGTGGTTCCGGTGGGCGCGTAGATCGCGCTGTTGATTCCGATCACTTGCCCGTGCGAATCCAGCAGCGGCCCGCCGGAATTTCCGCGATTGATCGAAGCATCGGTCTGAATTGCTTCATCAATAAAAGTGTTTTCGCTGGTTTGCACGGTGCGGCCCAGCGCGCTGACGATCCCGGTCGTGAGCGTGCTGGAAAATCCAAACGGATTGCCGATCGCCAGCGCCCGCTGCCCCACCAGCAGATTGCGCGAATCTCCCAGCGTCAAGGGCGTGAGCTTGTGCCCCTGCGTGTCGATCTGAATCAGCGCGATGTCGTTGCGCGTATCTTCACCGATCAGTTTCGCTTTGTAACGCGTCAGGTCGCCCAGCGTCACCTCGATCGTCTGTGCGCCCTGCACCACGTGATAATTCGTCAGGATGTGGCCGTCGACATCAATCAGAAAGCCCGAGCCCGCACCTTCCACCGGCACGGGGTTGTAAAAGAAGTCGTACTCCACCGTGCGCGTAACGATGTTCGCAACCGCCGGCGACGCCAGGCGATAGATGCGTACATTTTCCGCCTCGGTGGGATCCAGCGCCGCCGGCCCGCTGGCCTCCGGCGCGCGCAAGGCATCCACCGCCGCGGGGTTTCGTTCGCCATAACGCGAACCCGCCCAATACGCGCCGAGCCCGATGATCAGCCCGATGGCCAGCAGTCGCAGCGCGCGGCCTTCGCTTCCGGTAGTTCTCGTCAAGCTCATGAAGAAAACTCTCGCTCCCCGCTCGACCGGCATTCTCGCACGAATCCGCTCTGCCCGTTAATACGCGCTACGTTCAGGAAATGTTTCCACCTGCGGGAGTCGCCGGGCGCGACAATCGCTTCACCACTGCCATCACTTGCCGTTCCGTTTCTTCGAGCGATCCCGAACAGTCAATCGTTTCATCGCCCAAGCGGCGTTTTTCTTCCATGGGCATTTGCGCGGCAATGCGCAATTGCGCTTGTTCGGTCGTCATCCCCCGCTCCAGCAGCCGTTGTAGCTGTTGTGCCGGAGGACACCAGCAGACGATCACCCGGTCGAGCTCCCGGTTATAGCCCGCCTCCATGATCAGCGCCGCTTCCACCACGGCCAGGTCCGGGCCGCCCGGATGGCCCTGCGCCGCGAACCACTTGCGCACCACGTCCAGAATCCGCGGGTGCAGAATCTGATTCAAGCGCGCGCGCTTCCGCGCGTCCGCGAAAATAATTTGCCCCAGCTTGCCGCGGTCCACGTTGCCGTTTGTGTCCAGAATTTCCTGGCCGAATTCGCGGATCACTTCCTCGCGCGCCTCTTGCCCCCGTTCGAGTAGTTCGTGACCCAGCGTGTCGGCATCCAGCACCGCACAATCCAGTTCCCGCAGCATCCCCGCCACCGTGGATTTGCCGGAAGCGATGCCGCCGGTGAGCCCGACGCGCAACATCAGCGTGGCACGGCCGCGGCCGCCGGACTGGTTTGCGATGCAGGGATTCCGCGCCGCAGTCGCGCGGCCTTGATGGTGTTGCTCATCAGCATGGCGATGGTGAGCGGGCCAACTCCGCCCGGCACCGGGGTGATCGCCCCGGCAACGGTCCGAACGTCCGGGTGCACGTCACCGACCAGCGCAGTGCCTTTTTCGCGGAACGTGGCCAGGCGCTCGGGAAAACGCGCGAAGAAATTTTCCGCCTGCGCCGGATCGCTGATGCGATTGATGCCCACGTCCATCACCGTCGCCCCCTGGCGCACAAAATCGGGCGTCACCATTCCCGCGCGGCCCAGCGCAGCCACGACGATGTCCGCGCGGCGAGTCACTTCAGGCAAATTGCGCGTCTTCGAATGGCAGATCGTCACGGTGGCGTTCGCGTGCATCAGCAGCAGCGCCATCGGTTTGCCCACGATATCGCTGCGCCCCAGCACCACGGCGTTCGCGCCTTCCAGAGGAATCCCGCTGCGCCGCAAAATTTCCATCACTCCAGAAGGTGTGCACGCCACTAGGGTAGGGCGACCGGCCACCAGGCGCCCAACGTTGCGGGGATGAAAACCGTCCACATCTTTCGCCGGATCCACCGCATCGAGAATTTTCTTCGCGTCCACCTGCGGCGGCAGCGGAAGCTGCACCAGAATGCCATCGACGTCATCGCGCCGATTCAAATCTTCCACAATCGCCAGCAACTCCGGGGTCGCAATCGTCGCCGGCGGCGTCACCTGAATACTCGCCAGCCCCAGCTTCTCGCAAGCCGCGATTTTGCTTTTTACGTAAACCTGCGACGCGGGATTGTCGCCCACCAGGACTGCCGCCAGCCCGGGCCGAATTCCTGCAGCCGCCAGCGCAGCAATTTCGCCGGCCAGCTCGCCGTAAATCTGATCGCGAATCGCATTGCCATCCAGGACGCGTGCAGGCAAAAAAAACTCCTTGATGCCAAGTAGGATTATTTGCGAACCGCCATAATAACACAGCGAAATCCGGCGCGAACGAACCCGCGAGGGTCGGCCGCAGCCCATTTTGGACTCGGTAGCAGCCCGCTTCGGCCGGGCGCCTTGGACGTTGACTTCGTAGCGGCGCACTTTCGCGCGGGAGCGATCGGTGGCGCGGCGCTCACCGCTGGCGACCCCGCGAAGCACGATCGCCGCTACCAGGACCTTGCGTCTGTCTCGGCCAATCGCTGCGCCGCGGAGGCCATGAATTTAGGTTTCTCACGCAGGCTGTGGGGTGCGCCCCCAAACGGATATAGAATGTCTAGAGCAGTTCACGCGTCGAGGAAATTGCAGAATGGTATTTGGGCAGGACAGCGAAAGAAAACGCCAGGAACGCGCCGTGCGCGCAGCGGGCAGATTGCCGCCCGGCCAATCGCTCACCTTGAAATGGCCCGTGCTGCACGAAGGCACCGTACCGGCATTCGATCCCAAAACGTGGGATTTCCGCATGACGGGATTGCTCGACCGACCGCTGCTGCTCACCTGGGATTAGTTCTCGCACCTGCCGAGGACCGCCGTGACCGCCGACATGCACTGCGTCACCCGCTGGAGCCGCTTCGATGTGCGCTGGGAAGGCGTCGCGTTCAGCGAGGTGCTCAAACTGATTTCGCCCAAGCCCACGGCGAAGTATGTGATGGTCCTCGCCGAGCAGGGCTACACCTCGAACGTGCCGCTCGCGGATTTGGTGCGTCCCACGACCCTGTTCGCGCTGCGCCATAATGACGAACCGCTGCCAGCAGAGCATGGCTACCCCGTCCGCCTCGTAGTGCCGCATCTGTACGCGTGGAAAAGCGTAAAATGGGTCCGTGGCATCGAGTTCATGGCGCAGGATGCCCCAGGTTTCTGGGAACAGAACGGCTACAACTTGTACGGCGACCCATTCCAAGAGCAGCGCTACAGCGCCGGCACACTCTAAACGCGATCCTCGTGATGCGACGGCCGCGGCGGCTCGGAAGGCCTCGGGTGCACTATGGTGTAGATTGCTGTAATAATGAGGAATATGGCCAAAGCCGAAAAGTTCATCCGCCAAAGCGTCTCCATTCCAGCCCGCGTCGCGAGGCACGTCCGCGCCATCGCCAGGACACGCAAGACCAGCGCCAATCGCGTGCTCGTTGATTTGATCGAAGCCGGCATTCAATCCAAGGAAGCGGAAAAGGACCGATTCTATTCCCTGGCCAGCCGCCTGTCTGAATCCGCGGACCCTGCCGAACGCCAAAAGCTCAAGCAGGAGCTCGCGCGGATTACTTTCGGTGAATAATGGCGGAATTGCAGTGGACCGATCTTCCCCTTCCGTTGCGGCGGCACCGGCTTGATCGTCTGGAGCTGCGCCAGATAACCGTGGACGACCTCTAGCAACGCAAACTCTGGCGCGACGCGGATCCCGATGCGCCAGAAGGCGAATGGTAGAAGGACTTCGGTTCCTTCCAGATTTGCGGTTCCGGCAAATTCCCCAAGACATTTCTGGTTAAAGGCCAAGCCGCCAGAGGCAAAGCACTCCAGCCTGCCTGCGAAGAGCCCGAAAAACAAAAGCGCCCCGGAATATTATTCCGGGGCGCAATGTTCAGCTAATCTCGTGTGTCCAATAGTTAGTAGATGTCGTACTGCTCCCAATGCAGCGTCGGATCCGCTTGAATAATAATGCTCTTCTTCGTCCAACGCTCGAGCTCCTCGATCAGCGAAGACTCCCGCGTCTTCAACGCCTTGGAAATCTCCGGATGCACGCGCAGAGTGATGCTCCCCGTCCCCATCTCCGGCGCCATCTTCCGAGCTTCCGTCTGAATCTCGTAGCACAGCGTAGGAACGGACTTCACCATCCCGGATCCCGTGCAATACGGGCAAGGCTGGCACAAAGTGCGTTCCAGGGCCTGCTTGGTGCGTTTGCGCGTGATCGCCACCAAACCAAATTCATTGAAGCGCAGCACTTTCGATGGCGCGCGGTCGGCGCGCAGAGCGTCTTCCAGCACGGCCATCACCTTCTCGCGGTTGCGCCGCTCTTCCATGTCAATGAAATCAATAATAATGATGCCGCCCAAATCGCGCAGCCGCATCTGCCGCACGATTTCCTTGCAAGCTTCCAGATTGGTCCGGACGATCGTGTCTTCCAGCCGGTTCGAGCCCTTGCCCACAAATTTCCCGGTATTCACGTCAATCGCCACCAACGCTTCGGTATGATTGATGACGATGTACCCGCCGGATTTCAGCCACACCTTCGGCCGCAGCCCCTTGTCAATTTCCTGCTGGATGCCGAACTCTTCGAAGACCGGAGTTTCCTTCGTATACAGCTTCACGCGCCCCACCAGCTGCGGCTGGAAGCGGCTCATGAAGTCCACCACTTTGGTGTATTCCTCTTCGGTATCCACCCAGATCGCGCCGAAATCCGGCGTGATGTAATCGCGCAGGATGCGCTCCACCAGATTCAGGTCGCGATGCAGCAGGGAAGGCGCCTTGCGCTGCTCCGAACGCGCCTTGATTTCAGACCAGGTGCGCGTCAGGAATTCCACGTCCGCGCGAACTTCCTCCGGCGCCGCGCTGGCTGCCGCCGTGCGCACAATGAAGCCGCCACCGGAAGCGCCCTTCGCATCGGTCACCAAATGGCGCAACCGCGCGCGTTCTTCCGCCGAGGCGATCTTGCGCGACACGCCGGTGTGATCCAGCGTCGGCATATAAACCAAAAAGCGGCCGGGCAGCGCGACGTGGCTGGTAATCCGCGCGCCTTTCTTGCCCAGCGGCTCCTTCGCGATCTGGACGATAATTTCCTGACCCTGCTTTAGCATGTCCGCGATCAGTTGTGTACGTCGCGATTGTTGCGGCCGGCCATGGCTGTGCCCGCCACTGTGCCCGTGCTGCGGACGCCGCCCACGGTCATCGCGCCGGCCACGTTCGCGGCCGCCACGACGCGCGGGATTTTGCATGCGCGAGCGCAAATCGCCGCGCACGCGCGCCTGGAACGGCTGTTGCGCCGCCGGCTGCTCCGCTCCCGGGGAAACCGCGCCGTCATTTTCGCCCTGCGCCGCGATGGATTCCGTCCCATCCAAATGTTCGCTGTCCGGAGGAGCGAGCATGCCCTCTTCTTCGGCGGCGGCTTCCTCCTGCTCGAGCTCCGCATCCTCGGATTCTTCGGCGGGTTCTTCGCCTTCGTGTTCTTCCGTGTCGTGGTCGCGGTGGTCGCCGTGGTCCACATGGTCATCGTGCACGCCGGCATCGGCGGCCGCATCCGCCGCAGCGAAGACGCGATTCTGCGCATCGCGCGCCGCGTCGTCGTCCTGAGCGTCGGCAATATGTTCGGCCAGCGCCGCGGCTTCCTCTTCGGTCAATTCCACGTGAGGATGCTCTTCCGGATGCCCCGCTTCGGGGTGCTGCAGAACCTCCGGAGCATCACTCAATTCGAAATTGGGGCTCAGGCTTTCCACCTGATTCCAGTTTCGCGAATTCCGTGAGCCTTGCGTTTCCTGGACCGCCGGCTCCTCGGCATGTGCGCCCGGAGTTGGTGAGGAATCCACTGCCGGCCCGGGAGGCATCAACGGAGAAAGTGGCGCGAAGCGAACCGCGTCAGGGACAGGCGCGTTGTCCTGCGGCTCCTGTATCTGCGCTTCCGGAGCCAGGGGCTCGGGAGGAAGATGCGTATGCGCCTTCCATTTCGAGAGGGTCTCGCCCGGAAGCGGTTCCAAACCACTGGATGACGGTGCGCGGAAGCCCTGGTTACGAGGCGGATAATTCTCTCGCGTCGCGAGCGGTTCTCGAGTGGAAGATTCGCGCGCGGCGGGACGGTATTCCGCGGGTTCATCCGCGGGATGCTGGTGCGCTACCGCATCACGCATTTCCTGCTGTACATCTTCCGGCACGTTCCCATGCACTTCCGATTCATGCGCGGACGATTCCTGCCGAGCAAAGGACGCCGTATCGCTCGGCGTCGCTTCCACATCGCGCCTGTGCGCAGGCGCTGCGGAAACATCCGACGGGCTTCTCTCCCTGAACTTCGCGAGAGACTCCCCAGGCAGCAGCATCGAGATGTGTCCTTCCGGCGCGCCGGGATCGCTCGCATGATCCTCGGACGGCCTTGACGATGCATATTTCGCAGAGGGAAGTTCGCGCCCAAAACGCCGATCGCCGCCGCGTCCCCCGCCGCCGCCGCTGCGTCCGCGTCCGCCACCGCTACCGCCGCGCCGGCCGAAGCGCCCAGCGCGATCTCCGCCAGGCCTGCCACCACGCGAACGATTCTCGAATCTTCCGCGATCGGAGCCGTGTCCCCCGCCCGAGGGGCGCGTAACCGCAGGCGAAAACGTCGGCGACGATGGCCCGCGCACCGCTGAAATCGATTCACCCGGCAGTGGTTCAAGCGCAGGACCCGCACCGGCCGGCGCGTGAGGCGCTTCCACGTCGACCGGCTCCATGATAGGAGTCGTGCCACCATTCGCGGGGAAAACCTGCCCACCCTGCTCTTCCATCTTCTGGGCTTTGTCCTCGACGGTCGCGACGACGTGATCCAGCTCCTCAATCTCTTCCATGAAATCGCTGACGTACAGGAAGGCGTCGCTATCGAGGCCAATCTCCACAAAGGCAGACTGCATGCCTGGCAGCACGCGCGTAACTTTGCCCTTGTAGATGCTTCCGACTAACGCAAACTCTTTTTCCCGTTCGACGTAATATTCACAAAGCTGACCCTCTTCCAGAATGGCGACCCGCGTCTCGTGGGGGTTCGCCGATATAACCATTTCCTTCGACATGGATACTCCTAGTGGAGCACCGGACCGCGGCGGCGCGCGCGCTCGCGCGCGCTCGA
>Ga0210394_10007290_pt1 | contig 11701 bp, 11 predicted proteins | sample IncBWC12MmetaG_FD_160121 | JGI IMG/M metagenome (GOLD analysis project Ga0210394, IMG submission 160121) | Forest soil microbial communities from Barre Woods Harvard Forest LTER site, Petersham, Massachusetts, United States - Inc-BW-C-12-M | ecosystem: Environmental > Terrestrial > Soil >... | reverse complement strand
GGCTTTATTACGTCCCCGATCCTTCGAGCCAGAAGGCGTGCACGATTGGAGGCAACGTCTCGGAAAATTCCGGCGGCCCGCACACTCTTGCATACGGCGTGACGACGAATCACGTTCTTGCGATGGAGGTTGTGCTGCCCACGGGCGAAGTGATCCGACTGGGCAGCACGCCGGTCGATCCTCCAGGGTACGATCTTATGGGCCTCTTCGTAGGTTCCGAGGGGACGCTCGCGCTTGTAACCGAAATTACGGTGAAACTGACGCGGCTTCCCGAAACAGTTAAGACTCTGCTTGCGATTTTCGACCGCGTCGACGATGCCACCGAGACGGTCGCTGAGCTTACGGCGCGCGGCATTACGCCAGCCGCTTGCGAGATGCTCGATGGGTGGACGATTCGCGCGGTTGAAGATTACGTGCATGCGGGATACCCAATGGACGCGGCGGCCGTATTACTGTTTGACCTCGACGGACTGCGCGAAGCCGTGGAGATCGACGCTGAGGGAGTGGCGGAAGTTTGCAAGCTGCACCACGCGCGCGAAGTTCGCGTCGCACGCGATACGCGCGAACGAGACTTACTGTGGAAAGGCCGCAAGAACGCGTTCGGAGCCGTCGGCCGAATTTCGCCGACGTACTATGTGCAAGACGGTGTGATCCCGCGCACGAAGCTACCGGCCACGCTTAAGCGCATAGAAGAAATCGGGAAGAAGTACGGGTTCGAGATCGGCAACATTTTCCATGCCGGCGACGGCAATTTGCACCCGATCATTCCGTTCGACTCGCGCGATGAAGCGCAGTTCCGCCGCGCGGTGCAAAGCGCCGATGAAATTATTCAATTTTGCGTCGAAATGGGCGGATCAATCACCGGCGAACACGGCGTGGGGATGGAGAAAGATCGATTGATGCCACTGATGTTTTCCGAAGCCGACCTTGACATGATGCGGCACATTCGTGACGCTTTTAATCCGAAAGGCCTGCTCAATCCCGAAAAGATCTTCCCGAACACGAAGGGCTGCGGCGAAATCCGGGTTGGCAGTTCACCATCCGTTCCAGTGGCGCGCGTATGAGCACCGCGACGAAAATCCTGCCGTCCCGTCTCGCTGACATCGCCGGGCCTGCACAAGTGAGCAACGATCCGGCGGAACTGGGCGCGTACAGCGTCGATGGAAAGATTCCTTCGGCGGCGGTGCGTCCCGGTTCAACGGAAGAAGTTGTCGAAATCATGAAATTCGCGGCAGCAGAGAAGCTAGCCGTGATTGCTTCAGGCGCTCGCACGAAGCTAAACATGGGATTGCCGCCGCGCCGGTACGACCTGGCGCTGGACATGACGCGGCTTGATCGTGTTGTTGCGTGCGACCCCGGCGACTTAACTGTTGCCGTCGAAGCGGGGATCCCGCTAAAGAAATTGGCCAGCGTGCTCGCAGAACACAAACAGTTCCTCCCTCTCGCGGTGCCGTATTTCGACCGGGCTACGGTAGGCGGGACGATTGCGTCGGGTGTGGATACTCCGCTGCGGCAGTTCTACGGAACAGCGCGCGATTATCTGCTCGGCGCGGAATACGTTACCGGCGAAGGCGTGCTCGCGAAGAGCGGCGGTCGGGTCGTTAAAAATGTCACTGGCTACGACCTGCACAAATTGATGATCGGCTCCCTCGGGACGCTGGGTGTCGTTCTGAGGATCAATTTCCGGACGTTCACTTTGCCCGAGAATAGCCGCGCGTTTGTAGCGCTGTTCGAGAGCGCCGGGCGGGCGCTGGATATGCGGCATCGCATGGCGCAATCGTCCCTCACGCCAAGCACACTCGATGTATTCAGTCCGAGCGTCGCGGACCTGCTCTCGAGCGATGTGGCGGCGCGATACGGTACCGGCGCGTATCCTGCGGATCTGCTGTCGAACAAGAACTGGGCGCTGACAACCGGCTATGCGGGAAATGACAAAGTGCTTGCTCGCTATACAGCGGAGCTAAGCCGCGTGGCGCAAGAAGCGGGCGCCGTGCGCGTAAAGGAGCTAGGTTCGGAGGAAGTGCCGCCCGCGTTCAGCCGGAAGCGAGAGTTCATTCCCATCGCGCTCGAATCGTCCCCAGCGACGACGATCCTGAAGATCAGTGTGTTGCCGATGCGGATGAAGGAGATGCTCGAAGCTGCCGGGAGAATCGCTGACAATACTTCAGTACCGTGGGCGGCGATGGCGCGCGGCCTGGGTGTGATTCTCATCGCGCTGCTGCCGGACGAAAAAAATGAAGACTGGCGGCGCAGCGTCACGCAGACCGCGGACCACACGATCACTGCGTGCGGCAGCCTTGAAGGCAATGCGACGGTTCCCTGGTGCCCGAGCGAATGGAAGAGCACGATGAAAATCTGGGGCCTCGAGCGCGCCGACGTTGCGCAAATGCAGAAGGTAAAAAGAGTCTTCGATCCCGCCGGCGTCCTAAGTCCCGGACGCTTCATGGGAGGACTCTGAGCAATGTCTGGCGTTCCTCCTATCACGCACGAAGAGGCGCAGCGGGAATTCCAGCAAACGTTGAGCGGCTTCTCGGCGAAAGACAAGCCCGAATACGAAGATTATTCGCACTGCATTCACTGCGGGCTCTGCCTGAATCAGTGCCCCACGTACCGGCTCTGGGGGAACGAAGCGGATTCCCCTCGCGGACGGATCCGCCAGATGCTTCTGGTGGATCAGGGGCGACTCGAGTTAGGCGAGTCGTTTGTAACGCACATCGATCGGTGCCTCGACTGCCGCGCCTGCGAGACAGCTTGCCCGGCCGGAGTGCAATACGGCAAGCTCGTCGAAATGGCGCGGGCGCAGATCGAGCAGAAATACAAGCGGCCGTTCGTGTCGCGCGTCCTTCGCGATTTCGTCTACCGGCGTTTTCTTCCGTATCCCGGCCGAATCGCGGCGGCAGCGCGTTTGCTGAGGTTTTACGAGAAATCGGGGTTGAGAGCCATCGCACGCGGTACCCGTATTTTGCATCTTTTCGGAATGCAGGAGCGCGAGCGGTTGATGCCAAGAATCGACTCGAACTTCTTCTTTGGTGAGCTGGGCAAGACGTTTCCCGCCCATGGAACGCGCCGGGCCCGCGTTGCTTTTTTCGGGGGATGCATCGCGCAGGTGATGTTCAGCGAGCTGAACCGCGCGACCGTTCGCGTGCTTCAGGCCAACGGCTGCGAGGTAGTGGTTCCCGCCGGACAGACCTGTTGCGGCGCGCTGGCGGCTCATGCCGGCATCCGCGACGTGGCGCGCGATCTGGCACGCGCCAATTTGAGCGCATTCCTCTCAGAAGACTTTGACGCCATCATCACCAACTCGGCGGGCTGCGGATCGACGCTGAAGGAATACACGCATCTGTTCCCCTCGGGCGATGTTTTGCGCGAGCCTGCGGAAAAATTTGAACGCAAGATGCGCGATGTAACGGAATTCTTGGCCGATCTGGGACTTTCCGCGCCGCTCCGGCAAACTCCGCTGCGCGTAACGTATCAAGACTCCTGCCATTTGGTGCACGGGCAGAAAGTCCGCGAAGCGCCGCGGAAGTTAATTCGCGCCGTGCCGGGCGTTGAGTTGGTTGAAATGCCTCTCTCGGATATTTGCTGCGGCGCGGCCGGCGTCTACAACATCACGGAAACGGAAGCGTCACTCGATTTACTCGAACGAAAGATGGATTCGGTGGAACAAACGAAAGCGCAGGCGATCGTTACCGCCAATCCGGGCTGCATCATTCAGCTTCGCGCAGGCGCGGCCGCGCGTGGTACGGGCCAGGAAGTACTCCACGTCGTTGAACTCCTAGATCGCGCGTCAACGCCAGCCTGAAGCGGAATCTTGCGGGTAGAGAATATCGGTATTGAAAAACGGGAGACTTGCGGGCGGAGCGTGGTGGGGATCCGCCCGCAAGTACTGCTCACGGGTGAGACAACTTCATTTCACGGAGTGAACAACTCCGTTGCGCAGGTTATTGCGGCTGTTGAGAATGACGCACTCCGCCACCGTGCCTCGGGCCGCCTTCCTGCACCGCGTAATCGGCGGGCACCTGGAACATCGTCGCCGCAGGTTCCTGGCGCTGAATGTTTGTCAACTGAGAAACGGTATCTCCGCGAAACGGATCGCTGCGCTTGGTCATCACAACCGTCTGGAGCTCGGACGAATACCATTTTTCTTTGACTATGGTGAGTACCTTCTCATTGCCGATCTCACCGGCCGGAATCGTGCGCGTGTAGCGAGTGCCTTCGGCCGAAATGCCATTAATCATTTGCGTGCCGAGCGATGTGGTGACGACTTCCTTTTGATGTTGCTTCCATCCTGCGCCGTCGAGGTTGCTCGCGCCGCCACCCTTCCCATTCGGAGGAAGCGTTCTCTTGTTCGCCGATTTCTTGTCGGGATGGAGAACGTAGTGAACGCCTGCCACAGGATCGTTGATAAACACAACGTGAGGCGCTGTCTGGCCAGAGGCCGTGAACGAGCCAATGGCGGGCAGAGTCATGTCGCGATGCGTACGCCCCTGACTGTCGCGCGCAACCGTGCCAGTTGTGCTATTCTGGATGCGGTTGCCGTCGGCGAGCACTTGCGTCGACTGCGAAGAGAACGTCGCGCTAAAGGGGGCGCCCGTTACGGTCTTGCCGCCGAGGCCATGTTCGAATCCCACAAATCCCACGTCGTCGAAGCCCATCATCGGTCCAAAGCCAGCCCTCTCGAAATGGAACTGTCCTCTCGGTTGGGGCTGAGCATCTGAAGCAGACTGGGCACACACTCTAGCACCAGCGAATAACAAGACTACCGAAACTGCAACTGAACTGAACCACCTGCTGCTCTTTCTCATGTGAGGTTCCTCCGATAATCTCCATCCATTTAAAATCTTCAAAAGCTAGTCGTTAAGACTCTCCCGTGACACTAGCCGAATCGCTTGGGGTGTTCCGTCGTCGCTCACCACGAGTTCCGCTGGAATCTCGCTGGTATCCGAAACGTCCACGACGTCAAAACCGAGCGAGGCGAGAGCCGCTGGAGAGAGTACGACGCGCACAACCGCGCCGCCTTCCAGGGCCGTGGGGTCGTCGGCATACGGTAGGGCCGTAAACACAGGTGCGTCCGCGGTTTCGTCCGATTGGACGGAGGCCGCGATGCCATTGACCGCTGTTTCAGACGACACTAAGGGCTGCCCGATTGCACCAGCGACCTGCGCCAAACCCTGGAATCGAATAATTCCTCGATGTAGCGAAATGCCGAGCGCCAGCACAAGCAATGCCGCAGCACCGAGCATGGAAAGTTGCAATTGAAGCCGCCGTCGCGCAATCATCCCATTCTGTCTACGGAACTCCTCCAGCAAGGCAGCCTCGACGCGCGGGGGAGCTGTGCGAGCTACCTCATGAGCCGCAAGAGAACGCAGCGAAAAGTCGAGCGATTCGGATGCGACGAGCAGTCTCGCGCAGCGGTCGCACGATTCCGCATGTGCCAGCGCGACTTCACGAAGCTTCGATCCGTGCGTGCCGGGTCGATCGAGGTCGGGCAAGGCCTCTTCAAATTGCGGGCAATCGATTCGAATCGACTCTTTTCTCATTAGCGAGCCACCTTGTTGCCGTCGGACCCTGCCTGTGACTTCAAGAGCGTCCCGCCCGTTACGGGCGCGCCACCCACTGCCGGCCGCTGCTGTTCGCGAAGTTTTTCCAGCAATAAGACACGCGCTCGATGAAGCCGCGAGCGCACTGTGCCCACGGGACAATCAAGAGCGGCGGCAGCTTCTTCGTAATTCATCTCTTCCAGCTCGCATAGAATGACGACTTCCCGGTAATTCTCAGGCAGCGTCGCAATCGTTTGCCGCACGCGGCTCGAAGTTTCCGCCGATTCGAATTCATCGAGCTCGCGACGTGCGCCGTTTCCCTTACTCTTTTCTTTCGATGACGTATGCCTGCCGGCGAGAAGCGCGTTCAAATCGTCCTCGCCATCTGGCAACGGAACCGCCTGGCGATCCTGCGCCCATCGCTTCCGGAGATGATTTCGCGCGACGCCAAACAGGTAGGCCCCGAGAGTCCCGCGCTGGGGGTCAAATCGTTTTGCGTCGCGTATCAAGGTCATGAAAGCTTCTTGTGTCACGTCTTCAGCCACCGCCGGATTTCCACTCATGTGCAATGCGTATCGATAAATTGCCGGATGCTTCGACCGATAGAGGAGGACGAACGCCTCCTCGTCGCCGGACAGAATCCTGCGAATCAAGCCGTCTTCTGGGAGCTCTACGGATATCGTCATGTCTCCAGCATTGGACGGCTTGTCACAGTTCGCGTTACATCAGTATTCCCGTGGGCGGGTAGAAAGTTCCCGAGAAATGTGGGCCATGCAGGGCGGGTAAACAAGCCCGCTACGGTCGATCTAGGAGTTCGAAGGGTGCATCATTTTCGCAGCCATCTTGACAACGAGGCTTCGGGGCGCAAGCCGCTGGCTTTCCATCATCAGAAGGTTCATCGCTCCGGAAACAACGCGGCTTTTTCCTTTTGCGAGCGCCGCCAGACCAACGCGAGCGACTTTTTCCGACGTTTCCGCCACTCGAAACAACCGGGCAGGTTGCTGGGCTACCTCAGCGAACTCGGTGGATGTCGACCCCGGACATAGGGCGCACACTCGAACGCCGAATGGTCTCACTTCCTCGGCGATACCCTCGGCGAATAAGAGATCGAATGCCTTTGTGGCAGCGTAAGCCGAATTGAAAGGTACCGGCTGGTAGGCGGCGATGGAAGAAACAATCAGGATGTCGCCATGGCGTCGCTCCACCATCGCGGGGAGATATAGTCGAGTCAAGTGGGCGACCGCGGAGCAATTCACCTGAATCATTTCCATAATTCTCGCGGCAGGTATTTCGTGCGCGTAACCGAAAGCTCCGAACCCGGCATTGTTTACCAGCAATTCGACGTCGATTCCCTTCCGCGTTGTAAACGCATGGATCTCTTCAGGCGCCTCCGGTCGAATCAGATCGGAGGTGAAGACTTCGACCTGGACCTTGTACTGCGAGGCTAATTCCTTTGTGAGTTTTTGCAGGCGGTCAGCTCGGCGAGCGGTTAACACGAGATGCGCGCCACCAGCGGCCAGTTGTTGGGCCAGTGCCCAGCCGATTCCGGCGCTGGCGCCCGTGATAAGGGCCCATTTCCCGGCCCAGTTTCTCGCCGCACCTTTGAGCGAATCCTTTGCCACAAGCGACTCCGGCGATCCGAAGGCATCAAACCACACTTAGGAACGGGGCGAAAGTGCGGAAATTGTACCGCACTCTACGCGCGATCGGCGGGTGGGCGTGCGATGAATGACGTCGCGGAACGAGCGATTAAGCGGCGCGCCCATGCAAATTTTGCGGCCAGTGTCAGCGCTCAGCCTCTCCCCGGATTGTCGTTGAGCCGGACAGTCTCGAAGGTTCAGTTGAACTTAAACACGATTCCCGCTGAAAGTCTCGGGCTGAACTGGTATGTGCCGAAGTAGTGGGAGCCGATCACGTCACCTTCAATTCGATAGGCCCAGCGCTGGTGATGGGCGTTAATGTCTACTCCCCCTCCCAATTCATACGCGAACGCGCCCTGAGGACCAGCGGCGGTCTGGGGTGTAAAATGAGTGTGCCCCAGCAACCCGTGTCCCCACACTTCCAGCCCGCGTGGTGCGGACCATCGGAAACGCGGACCGCCTCCACCAAACAAGAAATGAGCGGGAACTCCAGCCTGGGATCCAAATGCCGCGACGAACTCGCCGTCCGCCCCAATCCAGTCTTTGAAATAATAGACCAGCGAGAAATTGAAGCCGTTCATGTTTTGGGTAATCGAGGGCAATTCGTAGAACCGGATAAAGCTATAGCCGCCGGACACTTGCCACGAATAGTGCTCGAACACCCCCGTCACCGCTTGCGGCATCGCCGGTTCCGCAGGGGACGCGATCACTGGTGTAGAAGACGTCAGCCCGAGCACTGGAGCGACAGGCGATAGTAAAGTCACCTGCGGCAGGCTGATAGCGGAGGCGTTCGAAATGGGACCGCCAGTGGATGTGTTCAACGTGTCGTCCGACGGATAGCTCCCCGACCTTGACTGTGCATTGGCTGCGAATGCGGAAAACAAGAGAACGGCAAATAGCAAGAATATGTATCGCATCACTTAACCCCCAAGCACGATTCGCCAATTCATCAAAAACCCCAACCTCATTAAACAGAGGAAGCGGGCGGCTGTCCACAATTTTCAGCGCCGCTTGGCGCCTGGAAACCACTCTTCACCCCGGGAAGTGCGCACTAATCTCGCGGTCGCCGCTATCTTCCCGATAGTTCACGTTCCGTGTGCCAGCCGCCTTCATAAACCCTTGACTCGGTCATAAGTTTTGTTATTCTTTCCGTGCTGCCGTTACTGGCAGCGCTTATCAAGAGTGGCTGAGGGTACAGGCCCTGCGACGCCACAGCAACCTGGTCCATGTGCCAAGGTGCTAATTCCTGCCCAGTATGGGGAGAGATAAGATCGTCAAATGACCGGAACCCCGGTCAGTTGAAGATTCAACTCCCAAACTGAAAATGAACGAAACGAGCGGCCGCTTGCAGCGGTTCCATGCTCGTTGAGCGCGACGCGTTTTGCGTTCGCCTTGGCTTTGCTCCATGGAGAGCTTTTGGCGCAGGTCCATACGTGGAGGAGGATTGAGATGTTGGAAGTTCATTCCGCTACGCACAAGCGAGAAGGACTGGCAGTTATCAAAATAGGCGGCTCAATTCTAACGGGCTCGAGGGCGTACCGCCGCGCGGCAATATTTATCCGCAATCGCCATCGTGCCTCGCCCAGAGAGCGGCTCGTGGTTGTAGTGTCCGCGCAGGATGGCGCAACGGATGCCCTGGAACGCACCGCACGCAGAATCGCGAACCCTGCGGATCCAGTCGCGCTCGACCTTCTCTGGTCTACCGGAGAGTTGCGCTCGGTCTCTCTGCTCGCGTTGCATCTACAGGCGCTCGGAATTGCTGCCGCTGCACTCAACGTTCACGAAGCCGGATTACGGCTGCCCCTAAGCGAACACGATGCAGGCACAGTTCTCTTGAATGACCCCGTGCGTTTACGTCACGCCCTCAAACACCATTCGGTTGCAATCGTGCCCGGGTTCTTGGCAATTAACCTCCAGGGCAGCGTTGTTTCACTCGGGCGCGGGGGTTCCGACCTCACCGCCGTTCTTCTCGCCGAGGGGCTAGGGGCATCTCGCTGTGAGCTCATCAAGGACGTTGCAGGCTATTTTTCTTGCGACCCGCATCGCGATCCGGCCGCCCGCCATTTGCCGCATCTGACGTTCGAACAAGCGCTGGTCTTCGCCGATGGCGGTTGCGATCTGGTGCAGCGCAAGGCCATCGAAGCAGCGTTACGGTGCGGCATTCCTCTCGTCATTCGAAGCCTCAACGAGTCAGCCCCGGTTAGCCGCATCACGATGATGCGAACAGAGCGAGCATGGGCGGATCAAGTCACCATTTCCGCCGCCGCGAGTTGCGGCAACCGCAAGACAGAAAATTTCTGAGAAACAACGTATTCGGACACGCCATCAAGCAAAAGGAGACGAAATGAAGTTCGCAACCAAGACGATTCACGCAGGCCAGCCATCGGAACCTGAAACCGGCTCGTTGATCGCGCCGATCTTTCAAACTTCGACGTACGAGCAGGACTTTCCCGGCCACGACAAAGGATTCAACTACTCGCGCACGAACAATCCGACGCGGCAGCGTCTCGAAGCTGTTCTTGCAGAACTCGAAGGTGTCGAGCACGCTGCCGTTTTCGCTTCTGGTCTCGCAGCTGAGAACGCTGTCTTACAAGCGTATCTCAAGCCAGGCGATGAAATCGTGATTCCACTCGACGTATACGGTGGAACGTATCGAATCCTCAACAAAGTTTTCCAGCCTCTCGGCGTGGGCATCCAGCAAATCGATACGGGCGACACTGCCGCCCTTGATCGCGCGATTACGTCGCGAACCCGGCTGGTCTGGATTGAAACTCCAACCAATCCCCGCCTGCTTGTTTACGATGTTGCGGCTATCAGTAAGCTCGCCCACTCTCGTGGCGCCTTCGTCGTCGTGGACAACACATTTGCGACGCCTTACTTTCAACAGCCGTTCGAGCTCGGAGCGGACGTTGTCGTTCACAGCGTGACGAAATATCTCGCCGGCCATTCGGATTTAATTCAAGGCGCGGCGCTCGCCAAAAACGCAGCCGTTTTCGAGCCGATCAAGTTTCTGCAGAACGCAACCGGTGCGGTACCTGCGCCGCTCGATTGTTGGCTCACCTTGCGCGGCCTGAAAACGCTCGAACTTAGAATGCAGCGCCACGAGGAGAATGCAATCGCCGTTGCCGATGCGTTGAAGGCCCACCCGCTCGTTCGCCGTGTTTATTTCCCCGGCCTATCTGAGCACCCCGGCCACGAAATCGCGCGCCGGCAAATGACGGGCTTCGGGGGGATGGTTTCCTTCGAGCTCTACGGCACAATCGACGATGTCACTGCGTTCGTCTCGTCACTTCGTTACTTCACACTCGGCGAATCTCTCGGCGGCGTGAAAGCTCTGGTCTGCCATCCGGCCACGATGACCCACGCTTCGATTCCGCCGGAAGTGCGCACCGCTCTTGGACTGTCCGATACGTTGATCCGCCTTTCGCCGGGTTGCGAGAACGCACAGGACCTCGTCGAGGATCTCGTCGATGGCCTCGCGCGCCTCAAGCGCCGCCGCGAACCGCAAAAGGCGGTCGCTGCCACGAGCAGCTGAGCATCGGCGAGCAGAAGCCATTCCGAAAAATTCTCGCAGGTCGGATTGGGCGAATTGACAGTCCGGGCCAGGTTACTTCGGTAAGAAACGCCGAGGTTTATCTTCCCGTGTGAAACTTCAGCCCAGGACCAAGGACAACGACAAAAACCGCCGCCAAAATGCTCGCCGCTACAATCCAACCTCGGCTGCGTATTAACGGCCCCATTTCGAAAGATCCAGCCGGAATGCGCGAGCCTTTCAGCCAATTCCACATCCAACAAAGTCCCGACGCGCCCCCGAACGAGGCGGCCGCCGCTGAGATCGCCATGAGAATCATTCCTACGGGGTTGAACAGTCCTGCTAAGCACGACAGAATGCCGTCCGTGAAATACGGCACCAACGAAAGCTTTCTCGCTCGCATCCATCGGTCCGGCCCCGCCCGAGGAAGAAACGGCCTCATCTCTAGCAGCGCGATCCACATGAATAGGCCGTACGAGCCAACGCCCAGCAATGTGAGGCCGATTCTCCAGAGCCATGCTGGCTGAAACCCCGCGATCACATCAGCCCAGTCACCGATATTCCCGACGCCGGAAAAAAGGAAGTATCCGCCCGCGCCGAAGAAATTCAGCGTCATCGACAGCCACACAAAATATCGCAGATTCGTCGATCGAGTTACGCTTCGCGACGCGAACCAGAAGAACAGTCCGGCGACGAAGTTAGCAATCGTGCCGCCGGCCGCAACCAGTCGTCCATTGTTGTCGCAGTCAAAATGCACGGTGGAAAGTGCTAGCGGGTGCCCCCCGCTCAGGAGGCATGCACCTCCATGCCCGGCGCCCTCATGCAGAACATCAGCAATCACCGTGGCAGCAATTGCTATCGCTACGATCGTGGAAGTATCGGGGCTGCCGCCGCGCGTTGATTCGCTTGCCGGCGTGGGAGATTCATTTGTTCTAATTTCTGATGCGTTCACGAGCTAGGCGTGCCGCCGAGCGCGCTCATCTCCAGCG
>Ga0210394_10007289_pt1 | contig 11701 bp, 22 predicted proteins | sample IncBWC12MmetaG_FD_160121 | JGI IMG/M metagenome (GOLD analysis project Ga0210394, IMG submission 160121) | Forest soil microbial communities from Barre Woods Harvard Forest LTER site, Petersham, Massachusetts, United States - Inc-BW-C-12-M | ecosystem: Environmental > Terrestrial > Soil >... | reverse complement strand
ACAGCACGCGCAGCGGAAGGCCCCCGCGCTCAGCCGTGGGATAGACAGTGTGGCACAGGGCGATGATCGCCCGTGCAAAATTCATCGTCTTGCCGCTGCCGCGACCACCGTAATAGATCTTGTAGCGGCGGGGCCGGAAGAGATCCTGAAAGACGACCGGCGTCTTGACGCGAAAGTTAGTCGGCGCGTTCATCGCTTTGACGCGGGTCAAACACGCGCCCGCCCAGCGTTGGCGGCGGCAGGTAATGCGCCCAATGCGTGAAGCCGTATTCCTTCATCTTCGACGGGCCACCATCGTACATATAGTCCATCGGTGTAGGACTGACGCGGCCGATAACTCTGATCCGTAAAATGTCGCAGTCCATCCCCTCGCGCGTGGGCAGCGTCTCGATCGGCAACCATGAGGACCGCTCCAGCGCTCGGAGGAATTGTCGAGCCAGCATCGCCAGATCGCTATCAGGATCAACGCCAACGCCGTCCAATACCCTGTTCGCCAGCACGATCGCGCTATCGATCTCGTTCGGCAAAGTCATCACACGAACCCCACAACTGGCGGCGGTCGCTTCGCCTTTGGTTCCTTCACCCGGCCAGGGACGCGACACTCAGGCGTGCGCCCGAACTCCCCGACCAGCTTGCCATCTGGCTCATAGAACTCGCTGCGGTGGATCAGGTTGTCGTTGCTGTGGACGGTGTGCTTCTGAAGGCCGCACTTCATGCAGGTGCGGATCGTAAGCGCGCTCGACGGCCGATCCAGTGGATCAGCCCACCTGTGCAGGTTCCGAGCCATCGATCCCCTCCGCAATGTACTCCGTGCAGTTCACGAACGCTGGTGGCCCGTTGATCGTTCGCGCCATCGGGATCGGCGTATAGCGCTTTGTCAATGTAATCTGATGACGCTTTCTAAGATCAAGCGCAACCGCCAACACCTCTTTGAGCACGTTCGCGTAGGCAGGCGCAGCCGATTCCTGCCGGGCAACCACCCTCGGATCGCATCGCCTGATGTCCAGCTCGAAGTTGCCTCGGTAAAACACATAGCGCTCGCCAGCCTTCAAGGAGCGAAGGACGCGCACCGAATGAGGGACGATCTGGAAACGGCGCATCCCAATATCTTACTGCGCTGGTCCTGGCACTGCAATGTAGCACCAACCCGGATCAGGTCCAGCGTACACATCACATGGCCGGCGCTCAGCGTGCATGACGCCAAGGGATGCAGCGGGCAGGCTCGCGGCTTCGACGTTGGTCACACGCTCTTCGAGAAGCATCAGATGATGCCCCACTGATTTCGTGTAGCTGATCAGCAGTCCAAGCGTCACGATAAACGACACCATCGCCAATGTCTGCCCGCTCACTGTATCGCCTCCTCTTGCCCCGTGATGCGCTCGATCTTGTCCCGGCATTCGATGATCTTCTCATGCAGGAAGGCCGTTGCTACGCCATCGATGCCGAACAGCATGTCACGTCGTTCGAGCAGTGCTCGCATCTCGGCGCGCAGCCGGCGCAGACGCCACTCTGTGAAATGCACGATCACCGAATTAAACACGACGCATCGCCCTGTGCACGTCCACTGTCTCGTCACTGACGCAAGGCTTGAGGATGAACCGGGCTTCCTTGCCGCACCGCAGGCATCGGCTCTTCTCTGTGAACCGCTGGCGTGTCGAGAAGGCGTGCTCATTGCGACCCTGCTCAACCGGCTTGCCCGGCGGCCGAATGTCGAAGAATCCCTGGCTCATCCCGGTGGTTGTCGCGCGAATGGAGGCTTAGCAGCACCCCCATGTATCACGTCGAATGCCGGCACCTCCATAACCCTGGTTTCGCCTATGATCTCCAATCTCTTCGCATCGAACCAGCGTCCCTCGCCAAGCTCTGCTGGTTTGGCCGCATCTACTGGCGGTCTAACGACTGCCTGCACGCACCCATAAAGGTCGAACGAAATAGACTCCACGACACCAACAAATCCGGTGACGCGATCACGTACCTTGTGGCCCATTACTTCAAAGTGCTCGTTCATAATCATGCTCCATTTTTTACAGCAATGCCTGCTGCTCCTCGATCTCGACGCGATACTTTCCGCGCCCAGTGTAGTACATCAGCGCCGCTTGCCGATCAGCCTCCGTCTTGTACCAGCACACGAACCTGATCATACGCTTGGTCAGGAGAGTTGGGCCATAGGTGATGCGCAGGCCGAATTTCATTTCGCCACCGCTCGCTTAGGTATTTCGTGGTAGGCAGTGTCCGCCGCCACCAGCGCAGCCCTTGCGTACCCGCGCCACGAACTGTCCTCTGCCATAGGCGAATCGTGCGGCACGCCGTGGCTCACAAACCGCAACGCTCGCGCGGCTGCGTCGATCTGCTTGCCGGTCATGGCAACATTTCGCGCTCGATCAGCGCTACTTTGAGTAAGTCCGGCTCTTCCTCGATCCGTGTCGGGAAACCCCACGCATCGAGAATGTCGTTGCGCAGCTCCTCCGCGTTCGGCTCATCGTTTTCGTTAACGATAATCTCAATGGTGAATTTCAACCGTCGCAGGGTCATTGCCTCTTTTCCTTCTGCCGGCGGTACCACTGCGCACGCGACATGCCGGCTGCCTCCCACGGTTTTTTTGAACTGAGCGACTTGGCGTCCTTCGGACGGCCTCGCTTGGGCGTGCCGCCTTTCGTGCGGATCGTAGGATCATGGGGCGGGTCCACATCCCACGGACCGGTCTTTCTATTCTCCGTCGTGAACTCTGGCTTGACCGGCTGAGGTGCGCCCAACGGATTCCGCAGCCGCCGCTTAATAAAGCGATCAGTTGCCCGCTCCTTGGCCTCTCGGTCAGCCTCGGCTTCCCGCATCCGGCGCAGATCATCGTACTTAGACATGCGACAGGAAATTACTGTCGCATGAGACAGGAAGTCAAGCCTTTTCTGTCTCACCCGAAGTCTCACCGTTCACAGGCTCGTGCTCGATCACCTTACCGCTGGCCTCAGCCGGCGCTGGCAATGCCGGTGCCCCAGGCTGCACGAACTCGATCGTCAGCGACGGCGGCGCATTCAGCGCCATAACCCCGTTGCCTCCGTTGACCTGGACGTGGACGCCATTGCTTTCGCGGCCCAGCGGCGCGATCTCGACCTGCACGTAGCGCGCACGCCGCTCCATGAGCCGCAGCACTTGGTTCTGTGCGCCCTCTATGCCTTCGCACGCCTGCGGAAAGGCTGATGCCTGCATCTCATCGAGGCGGGTCAATTCGATCTGTCGCAGCCGATCAGCCGGCTCCTGCACCATTTCCGTGAGCGCTTCATCCACGAGACGAAAAACCTCTGCCGGGTCCATCTTCATCTCTTTGCCAATCGTGGCATACGAATAACCAATTATGCGCAGCTCCAACGCCTTCGCCTTGCGCTCAGCCTTCCTAATGGAGCGGGGAGAAGTGGTTGAGTTTTTGGGAGTAGATTTGCGCCCCTTCTTTTTTGGGGTCCGCAATAGGTTTGGGGGCTTGCGCGGCGTTGCCATGCCGCGAATTTATTTGGTTTCAACGCCTTTAGGCAAGGGCATTCTGTCGAAAGCCTTATTCATTGCCTGAAAGCAGTCTTCGCAGACAATTCCAGTTTCGTCAGGAGGAGGGGCCATGCCGTATTTGTCTTTGAACTCTTGGGCGGCCTCTTCGTCACTCCAATCTTTTTCAAACTCACCATAACACGCCTGGCACTTGAATGTCTTCATTGGCGTACACTCCACAAATGGAAAAGCGGCACGAGGCGATTAGCCGGCACCGCTCTCTTCAATCCGTCCTAGAGGGGAGGGGACGGATCAAACCTTTTCAAACTCCTGTTAGCCGATCGTTCTTGCCCATACTAGCGCGATAGATAGCGGATGGGAAGACGCTTGAGGCCCTTTACCGTGCGTTTTCTTAGGGATGACACGTCGCGCCACCCCATGCGATTCTTCATGTAGAGACCAATCGCGGCCACATTGCCCTTACGAATCTGCACCGCCAACGAGGTAATCGCCAAGCGATCCATCTCAACAGGCGCTATGGCGAGCTCTTCGCAAAAGAAGTCGCGCAGCATCGCTTCACTGATCGGCTTATCTTTGTGGAGAACGAATAGGCAAATGTCGCAATGAGGCATCCCGAAACCGGCGAGCAGTTTAACCGTCGAACGGTGGTCCGCTGTAGGAGTAAATCGCAATTTCGTCTTATCGATCTTCATCTTAGCGTCTCTCTTGCTTTTGTAATTGACATTTTTTAAAATGTCGGCATGAAACCACTATTCATCCCCTTAACGCGACAATGGTTTGAAGCTTTTGCTTCGGGCGTAAAGCGCGTCGAATATCGTCGTGCCGGGTCATGCTGGAATGTTCGCACGTGCGCCATTGGACGCCCAGTCGTGCTCTCGAAAGGCTATGGCAAGTACGCACGTCTGCACGGCATAATTGAAAGCTATGCGGAAGTCCCCCGTCGTATGCTACCCCCCGAAGCGCTTGCGATCTATCCCAATGCTCGCAAATTCGCGGCGATTGGTATTCGACTCAATCCCTAACAGACGTCTTGCGGCAAGTGCGTCTTGCATGCGCTCACCACAGAATTCGAACACGGCGTTTGAGCGCGAACCAGTGCGCCAGTTCCCTGTGATCGCGCTCGATATGCCTCTCGCGCTCTGAAACGTGCCAGGTTTTTTGCATAAACGCCATTTCGGCGATCGATCGTGCGCACGTACAAACGGCGGGTGTGCTGGATAATTGCGCAGACGATAACCGCACGCCTTGTAGGCGCTTGCCAAGATTTCCATCAGCACGAATGCCAAACCGAGTCCCTGATAGTCGGGCAGCGTCACTACGCGAGAGACTGCCTTGATGTTGTTATTCGTGCTCCCAGAATGCGGACGATGCAACACCGCTGCGAAGCAAGCCGGTTGATTCTCGATCAATAAAAGAAAGCAAGCCGCGGAGCGTGAAAGTTCATTGCTCAAATAGTGAAACGGAGCGAAAAGATGCCACGTCTTATATTCGGTGCGCACGATTTCGATCGCGATTTCTGGTCGTCGTTGAAGTGACCTCCATTTGAAAGTCATCGTTGTCGGCTCCAGCACCCAATCGGGTTGCAACCAATCTACGATGTCGTAATGACAGGAGATCGCCACGAATTGTCTCTTATTCTTTCGCACGTATTTTTGCACGGCATTAGATGCAATCTTGGCCACCTGCCGATCCACCACGGAAGTAAACTCATCCACAACGATCGGATCAACATCTTCAAGCAGCTTGCGCGCGAGATCCACTCGAAAGCGCTCGCCATTAGACAGAATCGCGTAAGACTTCATCCAACTCGGGATCGTATTGAAGCCAACAGCACTGCACACGTTCGCGATCGCCTCAATGTCGTGAGATTGAGCAAACTCATCAATAACAGGAGCATTGCCCCACTTGTTCGTTTTGATCTTCCCGAACACATGACGAGCGATCAGCGATTTGCCCGATCCAGAAGGCCCCACGATCAAGCCGAGGTTCCATTCTTTGTCTTCGATCGGCAGCTCGCCGCGCCACTCGTGCGTGAGTTTTTCCCGCGCCGGCACATCGAACATCCCCTCCAATTGCTTCACTCTCGTACTGCGTTGAAGCTCGCTGTTCACTACGAGATCAATGCGCGACATAACAAGCCCTCCTGTTCAAACTTCTTAAGTAATCGCCTCTGATCCTGCTCATTCTTGCAGGTCACCACAATAGCATACGTCAGCTCGCCAAGCTGATTGACGGCTGCCGATTGCGTGTTGTCAGCCAAAAACGATACAAGCTGTTTCTGATCGAATCCAAGTGTTTCAAGATCAAACTCATCTTTCAATATCGTGAGTTCGCTCTTGAGCACATCGACATCCCATTCCGAGATATTGGACAATTGATTGTCAGCAATCACATAGGCTCGCTTCTTTTTCAACGGCCATTTTCTGGCAATGGAGACTTCGAGTTCGTCAATCCCCGCCTTGCGCGCTGCCTCGACTGTGCCGTGACCCGCTAAGATGACGTTTTTGTCGTCGATCAGAATTGTCTTGGTTTGCCCGAACTCTACAAGCGAACGCGCGAGACTTTCGATCTGTTTTGTCGAGTGTCTGCGCGGATTGTGCGGCCACGGCGTAAGCTCCGCAATACGCTTGCGCGCTCGTATCGTCGCTGGCCAGTCACGCAATTCTTTCGCTCGCATAAATGTATTCTACTCGCCTTCGCTCCATACGTCAAGTTGTATTATCGCGTTTTCCGCAGCATTGGCTGTGATCAATGCATTGAAAACATTATCTTTTTCCCGAAAAAAAAACCAGAAAATGCTTTCCCCGTTAACCGAGACGTGTCATATTTTTAAATGCCACTAGGGCAAATAGCCCAATGGCTTAGGGTAAGGGTTACCCAAGCAGGCCCCACGTTTGCCACTAACCCGCTGACAGCCGGCCGTCCTTCATTGGGCTAATCAAGAGCAGGCACCCGTGCGCAGAGCCTTAGTGGACAAGTCGCCGAAGCGGGGTCGGTAGTCGAATTAGCAGGCAGCTCCCGTAGCGCACGCGAAGTCGGCTCGCACCGAGCAGAGGGAAATGGGGCGGTGGACACCGCAAGCGCCCCGAGGCGAAAGCGCTGGCAACGAGCCAGCCATCGCCGCACCAGACAGTGCGAAACGCTGCATCGACACTGCGCCTCGTAGCGGGGGCGCAGAACGATGTTGCATGTCGCAGCATCAGCTCCCCAACTGAAAGAGGCTAATCAATGTCGCGTCTCGATTACTTGTTGGCGCACGTCCTCATGGCCGGCGCGCTCGCGTTCGTTTCCATCCTGACAACCGTCCACTGAGGGCAACATGGCCAACCCATCACCATTCAAAGCCGACCACTCCTACCGCCTCGACGAATACGTTGAAGCGGAGAACGGCAAGACGACCGTTGTCCGTCTTGCGCATCCGCTCTTGTGCGGGTGCCTCAGCGATGGCTCGTTTGTCTGTGACGAGCACGTCGCCACCAAATCTGCCTAACCCCAACCACCAAACATCAGGAGAACTACAATGCCAAAGGTCAACACAAAGAAATCCGCTCGCACCGCGAAGATCGCGCCGAGCGCCCGCGCCACTGCCCCGACGCTCACCGTTGTCGGCAAGGCGGTCAACCCGCTCGCCAGCAAAGCCATGTTGGGCTCGCTCTCGATCACCGGATGGTCTGCCCGCAAGTTCGACCGCAAGACCACGGACGAGGTGCTGGATTCCAAAAAGGCCGACTACAACGCCGGCCGATGGAACAAGCTGCTCGCCGTCAATGACAAGCTGGACGAGCTGATGTGCCTCGCCGGCGAATACCGGACCTTCTACTACGACATGACGCAGCCGTGGCTGGACAATGGCTCGCGGGTGCTGGCGTCCATCCGTTATCAGCACGTGATGGATGAAATGCGCAAAGGCAAAGGCGAATACCTCGCCCTGGCCGATGCGCTGGTCCCTGAAATGCCGGCGATCATTGAAGACGCCAAGACGCGCCTTGGCGATATGTTCGACCCGAACGACTACCCGTCCGGTGCTGATCTGCGCAAGCGGTTCACCTTCGAGTTCCGGGTCCTCCCCATACCGGACTCGCATGACTTCCGCTGCTCGATCGACCCGGAAGACATGAAGCAAATTCGCGAGGAAGTGGAGCTGGCTGTCAAGATGGCGACTGACAATGCCATGCACGACACCAAGCAGCGCCTCGTTGAGACGGTGGGCCACATGGTTGAACGTCTCACCGCGTTCAAGCCGGCGGTCAAGAAGGTGGTCACCGTGGAGGGCAAGAAGAAAACCATCACGGACAAAAAGACCGAGGGCGCGTTCAAGGACTCGCTCGTGGAGAACGTCCGCGATCTTGTCTACATGCTCCCTGCCTTCAACCTGACGGATGATCCGAAGCTCGCAACGCTGACCAAGCGGATTGAGGCCGAGCTGTGCCCCCACGATCCGAAAGACTTGCGCGAGAACGAGCACATCCGGGCAACCACGCTCAAGTCGGCCGAGCAAATCCTCGCCGACGTTGAGCAGTTCATGGCCTAACTGAAAGTATACCCATAACCGGGCGGTCAATCGGCCGCCCGTTCCCTCATGAAAGGCTAATCAGATGACTACCGTATCAATGTCTGTCGTGACCGAGTGCCTGCGCCACCACGTTGCCCTCAACCAGTCTGTATGGCTTTGGGGACCTCCCGGCATTGGCAAGACTCAACTCCCGCATCAGCTCGTGACCGAGCCGCAGTTCAAGGGCTTTGGTGCCATCACGTGGCTCGCCAATCTGCGTGACCCGGTGGATGCACGCGGCCTGCCGGTCCCTGATCTCGTGAACGAGACGACGAAATGGCTCAAGCCGTCCGAGCTGCCCATCGAGGGCAACAAGGCGTTCCCCGAGAAGGGCGTGATCGTCTTCGACGAGCTGAACACCGCTTCCCCGGCAATGATGAACGTGGCGCTTGGCATGGTGCTTGAGCGTCGGGTAGGCGAGCACAAGCTGAAGCCAGGCTGGGTGCCGATTGCCACCGGCAACCGCATGAAGGACCGGGTTGCCGTCCAGCGTGTTGGCACAGCCCTCAAGGATCGGTTCTTCCACTACGACATAGAGCCGGACATCGAGGCGTGGTCCAAGCACGCCAACCAAATGAACATCGATCCGCGCCTGGTGGCGTTCCTCCGCTTCCGCTGTGGCAAGCGCAAGGATGGCCAAGCACTGCACTCTGAGAACTTCCTTCATCGGATGCCCAAGGATGACACTGACAATTCCATGTGCACGCCGCGCGGATGGTTCGAGGTGGACAAGGTGATCAAGCTGAAAGTGGCGCAGGGCATCCGCCTGCACATGATCGCCGCCAAGGTCGGCTATGACGTGGCCACCGAGCTGGAAGGCTTCCTGCGGGTGTTCGAGCAACTGCCGTCGCTTCAAGACGTGGTGAACAATCCCGCTGGTGCCAAAATGCCCCCGGATACGATGCCAGCCGCCAAGTATGCGGTATCGAGCCTGATCGCCCGCTCCGCAACCAAACAGACGTTCAAGCCAATCATCGAATACGCGCAGCGCCTCGATCGCGAGTTCGAGGTGATGACCGTGGTCGATGCCTGCCGGCGCGACGAAGAGCTGACCAGGACTCAAGCCTATGTGCAATGGGCCGTCAACAATCAAGATTTACATATGTAAAGGAGCCACCATGCCCGCCCGCATTGATCTAACAGGACATACCTTCGGCCGCCTGACAGTGCTCGGATGGCCACACACCATCAATAGAAAACTGTACTGGCATTGCCAGTGCTTGTGCGGAAAGGATTGCTTCGTTTCCGCAAATAACTTGCGCAATCGCTCGATTGTCGTCTCTTGCGGATGCAAACAAAGAGAGGATCGAATGCGATTCGGCGAAGCAAACCCGAACTACATTCATGGCCAGAAAGCACTTTCTGGGACAACAGAATATCACACTTGGCAAGGGATGCGCCAAAGATGTGACAATCCTAAAAATACTGCTTACAAAGACTACGGCGGTCGCGGCATCCGCGTTTGTGGCAGATGGGAGTCTTTTGTCACCTTCCTAGCTGACATGGGGCCACGCCCCGCCGGAACCACACTCGATCGCATTGATCCTGACGGCGATTACGAACCAACCAACTGCCGCTGGGCCACACCTCTAATACAACGCCACAACCGCAGCCGACCGCGCATCATCGTTGCTGGCTTAGTCCTTGGCGCAATGGGGTTCGGATCATGACCAAGCACGTCACGACAATCGACCCGCGAATGGTGAAGGCCAGATCGCAATTGATCATGCGCAAGGGTGCCGAGTTCTGGGCAACCCTCGCCATGCAACTGCGCGTCGTGGAGGATCGTTCGATGCCCATGATGGCAACGGACATGGTTCACCTGTTCTACAACCCGGCATTCCTCGACGCGCTCATTGAGGAAGAGCGTCGCCGCCGGTTGCCGGAAGGCGAGCTGATCATTGGCACCATCGCCCATGAGGTGGACCACTGCGCGAAGAAACACCCGCTGCGGATCGGCAAGCGCGATCTCAAGCGGTTCAACGAGGCCGCCGACTATCAGCTCAATGGGGACATGCTCAAGGCAGGGTTTCATCTGCCGGAAGGCTTCCTGTTTGATCCGCAGTACGATGGCCTCTCGGCTGAAGACATTTACCGGCTGCGCGAGCAGCAACAGCAGCAAGAGGAGTCCAAGGATGACCAGGACGAGTCTGACACTCAAGGAAGTGGCAAAGAGGATCAGGCAAGCAGCGGAGATCACGAGGATAGCGCGTCCGACGATCGACCTGATGGCGACTCCGAGTCCGACCGATCCGATAGCAACGAGCGTGACACTGGAGGAAACGAGGGCGGCGGCGACGTTCTTCCAGACGATGCCGATGGACCCGAAGAAGATCAGGATGGCGCTGGCGACAGCGGTGGACCCGACGATGGCCAGGATAGCGATCCAGCGCAATCTCGTGATGCTCAACATCCTGGAGGAACTGATCCCGCTGATGATTCGATGGCGGGACCATCTGCGCAGCCTTGTGATGCAGGAAGCACGGGTTGCTTCCTTCCCGCCGCCTGTACGCCAGCGGAAGCGGGCGAACTCGAAGCGGAATGGGAACTCAACATCCGGCAAGCGATCAACGTCGCGGTGAAAGCGGCCGGCTGCGTTCCCGGTGGCCTTGAGAATCTGATCAAGGAAATGCGGGAACCGAAACAGGACTGGCGCGCGATCCTCCGCGCGTTCGTCGATCCGTCATCGCGCAAGGATTACTCGTGGTCGAAGCCGAACCGCCGGTTCTCGACTGCACCCTTTGTGCTCCCTGGCATGGTGACGGATGGCGTCAACCACGTTGGCGTCATCATCGATGGCTCGGGCTCAACCATGATCCCCGGCCTGCAAGAGACGTTCGTTGGCGAGCTGCAATGCCTCGTTGACGACGGCATCGTTGACCGCTTCACCTTCCTGTTCTGTGACACGGAAGTCTATGAGGTGGTCACGATCATGCCGGGCGAGAAGATCGAGCGCTGGAACATCCGGGGCGGCGGCACGCTGCTGCACCCCGCGTTCAAGTGGTTCGATCAGGAAGCGCCTGACGTGAGCGCGGTGCTCTGCTTCACGGATATGTACCTCTGTGATTGGGCTCAGCTCCGAGCCGATCCGCCGGTCATGCCCGTGCTGTGGTGCGCCTTCGGTGATCCCCGCCACATTCGCCCCATGCTCAAGGAAGCGCCTGGCGGCGAAATGGTGGAACTCACCGTGGACTGAGGGGCTTCGGCCCCTTCTCTTTTTCTCTTCAAACAAAGAGGCTTTCAATATGACTGACCTGACAAACCGTCCGCCGCTTATCACCACCGACGAGCTGGCAATCGACTACAAAGACGACCCGCTTGCTTCACTGGAGCAGCGCGCCGAGGGAGTGCCGGCCGAGATCAATGACGATTTCACCTATGGTCAGTGGCAAGACCTGATCGCGGACATCAACAGCGAGGCCAAGCGGCTCGAAGCCTTGCGCGTCAACGTCAAGGAACCGTACCTGCGCGCCGGCAGCACCGTGGACGGTTTCTTCAACGGGCTCAAGCAGCGCGCATCCCAAGCGACAAGCAAGGTGCTTGGACCATGCCAAGCCTACATGCGCCGCAAGGCTGATGAAGAGCGCCGCAGCCGGGAAGAGCAAGCCCGCAAGCTGCGTGAAGAGCAGGAGCGACGCGAGGCCGAACAGCGCC
>Ga0210394_10007287_pt1 | contig 11703 bp, 12 predicted proteins | sample IncBWC12MmetaG_FD_160121 | JGI IMG/M metagenome (GOLD analysis project Ga0210394, IMG submission 160121) | Forest soil microbial communities from Barre Woods Harvard Forest LTER site, Petersham, Massachusetts, United States - Inc-BW-C-12-M | ecosystem: Environmental > Terrestrial > Soil >... | reverse complement strand
TGGCTCCGAATCCCGGCTACGCATCCTGGTCGTTCGCAGCAAGGCGGAAAACACCCTGCTGCCCAGGGTGCAGCGCAGAATACCCGTTCCGCCGGTTGTTCCCAACGAGCGCTGAAGCCATGGGCGTTGCCGGCTACGTCTCTGCGGTCTGGAGTCCTCTCGTCCCGGCATCACTCCGCTACGATCCGGTAACGAACCCGCATGGTGCGCGGCCGACCCTGTATGACCACGGGCATAACGTCTACGGCATCAACCCGGACACGGGATTTGGATTGCGGCCCTTCGACAACGTCGGCGTTCAATATGGGGTGCAAGCGCTCAACGCGGGCGTCATCACGACAGCTCAATTTCTCGATCTGAACGAGAAGATCGGCGGCTATGACCATGATTTCCGACTTGGGCGACTATGCGGTGACCCTGACACCGGGCGAAATCGCGCTTCTACGCCAGATCTTCCCGAACGGCGTCTGCGATTGGTCGAAACCCGGAGTCAATCAGACCCGGGTCGTGCCCTGGGCCTCATTCGGCCCGTCACCGGAGAACCTGGTATTCGACATCACCAGTAAGTTAAGCCCTGACGGCGGCGACTAGAACGAGCGGTAAGGGACTGCCCCGGGCCGAGTTCCCATATACTGGGCCGTTATCGGGTTACCGGGAAGGGGGTAAATTGCGTCCACGCTTTGCGTCACCGGAGGGAACGAAATGGGCGCACGCCATGGCTGCCGCTGCATGGCTGGTGTGCATTCCTTCGGTCGCCTTCGCGGGCGACGAGGATCAGTCGGGGCACTCGACACCGGAATCGCATACGGTTCGGGATTCACTGGTGACGGGCGCGAACAAGGTTGGAGACGCCTTGAAGAGCGGCGCACAGAAGGTTGGCCCGCGGATCGATCGTGGCCTGGCAATTGCAAAGAAGTCGGTCGAGAAATCCGCCCATGCCGTCGGGACTGCGCTGAAGGAAACCGGCAACAAGATCGAGCAGAAGATCAGCGGCAAATCCGGCGACGACAAGGCTGCGGGATCCGCGCCCAAGTAAGTCAGCAGGCGGCCGGGGTCACGGCTCCTCAGGTTGTCGCAGTCGCCTGGGCTGCCTGTTTCAAAGCATCCAGCAGAACTTCGACCGGCTGAGCGCCGTACACCGCAATTTCTCCGATCTGGAAATACGGCATGCCGGATATCCCGGCAGCCCTGCCCTCGGCCTCGAGCGCACGCACTTCATCGCCATATTCCTCGCTGGCGATGACGGCCTTGACTCCGGCTTCGGGCAGACCCGCTTCGACAGCGAGCGCGGCGAGCTGATCGGCGTCCGACAGATCGTGGCCTTCGATGAAATAGCCGGCGAACAAGCGCTCGGCCAGCCGCGTTGGATTGCCCTGGCGCGCGGCCAGACGCATCAGGCGATGCGCCGCCCACGTATTCGGCGTCCGCAACATGGCCGCGTGGTTGAACGCAATGCCATCGCCACGGCCGGCAGCCGCTACTCCGGCATCGAGCGCCTGCGAGTGCTTCCAGCTTCCAAACTTCGCGGTGCGATACGCCCGACGGTCGATTCCTGCCTTCGGCATGGTCGGATTGAGCTGGAACGGGAGCCAGCGCACCTCCACTGCGACATCCTGGGGCAGTCGCGCAACAGCCGCCTGCAAGCGGCGCTCACCGATGAGACACCATGGGCAAATGAAGTCGGAGGTCAGCGAAACCTGAATCGCGCTCACGGTCATTGTCTCCTGGACCTGAAGGATATTGGGATAAAGAGCCGTGTTTCAAGTCACCCCCACTCGCGGTGTTGGACAGTCCGACCCGGATTCCTTAGAATATGGGTACCCATATTCCAGCGCCCATATAGAAGGCAACCTGTACAAGGCGACCTATAGAAAGCCGCATGAAGAAGGCCACATGAAAACCACGGTGGAAATCGCCGATTCGCTATTGCAGCAGGCGCGCAAACTGGCCGCGCGCGAAGGCGTCACTCTACGCGCCCTGGTGGAGCGTGGCCTGCATCGAGTGATTGCAGAAACCAAGCCGGGCGCTTCCTTCAAATTGCGCCGAGCCAGCTTCAAGGGCAAGGGCCTGCAGCCGGAGTTTCACGAGGCTGCATGGGAAAAAGTGCGTGACGCCGTCTACAAGGATCGCGGCGCTTGATCGGCGTGGACACGAACATTCTGGTCTACGCGCACCGCGAAGACTCGCCTTTCCACGAAGCAGCATCTGCCTGCGTAGCAGAGCTTGCCCAAGGATCGGCAACCTGGGCCGTTCCATGGCCGTGCCTGCACGAATTCCTTGCCATCGTCACGCATGCGCGCATCTATGCGCCTCCTACGCCGCTCGCGCGGGCGCTCGACCAGGTGGGTGCCTGGCTCGAATCCCCCACGCTGGCGCTGTTGACCGAGTCGACAACGCACTGGACGACCTTGCGCACATTGCTGGTCGACGGCCGCCTTGGCGGAGCGCAGGTTCACGATGCACGGGTCGCCGCATTGTGTCGGCAGCACGGTGTGCGCGAACTGTGGTCGGCGGACCGGGATTTCAGCCGTTTCGCCGGACTCAAAGTGGTGAATCCGCTGCTGCGCGGTTCACCGGGGTGACAGCGGAACAGCAGCAGCCAATGCGCGTTGTGCCCAGTCGACAGCCTTAGCGCTCGATCGGCAAGCCCGCGCGCCGCCACTCGGGCAGCCCGGCCTGCAGTCTTCGCGCCTTAAGTCCCTTTCTGCGCAACAGCTGCACCGCATCGTAGGACATCAGGCAGTACGGCCCGCGGCAGTACGCGACGACCTCCTTGCGCTTCGGCAATTCGCTCAGGCGCTTCTCCAGTTCGTGGATCGGGATGTTCACCGCGCCGGGCAAATGGCCGGCGGAGAACTCTTCGGGGGGCCGAACGTCGAGTACGGTGACGAGGCCTTTGCGTGCCCGGTCGAGCAATTCTTTGGCCGGCACCGGCTCCATATCGTCCTTCGCGGCGAAGTAGATCCGCACGATCCGCTCGACCTCGGCCAGATGCACCTCGCCGACTTTGCCGAGCGTCTCGAGCAACCCGACGACTTCGTCGCTGGCAAGCCGGTAAAAGACGTACTGGCCCTCTTTTCGGCCCACAACGAGACCGGCCTGGCGCAGCTTCTGCAGATGCTGCGAGGTGTTGGCCACCGACACCCCGGTCATCGTGGCGAGCTGGTCGACGGTGCGCTCGCCTTGCGCAAGAAGCTCGAGAAATTCGAGGCGCGTGCCGCTCGACAGGGCGGTCCCGATGCGGGCGAGCTGCTGGAAGAGTTCGCGTTTCGGGTTCTGCGTTGACATGAGCCCGCTCTCTGGCTTATTATTCAATTAATCGCTTGAATACTAATTCATTCGAAGCCGTAGAAATATACCAGCAACGAGATGGCCGTGCGATGAACGGCAACACCACCGCCGCCTACGAGCCGCTGATCCGGCTCGGTGCGTTTTTCTTCACCTTCGTCGCGATGGCGTTATGGGAGGCGCTCTGGCCTCGGCGGCCGCGCGCCTTCGCCCGGCGCGCGCGGTGGCCGCACAACATCGGGCTGATGTTGCTGAACTCTGCGGTGCTACGAATCGTCGCGCCGGGTGCGGCGATCACCGTAGCACTCGCCGGCGAAGTGCACGGCTGGGGGTTGCTCAATGCGCTTTCCCTTCCGGCCTGGATCGGGATCCCGCTCGCGGTGGCGCTGCTCGACCTGGCGATCTACTTCCAGCATGTCATGTTCCACGCCGTACCAACGCTTTGGCGGCTGCATCGCGTGCACCACACCGACCTCGACTTCGATGTCACCAGCGGAGCACGCTTTCATCCGATCGAGATCGTGATCTCGACCGGGATCAAGTGTGCAGCGGTCGCGGCGATCGGTGCACCCGCCATCGCCGTGCTGGCGTTCGAGGTGCTGCTCAACGGTACCGCGATGTTCAATCATGCAAATGCACGCCTTCCGCAGGCCGTCGACCGGTTGCTGCGCTGGTTCGTCGTGACGCCGGACATGCATCGCGTGCACCACTCGATCGTCTACAACGAGACCAATAGCAATTTCGGCTTCAACCTGCCGTGGTGGGATCGCTTCTTCGGCACGTACCGGGCCCAACCCGCGGCGGGTCATCAGGCCATGACGATCGGCGTCGACGCCTTCCGAACCCGTGAGGATCTGCGCCTCGATCGCCTGCTGGTGCAGCCGTTCCGGGAGTCGCCCGGTGGGTATGCCATTAACTACCGGCAATAGAGAGGCGCAGACACGGTCACCCAAAGCGCCGACGCGAACAACCGCGGACCCGGGGCGTTGCGGCTGGCACAGGCGAAGGATGGGCCGGCTTTGAGGGCCTTGAAACTTTTTCTTGGAGGAGAGCAAGATGAAAATGAAGCTTTACGCGGCCTTTTTTCTCATTGCGGGCATCTGCTTCGGAGCGCCCGTGGTCTTGGCCCAGACCGAGGTGATCATCGCGACACCGAGCGATTTGAAGTGGACCGATGTGACATCGTTACCACCCGGTGCGAAGATTGCTGTGATCGAAGGAAAGATGAACGAAGAAGGCCCCATTACGGCCCGGATAAGGCTTCCGGCCAACTACGGGGTTCCCGCGCACTGGCACCCAGGTGTCGAACGCGTCACCGTCCTTTCTGGAACCTTCAACTATGGCATGGGAGACAAGCTGGATCAGCAGAAAACGATGGCCTTGGGACCCGGAAGCGTGATTGTCATGCAGCCCAGGATGAACCATTTCGCCTGGACCAAAGATGAAACCGTCTTTCAACTCAACGTGATGGGGCCTTGGGGCATCAACTACGTCAATCCAGCCGACGACCCCAGAAAGAAATGACCCTTGCTGCAGAGCGCGCGCCGCTGGCGGAGGTGCTCAGGCACGGCGCTTCCTCCAGAACGCCCATCGGGGCGCGGCGTCTTCGCGCGGGCGACGCATCAGCAGGTAAGCAGCCGGAATCACGAACATCGACAGCAGCGGTGCCGTGATCATGCCGCCCACCATCGGCGCGGCAATGCGCTGCATCACCTCCGAGCCGGTGCCGGTGCCCCACATGATCGGGAACAGTCCCGCCAGAATGACGGCCACCGTCATCGCGATGGGCCGCACGCGCAGCACCGTGCCCGCACGAATGGCCTCAAGCAGATCGTCCATACCGGTCTTGTTTTCGTCGCTCCGTTCGTTCCAGGCGTTCTTCAGGTACAGCAGCATGATCACGCCGATCTCGGCCGACACGCCGGCCAACGCGATAAAGCCGACCGCCCCGGCCACCGACAGGTTGTAGCCCAGCAGATACAACAGCCAGATGCCACCCACCAGGGCGAACGGCAAGGTGGCCATGATCAGCAGCGCTTCGTCGAAGCGCTTGAAGGTCAGGTAGAGCAGCACGAAAATGATGAGCAGTGTGAACGGCACCACGACCTTCAACTTGGCCGTTGCGCGCGCCAGGAACTCGAACTGTCCCGACCACGAGACCGAGTAGCCGGCAGGTATCTTCACCTGCTCGGCCACGGCCCGCTGCATGTCGTGCACGGCGGAGCGCAGGTCGCGCCCCCGGATATCGACGTACACCCACCCGGACAGGCGCGCGTTTTCGCTCTTGAGCATCGGCGGGCCATCCACCACCGAGATCTTTGCGACGTCCGACAGCAGGATCTGCGCGCCGCGCGCGGTGACGATGGGCAACTGGCGGATGCGCTCCACCGAATTGCGAATTTCGCGCGGATAGCGCGCGTTGATCGGGAAGCGCGCCAGGCCCTCGACCGTCTCGCCGATGTTCTGCCCGCCGATCGCCGACGACACCACCGACTGCACGTCGGAGATGTTCATGCCGAAGCGTGCGGCAGCGTCGCGGTCGATCTGCACGTCGATGTAGCGCCCGCCCGTCAGCCGCTCGGCGAATGCCGATGAGACGCCCGGCACATTCTTCAGCACCAGTTCGATCCTGCCGGCCACGCGGTCGATCTCGGCCAGGTTTGCGCCCGCCACCTTGACGCCGACCGGGCTCTTGATCCCGGTGGCCAGCATGTCGATGCGGTTACGGATCGGTGGCACCCAGATATTCGCCAGCCCAGGCACCTGGACAATGCGATCCAGCTCTGCGACCAGCTTGTCCTGGGTCATACCCGGTCGCCATTGCTCCCGCGGCTTGAACTGGATCGTGGTCTCGAACATCTCCATCGGCGCTGGATCGGTCGCCGTCTCGGCGCGCCCAGCTTTGCCGAAAACGCTTGCAACTTCGGGCACCGTCTTGATCAGGCGGTCGGTCTGCTGCAACAGCTCCGACGCCTTGCCCGCCGACAGCCCGGGCAAGGCCGAGGGCATGTAGAGCAGGTCGCCCTCGTCCAGCGGCGGCATGAACTCCCCCCCGATGTGCCCCAGCGGCCACAGACTCGCGACCAGGATCAGCACGGCCACGCTCAGCGTCGTCTTCGGTGCGCGCAACACGCGGTCCAGCAACGGCCGGTAGGCAGCGATCAGCCAGCGGTTCAGCGGATTGGAGGTCTCATCCGGAATGCGGCCGCGGATCAGATAGCCCATCAGCACCGGAATCAACGTCACTGCAAGGCCTGCCGCCGCCGCCATCGAGTACGTCTTGGTGAACGCCAGCGGCGAGAACAGGCGGCCCTCCTGTGCTTCGAGCGTGAACACCGGGATGAACGACAGCGTGATGATCAGCAGCGAGAAGAACAGCGCCGGGCCGACTTCCGCGGCCGCGTCGCCGATGACACGCCAATGCGCATCGCCCTCGAGCTTTCCATCCGGGTGATCGTGCTTCCATCGCTCGATGCGCTTGTGGGCGTTTTCGATCATCACGACGGCCGCATCGACCATGGCGCCGATCGCGATCGCGATGCCGCCCAGCGACATGATGTTCGCGTTCACCCCCTGGTAACGCATCACGATGAAGGCGGTCAGGATTCCCAGCGGCAGGGACACAATCGCGACCAAAGCCGAGCGCAGGTGGAACAGGAAGGCGAAGCAGACCAGCGCGACGACGATGAACTCCTCGATCAGCTTGTGAGTCAGGTTGTGGACCGCGCGCTCGATCAGGCCGGAGCGGTCGTACACGGGCACAATTTCCACCCCGCCAGGCAGGCTCGACTGCAGCGACTTGAGCTTGAGCTTCACGGCGTGGATGGTTTCGAGCGCGTTCTTGCCCGAGCGCATGACAATGACGCCGCCCGCCACTTCGCCTTCGCCGTCGAGTTCGCCAATGCCGCGGCGCATCTCTGGTCCGATCTGAATCCAGGCGACATCACTGAGACGGACCGAGACGCCGGCGTCGGTGCTCATGAGCGGGATCTTTCTGAAGTCATCCAGGGACTTCAGGTAACCGGAGGCGCGCACCATGTACTCGGCCTCGCCGAGCTCCAGCACCGAGCCGCCGTTTTCCTGATTGGCGTTCTGGATCGCCTCCACGACCTTGCTATGCGTCAGGTTGTAGGCGCGCAGCTTGTCGGGATCGAGTACCACCTGGTACTGCTTGACCATGCCGCCCACCGAGGCGACTTCGGCCACGTTGGGGACCGTTTTGAGCTCGTATTTCAGAAACCAGTCCTGCAACGCCCGCAATTCGGACAGGTCGTGCTGACCGGAACGGTCGACCAGCGTGTATTCGTAGATCCAACCCACCCCGGTGGCGTCGGGCCCCAGCGAGGCCCTGGCACCAGCCGGCAGCCGCGACTGCACCTGGTTCAGGTACTCCAGCACGCGCGATCGCGCCCAGTAAAGGTCGGTGCCATCTTCGAACAGCACATACACGAACGAGTCACCGAAGAACGAGAAGCCGCGCACCGTCTTGGCGCCTGGCACCGACAACATGGTGGTCGTGAGCGGATAGGTGATCTGGTTCTCGACGATCTGCGGCGCCTGACCGGGGTAAGTGGTGCGGATGATGACCTGCACGTCGGACAGATCCGGCAGGGCATCCACCGGTGTCTTGCTCAACGACCACACGCCCCAGGCGGCCACCATGACCGTGGCCAGCAAAACCAGGAACCGATTGGCGATCGACCACCGAATGAGCGCGGCGATCATGGCTTCTGCTCCATCGCGCTCATCGCGGTCGGCTGGTCCGCCGGTTCGATGCGGGTCAGCACCGACCGGCCGTCCTGGTTCATCGTGAAGGCAAATTTCACCGCCTGTCCGGGTTTCAGGCCCGGTGGCAGACCTGTCGCCGGGGCGCCGAAGTCCATCGTCATAGGGCCCCAATGCATCGAGGTGATCGGCCCATGCGAAAGCGTGACGACGTTCTTGCCAATCGCTTCGACTTTCGCTTCGCCGGTGTGCTCGACCACCGCAGTGCCCGTTGACCGGGTCCCGCCTTCCATGCGCGTGGTCGTGGCCTTCAGGTTGGCCTCGGAGTCGACCAAAAACTGGCCGGAGACCACCACTGTCTGCCCGGCCTGCAATCCGCGCTTGATTTCAGTCTGGCCGTACGATTCCATCCCGATCTCGACATCCACCGACCGGAACCTGCCGTTCGCATCGACAAGCATCACGACCGTGCGCGTGCCGGTCTGGATGATAGCTTCGGTCGGCACGGCAAGCCCGGACTCGGTCGGCGTGCTCAAGGCCACGCTCACGAACATGCCGGGCTCGAGCCGCCTGGTCGGGTCGGAGGTCGAATTGACGAGTTCGATGCGAGCTTTCACCGTGCGGGTGTTTAGATTGACCTCCGGCAGGATCGCTTGCACCTTGCCCTTGAACACGGTGCCAGGCAGCGCCGGCGAGCGCGCTTCGACCGCACTGCCGACGCGCATCAGCGATGCCTGGCTCTCGGGTACCTCGGCGTTGGCCCACACGGTCGACAGGCCGTTGATCCGAAAAAGCGTCGCTCCGGCCATCACCGTCATGCCATCGCGGGTCAGCAACTCGACCACCACACCGCTCACCGGTGCGGCGAGCGTGATACGCGGCTGCACCTTGCCGCTGGTCTCGACCAGGTCAATCTGCTCGTCCGTCATGCCGACCTGGCGCATGCGCTGGCGCGCACCGTCGACCAGGACGGCAAGATCGGCGCCTTGCATGCGCCGCACCGACAGATACTCTTCCTGTGCCGCGACCCAGTCCGGCACATACAGATCGACCAGTGGCTGCCCCTTGGCGACATGATCCAGCGTCGCGCGCACGTACAGGCGCTCGACGTAGCCGGTCGCGCGCGCCTGCACGACCGCCTGATCGCGTTCGTTAAAGGCGATGCTGCCAGCAGCTTCCACCTGCATGGTCATCATGCGGCGCGTCACCTCGGCCGTGCGCACGCCCAGGCTCTGCTGCAGGCGTGGACTGATCGCCACCTGACTCTGGTCGCCGTCGCCATCGGCATAGACCGGCACCAGCATCATGTCCATGAAAGGCGACTTGCCCGGTTTGTCGAACTTCTGGCCCGGCACCATCGGGTCGTGCCAATACAGCACCTTCTTTCCGGTCGAAGGATCGACGTTGCCTGCCTTCATCGCCGCGCCGACGGCGGACCCTCCGGTTGCCGCGTTCGCGTCGGAAATGCTCATGCCCTGTTTCACGCCGACGTGGTACAGGGCGTAGCCGCCTGCACCGATTACGCCGACCCCGAGCAAGCCGATCACAGAAGATTTGAGTTTCATTCGTTTCTCCACATTCGCGGCCTACTGGTGTGGCGTGGCCAGACCATGGTCGGCCGGAACCAGGTAATTCAGTTGAGCCCAGAGACGCTCTGTTTCCATCTCGAGACGCAGCCGATCTATCCGGGTGTCGATCTCGTTGCGGCGTGCGTCGAGCGCGCTGGCAAGGGTTCCGCTGTTGCCGCGGTAAGCGGCGATGGCCGCCAGCGTCCGGTCGGCCGCGAGCGGAACCAGCGAATCGTCGTAGCCCTTGAGACGCTCGCGATCGCTTTGCCACTCTTGCAGCATCATCCGAGCTTCCGCGATGTGTTCGCGCGAGGCTTCTTCGCGCTGCGCGCGCATTTGTCTGGCCATTGCCAGCTTGGCCGCCAGCTCGCGGTCCTGGCGGTTCTTGTGATCCCACTGCAAGGGAATCGAAACGTTGACCGAGACCATGTTCGAAAACGCCGAGCCGCGCTGGCTATATGTGAGCTCTACGCTCCAGTCTGCATGTTCGTTGCTTCGCGCAATATCGACGTCGGCGCGGGCCACTTCCTCCTGCTTGACCATCATCGCGATCTGCGGGTGGTGTGCGAGCACGGTGTCGAGTTCGGCCGCATCAAGGCGCACTGCATCCATGCTCGGAGGTTCGCCCAGTGGTTGGTCGGCGGCATCGCCAACCCAGCGTGCAAGCTGAGTACGCGCCGTTGCGATCTGCCTCTCGGTCTGCGCGATGCGATCCTCGATCTGCGCCACCGCCGAGCGCGCCGCGAACACATCGGCTCGTGCACCCCGCCCACCGCTGTAAGCGGCCTCCGCGGCCTCAATCTGAAGCTTGGCCTCGTCTCGCTGCGTAACCAGCACGTCGCGCATGCGCTCCTGGTAGAAACGCTCGAGCCAGGCTGTGGCTGTGTCCCGCTGCAGGTTGGCGAGGGCAAGTTCGCGGCCGGCTTCGGCCGCCTCGGCTTCGCGGTCGAAGCGCGCGCTGCGAGCTTTGCGCTTGTCCGTTCGGGTGAACTCCTGCATCAGGCCGACCGAGCGCTGGGTCATGAAATCGCGCCCGACGCTGAACTGGTCTGGGCCGTTGATGGGCAGGTTGTTGATGCCGACCTGCAGAGTAGGATCCGGCAGCTGGCCAGCGGCGACCGCCATCTCGCGCGCGGCTGTTGCTGCGTCATCTTGCGCCACGAGCTGACGCGAACGGTCCTGGGCCAGGCGCAAAGCGTGCTCGAAGCCAAGCACCTCTTCAGCGTGGGCGCCCATTACTGCGACGCCCAGACCCGGCGCCAGAGCCAGAGCCATTGCAAACGCCAATGCTCGCCGGCCGGGGCAGGTTGGTATACGGGTCGAACGTGTGCCGCGACCCGAGCAGCGGACGGAACCCATGGACATGTGATCTCCAGACAACGAAACGATTCGGGTCGCTGAGCCCTGGAGCGTGCGAGCCAAACTTCGCAGGCACCGGGCGAACGCGACGCAACCGCTGATGGACCGGTGCGGTCCTCAGCACATCGTCGTCTGGACGATCAAACTCGGAAACAGCAGTGCAGGATGGTGTGCGGTGGGGAGGCCGCAGCGGGGGCGCCGACTATTACAGCGGTTGCCGACATCGGTGGCAAAGCCTCGGGCACCATCGGCCTAACAACGTAGAGACTGACCAGCGCAATCGGAGGCAACGCCGGCACCTGGACCTGGTCGCTTTGCTGACCGTAGTGCCCATGCTCGAAGCAAAGATTCGGGGAGGTGTTGCCCAACTCGCGGACCATTTGATCGCAGTCCGTCATGCGAGCGCCTGCCGAGCGGGTTGTCTTGACCGCCATGTCGCCGGTGGCCATCGCTCGACCATCAGTGGCTGCGACAACCGCGCCTTGCTGCAATTGCTGGGAAAGCATCGACAAGGCGGGGCACGCATATGCGGCGACCGACCACTGCGCGAACAGCAGCGCGCCAATCAGCCCTTGGCAGACCATTCGCTTGAATGTGCGGGTCATCAGCATTTGGCGTAAGTGTAGCTCACGAAACACATCAGGGGCAGCCGTCCGGCAGGCCACTGGTCGCCGCTTGAACCTTTTTCCGAGCGAGGGTAACCAACACTTGTCTTTGAATGGACCTCACGAGCTCGATGAACGGATCCCGGGTTTGCGGTGGC
>Ga0210394_10007286_pt1 | contig 11704 bp, 8 predicted proteins | sample IncBWC12MmetaG_FD_160121 | JGI IMG/M metagenome (GOLD analysis project Ga0210394, IMG submission 160121) | Forest soil microbial communities from Barre Woods Harvard Forest LTER site, Petersham, Massachusetts, United States - Inc-BW-C-12-M | ecosystem: Environmental > Terrestrial > Soil >... | reverse complement strand
CGTCGCGCACTCGCCGCAGCCGCAGCCGCGAGCGGCTTTGCAGCGCGTGGTCAGCGCCGATGAAGCCAAACTCAGCGGTTTCGTGTTCAAGATACAGGCCAATATGGATCCCGGTCACCGCGATAGGATTGCGTTCCTGCGCCTTTGTTCGGGGCGCTATGAGCGCGGCATGCGCTTTCACCACGTCAGGCTCGACAAGGATGTTCGCATTGCGGATGCGCTGACTTTTCTTGCCGCCGATCGCAGCCAGGCCGAAGAGGCCTTCGCGGGCGATATCATCGGTTTGCACAATCACGGTACGATCAACATCGGCGACACCTTCACCGAGGGCGAGGACCTTACCTTTACCGGCGTGCCGAACTTCGCGCCGGAAATATTCAGGCGCGCGGTTCTCAAGGATCCGCTGCGCATGAAGGCGCTGCAGAAGGGACTCTCGCAGCTATGCGAGGAGGGCGCGACGCAGCTGTTCAAACCGCTGCGCAACAACGATTTGATCCTCGGTGCGATCGGCCAGCTGCAGTTCGAGGTGGTCGCCTTTCGCCTGCAAGATGAGTACGGCGTGCAATGCGTGTTCGAACCGATCAATGTGGCGGCGGCGCGTTGGGTGAGCTTGAAGGACGAAAAAAGACTTGCCGAATTTAGAACCAAGGCCTACGACAATCTCGCCGTCGATCATGCCGGGGAACTGGTGTATCTGGCCCCAACGCGCGTGAACCTGGGATTGACCGAGGAGCGCTGGCCGGAGATTAAATTCCTGAAGACGCGCGAAAATCTGGCGAGTTGAGCCGCGCGGTTATTTTGGCAGTGAGCGCGGCCGGAATACGCGCACGGCTGCCTCGAACTGGCCAAGAGTGACGCTCGTCGAGGGCGCAGCGTAGCGCAAGGCCGAATACTGCCGACACAGCGCCGTAACGGCGTGCGCAAGGTCGGGGCGCTGCCGCGCCACTCGCGCCGCATAGGCCTCGGCGCCCTCATGCGGCAGGCGCGGCAACCCCGCGGCGGCCAGTTTGGCGCAGAGGCGTCCAAAGGCTCGAACGGCGGAGTCCTTCGATAGCGGATCGAGTTCGCGCCGCACTTGCCAGGTGAGCCAGCAAAGCACCAGGAACATGGCGCCGGCCAATACCATCACGAGTTTCTGGCCATCGGGCTCGGGAATCTGCAGCATCTCGAGCAATTTGCGCTGCGAGTCCTGATCGAAGTCCAAAATGCGCTCGCGCCAGACCTCGCGCAGATAATCGAGGCGCAACCGCGCGTCGGCGAACCACGGCGATTTTCTTCGCCAACGGCTGGCTAACGCGTCGTCGGCGTTTGCCGCATCTGTCAAACCGCCCTCCACACGCTGCGGAGCGATCGCCGCAGTGGGATCGATGCGCACCCATCCGCGGCCGCCGATCCACACCTCATCCCACGCATGCGCATCGCTCTGGCGCACAATCCAATAGTCCGCGAACGGATTGGGTGTTCCGCCCTGGTAGCCGGTCACGACGCGCGCCGGTATGCCCGCCGCCCGCGTCAATGCGGCAAACGCCGAGGCGTAGTGTTCGCAGAAGCCGCGCTTCGTGTCGAATAGAAACTCATCCACCGGATCAGCGCCTAGTTTCGGGGGCGACAAGGTGTAATAGAACGGCTGCTGCGCGAACATGGCGAGTACCGCGCTCACGAATTCCATATCGTCCGGGTGCGCGCTGCGCAGCTCTTGCGCCAACTGCAAGGTACGCGGATTGCGATCCGAGAGCCGCGTGTCGCGGCGGCGCGCATTGGCGCTCAAGGAATCGGGGAATTGCACGCGCGCATACGAGGTGGCAACCACATCGATGGGACGCGACAACGGAGAGTCCTGCACCAGGGTGTAATCGCTGGTCAGTCCGGCACGCGCCAAGTCCCACTGCACCGGCCAATCAAGCGTGAATATCCATTTGTGCTGATGCGGCTCCATCTCCACGGTGTACTTATGGGCGGCTCCTTGCCCCTCCAACGGCTGCGTATTGGCGAAAATCGAATCGATGCGCCTCCACGTATGGCCGTCGAAATCGTGCAGTACGGGACCGCGCCAGTACATCTCCTGGGACGACGGCGGCGCTCCAGCGAAGCGCACGCGGAACGCGACGTCATCCGACAGCGCCAATTGGGTGATGTCTCCGGGACTCATGGTGTCGCTCAGTCCGGATTCGGCGCTGCGCGTATCGGCTGGTATCTGCCATAGAGGCCCGGCGAAGCGCGGAAACAGCAGCCAGAAAACCAGCGCCAGCGGCAAAGCTTGCCCGAGGACCCGACCGCCATAGCGAAGGCTCACGCGCCAATCCGGCGCCGGCCCGCTGCTCGTCAGACGCAGCAATGTGGCGGTGGTGAGCCAGCATACAGCGATGAGATAGGCGAGCAGCCAGAAGGAGTCTCCTTCCAACAACGCCGCCAGGCTCACGAAGTAAATGATCAAGGTGATGATGTAGATATCGCGCCTGGTCTTGGTCTCCAGCAATTTCAGGCCCGCCATCAGCGTCAGCAGCGCCGTCCCGGCGGACAGGCCGTTGAAGGTGTGAAAGCGCACGAACAAAAGCGGGATGGAAAGTCCAGCAAGGATCAGCACCGCCCAGCCTGGCGGAGAGGTGCGGCCGTTGCGCGCCAGCGCCAGACGAATGAGGCCGCAGGCAATGACCACGACGGGTATCCACACCGGCAGCGAAGTCAGATGCGCGACCACTGCCAACGCCAGGCATGCCGAGATGCCCAGCAGCTGTTCGAACGTTACGCGGTCAGTGATCATGCGGCGGTCTCAGCAACGCCATGTGCGGCCAGTGCCCGCAAACAAGCGAATCGATGGGCTGCTCCGCCCGACGGCGCGATCTCCTTGCCGGGTATGCGCAATCCATAGGGGCGCTGCGCGGCATCGCTTTCCAATACCCACAGGCAGAGCTGCGATAGACGCGCCTCGACATCCAAGCCCTCGAGCGCGGAGAAATCCAGCCACTCGGGTTGTGCCGCCAAACTCGAATAACTGCGCACGGCCGCCTCGCCGCCGCGCGCCAGCACTTTCCAAGCCATGTGCTTCAAGGGGACGCCGGGTTCGTAGGCGCGCAGTCCGGAGAAATCCTCATCGCCGCGCTTCTCGGAATGAGAGCCGCTGCCCTGCGCGCCTTGCGACGGCAAGATTCGTGTGCCGCTCGGCGCGGGTGCAATGTAAACCGTGAGCAACTGCTGCACATAGGTCCAGGAGTAAAACCAGCCGAAAGGGTAGCGAGTACGCAATTCGAATTGCTTGACGCGGGTCAGGCCGCGCTGCGCCACCGGCACGACGACCGTTATCGACTCATTCTCGTTTGCCGCAACGCTGCCCATGCCCACGCCCAGCATGCAGCGAACTTCGATGTCCCGGCGATCCACGCTGGAGGCATTGTGCAGCGCGAATTCAAACACGGCTTCGCGCCCGGCGAATGCATCGATCTCCGTGGTGACATCGACCGACAGGCGCTGCAAATTGCGATTGCAATGATGCATGGTGACGAGCGCCATGCTGGCCATGAGAAAGCCGAACGCCAATCCCAGATTGCTGTTGTAGTTGAGGCCGGCGACGAGCATCGCAGCGAGAATCGCCGCGAGCATGATGCCGAAGCGCGATGGAAGAATGTAGATGCGGCGCCGATTGACCGTCATCGGCAGCGAATCGCGCCCGTGAAGCCGCGCGGACCGGGCCCGCAATTTGGCCGTAGCAAATTGCCGTAAAGTGGCCAAGGAATGGAATCCTTACATCATGGAACCGGCACCGCCTCGAGCAGGCTGGTCACGGCGACTACATCGCTGCTCCGCTGGCGCACGCGATGCTCGACGACGCTGGCGAATATGGCTTGCACATGCTCCGGGATCACCGCGCTGCGGCCGGCGATCAAGGCCCAGGCGCGCGCCGCGCGCAGCAGACCAATGGCGGCGCGGGGCGACAGACCCGCATTGATTCCCGGCGCGCGGCGCGTATGCGCCACGAGCGCCTGGACGTAGTCGAGCAGCGCCGGGGCGACATGCACCTCGAGAACGCTTTGTTGCAGCTGGCGCAATTGATCGGGAGCAAGAATGGTAGTCAGCGTGTTCACAAGTTCGCGGCGATCGATGCCGTTCAATAGCTCACGCTCCGCCGCGGCCGCGGGATATCCCAAATGCACGCGCATCAGAAATCGGTCCAATTGCGATTCGGGCAGCGGGAAGGTACCGATCTGGTCCTGTGGATTTTGTGTGGCGATGACGAAGAAAGGCTCCGGCAGCGGCATCGTTTGCCCGTCGAGCGTGACCTGATGCTCTTCCATCGCCTCCAGCAGCGCACTTTGTGCCTTGGGGGAAGCGCGATTGATTTCGTCGGCCAGCACCAGCTGTGCGAAGATCGGGCCGCGTTGGAAGCGGAACTTTCCCGTTTCGCGGTCAAAGATCGATACGCCGTGCACCGCGGCCTTCAGCAGGTCGCTGGTGAACTGAACGCGCTGGAACGACAACCCGAGGGATTTTGCCAGCGCGTGCGCGAGTGTGGTTTTGCCCACTCCCGGAATGTCCTCGATCAGCAGGTGGCCGCGCGCCAGCAAGCAGGCCATGCACAAACGGATTTGGGCATCCTTGCCCAGGATCACCCGGTTCAGCTGCGTTAAAACGGCCTCGATCTGCGAGTGCAGCGCGTTCATTGGTCTTTGAGCTTGGTCACCCGCGCAGTTTGGGCCGACAATTGGCCAATTTCCGTGCGCAGTTCCGCAATGCGCTGCTGATCCTTCGCCACGATATCCGCGGGGGCGTTCCGCGCGTACTGGCCGTTGGAGAGCTTGGCGTCCAATTTGTGCAAGTCCAGTTCGGCTTTGCGCAGCCGCTTGGCCAGACGATCGAGTTCCGCGGCAGGATCGATCAGCCCCGCCATGGGCACGAGGATCTCTAGACTGCCGAGCAATGCCACGGCGGAAATAGGCGCTGTTTCCGCCGGCCTCAGCACGCGCGGCGGCTCGATTCCGGCAAGGCGCGACAAGTAATGCAGATTGCGGCCAAGATATTCAATGTCCCGCGCAGCCGCGTTCTGCAGCAGTACCTGGAGTTTGCGGCTGGGCGCGATGTCCATTTCGCCGCGAATCTGCCGCACGCCGAGAATGAAATCCATGACCCAGCGCATTTCCGGTTCGGCTTGCGCATCCCATTGGATGCCGGCGGCCGTGGGGTAGGTTGCGCGCATGATGGTGTCGCCCGCCGCGGCGGCGCTCACCCGCACGCGCTGCCATATCTCCTCGGTGATGAAGGGGGCAAGCGGATGCAGCGCGCGCAGCAGGGTTTCGAGGGTATCGATCAAGGTAAACCGGGTGCCGAGCTTCGCGCCGGCGCTGGCCGCATCCGACTGCAGTACCGCTTTGGAAAGCTCCAAGTACCAATCGCAGAATTCGTGCCAGGTGAACTCGTACAGCGCGTTGGCCACATTGTCGAGACGATAGTCGGCGAATCCGGATTCGATTCTGGCCAGCATCGCCGCCAGCCGCGACCGAATCCAACGGTCGGCCAGGCTGAACTCCGCGCCTGCTGCGTGCACGTCCTGGCCTTCGGCGTTCATCAGCACGTAGCGAGCCGCGTTCCACAGTTTATTGCAGAAGTTGCGGTACTCCTCGACCCGTGCCATGTCGAAGCGAAGATCGCGGCTTTGCGTCGCCAGCCGCGCGAAGCAGAGGCGCAGCGCATCGGTGCCGTACGCGGCGATGCCGTGAGGAAATTGCCTGCGCGTGTCCTTCTCGATGCGCGCCCGCATTTGCGGCTGCATCAGCCCGGAGGTGCGCTTGGCCAGCAAGGCGTCGAGCGAGATGCCGTCGACGATGTCCAGCGGATCGATCACATTGCCCTTGCTCTTGGACATCTTCTGGCCGTCTTGGTCGCGAATCAGACCGTGTATATAGACGGCGCGAAACGGCACTTCGGCGGTGAATTTCAGGCCCATCATGATCATGCGGGCCACCCAGAAAAAAATGATGTCGAATCCCGTCACCAGCACCGTGGTCGGGTAATAGGTTTGCAGGGCACGCGTCTTTTCCGGCCACCCTTGGGTGGAAAACGGCCAGAGCGCCGAAGAGAACCAGGTATCCAACACGTCGCTGTCTTGCCGCAACGGGGTCGCCGGATCGATGCCGTGCCGGGCGCGGGCCTGCGCCTCGCTGCGCGCCACATACCACCGGCCGTCGGCGTCGTACCATGCCGGAATGCGATGGCCCCACCATAGTTGCCGGCTGATGCACCAATCCTTGATTTTATGCATCCATTCGAAATACACGCCGCTCCAATTCTCCGGCACGAAGCGGACCCGGCCTTCTTCAACGGCGCGGATGGCGGGCGCCGCCAGCGGCTTGATATCGACGTACCACTGATCGGTCAGCAGCGGCTCGAGCACCGCGTTGCTGCGATCGCCGCGCGGCACCGTGAGCTTGTGCGGTTCGACGCGTTCGATGAGACCCTGCGCATCGAGATCAGCGAGAACCCTTTCCCTGGCGACCGCTCGATCGAGACCGCGGTATGCGGCGGGTACATTGTCATTGAGCGATGCGTCCAAGGTCATGATGTTGATGAGCGGCAGGCCATGGCGTAAGCCAACCTCGTAGTCATTGAAGTCGTGAGCGGGTGTGATTTTTACGCAGCCGCTGCCGAAGGTGGGATCCACGTAGGAATCGCCGATGATGGGCAGTTCGCGTTCGGCCAGCGGCAGGCGCACCTTGCGCCCGATCAAATGCCGGTAGCGCTCATCGTCGGGATGTACCGCGACCGCGGCATCGCCGAGAAGGGTTTCCGGACGTGTGGTGGCGACCACCAAAAACCCGCCGCCTTCGCAGAGCGGATAGCGCAAATGCCAGAGGCTGCCCGATTCCTCTTCGGCGACCACCTCCAGATCCGACAATGCGGTCTTCAGCACCGGATCCCAGTTCACCAAGCGCTTGCCACGGTAGATCAGGCCCTGCTCGTACAGCCGCACGAATACTTCGGTGACCGTCTGCGATAGGTCGGGGTCCATGGTGAATTTGTGGCGCGGCCAATCGACCGAGGCACCCAGGCGGCGCATCTGCTTCGCGATCATGCCGCCGGAGGATTCCTTCCATTGCCAGACCCGCTCGACGAAGGCCTCGCGCCCAAGGTCGATGCGCTGCTTTCCCTCGGCGTTCAGCTGGCGTTCGACCACCATCTGAGTGGCGATGCCGGCGTGGTCGGTGCCGGGCTGCCACAATGTGTCGCAGCCGCGCATGCGATGCACCCGAATCAGCGCATCCATGATGGTGTCTTGGAACGCATGCCCCATATGCAAAGTGCCGGTGACATTCGGCGGCGGTATGACGATCGAATAGGCAGGTCCGCGACCGCTGGGGGCAAAATATCCGGCGGCTTCCCAGTGCGCGTATATGCGCGACTCGATATCGGCAGGCGAGTAGGCCTTATCCATAAGCGCCCGCGACATCGTCAATCTGGTGCGTCTCCAAGGTGAACTTGAGATCGCGGTACGCTTTGAACCGTTCGCGGCCCAGACGTCGACGCTCCTCGTCCGCGTCGATGATTTCGGCGATGCGCGGGTATTGCGGCAGTTGTGCGGGCAAGCTATTCGCCAGATTCACCAGCAAGTCTGCCGCGGGCGTCGCCGTGGATTGCAGCGCGAGCTGCACCGGCGTCGAGAAGTCCATGGGGTCCCCATCCAGAAATATCTGGTGCGGAATGAAAGATCGCTCGTTAAAGGTCCAAAGCAGTTCGTCCAACTCCTTTGCCTCGGCCAGGGTGTCGTTGAGGATGACGATTCGCAAGTCACGCAAATAGGCCTTTTCGGTCAGCCGGCAGGCGAATAACCAGCGCTGTTTTGCGGCGGCACTTTTCAGGACATAGAAATCGACGCGCTCGGTCATGTTGCCATGGCGCGATTGACCAGAAAGTCGACGAGCAGCGGCACGGGCCGACCGGTACTTCCCTTTTGCGCACCGCCGAGCCAGGCCGTCCCGGCCACATCGAGGTGGGCCCATTCAAGATCCTTGGCGAACTTCCACAGGAAGGATGCGGCCGTGCAGGCGCCGCCTTCGCGTCCGCCGACATTGGCAATGTCCGCGAAATTGCTCTTGAGCTGATCGACGTATTCCTCGCCGATCGGCAGGCGCCAGGCGCGATCGTCGGCGCGGATGCCGGCGGATTCCAATTCTTTCGCCAGAGGTTCGTTATTGCTCATCAAGCCGCTGGTATGGTTGCCGAGAGCGACGATGCAGGCTCCGGTCAATGTGGCGACATCGATCACGGCCGCCGGCTTATAGCGGCGGCTGTAAGTGATGCAATCGCACAGGACCAGGCGTCCTTCGGCATCGGTGTTGAGGATCTCGACCGTTTGGCCGGACATCGTGACCACGATGTCGGCGGGCTTGACGGCACCGCCACCCGGCATATTCTCGGCCGCCGCGACGATCACGACGACATTGAGCTTCAATTTGAGCTCGGCGATCGCGCGCAGCGTACCGAGAACGGTCGCGCCGCCGCTCATGTCGAACTTCATTTCGTCCATGGCGGGGGGATCCTTGAGAGAAATCCCGCCGGAATCGAACGTAATGCCCTTTCCGACCAGACAGATCGGCGCCGCGCCCTTTCTCGCGCCCCGATATTCGCAGACGATGAGACGCGGGGGTTCCTCGGAACCTTGGGTGACGGCGAGAAAGGCTCCCATCTTGAGCGCCTTGATGCCGCTCTCGTCCAGTACCTTGGTCTTGACGCTGGGGAATTCCTTTGCCAGTTGCAGAGCGCGTCCGCCAAGATAGGTGGGCGTGCACACATTGGGCGGCAGATTGGCGAGATCGCGCGCCATGCTGAGGCCGCTGCCGACCGCAGCGCCGATGCGCAATCCCTCGGTGGCCGATTTCTCGCCGCGCGCATCGGCGGCCGCCACATTGAGGGTCGCCAGGCGCTTCGGCTTGGCTTTGGCGTTGGTTTTCAGATCCGGTATCTTATAGGCCTGCGACGAAAATACTTCCGCGAGGATGCGCGCGCGGTACTGCATATCGAGCTCCGGCACGTGTTCCAGGGCCAGATAAACCAGCGCGTCGCTCGCGCCGGTCTTGGCGAGAGCCTGGGCGCTTGACTGCAACGCCTTGCGGTACTGCTTGCGGGCGAACCCCGCGCGCGTTCCGAGCCCGACCAGCAACAATCGGGATGCCGCGGAGCCTGCGGGAAGCGGCAGCATCAACGCGTCGCCGAGCTTTGCGGCAAAATCGCCGCTGCCGTGCAGCTTGGCTATCAACCCGTCGAATTGCTTGTCGATTTGGCGGGCAGCGATGCCAAGGTCGCCGTTCTCATAGACGCCGACCACCGCGCAGCCGGTCTGGAGGCGCGCTTTGGCATCAACAATGGCCTTGAATTCCATAACCTTAAAGCTCCGGTCTCATTTGAAATCGTGGTGCACGGGGGGGTTAAGCAAATAGTTTACTAGATTATCGCGAAGGCTCTAAGCTCCAGGCTATGAAATGGACCGTGCAAAGATACGTTCTTCGCGAAGTGGTGCAGACCTGGCTTGCCGTAACGGGGATCTTGGTCGCCATCTTGGTGTCGAACCAGATATCGAGGGTGCTCGGCCTGGCCGCCGACAACCAATACGGCCGGCATGTCGTGTTCGATCTGATCGCGCTGGGCGCGATCATGAACCTGTCCGTCATCGTGCCGGTCGGTTTGCTGTTGGCGGTGGTGCTGACCCTGGGCCGCATGTACCACGACAGCGAGATGACCGCGCTGCAAGCCTGCGGCTTTGGATCCGCGCGCCTGCTGGGGCCATTGTTCTGTTTCGCGGCACTCATCGCATTGGGCTTGAGCTGGCTGGCATTCTTTCAGGTACCGCGGGCGGATGGCCAAGTGCATCTGCTGCGCGAATCCGCGATAAAAGAAGCTCGATTCGGTCAGCTGGATGCCGGCAGGTTCCGCGCGTTCAGCGGCGGGGACGCGGTGTTCTACGCGGAACGCATTGGCCAGGACGGCGTGCTGCACAATGTGTTCGTGCAGCGCGAGTCGGCGGGACGCATCGAAGTGGCGCTTGCCGATACCGCAACCTACTCGAAGGCGAGCGCCAGCGGGATGCACCTGGTGACGCTGTTCAACGGCCGGCGCTACGAAGGCGTTCCCGGGCGCGATGATTTTCGCGTCATCGAATTTCGCGAACATGGCATTCCAATTGCCACTCCCGAGGACGTGCGCGGCCCCGAAGACCCGGACACGAAACCGACCCGGGCGCTGCTCGGCTCCCAGGAGCCGTCCGATATCGCACAACTGCAATTCAGGGCATCCACGCCGCTTATGGCGCTTGTGCTTACGCTGGTCGCCGTGCCCTTGAGCAAACTTCGACCCCGCCAGGGGCGCTATGCCAAAGTGGGCTTCGCCATCGTTCTGTACTTCGTGTACTCGAATTTATTGTCCGCTTCGAAAGTATGGCTGGAGAAAAGCGACTTGCCGCCGGTGATCGGCGTGTGGTGGGTGCATGCCGCGGCACTGGCCCTGGGAATTTACCTGGTTGTCCGCGAAGCGAGACAGGCATGAGCACCCTTGACCGATACCTGTATCGGACCGTGCTTCTCTATACATTCATGGCGATGACGGTGCTGTTGGTTCTGAGCGGATTGGTGGTATTCATCAGCCAGCAGGCCGATATCGGAGTCGGCAACTACAGCGCGGGCGATGCGTTCTTGTTCACTCTGCTCAATATGCCGCAACAGACTTTCGAACTCCTGCCCATCGGCGCAATGATTGGCGCGCTCATGGGTCTTGGCAATCTTGCTTCGGGCAGCGAATTGGTGGTGACTCGGGCCTCGGGTGTATCGGTGTGGCGGATCGCGTGGCCGGTCGCAGTCGCTGGAATTACGATGGCCGTGATCATGTACGGAATCGGCGAGTATGCGGCGCCGCCGATGGCGCAGTACGCAAAGCGCGAAAAGACCACCAGCAAATTGCAGGATGTCAGCTTCGCCAGCGCGAGCAGCGCCTGGGTCAAAGAGGGCAACCTCATATTGGGCGTGCATACCGGCGAGGTTGATCGGGCGTTTGGCGGCGTATCCGTGTTCGAATTGGATGGCCCCACCCACCTGCGTTCGATCCAGCGTGCCGCCAAGATTTCGGTTGCGGATCCTGGCCGCTGGAGCCTGCACAATGTAGCAAGCTCGCGATTCGACAAGGACCGGGTTGAAGGCGAGACGGTCGGCGAATCCACGATGCGTTCGACGGTGAACCCCGAGTTTTTGAGCCTGGCAGCCACCGACCCGCAAATGCTGACCCTGCGTGGACTTGCGGCCTATATCGATCATCTGCGGCGCAACAGCCTGGAGACCGCGCCGTACGAGATCGGCTATTGGTCGAGGATCGCGCGGCTATTTGCAGTAGTGGTCGTGACGCTGCTGGCGCTGCCCTTCGTGTTCGGACCGTTGCGCACCACGGGAGCCGGGACCCGGACCGTGATCGGCGTGCTCTTGGGTGTGGTGTTTTTCCTCATCACCGGCACCATCGAGAAGGGCGGGCAGCTCTTCGACCTCAATCCGGTGCTGGTCGGCTGGTTGCCTACTTTGGTCGTGGGCCTGTGTACTTTGATTGCGATATCAAGAACGCGTTAGGTGCACGACGCGGGTCTTCGATAGCCGGTCATGAAGCGCGAGGTGGTCGGGGTCCAGGTACAGCCATAGCACCCCCAGTGCAGCCGGCGTCCAAGCCAGCGCCCCGAAGATCAATC
>Ga0210394_10007285_pt1 | contig 11705 bp, 6 predicted proteins | sample IncBWC12MmetaG_FD_160121 | JGI IMG/M metagenome (GOLD analysis project Ga0210394, IMG submission 160121) | Forest soil microbial communities from Barre Woods Harvard Forest LTER site, Petersham, Massachusetts, United States - Inc-BW-C-12-M | ecosystem: Environmental > Terrestrial > Soil >... | reverse complement strand
CGCGCGGCCGAAGGTTTCGCGATACAGACGCTTGTGTTCCAGGAACAGAACCGGATCGTCACAACGAATCGCCGTACGTAGCAGGCCAGCGGCGTCCAGCGCGTTAGAAGGGAAGATCACCCGGATGCCGGGGGTGTGGGTGAAGATGCTCTCGCCGCATTGTGAATGATAAATTGCGCCACCGGTGAGGTATCCGCCAATCGCAACCCGCACCACCGCCGGACAAGAGAAAGTATTGTTCGAGCGCCAGCGGATCAACGGCATCTCGTCGCGCAATTGCATCATCGCCGGCCAGATGTAATCGAAGAACTGAATCTCCACCACCGGCTTCATGCCGCGCGTGGCCATGCCGATCGCGCGGCCCACGATGTTGGCTTCCGCCAACGGAGAATTGAAAACGCGGTCGGAGCCGAAATCGTTCTGCAGGCCGAATGTCAACTTGAAGACGCCGCCTTTGCCCTTGATCAGCTTTTCTTCCAGATACTGTTCGCGGCTGGCATCAGCCACATCCTCGCCGAAGATCACGATGCGCTCGTCGCGGCGCATCTCGTCGCGCAGCGTGGCGTTGATCAGATCAGCCATAGTTTTCGGAGCGATCTTTTTTCCGTCGGCTGCGGGAGCAACCGATGCAGGCTCGGTTGCCAATGCCGAAGAGGTCGGATCGAGATCCGGCGAGTAAACATATCGCATCACCGTGTCCGGCGTGGGCAAAGCCGCCTCCAATGCCTGGTCGACGGCTATCTGCAACTCGTCTTCGACCTGCTTTTCCAGTGCGTTAATGCTCTTTTCGTCGAGGATGCCTTCGCGGATCAAAAACATCTGCATGCGCGTGATGGGATCGCGAGTGGCATCGAGTTGGCGCTCGGCTTCGGGCCGGTAAAGGCGCTCGTCGTCGGAAAGCGAATGCGAATATGGCCGGATCACATGTGCGTGGATGAACCCCGGCCCCTCCCCGGCGCGACAGTACGCCACGGTGCGCGCAAAGGCCGCGTAGGACGCAACCGGATCGGTGCCATCGATTTCTTCAAAATGAAAATTGGGGAAGCCCGCGACCAGCCGCGAAATATTGCCGCCCGCAGTCTGAACTTCGACAGGGACGGAGATCGCGTATCCGTTATCCTGCACCACGAACAACACCGGCAACTTGCGATTGGACGCGGTGTTCATCCCCTCCCAGAATTCGCCCTCGCTGGTCGTGCCGTCGCCGAGCGAAACGTAGGTAACCTCATCACTCTGGAACTTGACGTCTTTGAATTGGCGATAGTCTCCGTCGCTCTTCTTCGCGGCCGCCGGATGAGCAGCGAAGTAGCGTCCGCCTTCAGCGCAACCCACGGCCTGCAGAATCTGCGATCCAGTCGGAGAAGATTGCGTGACCACGTTCAGTTTCGGAAAGCTCCAGTGCGAAGGCATCTGCCGCCCGCCCGACTGGGGATCATCCGCGGCGCCCACGGCCATCAGCAGCATATCCAAAGGGGTTGCTCCGAGAGCCAGACACAAAGCGCGGTCGCGATAGTAGGGATAAAACCAGTCGTAAGCCGGCTTCAAAGTAAAGCCCGCGGCCAAACCCACAGCCTCGTGGCCCGCGCCCGAAATCTGAAAGAAGATTTTTTGCTGGCGCTTCAGCAGAATCTCCCGGTCGTCGAGCCGCCGGGAGGTGTACATGATCCGGTAGGCCTCAATCAGCCGCTCGCGGGAAAGACCCTCGTAGGTCTTGCCACCTGTGATTTTCTCGTCGGCCACCCCGGCCGGTTTAGGATCTGTCTTGGTCGCCATCGCGTTCTCCATTGTAAATGCTGACCGGCGGTTGAGAAAGCACTGAGCGTTCAGCGTCCAGCCAATTCAGCACCAGACGCCTGACCCTTCGGGGAGTCGAATCAGAATCTGTTACCGCGAAAACAATTGGTGAACCCTAATCAACTCTGAAAAATCACCCTGTCATCATTTGCTCCCACAATCATTTATCCTGAATCCACATGATCAAATTCCACCGCCAGTTCGATCCCCGCGAAATCAAGTTGCTGATCTTCGATCTTGACGGAACCCTGATCGACTCGCGCTTAGACCTCATCCACTCGGTCAACGCGATGCTCAAGCACTTCGGCCGCCCCGAGTTGCCCGGCGACGTGATCGCCTCCTACGTAGGCGACGGCGCTCCCATGCTGGTGCGTCGAGCCCTCGGCGATCCCCGCGACGAGGCCGCAGTAAAAGAAGGTCTTGAGCACTTTCTCGGCTACTACCGCGTTCACAAGCTTGACCACACCCACGTTTACGACGGCGTCAAGGAAATGCTTACCACGATTCGCCACTCCAACGGCGTCTCCCGGCGGATGGCCGTGCTTTCCAACAAGCCGGTGAATCCATCGCGACTCATTGTGGAGGCCCTCGGCCTCGCTGAATTTTTCCTTCACGTGTATGGCGGAAACAGTTTCTCAACCAAAAAGCCCGACCCGCACGGCGCGCAGACGATTCTGCGCGAAACCAAAACCCGTTCCAACGAAACCCTGATGGTCGGCGATTCCTCGGTTGACGTCATCACCGGCCGCAACGCCGGTCTCTGGACCTGCGGCGTCACTTACGGCTTCGCTCCCCACACCCTCTGCGAAGCCCCACCAGATGTAAGCGTCGACAGCCCCAAGGAACTGGCGGAACTGTTTGCATGATCTTAGGATTTGCGTATTCCTTTGTGGACCTTAGTGTCCTCTGTGGTTAACGCATTTGGCCCGACCACAAGATAAACTGAATTCAAGAATGAACAACTTCACTCCCGCCGAACAACGCAAACTTCGCAGCCTGAAAACCCCGCACGGAATCCAGCGCTTCCTCGACAACATGCCCTACCACCTGGCCGACACCGCCTGGTCCCCGCGCCGCGTGCTGCAGGAAAACACCTCGCACTGTTTCGAGGGAGCCACGCTCGCCGCCGCCGCCCTGCGCGCCAACGGCTATCCTCCTCTGGTCATCGACCTCGAAGCCGAGCACGACACTGACCACGTCGTAGCCGTCTACCGCATCAAGGGTCACTGGGGCGCCATCGCCAAATCCAATTACACCGGATGCCGTTACCGCGAACCCGTCTATCGCACGCTGCGTGAACTCGCTCTAAGTTATTTCGATGTCTACTTCAACCTTCGCGGAGACCGCTCCCTGCGAACCTTTTCGCGCCCTGTCAACCTGGCCCGCTTCGACGCCCGCGACTGGATGACCACTGACGAACATCTCTGGTTCATCGCCGAATACTTGTTCACCATCCGCCACCACCCGCTGCTGCGCCCCGGGATGGCCAAGGGCCTGCATCGCCTCGACGACCGCTCCTTCCGAGCCGGCCGCCTGGGCTGCGCCGAGAAATAGGCCAACGGGTTATTATTTCGTGGGGGACGCTCACAACTCGAGGGAACCCGCCGGGTTCTAACCACGTAGCATGATCATGCGCATCAAACCCACGCTTGCCCTCCTCGCGCTCGCATCCAGTTTCGCCCTCGGCCAGAACAGCCCGCCGCCCACCCCATCCCTCTCCGAGGACCAGATCCGCGAACTCATCCGCCAGACCGCCGAAAAGGACATGGAGAACGACAAGCGTCAGCGCGACTACACCTACATCCAGCGCGACGAAGAAAGCAAGCTCGATGGCAAGGGCCAGGTAAAGTCCACGGAAATAAAAACCTCCGAGATCATGGAACTCTACGGCGAGCAAGTCGAACGCCTGATCGCGAAAGACGACAAACCGCTCTCCGACAAAGACGCCAAGAAAGAAGAAGAGAAAATCCAGAAGCTGATTGACAAGCGCAAAAACGAATCCCCGGAAGACCGCAAGAAGCGCGAGGAAAAAGAAGAGAAAGAGCGCGAGCAAAGTCGCCAGTTCGTCCGCGAAGTGGCGGACGCTTACAACTTCAAACTTGCCGGCATCGAATCACTCGCCGGACGCGACACCTACGTCATCGACGGCGAACCGCGCCCCGGCTACCAGGCCCACCTGAAAGAAGCCAAAATTTTGCCCAAGTTTCGCTTCCGCGCCTGGATCGACAAGGACGAATCGCAGTGGAAGAAGCTCGACATCCAGTGCATCGACACAGTTTCTTTCGGCCTTTTTCTCGCCCGCATCCACAAGGGCTCGCGCATCCTCATCGAGCAAACTCGAGTCAACGACGAAGTCTGGCTGCCGCAACACGTCGCCGTGAAGGTCGATGTGCGGGTTGCCCTGCTGAAAGACTTCGATATCGAGGACGACCTCACCTTCCGCGACTACAAAAAGTTCCGCACCGACACAAAAATTGTCCCCATCGGAGAAGTACAGCCACCCCACTGAAATAGGGTGGGCCACCCCCATTGCTTTCTGGTTGACAATTTACCCTGCCGGACGTAGATTCTGGACATTGCGGGTGGGCGCAGTCTAGTAGGATCCCGCTTGCCTCCTCAGAAGCCACCTGTCCTGGAGGGTTCCATGCCGAGACGATTCGCCTGCCCCTTCACCGTGCTTCTTGCCGTCACCGTCCTTATCCCGTCGGTCCGGTCCGCCGCGCAACAGAGCGCGGGCAAGGTGAGCTTTGCTCGGGCCATCACCTACTCACTTGACCCCTCCCCGATTGGAATCGCGTCCGGCGATTTTAACAACGACGGCATCCCCGACCTGGCGGCCGTCACCTTTTCAAACGGCACAATCAACGTGGCTCTGGGAAAGGGCAACGGCAGGTTTGACCCATGGCTTTTTTCCTTCGCCACGACCACGCCCAGCGTGGTCGCGGTGGGCAAGTTCGACGGCAAGAACCTGGACGCTGTGGTCAATGACGACGCCTTCATGAATCCGTTGGTCTTACTCGGCGCGGGAGACGGCTACTTCCGCAACTCCACACAGTTGTCCAGCGATAACAACTACGTCGCTGGCTTCGCCGTCGGGGACTTCAACGGCGATCACAGAGACGACTTGGCTGCCACGGTACAGTTGTACCCGACGGGGCTGGACGTCTACCTGTACTTGAGCAACGGCGATGGAACTTTTCAGGCGCCACGGCGCTTCAAGGCGGGCGGGGGAAATCAGTATTCGTCGATTGTCGCGGGCGACTTCAACAACGACGGTAAGCTTGACCTCGCCGTGCTGAGCGTGAATCCACGTAACAACGCGGGCGCTGTCGCCGTCCTACTTGGCGACGGCAAGGGAGGGTTTGCGCCTCCGATCTACTTCTTCATCGGCAGCCGGCACAGCACTGCGTTCCCCTCAGCGATTGCCGCGGGAGATTTCAACCGCGACAAGAACCTCGACCTAGCCGTAGTTTTCTCCAACTACTCCACTAATAAGAGCAGCTACGTTCGCGTGCTGCTGGGCAACGGCGATGGCACTTTCCGCAAAGGTATGCGCGCCGCCGCCGGCCCTAACCCAGTCGACATGGCGGCAGCAGACTTTAACGGCGACGGTAAGTTGGACCTGGTCGTGACCAACTCCCCTTGTGCTCAAGGTTGTGGGTTTCCGAGCAATATCTCCGTTCTTTTAGGCAACGGGGACGGCACGTTTCAAAATCCCGTCAGCTTCCCAACACGAGGCCGGAGTGCGTTGAAACTGACGGTGGCCGACTTCAATGGCGATGGCAAGCCCGACGTGGCCACTGCGAATGAGAACAGCAAGAGTGTCAGCGTACTTCTCAACACGACTCCCTTCCCCAGCCGGGCTGCGCGCCGGGTACTACACGCGACGAGGTCGCCCTATCGCATGGAGCACGAAAAGGATGGGCCACCGGTGGAAAAACCCCGCCCAAGCGAGCTTGGACGGGGCACCCTTTAGAATAAAAGTGAGCGTCGTAGTCTGGGCCACCCGCCCTGGACTATATGCGTGAGAACATACTGCAACACTGCGCAAAAATCTCTACCCGTGGCGTTAAACATGCTGGCATCGAAGAAATCGGGCGAATTCGTTATGTCTCCGGACGAATCATAAACGGCGTTTTGACCTTGTTGCGCTCTCGCTGCAACTGTTGAGATTAGAACCCAACATGCGAGGAACGAAACTACGCTTACAAATGTCCAGTTTGATACCGCTCCCGTGGCGCTTCTCATGATTTTCTCCTTACTCACTCCCGTAGTCTTGGGAGATTCCGTATTCTGAACTTCCAGTGGCCGTTTATGGTTTGACTTCAAAAACAGTGCCGCAACCACCACGGCCGCATCCTCTGCCAATGCCCCCGGACTGTGTTGTGCTGTAAAGATCGCCATTCTTGTCGAAGATTAGCCCGGCAGCGGGAAAGTCACCGTCGGGGGGACCCAAAAATCCGTATATGACGCCAAAAGTCCACTCGTTCTTACTGGATGGCTTCAACCGGAAAACGCTACCTTGTAACGATCCACCGCTGCCGACCGATGTTGTGCCATAAAGGTTCCCACTGGCATCGAATATCAGAGCACCCTCGGGGTTTGCGCTGTCGTTTCCATCGCCGAAATGGCAAATCACCGTTTTTTTCCAAGGCTCGCTGCTGCCCTTTGGCGGGGCTAAAGCGAATACGGCGCCATCTCCGTTCGTTCCCCCGGCATACCCGGTGCCATAGAGGTTGCCATTTGCACCGAAAATGAAGCCTGCAGCGGGGTTGGCGACGTCTTGGCCCTGAAACCGGTAAAGCACCTTCTCCATCCAAGCGCCGCCGTTCCTAGGCGGAGGCTTGAGCTCAAAAGCCGTGCCGCAACCCCCGGAGCCGCACTCCCCGCTCTCGTCGCCGCCCCCGTAGGTCGTGCCATAGACCGTGCCCTGGCTGTCAAATACCAAGCCGCCGTTGGGGTTGGCACCGTCCGCACCACCTGCGAAGCTGTGCAGCACCTTCTCCGTCCACTTGCCGCCCTTCGTCCGTGGCGGACTCAGCTCGAAAACCGCACCGCAATACTGATAGTAGGGATCGCAGGTTGCGCCTTTGCCTCCGCCGAACTGTGTCGCCCCATAGAGGTTGCCTGAGCCGTCGAACGCCAGATCGCCATTCGGCGCATAGCCTTGCTTGGCGGTTGGGAAGCTATACAGTATTTTCTCTGTCCACGCTCCACCCTTCTCGGTCGGCGGAGAGAGTTGGTACACTGTGCCGCATCCGCCCTTGATGCCCAACAGGACGCAGTCCCCGGTCCCGCCGTAAGCGGTTGTTCCGTAGAGGTTGCCCTGACTGTCGATCACCAACCCACCGGCGGGTGCGTCTCCGTCGCTGTGCTTTGCGCCCTTGAAGGTGTAGAGCACCGTCTCAGTCCACGGATCTCCCTTTTTCGCCGGTGGCGTGAGCTGGAAAACCGTACCGCAGTCTGCCAGCGGTAGACAGTCGGTTGCGCCACCCTGGGTTGTGGCTCCGTAAAGATTCCCTGCCGAGTCGAAGACTATGCTTCCGACCGGCAATTGGCCATCCCTGTGGCCTTGAAAGCTGTAGAGCACTTTCTCGTTCCATTCGGCTGAGGCGGTTGTGGCTAAGGCGAGGATGAGCAGCAGCAGGGCTTTGTTAGTCATCGATGCCATCTCTTCGGATTCATTCCGGCAGCCGGGGCAGGAACGGCGCGGGTTTCGCGATAGTACATCGGATTGCGGCGGGCGTCTACGGGGAAGAGTGAAGGCGCGTCCTCCACACTCTCACGATCACAGACACAAAAGCGGCCAGCTTTCGCAAGCTGGCCGCCTGAAAGTCCTACCCCTACCGATCAGAAATTCAGTTTGACCGAGAACTGAATACTCCGCTGCCCGCCGCCGCCCAGCACCGGGTTGCCGATTCCGACATCGGTCGTTGCTGTAATTGGCATGTATCCAACGTTCTGGCCGGTCGCCAGATTAATCCCCGTTGGATATTGTGCGCTGCGATTCGGCGCCGCATCCGCAAAGAACGCCGGCATCAGTGGATTGGTGAAGTTAGGGTGATTGGTCAAGTTGAAGAAATCCGCCCGGAAGAGCACGTTCAAACGCTCCGTAATCGCGGTCGTTTTGCTTACAGCGAAATCAAAATTGCGATAGTCGGGCCCCAAGAGCGAGTTTCTTCCCAGGTTGCCGTAGTGCCGCGTTCCCGGCTGGCAGGAATCCGCAAAACCGTCCATCAGGTTGCCCGCCCAGTTGTAGTTGCACGGGACCTTAAAGGAATTGAGGTTCAGAAATTGGGTCGGGTTCGAATAGTTGTATTGCACCGGACCCACAACGTCGGGCCGGTCGTAAAACTCCGCGCCTCCGCTGTAGTCGTCGATAAAGTTGTAGTTCATCGAGAACGGATGCCCGCTCATCACGGTTAACACTCCGCTCATCGACCACCCACTGCCCATTTTGCCTAGCGAATTCCATTTGGGAAAATCGTAGGTGCTGGCCCATACCAACCGGTTGCGCGTGTCGTAATTGGACGGCCCTTTATTTCCCGCAACGTTATTGCTGTCCTGCGGAGTGGCTGCATTCGGAACATATTCCTGCGAGTCGCTCGCCGTATCGATCGAATGCGACCAGGTATACGCGATCTGGTTGGTCAGCCCGTGAAAGTTGTGCTGGGTCAACGAAGCTTGCAACGAGTTGTAATTGGAGGTCGCCTCCGCCTCCAGGTCGTTCACGTAAAAGGGCTGGAACGGCTCCAGTGAACTCATCGGAGCCAAATTCGAAAACTTGCGGAGCGTGCCATCGTTAATACAGTTGCAGGCAAGATCGGCAGCCGTAATCTGCGCCTGCGTAGGCTGATTGAGATCCAGCACGCGCAGCAATTTGCGGCCTTGCGATCCCACATAACCCACCTGTAATACCGTGCCCTGGAACATCTGGTGCTGCACGTTCAGATTGTAGTTGTAAACGTAAGGCGTCCGCATGTTCTGCGGAACCGTCGAAACGTCGCTGGTCGCGTCGTTGATGAAAATCGGAACGTTGGGTGTGAGCGGGATAGCCCGGTTCGGCTTTAGGATCTGCACCGGCGCGTTCGCCACCGGATTGTAGGCCGTTCCGATGTTAAACGAATTCAAATAGATCTGACCGGTAAAGGCGTCCTGCGAAAAAGCATCGTAGAAAACGCCGAATCCTGAACGGATCACCGTCGTGCCCTTGCCGGTGAGATCCCATGCAAGACTCACGCGCGGCCCAAAGTTGTTGTAGTCCTTGTTGTACAGCGGATTCCGGGCGACGATCCCAACCGCCGGATCATACGCGGTCAATCGTCCCTGCGCTTCGTGGATCACGCCGAAGTAGTCCCAGCGCAAACCCAGGTTCAAGGTTAATCTGCTGTTCAGCCGGTATGCGTCTTGAATGTACACGGCATCGCTGTTTTGCGCCGCGTCGCGATTGGTATTGCCCACCTGCTGGCGGCTTGAAAACAGCACCGTATTCGACAACGTGCCTTGCAGGAAATCCGAAAGGTTGTTGAAGACCAGAACGCCGCGGGTGCTGAAATCGTTGAACGAAGTCACTTCCGTGCGCCGGAATTCGTAACCCGCCTTCAAGTTGTGCTTGCCCATGATCCAGCTGTAGTTGTCAAAGAATTGGAAGTTGGTGTCCACGCGATTGCGTGGGTTCGAATACGGCGAGGATCCCAACGCCGAAAGCTGTCCAAAGCGGATGGTCGGCAATCCGTAATCGTTCGGGTTGGTCACTCCGTTATCGAGTTGCAGCGATGTGTTCGGATTCCCGAACACGCTGGCATCCGCGGGAAAGAATCCGTTGCGATACCGGTTCCAGCCGAATCGGGCCTCGTTCGTCTGGTTGGCCTTCACCACCGTCAGGAAGCTGATCGAAACCAGCTGGGTGCGAATCGGGGCGACCGTGTTCGTCGCCGGCAGGTTGTTCCCCCCCGCCAATCCCAGCGGGAAGCTCTGCTTGCTGTTGCCGAAAAAGTACCGTCCACTCAACTGGTTCTTCACCCCGATCGACTGGTCGATCTTGATGATGGCGCTGTCGATGTTGTTGAAGATCGTGACCGCATCGGCCGAGTTGGGAGCGCCCGCCGCTGCATTCGCAATATTCGCCAACGGCCAGATATTGTTACCTCCCGAACACCCACCGTGAGTATTGCAGAAGTTGAAAAAGTTCAAGGCCACGGGATTGATCACACCCGGCGCCTGGCCCGTGATACAGCCAATGACCGTCCCGGTGCACTTCGTGGGATCGCCACCGGGAATCGCGGCAATCGCCTGCGCATAGTCGTTCGCATTGCTCGCGCTCGTCGAGGTGCTGTCCAGCGTGGGCACTACGTTCAGCGACGTGATGGCCAGACCTTCGCGTTGGCCTTCATACGACGCATAGAAGAAAGTTTTGTCCTTTATGATCGGACCGCCGATCGCCCCGCCGAATTGATTGTTTCGAAAACCGTCTTTCTTTTCCGGAGCGAAGTTGAAATAGTTGCGCGAGTTCAACACGCTGTTGCGGAAGTCCTCATATACCGTTCCGTGCAAGGAGTTGGTGCCGCTCTTGGTAACGATGTTCACTACGGCGCCCGAGTTCCGCCCATACTCTGCTTCAAAGTTCGACAGAATCTTCAGCTCGGCCATCGAATCCAGAGGCAGGACAGTTCCGGGCGTGCCGAAAACGCCGCCCTGATTGATCGCCGGCAAGTTTCGATAGCCGTCATTCATGTCGGTTCCGTCGAGCAGGAAGTTGTTTGCCCGGCCCCGGCTTCCGTTCGCGCTGAACAGTCCGTAAGATCCCGGCGAATCCGCCGCGCCATGCGGTTCACCCGTGGCGCCCGGGACCATGATCAGCATCTTGGTGTAGTCACGGCCATTGACCGGCAGATCGGCAATCTGCTGCTGCTCAAACTGACCGCCAAGCGTGTCGGTCGTCGTCTCTACCTGGGGCAGGCTTTCGCCTGAAACTTCCACGTGCTCGGTCACTTGGCCGGGCTTGAGCGAAACATCCACGCGCCGCTCTCCCACTTCCACGGCCACGTCGTTCGTCACCGACGTCTGAAAGCCGCTCTGCGTCACCGTAACCGAATAAGTCCCAATCTGCAGTTCGGACACCAGATAGTTTCCGTCCGCTCCGGTCTGGGCGTTTCGATCCTGCCCGGTGTTCACGTTGTGCACTTTGACCGAGGCGCCGGAAACCATTGCCCCCGAAGCGTCCGTGACCGTCCCCAGAATGGTTCCGCGATAGGTCTGGGCCAAAAGCGCCGTCCCCGTCAAAAGGACAAAAGCCGCCAGGATCATTCTTAATCTGCTGATCATTCTCTCCTCCCAAGCCAAGTCATAAGGCGTACCGCCAGCATCCGCGATCGGACGTCCTAGTCTAGTGCCATTTCTATAAAAGCCAGCTAGACAAAGAGTTCATAGACATTATCGAAATTTCAGCAAGTGACTCGGAAACGGCCCCCGAAAGGGCCATTTTCACGAACAGGCATTGTAGCGCATGCCCAGCACAAAGCAAGTACGAACCCGGTTTACCGTCACGCAACCTGCCCAAACACTCTGGTTCCGGGTGCAGATAACGCGGAGCGAAAACGAATCAAGACTTGAAAGGGCGCGACTTCAGTCGCGCCTCCAACCCGCATATCGAATCCAGGCCCCGCAGGGACCAACCCTCTCAAACCCCGTAGACGCCATCCCCAATCCGATGTACTATCCCCAGAACCCGCGCCGTTCCTGCCCCCGGCAGCCGGAAGGCACGCTGCAATTTTGGTTTTGGCCTCGAATTTTGAGACCGTCTCGGTTTACGTTCTATTTCGGATTTCCGGACTGAACCATCGGAGGTAACAGAAAATGAAACGCGTCGCGATCGGGATTTGTTTAGCGCTGGCAATTGTTGCGACTGCGAA
>Ga0210394_10007284_pt1 | contig 11705 bp, 10 predicted proteins | sample IncBWC12MmetaG_FD_160121 | JGI IMG/M metagenome (GOLD analysis project Ga0210394, IMG submission 160121) | Forest soil microbial communities from Barre Woods Harvard Forest LTER site, Petersham, Massachusetts, United States - Inc-BW-C-12-M | ecosystem: Environmental > Terrestrial > Soil >... | reverse complement strand
TGCGGCGACCGCGCTTCCCTACCGCCGGCCGGAGCTGATTTACAAGCCTGGCACCAACGACGTCGAGCGCTTCGCGGGCATCCCGACCGCGACCATCTGGGGTGCGATCTCGACCTTGCTTGCGCTCTTCACGGTGGGCGTGATCATCGCCAAGCCGAACGTATTCGGAGCCTTCAGCATCGCGTCTGTGGGCTCGCTGGTCGTGATCTTCATCTCCGGCCCGATCATCTACACCATCGCCCGGCGGATGCGGCTCTCGTCGTCGTCCATCGACATGCGGCTCGCCATGCGGGAGCTTCCGCCGGAGTAACCCCACCCATCGACAAGGGAGACCGATTTGCCCGGTAGCCGGAAGCGCGCGCTCCGCATCTACTTCTCCACGGACATCCACGGATCGGAGCGCTGCTTCAGGAAGTTCCTGGCGGCGGCAACGACCTACGAGGCGGACGTGCTGATCATGGGCGGCGACATCGCCGGGAAAGGGCTTGTGCCGATCCGGGCCCAGAACGGCATGCTCACCGCCCAGGTACGCGGCGAGTCGGTGTCACTTCCGCAGGAGGAGGAGGCGCGGCTGCGCGCCGAGATCAACCGGCTCGGTTTCTACTCGGTGATCGGCGACCCTGGGGAGATGGACCGTCTCGAGGGTGACCCTAAGGCGATCGACTTGGCGTTCAGGCGGGAAATCGTGGCCCAGATCCAGGCGTGGTGCCGGCTTGCCGATGAGCGCCTCGCGCGGGAGGTCCGCTGCGTCATCACGCCCGGCAACGACGACCCGCTGGAGATCGACCCTGTGCTCAAGGCCGGACCGCGCATCGAGAGTCCCGAGGGGGAGCTTTACGACCTGGGCCCCGCCCTGCTGGCCAGCTGCGGGGACGTGACGCCGACGCCCTGGAATACCGAGCGGGAATTCTCGGAGGAGGAGCTCGGCAAGCGACTGGCCATGATGCTGGACGCCGTGCCCAAGGGCCGCCAGGTGGTGGCGAACTTTCACAACCCGCCCTTCTCTTCGGGCCTCGACTTCGCGGCCGAGCTCGACGCGAACTTCACGCCGGTGCTGCGTGGCGGGCGCCCGAGCATCGTGCCGGTGGGCAGCACCGCGGTGCGCGACGCGATCAAGAAGTACCAGCCCTCGGTCGCCCTGCACGGCCACATCCACGAGTCAAAGGGAGCTCAGAAGATCGGGCGCACCCTGTGCCTCAACCCGGGTAGCGACTACGCGGCCGACCTGCTGAGGGGTGTTGTGGTCGACCTCGCCGAGGACGGGGGGTGCCTCGACTTCCTCTTCACGGCGGGGTAGCCTGAGCCGAGACATGGCGAGCCAGGGCGTCGGGGCAGTCGCCCCTGGGGCGAAGAGCCCCCTCTCCGATCCGATCGCCGAGGCACGCCGGCTCGTCGGCGCCGCAGCGGAGCAAGGCCTGATTGTGCGCGTGCTAGGCGGGGTCGCCGTCTGCCTCCAATCGCCGTCCGGCGGGCCGTTGCTGCCGCGCCACTGCGGTGATATCGACCTCGCCACGACCCGGGACGGCAGGCGAGGCATAGCGAGCCTCCTCAAGTCCGCCGGCTATGTCGAGGATGAGATGTTCAACGCCCTGCACGGGTCGCGCAGGCTGCTGTTCTTCGACGAGGCGAACGGGCGCAAGCTGGATGTTTTCGTTGGGGAGTTCTCGATGTGCCACGAGATCCCGATCACCGACCGGCTGGACCGGGATCCGCTCACGCTGCCCCTCGCAGAGCTCTTGCTGACAAAGCTACAGGTCGTGGAGCTCACCGAGCGAGACCAGCGCGATATCTACAACCTCACGTTCCACCATGAGGTGACAAGCGGAGACAGCACCGGGATCGAGGCGGACTTCGTGGCGGCGCTCTGTGCAAAGGACTGGGGCCTTTGGCGCACGTCAAAGGCGACCATCGAGATATGCCAGGCGAACCTCGCCGAGTATGCGCTCGAAGCGGCGGCCACCGAGCTGATCTCGGAGCGGCTCAGGATCCTCTGGCGGCACATCGACGACGCTCCCAAGACGACGAGGTGGCGGCTGCGGAGTCGAGTCGGTGAACGGGTGCGCTGGTACGAAGAGCCGGAGGAGCACTCCGCCGTCCAATAAGGCCATTCACGGGCAGGCGGCAATTACGACCGCAGCGTCGACAAACCGCAAGTCAGCGAGCGGAGCGCGAAGAGCGAATCGCAGCCAATACGTCGGGCATGCGCTCCCCGGTGGCCGTGCGACTCCAAGATGATGGGACTGGCAGGGTGGCCCCGTGTGTGAGACGTGCCAAGTCGTTCTCATCGATCATGTGTTGCGCGCCGATTCGGATCGCCTTAAGCCTGCCCGAACGGATCCAGCGGCGGACTGTTTCGGGGTCGCGTTTCGTACGGCGGGCGGCTTCAGGCACTGTCAGCATTGCCGCAACATACGACAACAACTCGGCTGCCCTGCACGCAGCAGCGGCGCTGCACAACGTGCTGTTACGAATCTCCAGAAATTGGGTGGGCGCAAGAGCGGCGGCGGAGTCTGCCCAACCTACGACTTGGAATTAGACCTTACCAAGGAGAAAAGACGTAGACCCCTCCTCTTCCGTCGTCCGACACACAGCGAACCCTAAGGCGTTTCTTGGCGTTCTACCAACCCGGATTGCGAACGTGGACGTGCGCAGGGACGCTTCGCAGACGGCAGGTGGATCGATCGTGCCGATGGCCTAAGGGCACTTCCGGCGCGGCCCTTCTTCAGCAGGGCTGTGATCTCATCGTCGCGCCGGTTGCTGGCGTCCTGGCGCCTTGTCCGGGGAGAGCTTGGGCACTCCGACTCCGGCGACAGCTTGGCTCGCCAGCTCATACGGATTGGGAGGCTTTTGCTGAGGGAACAGGATCAGACGGCCACCCGGACGGGACCCAGCGAAACTCCGGCCAACCGGTGCTGGATCCCAGAATTAACGACACGCGCGACAGTGCCGATCCGCGGCCTGGAACGATCCGAGCCTCGTTTATCCTGATTGTGTTGATCATCGTCGGCGTCCTTGACCGGAACCCGCGGTCGCCTAAAACGTGAGTACCCTACAGGCAACCGTGGCGCCGTCCGAACCGACCCAGAACCTCGTGGAGACGCGAGGCCTGGCCAAGAAGTACGGCGCAGGAGTGCTCGCCCTACAGGGTCTTAACCTCACCATCCACAGGGGCGAGGTGTATGGCCTGCTCGGTCCCAATGGCGCTGGCAAGACGACGACTCTGCGCCTCCTGACCGGCCTGATCAAGCCGAGCTCTGGAAGCGCGACCGTCGCAGGTGGCAGCCCAGGCTCTGGACAGTCACTCGCCCACGTCGGTGCAATGGTCGAGACCCCGGCGTTCTGGCCATACCTGTCCGGGCGTGACAACCTACGGTTGCTGGCCCGGTACTGCCGGCTGCCCGACCGGCGCGTCGCCACAGTCCTAGCCGAGGTTGCAATGACCGAACCGGCCGATCGAGCAGTTGGCACGTACTCGACCGGCATGAAGCAGAGGCTTGGTGTGGCCGCCGCGCTCCTGAAAGACCCCGCACTGCTGATCCTCGACGAACCTACCAATGGACTCGACCCCCAGGGAATCGTCGAATTCCGCGATCTCATCAAGAACATAGGCCAGGGCGAGCGAACGGTGCTCCTCTCGAGCCACCTGCTGAGCGAGGTGGAGCAGATCTGCACCCGGGTGGGGGTCATCCGCCGAGGTGCCCTCGTTGCGGAGGGCACCATAGACGAGATCCGCGGAGGCTCACAACTCATGATCCGCGCGCAACCGGTCGATCTGGCGCGTCGGGTCCTCGAAGAAGCGGTTGGGGCGGAAAACGTGACCCTGCGCGATGGGGCTTTCGGCCTGAAGGTCGACATGGGTCAAACGGCAAGCATCGCCAAGCTTCTGGTCACGGCTGGTGTCGATCTGACCGAGCTGCGTCCAGGGGAGCGCTCCCTGGAAGACGTCTTCATGGAATTGACGGGCACAGAGGGCGGCCTGTGATCATCGCCGCCGTCCGCGCTGAATGGTTCAAGTTGGTGCGCCGGCGGGCGCTGTGGGTGACCATCGGCTTGATGCTGGTCCTGGCGGTCGGGATTGAGTACTTGCTCGTCTACGTGGTGGCGACTCATCCACCGGCGCGAGCGGCAGGCGCGGGAGTCGCGCTGGCCGCCGCCAAGAACGCCCTCTATCCGGCCTCTGTGATTAAGAAGTCAGTTGCCAACGTGAGTTCTCTGATCGGCATCTTCGCATTGATCGTCGGTGTCCTCGCCCAGGGCAGCGAGTACTCGTGGGGAACGGTCAAGACGGCTTGGGTTCAGCTGCCTGGTCGGATTTCGATCGTGGTCGGCCAGCTGACTTCGCTTGCGATCCTGAGCCTGGTCATGGCGTTGGCGCTCATCGCCGTCGACTCCCTCGCGAGTTTCTTGATCGGCACGCTAGATTCACAGTCGAGCACCTGGCCGTCGGCACTTGATTTCCTCAAAGGGATCGGCGCTGCGTGGCTGATCCTTTATTTCCTCGCGGTGCTTGGATTTGGCCTTGCGACACTGTTCAAACAGTCGGCGATGGCGATCGGCCTGGGCCTCGCTTACGTGTTGGTGATCGAGAACCTGGTGTTCAGCTTGCTTGGGAATCTCGGTGATCCATGGAACCAAATCCAGCAGTGGTTCCCGATCTCAAACGCAGGCTACCTCCAGGATTCATTTGGAAAAGTGAATTCCGCCGTGACCGTCACGATCAAAAGTGCTGCGCCGGCCAGCGCAACGCATGCGGTTATCGTCCTGGGACTGTGGGTTATCGGAATCGCAGTTGTTTCAGCAGGAGTGGTGAGGGTGCGAGACGTCAACTGAAGCTCCCCGCTCGCCGGTCGAGCGAGCCACTATTGGATCAACCGGCCAGCCGACGTAGCACGCGCAGCGCTGAAGCGGTGTCACCAGCCGCTGCGACGAATTCCGCATCGGCCGCCTCGACCACTCGCACCGCCTCCTGTGCTAGCCGGGCGCCGCGGTCGGTGATCGCCGACATTGAGTCCTATCGGTGGCACGGCTCGTTGGCCCACGGCGTGATGGATGTGTCTCGCGCCAAGTTTCGGGCCGCACGCTAGAAAGCGTGTGGGAGTGTTCCGACGCCTACTTGTAGTGCCAGCAACCGAAGCTCTCACGGTTGTCCATGACGACGATGAAGCTGACACAGCGCCGCTCGATCGACTGCTCAGGCTGTCCGCTCGGTAGGTGGCGCTGCGCCTAACCCAAGACCCACGGGTTTTCTAGCCCAGGTGCGCCTGCTGGAGAGCCGACTCAAGCGATTGCGCGTAGGACTGGCTCGTGTAGGTCGCTCCGCTGATGATGTCGATGTTTGCGCTCTGCGCTTGAAGAACCTCGGTGCGGAGCCATGGGCCGACCTGCTGGCTGATGTAGGCCGATTCCGCCCGGTCTGTAGGAAGCCGGACTGCTTGAACATCGGTAATGCGCCCGTTGGAGATGACCACTCGCACCTGCACGTCACCGAATCGATTCGGTACGTCTGTGCCGGTGAAGGTGCCGCTCAGCGCAGTTGGGGAAGGCGATGGCGACGGTGATGGTGACGGAGTCGGTGTGGCCGAAGGTGGTGTCGCTTGAGGCGAGGGTGACGGACTGGCGGGATTGCCCGGCCCCTGGGTCGAGGAAGCAGGTGGGAGGGCGGTCAGCTGATGGGCGGCGACCTTGTAATTGAGGAGCCACGCGACGCCCACTACCGTGACGCCGGTGACAATGGTTGCTCTCTTCACGACAATCTAAAGGCCTCCGTTCGGATCTGGTCGGACGAAATCCCAAGTGCCTCGAGGGACGAGCGCACGAGCTCCATCATCCCCGTCGGCCCGCACACGTAAACGACCCGATCAAAAATGTCTGGAACGAGGCCGGCGAGGCTGGAAGGCGAGAACCAGGCGTCGCGGCCTTGCCGGCGGCTCCCGGCCATTGTTAGAAGGTAATCCACGCGCACCGAGTCCTCTTGGGTGGACAGGGATTCCAACTCCTTCTTGAAGACGATGTCACCTTCACTGTGAGCCCGATAAAGGACACGAACATCGAAACCATCTGCCGCCATCTCTTCCGCCAGGGGCCGGATGGGGGTGATTCCGATACCGCCGGCGATCAGCAAGACCTTGGAATTCTGCGGCCGCTCGATGAACTTGCCAAAGGGGCCGTCAACCAGGATTGGGGTGCCTGGCTTCAGCGTGTGGATTTCGTTCGTGAAGTCGCCGATGTTCTTGACGGTGATCCGCAGGCGACGTCCGTTTGGTACTGCCGAGATCGAGAACGGGTGTGCCTGCCACCAGCGCTTGCTGTCGATAAATCGCCAGATCGCAAACTGACCGGCCTCCGCCTCGAATTGGTCGAGGTGTCGGCCGCTGATGTAGATGGAGAAGACCCCGCGCGCCTCCTTCTCGACAGCGTGGACGCGAAAGCGGTGGCGCCGATAGGTCGCCAGCGGTCGAACCAGCCGGTAAAGCACGAGGGAGCCCCCAACCAAAACGTACAACCCGCACCAGTACCAGACGAACGCGGGGTTGCCGGCGAAGTCGACTCCAGTAGCCAGCTGATGGCTGAACGCCAGGACCACCGCCAGGTAGGCATAGAGATGGATGAAGTACCAGGTCTCATACGCCAGTCCGCGCCTCGCGATGGTGACCGACATCACCGCAACGGCGACAAAGAGCACAAGAGCGACGATGGCTGCCAGCAAGCCCTGGTAGCTGACGATGAAATCCGACAGTTGACCGACCAGGTCCTTACCGTCTCCAAGTTGATAACCCACCGTCTGAAAGACGGCGTGGCCGAGCAGCAAGACGATCGCGAGGTAGCCGTTCCACTTGTGCAGGACGGCCATGCGCTCCAAACCGAATGCGTGCTCCAGCCACGGTAGGCGCGCCATGAAGAGCAACTGCCAGAGCACGAGGTAGGTTCCGAGCAACCCTGTAACTCGGCCGATGCCGTTAAACAGGTCAGAGGCGTTGCGGGTGATTTCGAAGCCCGAACTGAACCACCAGAAGCCAACGATGACGATCGTGTTGGCGACGAATACGGCATACGCAACGTCCGGCGTCGACCAGGCAGAACGGGCTGGAGGCCGGCGTATGACAGATTCGTTCTCGAAAGAAGTTGCCAACTGCCTCACCATGAGCCAGTCAGGCTACCTCCCGTTCATTGGAAATCGATTGGGGCGGCGCAGCAGGCGTTCTCCAATCCGCCTCCAATCCAGAGTCCCTAACATCGAAGCTGGGTTGACCCATTGGCAGAGATAGGCGACTGGCCCTCGCAAGCATCCGAATCGGGCGTTACAGCGAATGAGCGTTTGACGGCGCTGACCGGCGGACTTCTCTTAGTACTCCTTGCCCTGATGGGAATCACGGTTCTCAGCGTGCGGCGGCTCCTCCCGGAGCATTTTCTGCTGGGTATTCTGCTGATACCGCCGGTGGCCCTGAAGCTCGCGTCCACCGGCTACCGATTCGGGCGCTATTACACCGGCGACCGCCAATACCGGCGCGCCGGGCCACCGCAACTTTTGATGCGCCTCATCGCCCCAATCGTCGTCATCTCCACGGTGGCCGTTTTCGCAACGGGCGTCGAGCTCTGGCTTTTCGGGCTGCGCTTTGGAAGCATCTGGGTGGAGGCCCACAAGCTGAGCTTCATGGTTTGGCTGCCCGCCACAGCCGTACACGTGCTTGGTCACCTTGCCCGGACGGGCAAAGCGGCTGCCGAGGAAGCGTCGGCCGCCCGTTCGCGGAGCGCAATCACACGGCGTTCACTCGTGGTAGCGAGCCTGATCGCCGGCGTTGTGCTCGCGGCCGCCAGCCTGACTTACGCAACCCCATTCATCTTCTTCAGGGACGGCTGAGGCGTTTCCCCTGATGAGCTCAGTCCTGATCATCGAGGACGAGGTGAACCTGAGCCGGATCCTGGCGCGCGTGCTTGAAGAGGAAGGGTTTCACGCCCTGGTGGAGTACCGGGGTGACAGCGGCCTGGAGGCGGCCGTGGCCAGCGCGCCTGATGCAGTGGTGCTCGACCTGTCGCTGCCCGGCCTCGACGGGCTACGGGTGTGTCGCGAGCTCCGGGCCCGCGGAATGCGGATGCCCGTGATCATGCTGACCGCGCGAGACGCTGTGCCAGATCGGGTGCGGGGCCTCGACGTCGGAGCCGACGACTACCTCGTGAAGCCATTCGCGATCGAAGAGCTGGTCGCTCGAATCCGGGCCCACCTTCGCCGCGCCGGCGAGCCTGCCGAAAGGCTCGTGGTGGCAGACCTGGTGCTTGAACCCGGTGCGCGAAGGGTGCGCCGAGGAGGCAGAGAATTGAGTTTGACGGCTCAGGAGTTCGATCTGCTCGAATTCCTGATGCGGCACCGGGGACAGGTGATGAGCCGGCAGCGCATCCTCGACCACGTTTGGGGTTATGACGCAGCACCGGCGTCCAACATCGTCGACATATACATCCACTATCTGCGTGACAAAGTGGACAAGGGCCATGGGGGAAAACTGATCAAGACCGTGCGCTCGGTCGGCTATGTGGTGCGCACGTGATCTTCGGCAGTCTCCGCAGACGATTGTTGCTGACAAACGTGGCTGTGATGGCAGCGATCCTGGTCGTCATCGGTGGCGGGATCCTTCTCGTGATGGACAGGCTGCTGATTGCTCAGGAAACGGCAACGGTGAATTCGGACTTGCAAAGGGCCGTGATCGAGCGTCGCGAGCTGAGTCAGGACGAGTTCCAGAGCCGGCATACGTTCTTCACGTCGGGAACGTTTTTTGTCATCTGGGACACTTCGGGTGCGGTAACTTTCAACCCCTCGGGCGCCCCGACCGCTCCTCTCCGTCCGGCCGCCACGTCTGCAATGGCCGGCCACGGCGATACGGTGCGAATCGACCTCCAGGCGAATGAGCCGGCATTGATCGCCTCGCAGGTGATCACCGATCCGGGCGGGACGACCGAGGTGATGCAGGCGGGCCGCAGCCTGGTGCCCGTTTTGTCGGTCGAGCGCGAAGCGCTGCTGGTGATGCTCGGTGCTGGGTTGGCGTCCCTACTCGTGATCGTCCTCGCCGGCTGGTTTCTCACGGAGCGGGCGCTCGTCCCGATCCGCTCCGCAATGGACCGGCAGGCACGGTTCACGGCGGACGCCTCGCACGAGCTGCGGACACCGCTGGCCGTCGTCGATGCGGGGCTTCAGGTCCTGAGGCGCCATCCAGACCACACCATCGCTCGCAACGCCCAGTTGCTCGATTCGATGACAGCCGAGACCCAGCGCATGACCAGGCTGGTCGACGATCTCCTGACCCTGGCGCGGGTCGATGTTGGTCATCCCGTCCTTCGCCTGGAGCCCACCGACATCAGCCAGCTCGTCGTTTCGACCGGTGCCGATCTCCAGGCTCTGGCCGCCAGTCGGGGCGGCCGCCTCGACGTTCAGACCGAAGCGCGAATCGACGGACTCGTAGACGGTGACCGGCTGCGCCAGCTGTTGGTGATCCTGGTGGATAACGCTCTTCGCCATGGTGAGCTTGGCGGGGCGGTCGAAGTCCGATGTGATCGGGTCGGCCAAGAGTTGCGACTCGAGGTCGCGGATCGGGGGCCTGGCATCCCTGCGGAGCACCGCGGCAAGGTATTCGAACCGTTTTTCCAGGTGGACAACAGCCGCGCGGGCAGCGGCAGCGGGCTCGGTCTCACCATCGCTGAGTGGATCGCCATCGCGCATGGCGGCACCATCAAGCTGGCGGACAACGAGCCGGGTCTTATGGTCCGGGTCATGCTTCCGCTGCGCGGACCGGTCGAGGATGCCAGCCCACGGCCGGCGCGTCGCGTGAGGTCGCCGAAGAAGGCGATGCCAAGGCCGGGTCGGTCCTCGACCATTTGAGGGGATCATTGGCTGTTCACCGGGTCGTGAACGTGATGGGGATGCCCGTGACTGTTCACGTGGTCGACGAAGTCTCTCGGAACGAAGCAATCGACGCGGTCTTCGACGACTTCGGCCTGCTCGACCGAACGTTCAGTCCATTCATCCAAGACAGCGCCGTAAGCCGGATCAACCGGGGAGAGCTACGTCCAGAGGACGCTGGTCCGCTCGTGCACCGGGCGATCGACTTGTGCCGTCTCTATGAACAGGCGACGGCTGGTTATTTTTCGGCGTGGATCAACGGCCGATTCGACCCATCCGGGTTGATCAAGGGCTGGGCGATCGACCGCGCCTGTTCAATCCTGGATGGCAACGGATACCGGGACTACTACGTTGACGCCGGCGGCGACGTTCAAACTCGCGGTCGAAACGCGGCAGGGGGCGCATGGCGGGTCGGGATCCGTCACCCCGTGGAACGCGACAAGGTCGCCCGCGTTGTCATGGCTAGTGGCTTGGCGGTCGCCACTTCGGGCACCTACGAGAAAGGCGAGCACATCCTCGATCCGCACAGCGGCAAGCCGATCGATGCCTGGCTGAGTTTTACGGTGGTCGGACCAGACATCCTTCAGTCCGACGTCTGCGCGACGGCATGCTTCGCTATGGGACCCGCCGGACTTGATTTTGTTGCGCATCTCGCAGGCTACGAGGCGTATGCGATCGACAATCAACTTCGAGCCGCATACACATCTGGCTTCGACGCTCTTTGCGATACAGCGTCACCCGGCGATGCGGCGCGGCGGAACGACTCTTGAGCATCCTGTGAAGGGGTTCGAGCCCAAGCTAAGTCCGCTACGCCGGCGAAGCAAGAGTGCGCGGAGAGGTGCTGGCCGCCGACAGGACCCGGTTCGAATCGGTGAAGGTCGGGAGCACAAACCAGAAGGCGCTGCCTCGCCCTAGGGTCGATTCCTGGTGTATCTCGCCTCCGTGCATCGCCACCAGGCTCTGGGCGATTGCCAAGCCGAGACCGGTCCCGCCAAATCGGCGGGTCATGCTGGAGTCGGCTTGCTTGAACTTCTGGAAAAGGCGCGCCCTGGTCTGTTCGCTCATCCCGATCCCGGTGTCCGTCACGCTGACTCGCCAGCCGTCGGCCACGGCGGTGCACGCGATCGTGACGCCGCCCGCCGAAGTGAACTTGATCGCGTTGCCCAGCAGGTTGGTCATGACCTGCTTCAACCGAAACGGATCGCCGAGCGCTTGGGCGTCCGTGGGCACCGTTGCGACCAGGTAGAGCGACTTGCGATCGGCGAGCTCGCGCATGGCCACCATGACCGAGTCGACGAGGTCTCTGAGGTCGACGCATCCAATTTCCAACGACATCTGCCCTGCCTCGATCTTCGATTCATCGAGGATGTCGTTCACCAGCGTCAGCAGCACATGCCCGCTGGCTTCGATCTCGACGACAGCCTGGCGTTGCTCGTCGCTGAGCGGACTTTCCACGTCCGCGAGCAGGAGCTCGGTGAAGCCTAGGATCCCCGTCAGAGGGGTACGCAGTTCATGGCTCATGTTGGCGATGAAGCTCGACTGTTGCCGGCTTGCCTCAATGAGCTGGGCGTTTTTGTCGGATACGTCGACGACTGCCGCTTTCAGCTGGGTCTCACTGTTGCGAAGCGCCTCTCCAGCGGCGAGCGCCCGGAGCTTGTCTGACTGCATACGCGCGTCGTATGCCCGAGCCATTCGCACGATGGCAGAGTCATTGGTGGCGCGAACAACCGATCGGGCTTGGGTAGCGACCGCGGCCGGGGTGCCGAGGCGTGCGATTTCTTGATCCAGCACGCGGAGGGTCGCATCACGAAAGAAGAGA
>Ga0210394_10007283_pt1 | contig 11706 bp, 9 predicted proteins | sample IncBWC12MmetaG_FD_160121 | JGI IMG/M metagenome (GOLD analysis project Ga0210394, IMG submission 160121) | Forest soil microbial communities from Barre Woods Harvard Forest LTER site, Petersham, Massachusetts, United States - Inc-BW-C-12-M | ecosystem: Environmental > Terrestrial > Soil >... | reverse complement strand
TCGAACAAAATGTCGGTGCCAAAAGCCGTTTTGACATTGTATTTCTTCGCGAGCTTGTAAGCGTTGTCGGTTCCGGCGAAGACTTCCAGCGCCTTTTGCTGCGACACCGGATTCACGAGCGGTGGCGCATCTTCATCGTCCAGAAGCGGCTGCAAGCTCCACCAGATTCCATTGTCGGCAAGCAGCTTGGCGGTCGGTTCGTCGATTAACTGACCGTGTTCGATACACTTGACGCCGGCGGCAAGCGCCTGCCGAATTGCGCGCGGTGTATAAGCGTGGACCGTGACATAGGTGCCCCAATTGTCGGCCGCTTCAACGGCGGCGCGAATCTCCGGTTCGGTGTACTGCGTCGACTCGATCGGATTGTAGGGCGAGGCAACGCCGCCGCCGGCCATGAGCTTGATCTGGCTGGCGCCCTGCCGCAACTGTTCTCTGGTTCGCAACCGAACCTCATCGGGGCTGTCGGCAATGGCTGCGATGCCCTCGACCTCGGAATGGCTCAGCGGGCCGCCGGGCAGCCGCGGAACCTCGAACGAGAACCTGAAGTCTCCATGTCCTGAGGTTTGCGAGATAAAAGCGCCCGAGGGATAGATGCGCGGCCCAATCGTGACTCCCTCGTCGATGGCGCGCTTGAGACCAAAAACCGGACCGCCAAGGTCGCGCACTGTTGTGAAACCCCTCATCAGTGTCGCTTCAGCCTGTCGGGCGGCCAGGAGCTGGAGATAGTCCGGATCGGCGGTCATAAGGACCATCTGGGGCGTAGCCGCCATGAATGCGTGCCAATGAGCGTCGATCAGACCCGGCATCAGCACGCGCCCGCCTGCCGCTATAGTCCGGACGTTGGCATCGACGGGGATGGGGCTTACCGATATGCGCTCAATGGTGCCGCCTTTGACCAGCACATTGGAAGGCGCCGACAGCGCGCTACTCCTGCCATCAAAGATGCGAACGTTCTGAAAAAGCGTTGCACCGCCGCTGACCGGAGCGGCGAAAGATTCCATACCGGGCGCTTCCAAGTCCGCGTCTCCTTGCGCGAAACTCACCCGGCACGGACCGGCCACGAGTGCCGCAGCGAGAATGAGCGGCGCACCCAGCGCGAGTTTCAATATCCGGATTATCATTGGGTCGAGCTCCATTGCGAACTTCGAGTCGTCAAGAATTCTGGACTTTCGGTCACCGCGGTCCAGGGGCGCCAAAGGTGGCCAACATATCCTAGTCAAGGATTCCGGCGGCGTGGCGGAATAAATCGCGAGCAACGGTAATGAGCCGTCAGAACCAACCAATGAATATGAATATCATATGACTCAGCGAGAATGACCGCATGGGATAAAATGCCGTTACTTCCGGGATAACTCCGGCTACCCTAGTCACTGCCACTGCCGAATTCTACGCCGAGGGATCGCGGAGTTGTGATCGCCCATGCACGATCCGGTTCGGCACTATGTCGCTGCATCGTGCCCGTGACCATCGATCTCATCTTTGCGGGAGCGAGGCGGGCCGGCGTTCAGATTTGGCCTGCGGCGGCGGGGTCCTCGACATCGTAGCTGCGACGGATACATGCAATGGACCGGGATCCGGTGCTGATCGATCTTGCCTTACAAGGCGGCGGTTCCCACGGGGCGTTCACGTGGGGCGTATTGGACCGCCTTCTCGAAGAGCCGCAACTTCGCATCGTGGCGATATCCGGCACATCGGCGGGCGCAATGAACGCCGCGGTGTTGGCCGACGGATGGACCGACGGCGGAGCCGAAGGCGCGCGCGCGGCGCTTGATCAATATTGGCAACGCGTGTCGCGCGCCGCGGCGTTCAGCCCGCTGCAGCGCTCGCCCTTGGATCGGCTCATGGGCCAGTGGACGCTCGATACATCGCCGGCCTATATCGCCATGGACCTGATGTCGCGGGTGCTTTCGCCTTACGACCTCAATCCACTCGGCCTCAATCCGCTGCGCAACATTCTTGTCGCGAGCATCGATTTCGATCGTCTGGCGCGCTCGCCGATCAAGCTGTTCGTCACAGCGACGAATGTGCGAACCGGCCGCGGGCACATATTTCGCAACCCGGACATCACGGCCGACGTCCTGCTCGCCTCGGCGTGTCTGCCGACGATGTTCCGCGCGATCGAAATCGACGGCGAAGCCTACTGGGATGGCGGCTTCGTCGGGAATCCCACCATCACGCCGCTGATCCGCGAAAGCGACGCCCACGATACCATCCTGGTGCAGATCAATCCGCGCGAACGGCCGGACACGCCGCGCTCGGCCGCGGATATCCTCAATCGGCTCAATGAGATTTCATTCAATTCGCCGCTGATGAAAGAGCTCCGCATGATCGCTCTGCTGCGCCAAGTGGCCGATCCCGGAACGGGAGAGGGTGCACGCTGGGCGCAGATGCGGATGCATCGGATCAGGACCGATATATTGGCCCAATTCGGCGCCTCCTCGAAGCTCAACGCCGAATGGGACTTCGTGGCCATGTTGCGGACGGAAGGGCGCAAGGCCACAAGCGAATTCCTGATCGCCAGCGGCGACGACCTCGGCAAGCGCTCGACAGCCGATCTGGACGTACTGCTGGCGGAGTGCTGAACCATGGGCCTCCTCGGCATCCTCGTTGCGCTTGGTCTCCTGATCTGGCTGGCCTTCCGAGGCTGGAGCGTGTTGCTGCTCGCGCCTGCTGCCGCCCTCGTCGCCGCATTGTTCGGCGGCGAACCGCTGCTCGCCAATTGGACGCAGATTTTCATGGGCAGCGCGGCCCGCTTCTTGGCTCAGTTCTTCCCGCTGTTCCTGCTCGGCGCCGTGTTCGGCAAGCTCATGGACGACAGCGGGTCGGTGTCGGCCGTCGCCAATTTCATGACTGAAAGTCTGGGCGAGCGCCACGTGATGCTCGCGGTCGTGCTCGCGGGCGCGCTGGTCACGTACGGTGGCGTCAGTTTGTTCGTCGCCTTCTTTGTGCTCGCCCCCATGGCCCAAGCGCTATTCCGCGCGGCGGCTATCCCCCGCCGCCTGATGCCGGCCGCCATCATTCTTGGCACCTCGACCTTCACCATGTCGGCTTTGCCGGGCACGCCGTCGATCCAAAACGCGATCCCGATGCCGTTCTTCGGCACCACGCCCTTTGCGGCGCCGGGCCTCGGCATCATTGCGTCGATCATCATGCTTGGCCTCGGACTGTGGTGGCTGAGACGGGCCGAGAGCTCTGCGCGCCGCTCGGGCGAGGGCTATGGAGCGGATGCATCGGGCAGCACCGAAGCCGCGGCGGCAGACGAGGTGGTGCGCGAGCGGGCCACCACGGCGCGCGAGTTCGATCCGGCCGAAATCCATCACGGGCACCACAGCGACGCCGTTCCGTCCATCCTCATTGCCGCATTGCCGCTCGTCGTGGTCGTTATTGTCAATCTGACGATGTCGCTATTTGTTCTGCGGCGGCTGGATTTTTCATTCCTGGCCGAACAGCGCTGGGGTGGCACCTCGATTTCCGCCGTAGCCGGGGTTTGGTCCGTCGTGGTCGCACTCGCGGCCGCCATCGCAACAGTCATCCTTTTCAACCGAGGCCGCCTGCCAGCGCTCCGCAAGAGCATGGATGCCGGCGCCAATGCATCCGTGTTGCCGGCGCTCAGTGTTGCGAGTCTGGTCGGCTTTGGGGCCGTCATCGCGGCGCTGCCGGCTTTCGCGGTGGTGCGCGATTGGGTGCTGGCGATCGAAGGCGGCCCGCTCGTTTCACTAGCCGTCGCAACCAACGTACTTGCCGCCCTCACCGGCTCGGCATCCGGCGGACTGACGATTGCGCTTGATGCGCTTGGACAGACCTATATGACGATCGCGGCGCAAACCGGCATCAATCCTGCGCTGATGCACCGCGTTGCCGTCATCGGCTCGGGAACGCTTGACATCCTGCCGCACAACGGCGCGGTAGTGACGCTGCTCGCTGTTTGCGGATCGACACACCGCGAGAGTTATTTCGACATCGTCATAGTGGGGATTGTAGGTGCCATTGTCGCTTTGGCCGCGGTCATTCTGCTTGGCACTGCATTTGGATCGTTTTAGGCATCGCGCCTGGCCTCGAGCAGACCGGTGACACCAACAATCGACCCTCGCCGCGGCGATATCGAAGATGACGCATCCAGCCCAAAGCGTCGCTCGATGCTTTCTCTCGCCGGCAGCCTTTTGGTCGAGATCAGCCTTCCAAAACTGGTAGTGGCCTGGTTGTTGCTGATCGTTTTTCCTGGATTGATGCTCGGCCTCGCGCCGATCGTTGCGTCGATCTGGTTCGGCAAGATTACCGACAGAATCGCGTATTCATTGACCGAAATATGGTCGGCGATTTTCATCGCTTTCTTCGTGGGCCTTGGCTGGTTCGGCGGCCGCAGAGTCTTTCAACTGGCCGAGCGCAGCTTCTGGTCGCTCAATTCGCTGGCGGTTCAACCCTGCTACACGGTGTGTCGCGAGGCGTTGCGTCATCTTCTCAGCCGCCAATCGACACACAAAACCACCAGGACCAAGGGGCCGACGCTGCACGCAACCACCGCCGTGCTGTCGGGTCTCATCATCTGTACGATCGCGCTGTTGGCGTTGCTGTTGGCCTGGCCAAGCGCGCATCTGCTGAGCGACTCCACAATCCTGAGCACGCCGAAGCGCCTCGCCATCGTGGCACTCGCCAATAGCGTCGTGATTGTGAGCGCCTACGTGGCTGTGGCCGCGCTGGTCTGGGCAATCGCCGACGCGACGATGGACCCGCCCCGCGATCTCGAAGAGTATGACGTCCCTCCCGATCAAGGCCGGAGCTGGCGCATCGTCCATCTGTCTGACATTCACGCCGTCGGCGAGCGCTTTGGCTTCCGAATCGAGAGCGGCAGATCGGGGCCACGCGGCAACGAGCGCCTAAAGCGATTGCTGGCACAGTTGGCTGCGCTCCACGCGGCCGAGCCGCTCCACGCCATCATGATTACGGGCGACATGACTGACGCGGGTCGATCGACCGAATGGGCGGAGTTCTTCGAGGCTGTCGCGCGGTATCCCAGTCTTGCCGAAATCCTGCTGATTTTGCCCGGCAACCACGATCTCAATATCGTCGATCGTGCCAATCCTGCGCGCCTCGATCTGCCGACGAGCCAGAACAAGAAGCTGCGCAAGGTGAGGATGTTGTCGGCGATGGCAGCGGTCCAGGGCTCGCGTGTGCGTCTCGTGGATCAAAAAGCCGGCCGATTGGGCGAGAGTCTGGCGGCAGCGCTGGCGCCGCACCTTGGCAATGTCGTTGCGTTTGCCGAGGCCGGCAAACCCCGCATGACAAACGAGCTGTCGGAGTTGTGGAACTGCGTATTTCCAATGGTGCTGCCGCCTGACCGGGACGACGGCCTCGGCGTGATCCTGTTGAACTCGAACGCCGATACCCATTTTTCCTTCACCAACGCCCTCGGCATGATGCCGGCAGAACAAGTCCGCGGCATCGCAATCGCCAGCCGCCAATATCCGCAAGCCTGCTGGCTGATCGCGCTCCATCATCATGTCGTCGAATACCCTCACCCTGCGAAGGCTCTGTCCGAGCGCATCGGAACGGCGTTGGTCAACGGGAATTGGTTCGTTCGCGCTTTGCGGTTCCTCGCCAGCCGTGTGGTCTTGATGCACGGTCATCGCCACGTCGATTGGATTGGGACATGCTGCGGACTTCGGATCGTGTCGGCGCCCTCCCCGGTCATGGATGCGACGGATGACCAAGAGACCTGCTTCTACCTGCACACCTTGGCCGCGGGGCCAGATAGACGCCTCAGGTTGTTGCCGCCACGGCGCGTCATTGTCGCAGGCCAGACAGACACCGACGTGGAAACAGGAATCCGCTAGCCATAAAGCGCCTTCAACTTATACCTTCGCGTCGTCCCGTCCCGACAAGAGCATTGCCACCCATTTCGAAGACTTGTGTTCGTCGCAAATGGCGAGAAACGCAATTACGATGGGGACGCCGATAAACGCTCCCGGCATACCCCACAGAAAACTCCAGAAAAATACTGAGAACAAAATCAAGAACGGCGAGACCGAAAGAGCGGTACCGGCGATCCGCGGCTCAAGATAGCTTCCGATCAGGAACTGGATGAGATTAAGGCAAACGAAAACGACCAGGGCAATCTCCCATGAACCGAACTGCACAAGGGCAAAGAGTGTGGGAAAGACCGTCGCGACAGCTGGACCAATGAACGGTATGTAGTTGAGCACGAATGCGATCACCCCCCACGCCGTCGCCAATTCGAGGCCGGCAAGTAGGACAACTCCCCAAATCACTGCGCCAGTCAGGATGCTCATCCCGCTGCGGACGATCATATATTTCTGAAGTTTCGCCGCAATGTCGCTCCCAGCTTGCGATAGCGAGTCGGCGATTGTTCTGTTTTCGAGGCGTGCGATGTTGCGCTGCGCAATATCGACTTCGAGCAATCCAAGTAACGTGAATACGAAGGTGATGATCATAAATGAAATGAAGGCATTCAGCCGACCTCCGATCCTCTGAACCGCGCGGATGATCCAGCTCACGTTGAAATTATCGGAAAACTGGCTCGATACCGAAATGCCTTGCTGTTCCAGCCAATCGCTCGCTTGCATGTAGAGCGTTTGAAATCGGACAGAGTTGGTCACCAGCCACTGGCCGATCCTGCTAAACGCCCAGATCATCAGAAACGCAAACACGATGATGACCGCCAGGATCACAAGGAGGGTGACGACGAGTGCCAGGAGCTTTGGGATTTTCGCCTGAAGCGAACGTTGCAACGGCCATACGATAGCGATGATGAATAGCGCGAACACGACTGGCGCAAGAATGGAACGGGCAAGGTGGAGGGCGGCAAAGGCAAGGATTGCGGCGCAGATTCCAAGCAAAGTTCGTGTGGTCTGATCTTGAGGCATGCCGCAGCTTTCAGCTCGGCCGCGGCGGCACCTGACCGGCGTACCAGTCGTAGATCTGCTGCCCGGTCCAGTGCACCACGTCGTGGCGGTTGATGTAGTCGTACAGCTCTTCGAAATATTTGATGCGGTGCGCGGCGCCGGTGACGTAAGGATGCACGCCGATCGCCATCACGCGCGCCGATTCCGCGCTTTCCGCGTAAAGCCGGTCGAAGGCGTCGATGGTTCGCTTGAGCAGCACGTCGGACTGGTGGTGGTGCGAGATCATCAGCGTGATGTCGTTGATCTCGGCGCTGTAGGGCACGGCGAGGATCGGGCCGTTTTTGGTTTTCACCCACAGCGGCTGGTCGTCGAGGATCCAATCGCCGAACCAGGTCAGCCCGCATTCGGTGACATAGTCCAAGGTATCGAAGGTCTGGCCGCGGCCGGGGCCGAGCCAGCCGGTCGGCCGCTTGCCGGTGAATTTTTCGATCACGTCGCACGATTGTTTGATGACGGCGCGCTGGTCCTCGATCTGCTGGATCGGCATCTGCACAAAAGCGTGCGCCATGAATTCCCAACCGGCATCGCGCGCCGCGGCCGCGACCTCCGGATAAGTTTCGCAGACTTTGGCATTGATCGACATGGTCGGCGTGACGCCGGCGTTTTGCAGCGCGCGCATCAGTCGCCAGAAGCCGACCCGCATGCCGTATTCGTACCAGGTCCAGTTCGGCATATCGGGGATCGGCGTCTGCCCCATGGGCGGCTGCGACAATTGCCGCGCCATCGGCCGGGTGATCTCCCATTCCTCGATATTGACCACCGACCAGACGATCATGCGCGCCTTACCCGGCAGCTTGAGCGGCGGCCGGGTGAACGGCGAGGAATAGGACAGGCGCTGGCGCGGCAAGGGCATGACATTATCATTGTAGGCATCCGGCCGCAGGCTCGGCAATCGGACAGGAGAACGGACAATGGACGACAGGGACCTTCACGACCGCGGGCTGAAGCTGCGCACGGAGATTTTCGGCCGCGACGCGGTGGAAAAGCGCATGAATGCGTTCGGCGAATTCGGCAAGCCGCTGCAGCACATCATCAACGCCTATGCCTATGGCGACGTCTGGCAGCGAACCGCGCTGCCGCCGGCGACAAAATCGCTGGTCATGATCGCCATGATGGCGGCGGCGAAGCAGCCCAACGAGCTCGCCGTCCACCTGCGCGGCGCCTTGAAGAACGGCTGCACGCCCGAGCAAATCCAGGAGGTGCTGCTATTGCTCACGCTCTATTGCGGCATTCCGTCGGCGATCGACGCCCACCGCATCGCCACCGACGTGCTGCGCGAGTATTCCGGCGCTGCGTGAATGCCCTCGCGGCCGTCACTTGCTTGCAATCGCCAGCAGACCAAGGACGCCAAACGCCAGCTTGAGCGGAGTCACGGAAATCTCGCTTGTCGCGAATCCACCGCGCACCAGCAAGTCTGCCAGTCCGCGTGCGTCGAAAAGCTCATGCGTTGAAGAGTGAGTGAATTTCCAACGCGCCATCGCGGATCGATCCGTGGCGACGATGACGATTCGCCCGCCCGGACGTAGGACCCGCCTTGCTTCGCGCATACCCGCTTCGCTCGCGAAATAGACAACATGGACCGCGAGAATTTTATCGATTGTATTGTCTCGCCAAGGCATAGCATCGATGCGGCCCCGCACCAGATGAACACGTCGCTGCCGAACGGTATGTCGATTATGGCTCAAGGCTTGAGCGAGCATGATCGCGGAATGATCCAGACCCAAGATGAGCCCCTGCCCGGCCATTCCTGCCAGAATCCCTACCGCGTGCCCCGATCCGCAGCCGAGATCCAGGATCGTGTTGTCAGGCGAACAATTGAGCGCACGGATCGCAATTCTATTGGACCGTCGATTGGCGACCGCCATCAGGCGGGCAATCAGCCGACCGCCGAAGCCCGACGGATTGCGCAATTGCCGGCCGATGGCCGCCCAGATCGGAGACTGCGGCACGGGACGCTTGTCCCGGCGTTATGTTGCCGTGAAATCAGTTGCTCGGCAATTTGGCCAAGTCTTCCTGGATAACCAGGCGCCGCGATTTATCCCAGATCGGGCGCTCGGGATGAGGCGGCAGCGACAAGGCATGCTTGAAGATTTGCTGAGCCGCCGGATATTCTTTCTGCTCATAGAGAAAGTCGCCGTAGAAGTAATTGGCGTCGAGACCGTCCGGTGCGTATTTGACGGCTTCCCGGAGCAATTGCCTCGCCTTGGCCTTGTCGCCGAACCCGACCGGGAATCCTGGCACGCGGTAATAGAGAACGCCGAGGCTGGCTGGAGCGCCGGCATCCAGTAGGGTCGGATTTGTCGTTGCCAGCGGCTCCAATATCTCGCGTGCACGTTTGGCGAAACTCAGCGCCTTGAAGGGGCTGCCGTTCTCGCTCGCCATCGATGCCTGCTCGCTGATGATGATTCCGTGCCAAATCATTGCTTCAGGACGGGTCTGATATTGCTGCACCAGCGCGGCCGCGCGATCCGCCAACGCCGCCATCTGCTTTTCCTGAAGGTCCTTATCGGTTTCTTCGAATTTAATGTGCTCCCAATCCAGCGCGATCTTCAGAATATCTGCATTGAGAGCCGGATTGTCGGTCGCGCGGCTGGTCGTGGGCAGCGCCAAGCACAGCAAACCGCCAATCGCGACAAGAATTCCAATCGCTTTCCCGGACATCAGCATTCTCCTTCTCCGTTGTGGCGAAATCTCAGGCCCCGTGACGATGATTCATTTCCCGAAAATCGCCATCGGCTACTTTTCCTGCGACAGAAAAAACGTCATGCGCGCGCCAGTCGCCGCGGCGACTCACGATGCAAGACCGGCCGTGCGGCGCGCCTCGAGATCGCGAAACAGATCGCCATACAGCCTGTAGAAGTCAGCTGTTGTCTCGATCACCAACGGCAAATGCCGTTGATCTATATGATTGATCAGGTTCTCGAAGAATTCGGAGTGACGGACATCCAGGTCCCCATGCGTCGTGAGATATTTAAAGCCGCCATCGTTGGCGGCCCCGATCGACTCACGAAGCGCAGAGACGGCCTTTCCGGCCAGCGCGACAGCCATCCCTTCCAGCACGTGGATCATGCCCAACAGCCCGTAGGGCGAAACACGATCGATGACGTAATAGGCATGTCCAACCATGACTTTGCAGGGGAATCGCGGGGCGCTACGGCGCGCCTGTTCAGGGTCGCCACCCACGGCGTGAATATCTTCGAGTATCCACAATTCGTGTCCGCGCTCTTCCGCGATGTATTCGAACAACGCCGACTGGTAGAGATGATCTTCGGGCCCACAGCGCACCGCCGCCAAGGCCAGTAGTGGCGCAGTGCTCCTGACGTGGTGATAGGCTTGACCGAGAAAATCCAAATACAATTCTTTCGACGCGCCGTTCCGCAGAACATCCTGAATCAGCGGCAGCCCGATAAATGTTTGACGAGCCGACGCGGTCTGCTGAAGCAGTTGCTGAAAGGCGGACATGGTTCTGTTCCCTAAGCGCCTTGCAGCCGCAGCGATTGGCTGCGCTCGGCCACGACCTGCCTGATTTCGAAACGTCGCGGCCGGGAATTGGCGGTGAGTAGATCAAGGCGCCGAAATTCCTGATCGGACATCGCCAGATACCGTCGCGGCTTGGCGTAGTCCGGCAGCTCGCGGGCGGCGGATGCGACGAGATCGTGAATTGCCGGGGAATCGCCACAAACCGCGGAGTCGGTCGGAATTATCAGCGCGACCAACTCTCTTTCGTGCGCGACAACCACGCACCGTCCGACGCGGCTGTCGGCGGCAATGATGTCTTCGACCCATTCAGGGCTGATGTTTCGCCCCGCCGCGGTGACGATGACGTCGTCCTTCCGACCCGTGACGATCAAGAAACCGTCCGCGTCGAATTGCCCGAGATCGCCGGTATGCCATGATCCTGACAATTGAGGCTCGCCAACATAACCACTCATGACCGTGGGGCCGCTCACCACGATCTCCCCTTCGTCGATTGCGACCGCAACGTTCGACAGCGGCCGTCCGACCGTGCCGGCTCGTCGTGCATCCGGCCGATTTACGCAAACAACCGAGGAGCATTCCGAAAGTCCGTAGCCCTCATAAACCGGCAGCCCGCATTGCCACGCTGCCGCCGCCAAGTGCTGCGATATCGGCGCGCCGCCGACCGCGATAAACCTGAGAGAACCGGGAGCCCGATTGCCGCGCGCTTGCAATTCCATCACCCATGCCGCCAGCAATTCGGGCGCCAGCACGCTTGCTGTCGCGTGAGCCTGTTCAGCCGCCGTGAGCTGGCCTGCGGGCGAAGCTGCCAAAACTCCCGGCAGATGGATCGCCGCGCCAACCGACAGCGGCAGGTACATGCCGGCTATCTGCTCCAGCAGCAATGAGTTCGGCAGCACCGAAAGGTAGCGGTCCGTCGCGCTCGCACACGATGCCTCGGCAAGCGCGGCCACGCTGGCAAGCAGCTGCCGTTCCGATAGACATACGCCTTTGGGCTTACCGGTCGTCCCGGAGGTGAAGATCACTCTGCCTGCGCCGGTTGCCGGGGCAAGGTTGGTCACACTGTCAGCATCCAATTTATGGACGTTTAGTCCGAGTCGCCTGGCGCGTTCCGCCGAAGCTTGATCGGCAACCACGTCGGACAGCTGCGCCACTTGAGCAATGTGCAAAAGCTGAGCGTCGGAGAAGAATTCGGGCAGCGGGACCAGCTCCTTTCCCGCAAAGCTCAGCGCCAGATCACATACGACGCATTCCGACCCCTTCGTGAACAGGAGGCCAACGCGACGCGGCAATCGTGCCGCCCCCTGCG
>Ga0210394_10007282_pt1 | contig 11706 bp, 7 predicted proteins | sample IncBWC12MmetaG_FD_160121 | JGI IMG/M metagenome (GOLD analysis project Ga0210394, IMG submission 160121) | Forest soil microbial communities from Barre Woods Harvard Forest LTER site, Petersham, Massachusetts, United States - Inc-BW-C-12-M | ecosystem: Environmental > Terrestrial > Soil >... | reverse complement strand
CCCTCCAAGCCGGAGAGAGAATGAAGATGATCTGGGGGAGCAGCTAGGCTCACTTCTATCCTCCGCGTTGCCAGTTGTGAAGCCTACCACCGTCGCGGCGGGGAGCCAAAGAAATGTTGGTGGGAGGAGGTCGACAGTCGACAGTTGAAAGTAAAGCCTCCCATTGGCGCACCCTTCGGTTCTTGGCCAGTTGGGTGGAGATGCTGGGTGTGGATTTTAACGCAGAGGGCGTAGATTCTCGTGATGCTCATTCCCTCGGCTTCGTTCAAGGCAAGCGAGGTCGACACCCTTCGTGGGATTGGAAGAGAGGTCCCTCAAACCCGATGGTCGTTCGGGATAGACATGCTTCATCGGGCGTCCAGTTAACAACCTCTACCCCCCACCCCCTGTTTTTTGTAAGAATATCAAAACATGAGGTTTAGATTGGAGGAGTGTGCAAAAGATATCATTCTAAAGGGTTTAGAAGCCGTTTGATTTGATATTGTTGCAAGTGCTTGCATCGGTATGATCTGCGCCTCGTGACCGACGGATGGAAATCGTCACCCCTCCCCCGGTTTTTCACAGATATTGATTCTAAAGAATTTAAGTTTTTTGTAAGTCGATTAGAATCCATACTTGCAGGAGGTTGTGGAAGTGCTGATTCTAAAGAGCTTGCCGACACCAATTTGCACTAAAATTGTGCAAAATGCGGTTTGTTTATAAGCGTTGCTGGAGTTAGGCCGTAGAAGCAGTCTCCAGAAAGCAAAAACGCCAGCAAGGGTGCTGGCGTTACGGAATCGACGGACAGTATTACCCAGTGAGTATAGTACGCGAGGGGCAATATCTTGTCAAGAAAAAAGGCGAGAAGTCGCGCCATGTGGCGGTCTATTTCAGGCTCTACACCAACGGTACATTTCAAATTAGGAGAACTGGGCTAGTTTAAAAGGTCAGCTAGGATCACTTCCGGTTTGCAGGCTATCAATCAGGAACCGTCGTTCGTAATTTCGGAGAACCCGTTTCTGGATAACTCCGAGTTGCCGACAATACGCCCGGGAATCTCAGCTGTCCCTTCCCACCACGCCATTTTCGGCTCCGGGTCGTTGGGCCGCATATACTCGATTGCGACACCCAATCAGCTTGGCGCGGTCCCTCCAAGGTCTTGCGTCAGTATGACTGGAAACCATCTCCTGAATCCTTTGACCCGTCGGGGATCCCCGCAGATTAAACGGAGTGCACAGTTTCGAATATTGTGAAGTAAGATCGTGAAACCAATCATCTGGACGGCGGGCAATGAACCCCGAACGCTGGCAGCAAATCGAGCGGCTTTACCATTCGGCCCTAGAGCAGGATCCGGCACGGCTGGATGGCTTCCTTGCTGAAGCCTGTCAAGATGATGCCGACCTGCGCCGGGAAGTGGAATCCCTGCTCGCACAGAGCAGCTCCACCGGAGCGCTGGTCGACCAAGGCGCATGGGCGGCTGGCGCCTTCGCGACGACCCAGACGGCCTTGAAACCCGGCGAAACGCTGGGACCATACGAGATTCTGGGGCTGCTGGGGGCAGGCGGGATGGGAGAAGTGTACTTAGCGGAGGATACTCGGCTCGTCCGCAGGGTCGCCATTAAGATTTCCCACCAGCGGTTCAGCGGGCGTTTCGAGCGTGAGGCGCGGGCGATATCCGCGCTGAACCATCCAAACATCTGCACGCTGTACGATGTCGGCCCGAACTACCTCGTGATGGAACTCGTGGAAGGGGAACTTTTGCCTGATTGGCTCAAGCGCACGCCCGCTGCGGAGCGCATCCTAAAGATTGCCAGTCAGGTGCTTGAGGCACTCCGCGCAGCGCATCGTGTGGGCATTGTACATCGCGACCTGAAGCCTCAAAACATCATGGTTCGTTTCGATGGCTATGTGAAGGTGCTGGATTTTGGTCTTGCGAAGCAGACGCCGGCTGGCGCAGCAGCCCGAATAGAGAGTACTTCCACAGTCGAAGACGTAACTGTGCCTGGTCAGGTCCTGGGGACGGTCGCCTACATGTCACCGGAACAGATCCTGGGACAAGCGGTGGACGAGCGCAGCGACTTGTTCGCGTTCGGGATCATTCTCTACGAGATGCTGACCCAGCAGCACCCGTGGCCGCGCACTTCGCACGTGGATACCATGCACGCCATCCTTCACGATGACCCCAGTGGCGTTGATGCCGCTTCTCTCGGCGGCCCGGCATTGGCCTCGGTGCTCCAGAAGCTTCTCCGCAAGAATCCCGCGGAGCGCTTCCCATCGGCCGAAGCAACATTGGAAGCACTCACTGCTAGTGCCGCGGGGGCGCCTTCGGGCAAAACAGGAACGAGTCCGCAGAAACCCGTGCGCCGCAAAAACCGCGCCGTAAATGCTGACGCCTACGAGGCATACCTGAAGGGTCGCTACTGCTGGGAGCGCAGGAATGAAGAAAATCTATGGAAGAGCAAGGAGTACTACGAGCAAGCGATAGAAAAGGACCCTTGCTATGCTCTGGCATGGGCTGGGTTGGCAGCCTCGTACAACATGCTCGCCGCCTACGGAGCCTCGCCGCGCGCTGAGACCTACCCGCGAGCCAAGGTTGCCGCCACGAGAGCCTTGGAATTGGACAGCAAGCTCGCCGAAGCCTGGGCAACACTCGCCAGAATCAAAACGGAATACGAATGGGACTGGGGCGGCGCCGAGGAAATGTATAAGCGAGCGATCGAGCTAAATCCGAACTATGGAACCGCATACCAGGCCTTTGCCGTGCATCTCGCGGCAGTAGGGCGGCCGCTGGAAGCTGTGTCTGCGGCCCAGCGGGCGCGCGAGGTTGAACCGCTTTCCACAAGCATCAACGCCAACGTTGGATGGTTCTACTATCTCTCCCGCCAATATGACCGTGCCGAGGAGGAATGCCGCAAACTCACTGAAATGGAGCCGAACTATTCCTATGGGCACGATTTCTTGGGGTCTGTGTACCTGCAAATAGGAAAACAGCAAGAAGCCATAGCCGAGATACGCCAGGCGGTCATGCTATCGAAACGCAGCGTCATGGAATTGATGTATCTGGGGCACGCCCTCGGCGTTTCGGGCTTTCGGGGCCAAGCTCAAAGAGTACTCGAGGAACTCAAAAATCTGTCTCGACGGAGGTACGTTCCGCCGGAGTATATCGCTGTGGTTTATGAGGGACTGGGGGATGCTGACGCTACATTCCAATGGTTCGAGAAGGCCTATCAAGAACGGTCGATGCATTCTTGGGTCTACCCTGATCCCCGCCACGATCCCATCCGATCCGATTCGCGATTCAAGGAGCTGATGCGACGGATGGGGCTGCCTCCTGAACAGAGTGCCGTTTGTCCGTCCGCATAGTTTGCCGGTGAAAAATTTTCCCGAACGGGTATGTGTTCGTAACCCGTCGAATCGCTTCCCGCCGTACAAGCCTGACGACGCCCATCAGAGTTCTGCGCGGATGACGGGCGACTCTGACCTTATAGTCGCGGCGCTCTCAGATCATTGATCGGTGGCACGGAGGCCACCGGTCAAGAAGCAGAAGCCAAGTTCCAGAAGAAGACGCAGCAGCACCAAATCCGTCCTACGTTTGCCAGACTTGGAACACGCCAAGGCCGCTGTGTTGAACAGCCTCAACTCAGCAGACGCAAAGCGGGGTTATCGTCACGCCATCGATGAGTTCGTCGACTGGTATTGCTCGGAACCGCGTTTGGCCTTCAACAGGATCGTGGTCTTGCGTTATCGCTCTCATCTCGAATCCCGTCAACTAGCCCCCGGCACCATCAATCTGCGTCTTGGCGCTGTGCGCCGGCTCGCATACGAAGCGGCCGACTGCGGTCTTCTCAGCAGTGATTTGGCTGCCGGTGTTCGTCGCGTCAAAGGTGTGAAGAAACTTGGCATGCGCCTCGGAAACTGGTTAACGGCAGAGCAAGGTCATGCGCTGTGGCAAGCCCCCGATCGTCAGCGACTGAAAGGGAAGCGCGACCGAGCCTTGCTCGCATTGCTACTCGCGTGTGGGTTGAGAAGGCATGAAGCCGTGGCTTTGACTCTGGATCATCTCCAGCAGCGCGAGGATCATTGGGCCATTGTTGATCTGGCTGGCAAGGGAGGTCATGTGCGAACTGTTCCGGTTCCCGATTGGGTGCGAACCGAACTGGACGATTGGCTCGCCGCAGCCGCAATTGATCGAGGAAAGGTGTTTCGCCGGGTCAACAAAATAGGCAGAACATAAAGAGAAGGAATGACGGTAAAGGCGGTTTGGCACATCGTGAAGGAATCCACCAAGAGCATCGGCGTGGCGAAGTTGGCGCCGCACGATCTGCGACGGACCTGTGCTCGGCTCTGCCACGCATCGGGGGGCGAGTTGGAGCAGATCCAATTTCTATTGGGGCACGTTTCGGTGCAAACGACCGAACGCTACCTTGGCTGCAAGCAGCGAATTCGATCAGCAGTCAATGATCGCATTGGCATCGAGCCGAACCCTTGATGTGGCTGCGCTGGTTGTGGAAGGGTAGCCGACCACTCGTCCAGAACCTTATCTTTCGCATCCCCCAACGCCGTTACCCGCCAACTTCCGAATTGCCAAGGATCCAGAAAATGTGAAGGGCTCGAACGGCGCTCCAACATATAATAGCTTTATACGAAAAAATTCTCCGAATAGCCAAGGGAAGAAGGAATGAGCGACGCGGTGGTAGTTGGTTGGAACCCATCTGCGACTGCAATACCCTGAAGAATTAAGTCGGCGCAATCGGCCTTGGGCAGCTTACCGATTGCGTCACGGCCCTGGAGAGATCAATGAGCATCAATGGGCGCGTTGAGTCGACCTCTGAAGTGAGTCGGGGAAAGCCCGAGCCTGGGTTCCTTGTCCTCCTGCGGGCAGCGGCCCTGATCGCGGTGCTGGCGGGGGCCACGGGCTCGCTCGCATTAATGCTCCATGCGGGTCGTCGCAATGATTCCCGAGTCCTGCTGGTACTTTTTACGATCTGGGTGCTCTTCCCGTTTGTGGCCCTGGTAGTGGCCGACGTGGTTTCGAAACGCTGGTCGGTTCTTACCCGTGCAACTCTCCATAGCGTGATGCTGGTTCTCACGCTCGGCTCCTTGGCCATCTATGGAGATGTTGCGTTGTGGCCCCCAAGGGCGAGGACCGCTTTCGCATTCGTTGTTGTTCCCGCAGCCTCCTGGCTGCTTATCGCAATAGCACTCCCGATAGCCGCGCTAATTTCTGGCAGGCTGTCACGTCGAAGTGACGGTGCCTGAGCCGGCGTTGCAGCGAACGCGTCGGGGTGCGCCGTAACACGCCACTCCTTAGCCCACTCTCCAAACGTCCTTGCCAGTGCTGTCCCGCCAGGACGGTGCTCTTGACAGGAAAGAACTTTGCCATGTAAAGTAATTTGTATTGCGGCTCAGCCGCGTGGTGGTCCGCGGAGGTTCCGATGAACGCACCGGTGAAGCAAAGGCGGCTGGCCCGCCGGATATTCAAAGGCTTAGTGGTATTGGCGATGTTGGGTGTCCTCGGGATCGTGGCGTTGTTGGGATCGCTCTGGTTGGAGCACCGGACTGCGGTCACATTGCCGACACCCACGGGAACATTCGCGGTCGGACGCGCGCTGTACGCTTGGGCCGACGATGCGACACTGGACACGCTTGCGCCCCTGCTAGGAACCAAGCGCGAACTCCTTGTGTGGATTTGGTACCCCTCGGCGGCTGGGCTATCCGTTGCGATGGACGACTACGTGCCCGCTCCGATGCGGGCAGTCGCCACACCCAATGGCGGCCTGTTGAGACTTCTGACGCGAGATCTATCGAAGGTCCATTCGCATAGTGTTCGTGACGCCGATATGTCACCGCAGCAGCGATCGTACCCTGTGGTGATCATGAGAGCGGGGGCTTCTGCCGAAATGTGGAATTATTCGACACTCGCTGAGGATCTGGCCAGTCACGGCTATGTCGTCGTCGGCTTCGATGCTCCCTATCGCACGTATACCGTAGTTTTCTCTGACGGTCGGGTGATGAGAAGGACGCCGGAAAATAATCCGGAACTCTGTGAGGGCCAGGAGCTAGCCCGGCAAGCTAGTTGTGTGAACAGAGTGATGACTGCATGGACCGCCGACATCGCCTTCGTACTCGATCGCCTGGGGCGGTTGAACACCTCAGACGCGTCCGGCAAGTTCGAGGGGCGCGTCGACATGACGCGCGTCGGAGTATTTGGTCACTCCTTTGGTGGGGCGACCGCCGCACAGTTTTGCCACGACGATTCCAGGTGTAAGGCAGGGATCGACATGGATGGTCAGCCATTCGGCAGCGTCGTTCAGGCCGGCCTTCATCAGCCCTTCATGTTCCTCTTGGGCGACCACCACCGTGAGCCCGGCCCGGAGAGTGCCCAGATCATGGCCAACATCCAATCGATTTACGATCGTCTGCCGCCCGATGGACGGCTGCTCATCCATATCCGTGGCGCGAACCACTTCCTGTTCAGTGACGACGGAGCTCTGTTGAAGAGCCATATCGTGATGCGCACGCTCCGCGCGTTAGGCGTTGTCGGAATCGACGGACGTCGCCAGCTTGCGGTGACGGCGTATTGCGTGCACAGCTTTTTCGACGCATACCTCAAGGAGACGAACGTTTCGCGGCTCAACATTTCCTCTCCGCTTTACCCCGAGATCCAAGTTCTCGAGTGAAGTACCCGTGGTAGGCGATGGTGCCCGGATCACGGGCTGACTGGAAGTTATTCCCGGCCAGAAGTCTCGTTGGGGGGTGACGCGTTGCTAAATTATGTGCTGGCTGCAATCTCCTCGAACGCCGTTTCTAGCCCGCAACTGGCACTCATGGGGACTCGGCCGCTCGTCCGTAGGACAGGTTCGCACGGCAAGAGAGTGGCTACCTCAGGATTCTCACGAACTGATGAGGCTCGGTCACACGGGAACAATAGTCCCCGGGTGGGCAATCATGTATCGACATTGTTCTTTCGGCCACTCTTTATGAGCCTAATCTCTCAGCGAGCCTTGGTGGATTCCAAGGATTGTTGCGACCATCAAGCGCCAATTTTGAGGCGCTGACGCAAAAAGGTTTCGTCCCTAGATTCGGCCCGGAGTCGGAGCTATTCGGCCCAGTCGCCCCAGTTTCATTTGCTTGGGGGGAGGAATCCTTCAGAATTTGCCTTATCTAAAGGAGTTAAGTATGAAACGCGCTACTCCAGCTGTTCTCGTTCTGCTTGTAACTTTCCTCAGTGCTGCGACCGTCGCGCAGGAACAAACGGCTTCCGGGATTGTGAAAGAGACGTATTGGCCGACGCACGGATGGCGGAGTTCAACTCCGGAAATGCAGGGCATGGACTCAGAGGTACTCGCGCAGATCTTCGAATACGTCCGGCAACACCAGATTCCCATCCACAGTTTGCTGATCGTGCGCAACGGTTACGTTGTGCTGGACGCCTATTTCTATCCCTTTGGGGAAGGCCAAGAACACGACGTGGCGTCGGTGACAAAGAGCGTTACTTCCACGCTCATCGGAATTGCCATCGCTGAGCACAAGCTCAGCGGCGTGCAACAGCCGGTGCTCTCGCTCTTTCCTGAACGCAAATTCGACAACCACGACAACCGAAAGGACCGCATAACCATTGAGAACCTTCTCAGCATGACCTCAGGTCTCGACTGCCACGTCGATCACGGCGAAGTCACCCTGAAGGAGATGATGCAAAGCAAGGACTGGGTGCAATTCATGCTTGATCGGCCCATCGTTGCAGAGCCAGGTAGCAAATTTGAATATTGCAGCGGCGGCATGCACCTGCTCTCCGGAATTATTTCCAAGGTCACTGGTACCAGCGCGCTCGAATTTGCGCGAAGTGAGCTTTTCGAGCCTCTGGGAATTGAGGACCTCATCTGGCCTTCCGATCCTCAAGGAGTCAGCCGAGGCTGGGGCGATCTCCACTTGCGGCCGCGCGACATGGCCAAGATTGGGTACTTGTGGCTCAACCAGGGGCGCTGGGAAAGCCGGCAAATCGTCCCGACGGATTACATGCTGGCGGCAACGCAAGAACATTCGCATCCCAACTTTGGCAGCGGCGAATATGGGTATGGATTTTGGGTCTATCCGGAAAGAAATCCTCCCCAATACGAAGCACTGGGGCGCGGCGGACAGCGTATCAATGTCACCCCAGCCAAAAATATTATCGTCGTGTTTACCGGTGGGGAATTCGAACCGGGCGATATCGGAAAATTCATCGGAGATTCGATCAAGTCCAACCAGCGTCTCCCGGAGAATCAAGCGGGTGCCACTCGCTTGGCGGCAGCGGTCAGTGCCGCTGCTCGGCCGCCGGAAGTACCGGCGACTCCGATCTCCAAGGGCATCTCCGGCAGGAAGTACATCGTTGAAACCAATCCTCTTGGACTGAAATCGTTCTCGCTCACCTTTTCGGGACAGGACGAGGCGGTTGCGCATCTGGAATCAGCTGATGGCCGCTTTGAGGAGCGGCCACTCGGTCTCGATGGGATTCCCCGTCTCTCCCCCAGTGGTCGGTTTGGCCTACCGGTAGCAATGCAAGGCTGGTGGGAGAACAACAGCACGTTTGTTTTTGACTACGATGAGGTTGCGAACATCAATTCCTATCGCTTCCGGCTAAAGTTTGTGCACGACAACGTCAGCATAGAATTGACCGAAAAAACTGGCTTGGTGGACACCATGTTTCAGGGGAAATTAGCGCGTAACTGAAGCCTCCATCAAGTGTTCGGAAAGGAGCATCATGCTCGAGAATGCGATGCTTGTTCGTGCGGCGCCGACTGAATGTCCGTTCAGCAAACTGCTGCCACGAATTTGGACGCTGGTAGGCTTCTTGTGTGTCCTGCTGGCCGCTTGCAATGCGACTGCACAAACGGCACCCACGGACGCGAACGACATCCACCGTCTTGCAAAGCCGCTCGTCCTGGACGGCAAAATGGGGGACCCGGGTTGGAAGTCGGCTACCCTCTTCGCAGATTTCAAAATGCGCCACCCCGAGGCAGGGAAACCACCCTCGGAGTGGACTGAGCTGTATCTGGCCTACGATGCGACAACCCTCTACGTGGCCATTCGAAGTTTTGATCGTGAACCAAAGAAGATTCGGGCGGCAGCCACCACCGGGGACGATGCCTGGAAAGATGATTGGGCTGTCCTCTGCCTCAATACTTACGACGACGCCCTCAGTGGCTTATTCTTCCTCGTAACGCCCAGGAATGTCCGGTCGAGCGGCACCCTCGACGGCGACAACAACCCCAAGTTCAAGGTGAACATGAAATGGGAAAGCCGGGCCAGCGTAGACGACGAAGGTTGGATCGCGGAAATGGCGATTCCATTGCAAAGCCTGGCCTTTCAAGGGAGCGATCTCGTCACAATGAGCTTCAAAGTGGCCCGCTTTATAAGCAGGAACGCAGAGGAAGACAACCTCCCAGAGATGGACCCGGAACGGCGCGACTACGAACTGTATCGCGAGATTGTTCTCCGCGACGTTGTCCCGTCGTCGTTGGCCGCCTCCGAGGTTTACCGTCAGGGGCTGGATAACCTAAGACGGGATCGGCTGCAAGTGCACCGCCTGGGGTACGAGCAACAACTGCACAAGTGGGGCGACGCCTCGGTTCTTGATTACCTGATATTTGGCTCGCGGGCACTCAAGGCCAGCCAGCATCCCTTCCAATTCGAGCGAGCTCCGGAAGACAAGAGGGTCGTGGCTTTGCTCGCTGCCATGGAGTATGCCCCCGGAAAGCGAGTCGGCGGCGTGGAAAGATTTCTGATCAGAAGTAACACGACTTCGTTCCTTGTAATTAAGGACGACGTCGTGATCTATGAAAACTACTTCAACGGTTACAAGAGGGACTCGATTGTCACTTCGTTTTCTACGGCCAAGTCGTTCGACTCAACGCTGGTCGGCATTGCGATTGATGAAGGGAAGATTGGCAGCGGCCACGATCCGATCACCAAGTATCTGCCCGAGATGGCGAGACGAGATCCGAGATTTGCACAAATCACGATCCAAGACCTGCTGCTGATGTCATCCGGCATGCGTTACAGCGAAGACCCGCCGGATCGGGACAACGATGTGACCTATCACGCCGCCGACTTACGGAAAGCCGCCCTGGAAAAGACCGCTATCGTGGATGCTCCCGGGAAGCGATGGCTCTATAACAACTACCATCCGCTTCTGCTGGGGATGATCCTGGAACGGGTGACCGGCATGTCTGTCACCGCGTACTTGGCCGAAAAGCTGTGGGAGCCCCTAGGGATGGAATATCCCGGCTCGTGGAGCATTAACGGCGGCCAGGAAGGTCTCGAAAAAATGGAAAGTGGCATCAATGCTCGGGCGATTGATTTCGCCAAATTCGGGCGTTTGATGCTGAACGAAGGACAGTGGGAGGGCAAGCAAGTCGTGTCGAAGGCCTGGGTGGAACAAGCGACTCAACCCGAAGAGAGGCCCTCCAGCTACTATGGAGACGATCCTTTCTTCGTCTCTCAAGGCCATTACTACAAGTACTTCTGGTGGGGAAGCAAACGCCCAGGGGGCAAGAGCGACTTCCACGCCGTGGGTAACAAGGGACAATATATTTATATCTCGCCCCAGAAGAGGGTGATCATTGTTCGCAACGGTTTTGGTTTCGGAATCCCGACGGAACAGTGGTTGCGCCTGTTCTACCAACTCGCCGACGGCTTGTAAGAGCTCAGGCAGGTTTGTTTCGTTCGCGCGCGACGACATTGCAAGACATTGGACGAGTTCATCGAGTTGTTTCTTGCGGAGCGTCACTTGGCTGCGTCTTGCACCGCTGTCTCGAAGTTCCGTTCTGGGAAGTTGTAGGCTCCATTGGCGTTTTCGACCAATTCTGGGCGGATGACGGGCTAACCGGTAGTTATTCCTGGCCAGAAGTCCTGTTCTGGGAAGTGTACCGGTGCCTGTTGAAGTGGCTCTTCCTGAGCGACGGCGCACTCGGAAACAAGTTCTTGGTACGGCGGCTTTTCTCTCTCAAACTCACGCGGAACCAACCTGGGACACACCGAATCTTGCGCGGCTTAATTGCTCGCTCGAAACTGTTGGATGAGATGGAATGGTGCGTGTTTCTTGCGCTACGATTGGTGCGATTTGCGGTTGCATGAAACGCAGGAGGCTGAGTGGGGACGCTGCTACAGGATTTGCGGTATGGGACTCGGATGCTGGCGAAGGCGCCGGGATTTGCGGCGATTGCGATTTTGACGCTGGCGCTGGGGATTGGCGCGAATACAGCGCTATTTTCGGTGGTCAACGGCGTGCTGCTGAATCCGCTGGCATACCCGCAGTCCGGGCAGCTCGTGGCGCTTTACGGAAAGACTGCCGGATTCGAGCACGCGCCGATCAACTACCTGAATTTTCTGGATTGGCAGCGCGACACGCAAACGTTTTCGTCGATGGCGATCTACCGCAACCAGGATTACAACTTCATCGGGACGGGCGAAGCGGAACGGCTGAGCGGCTACATGGTTTCGGCGGACTTTTTTTCGACGCTGGGCACAACGCCCGTGCTTGGCCGCACCTTCCGTGCCGAGGACGATCACACGGGCGCCGCGCCGGTGGTGATTCTGGGCGGAGGTTTCTGGAAGCGCAAATTCGGGGCTTCGCTGGAAATCATCGGAAAGCCGATCATCCTGAATGGAACGTCCTACACGATCGTGGGCGTGATTCCGGCAGGGTTCACTTTCTATGGGCGCGATCGGGATGTCTACACGCCGATT
>Ga0210394_10007281_pt1 | contig 11707 bp, 5 predicted proteins | sample IncBWC12MmetaG_FD_160121 | JGI IMG/M metagenome (GOLD analysis project Ga0210394, IMG submission 160121) | Forest soil microbial communities from Barre Woods Harvard Forest LTER site, Petersham, Massachusetts, United States - Inc-BW-C-12-M | ecosystem: Environmental > Terrestrial > Soil >... | reverse complement strand
AGTTTAAACATTTGCTGAGTTGAACTGGTAGAAGCTGCTCCATCTTCAGAAGCAACGCCGTTGGCATCCTTTCTTTGGCTCAGTGTAAATTCGGCGACGTAATTTTTTGTTTCTATAGAATGTACGTACCATAAGTCTTTTCTTCCATATTCGTACGAACCTTTATCATCATAAGCATCGGCAATTAGACCTTTATCTAATATTGCCCAATTAGTTTGATTTGCAGTTGGTGTTGATGTAAAGCCGGCAGCATTACCAGAAGGAATTCCATATGGAATTCTCCATCCATAATCTGCTACTCGTGAATAATTAAATTTAGTATAACTGCCCAAATCGTCTTCAGTAGGTCCATCGCCGGTTTTATCTACATAATCTGCAGATAAAATAGTGGTCAATAAAAAAGATGACGCAAAAGGCGGAAGGTTTTGTGAGTTATACAAATAATCTATTCCTCTGTTATTGAGAAACGTTGGATCTGATGAAGAGTAGTTAACCATTTCATAATTATTAGATTTTGTTAAAGCTGATACACTACTTGGATTCGAATTATTAATATCTGAGGCATTAAAAATTACTTTCTTTTTAATTTTATTATAAACAGGTATACCGTATACATAGCGTGTGCCATTATCTTTAGTCACGGACACTTCTGATAACTGGTGAGGCACTCCTGTAGTATTAATACCGCTTGTTTGGTCAATAATAGGATTGGTAGAAGTATTGGTTTTATTTAGTGCAGTATATCCGGTTTCATTTTTGTAAGTAGGATCAATATTAAAAATACCGGTTATTGGATAGTTTCTAATTGTTTTTTCTATGCCATACTTACTTGCTTGATCAGCTGTTAAGTATGAAATATTTGTATTACGTATGTCTCTTTTTGAACGAGCAATAGCACCGCCAGTAGAACTTGCTGAACCGGCTCCTGCAAGTGAATTTAATGCAAGGCATCCATATGATCCAAAAGGAGCAAGAGTTGGCATAATGTTGTTTTCATCATTAATACTTGCATCATAAATAGGATCAGATGCAGTTAGTTCCCCCATTGCTTTAAAATAATTATCTTCAAATGATTTATTGGTTGAGCTGGTAGTTGTAACTGTCACATCGGGGTTATAATATTTCATGGAATTATTTAAAGGGGTTTGCCAAATACCGGTTGTCCCAGTATAAAGATTAATAGCTTTATCATGTTCGTAGTGTGCAAGTACCCCAAGACCTACTTCATTACCTTTGTACGTATTATCATTAAATAAAGATGTTCTGTTATCATAAACTATCCCAACATCACTTCTATGAGATCTAAAATTAGTATAAAGCCCTTGAGCGGTTGCAGAAAAAACGTCATAAGTATGTGTTGCCATTGGTGCATTAGGTGTTTCCTGATAAATAGCACCATCTTTATTTCTATTAAAATCAAGTAATGAATTGGGATTTGCATCTTGAAGATTCATGTATCCATATGCAGGAAGATTGTTTACTGGAGAAGCTAGGCTTAAATAATTTTGATTGAAATCTATACCAAAATATGTACCTGTCTCAACAGTAAAATCAATATACCAGATTTTGAAACCTATACATTCATAAAAACCAAGGCGATCAGAGATTGATAAACCGCTACCTTTAAAATTATTTTGAATATTAGGTGTATAAGCCATTGAGCTTGCAGGTACAGTATTTGAACTTCCACTACCAATACCAAAAAGAGACGAACTTGCCGAATAGGTGTTGTATTCATCACCGGTACGTGTATTTATATTAGTACCTACTCCTACATTTTGAGCATACACAACTAAATTAAATCCTTTAAAAGACTGGTCAGATATTTCTCCGCCATTGGCACTACTTAAAGTTAATCCTACCCCACCACCTTGAGTATAACTACACATAGCTGCCATAAATGATACAGAAGCACTAGCATCTACATGAAGTTCTACATCATACCCTTTATAATTATCATAGTTTATCATAAAACTGGCACCTAAACCTGTGCCAAATCCCATTCCTGCTGAAAAAATTGTTGCACTGCTTTGTTGCTCTGTTTTTCCCTCTGCACCCAGCCCTATTGTAGTATGAGGTCTTATATTCGTTTCAGACTCTACCATATCTCCATCAAAATCGTCCGGCAAACCTTTCATTCCTCTATTTAAAGCTCCAGGGTTTAATGTCCAACCAAGTCCTACCCAACTCGCCTCCTGATCCATTTTTGCCCCTGCGTGATAAGAAATATTAAGCGGGTAACCATCTACATCCATTAAAGGAATATTATACTTAAAATCTCCAGAAAATAAATCAACCATTTCTGATGACCCCGCTGGTTCAAAAGATGTATATTCTGCCTGATAAGGTCCGTCAGTTAAGGCTAATGCAATAGTTGGAGACACCACTTCAAAAAGAAGATTAATTGCCATAAAAAATGCTATGTACCTGTAGATTCGTTTTTTCATATGAACTCTAATTAAGTTTTAATTTTGGCAGATGCCCCAATTCTTTATTTAAGAACCTGAATTTTATAATTCCATTATCAAATAACTGATCTGTAAACGATACCAATAAATCTTCCTTATCAAATTCTCTTTTGTCCATCACATCAAATTCAAAAGAGATCCTTAATTCCGGCTTTATGGCAGAAGGCGGCTCTAAATGACATAGGACACATGGAAATGTATTTTCTCCAAGTATTAATTTAATATTCTCTTGAAGTTGGGAATTCGTGTATTCAAGTAATGTCATGTATTTGGACTTTTCGAGTACATAACGTTTTACGTTGAAGGATTTTGGTTCGTCTTTTATAATCAGATTGAAAAACAATGTGTTTTTATTGGCAGAATACTCTTTGCTATATTTTTCTTTATCAATTTTTCCATTTTCAAGGTTTTCATTTTTTAAAAGCATATAGTCAATCGGTAAATACATTACTTTATATGAAATATCATTTACAGTTTTTACGTTAGTTAGTGTCCCTGCACATTTAGTCTCAATAAATGATATATAGTCCCTTGCATCCAACTCATCACTTTTAAATGAACAGGATACAAAAACCATAAGTAGAACTAGGTATATATTATTTTGTCTTATCTTCATATCTTTCGTTCACATATTGAATCAAATCAGTAGTAATATTCTTATCTTCTTTGGCAAACATGATATTCCCTTGTCCATTAGCTCCAAGTATATAAATGCACCCATTTTTTTTACCAAACTCATTTACATATTGATTCAACTGCCCCCAAACTCTGTCCATATATTCTACCGATGTTTGTTTATTCGATTTTTCAAATTCCTGAAACTTATAGTTATACTCATCTTCCAGTGTTGCTAATTTTTTAAGCTTCTCTACATCTTTTCCTTTTTCCATTTTTACATCTAGAGTCAATTTTTTCATTTCCCTATAAAGACTGTCTGTTATCGATTTTCTGGCTTTAACTATTTCGTCCATTTTAGTATTTAATTCTTTAGCTAACAGAAATTCAGAAACCAATTTTCCGGTATCTACATATATTATTTTTTCTTTATCTAAATAATGTAAGCATATAGACGTTAAACCTAATAAAATGGCAAGGGCTATTAAAATTGATTTTATCATTTCTTTTTCGTTCTAATCTAGTTTTTATAAAACCTTAAATATGTTTTTTCTTTTTTCTCGTTAATCACTTCTAACACATAATATCCTGTTGATAAAGATGATGGATCTAGGACATAGCGATTGTCTCCAACAATTCTTGTACTTGGAGATACGGCTGAAGAAGCATTGGTTAATTGTACAGTATTTGTTTTGTCGTAAACGTTATAGATAAGACCTGCGTTATCATATTCTCCATTAAGTGTAAAATATAATTTATGATTAGGTGCTAAAGTATAATATCCTCCATCTAATGTTTTTTTCAATTCCTTGTAAGGTGGAGAAGATACATCAACCCTTACAGTCGATGTGGCTGTACAACCAAATGGCCCCGTAACAGTAAGTATATATGTAGTAGTTGTTGTAGGATTAACAAGCGGATTTGAGGATAAAGAATTAGAAGGAGATACGTAACCTCCTGCTGATGGGTTAGATGTCCAACTTAAACTATGTAGACCAAGAAAACCACCAGAAGCTGAAGGACTGCCTCCAATCGTTATGCCTGGGCTAAAGACTAACACTTGTGGGCTTACTCCAGCTGAGGCATATACAGGGAAAATTTTGCACCAATTAATATGAGCAATTACTATTTGACCAAGTGGAAGCACTGGGTTCGTAGTAACATTTCCACTTAATCTATTTCCATTTGCGCTAGCTTGTCCTGCATTCATCCATTCTGAACCATTCCATGTAGCAAGAGTTAAATGATTTGACGAATCTGCATTATTACACGAATTTGCATTCCACCCCGCAGTCACACTAACAGAAGAGCTTCCTACAGATTCATTTAAATTCCAATATTCGCAAGTACTTAAACTATCAATGGTAGAGTCTGTTGCAGTACCAAAGTTTTGCCCCACATTAATATACTCAGCCGTAAAAGCATCCGTAGTATTAGTTGGAGCAGATATTCCGATAGGTTGGTAGTTAGTTCCTTTACCCGTTGGAAAAGTGAAGGCAGCATTTCCTATTTTTTGTATAGGGCCTGCAACAAAACTAGTATTGCTTCCACCACTTACCGTTGCTCCGTTATTTAGAGTTAATAAATTAGTTGCAGTGCTAATGATATATCCACTGGTAAGCGTTAATGTATTATCGATACTAACTGCCTGACCTAAAGTTAAAGTGCCACTTGCTTTGTTTAAGTTAAGATTAGAGATTTCAGAAAAAGCAGAACCTGTAAGCGTTTGATTATTAGTACCGCTAAAGAATAAATTTTTGGCTCCGGTAAAACTTCCTATTACATTAAAATTACCCTGAACATTAAATCCGGTTCCGTTGTTTTGTAATGTAGAACCTGTTTCAACGGTTAAGTTTCCTTGAACTAAGATTGGAGTTGCGTTTGTGTTTTGGTTTACAAACACAACAGGGTTTGCACCTGTACCACCGATATCAAAATTACCTTTGATTGTTGGTGGAATATTAGAGCCTGTAAAGTTTGAACCTGTTGCTGTTGTCCAGCTTGCACCTGAATTATTCTGAATAATTAAATTCGGATAATACATTGCGGCATTTGAATACAAAGAAGGATTCATGGTACCAGTCTTATTTAATATCCAGTTTGCTGTAGCAGGGATTGTAGAAATACCGCCCTGGTAATTATTTTGCCAACCATTTCCGGTGTTGTTAGTACTGATTTGTAAAGTACCGGCAGTGCCTAAAATCCAGCTTGCGTTTGGAGTCCAGATTAAACTATCCGGTCCGTTATCCTGGAATGTTCCATTGATGGTTAAGTCTGCCTGGTTACCATTATTGATGGTAAGATCGTTGCCTGCATAATTTCCTAAAACTAATGTTCCATTTACTGTTACTTCATCAATCGTTACCGGAGCCGTTATGGTAACAACGTTTCCTGTTTGAATGGTAATTGATTTTTGAAGGAAGGTTGGGATGATATCTGCTGCTATCCAGTTTGTTCCATCCGGAGAAGCTTGCCATGTGCTTAATTGATTCCAGTTACCCGATTGAGCACTTCTGAAATAAAAACTAGAACTGGCTTCTGAAGGTTCATCAGCTCCTATACTTGGTGTAGTTGTTCTGCTTAATCCATAAATATCAGCCGCAACTCCACTTATAGTTTCTCCTTTATAAGCTGCCGGAGAACCTCCCGGTATATCTAAATTATTAGTAGTTACACTGGTGTAAGATGGATTTCCACTTACTGAGTTTTCATCCCCATGAGAAGTAGCCGTAGCATGTGTAACAGCTTGCCACGCAGCTAATGAAGCATAGTTCGTGCTGTTGAAGTGGGCGGCGCTTGCACCCGATGGAGCGTAGAATAAATTATAATTACAATCGGCAAAGGTAGTTGCGTTTCCAACGAAGATGTTTGCGTTAGTGGCGGTTGTGTTTGTCGTATATAAAATATTGTTCTTTACTTTCCAGGCACTGTTGGCTGAAGACACAAAATATAAATTGGTGATGCTGTTGTAGAAAGAGTTAAAGTAAAGTTGAGCATTATTGCTGGTGCTGGATGACACATACACACCATAATTGTTATTGCTTACATAGTTATTATAAATCTCTTCGTAATTGGTTGTTGCTCCGATATAGATACCGTTGTTTCCTCCAATCAATCGGTTGTTGTAAATATACGTTTGGTCAGAACTATTAGAACCCACGGCATCTAACCAGATGGGAGCTCCATCTGATATTGCGTTGGTGTTTAAGGTTATCTTATTATTGGATACCGTAAAGGTGCTGATAGGATAATCATAACCGTATAAACTAACACCATAGCTGTAAGCAGATACCACGTTTTGTGTAATGCTGTTATGAGATGGATAATATATGTTTCCGTTGCCGTCGTTATAGGTATAAAATATCATCGCATCTTGTGAGCCTGAATTACTCATCGTAATCGTATCGCCCTGCACTAAAGTTGAGTCACAACTTCCTTCTACATCGATAGCATTACCGTTAGTAGAACTATTGCTGATGTTGTTGTATAAAAACTGATTTGATTTACCGCTCAGGTTATCGCCGAACACTTGTATATTGCTATAAGCGCTATGCGTCATTTTATTATTAGCAAGTACGTTGTGGGTAGACTCATACATTAACACGTTTGCATAACTCTGTGTGCTGTTCATGGTAAAGCCTTCTATCTTCCAGTAATCAGGTTGATACATGTAAAAGTTAAGTCCGCTGGATGGAGCTGTAAAAACTGTTTTTCCGATACCGGCTCCATGTATGGTTGTCCAACCAGAACTGTTTCCGCCTTCGGGATAATAAATATCTACTTCCTGCGTATAGTTACCGGCATCTACAAAAATAGTATCGCAGGGCCCAAGGGTATAAGTAGTTAAAATGTAGTTAACGGTAGTGTTTGGTCGGGAACGATCTCTTCCATCATTTGAACTGTTACCTATGGCAGAACAAAATTTATCGCCTGTAGTTGAGTTATCGTTTACATAATAGTTATTATTAGTAACATAGTAAGCAGGATAAGAAGGTGCCATGCAAGTTCCATTACTCATCTGTGCTCTGTAATAGGTAGAAGTGTTTGCTGTTGTATTAAAGCTTTGAGAAGTTCCTCCGCTGATGTCGGTATAGTTAATGTTATCAGTAGACGATTGCCATTTTACAAAATTATCAAGCGTACGGGTAAAAGTAAATTGGGTGTTAGGCACATAGGCATAAGCTCCGCAGGTATAACAAGAGCTAGGGAAGCTTGCATCTTCATAATCTCTTTTTAAACGGTTGGCACTATAACCTGAAGTGTAGTTAAAAGTCGGGAATCCATTGCCCCAAGAGCCATCGTGGTTTTCATACAGGATTTCTAAGTTGCTGCTACCATCATAGGTAAATGGTGTATTTAGCGTAATGGTTTTCCAACCGCTACCATTGTAAGTAATGGTTCCATTAAACACCTGGGTAAAGCCTGATGTGCCGGGATACGTTGAGTTGGTGAAACTAGTAGCTGATGTAGTACGTATATAAATGTCCTGACTGTTCATCACAAAATTACTTGGACCATTATTTACATAGAAGGATAATGAGGTTAAGGTTCCGGCTGAACCTAAATCGCTTTGCAGATAAATAACATCTGACCAGCTGTAATTATAATATCCATCAAAAGGATATTTTTCTGAGCTGTTAGTTCCGGCTCCAACCTGGTTTACATTGGCTGTACTTACACTAAGGGCTACTGCTGCATTGCTGCATAAATTACTTCCGCCGGTTGCAACTGCAGTTCCTGCATTTACCTGTGAAAGACTTACTGTTGCAGTAGCTGTTGCTAAACATCCATCGCTTCCTGTTCCTGATACGGTATAAATAGTACTTGAACTTGCACTAGATACTACCGTTGCTCCGCTGGTGGTGTTAAGTCCTGTGCTTGGTGACCAAGAATACGTGCTGGCTCCACTGGCTGTCATGGTTGCAGATCCTGCATTACAAATAGTAGGATTGTTTGGTGTTACGGTTAATGTTGGTGTTGCATTAATATTTACAGTGGCTGTTTGTGCTCCTATACATCCGTTTGAGTTGGTGGCTGTAATGGTATAATTTGTTGTTACCGTTGGATTAGCTGTTACACTGGCTCCTGTAGTTGCACTAAGTCCTGTGCCTGGTGACCAGGAATAAGTACTGGCTCCGCTGGCGGTTAAAGTCGTTGATGCTCCTGCACAGATGGTAGGATTGTTTGGAGTGATGGTTAATGTTGGTAACGGATTAACTGTGATGCTTGCTGTTTTTGTATTTACACAATTATTAGAATTTGTTGCGGTTAGTGTATAGGTTGTTGTAGCTGTTGGTGTAGCTGTTACGGTTGCGCCTGTGCTGCTGCTTAAACTTGAACTTGGTGACCAGCTATACGTGCTGGCTCCTGTTGCAGTGAAGGTAGTTGGGCTGCCTGCGCAGGCGGTTGCACTTGCCGGACTGATGGTTAAAGTGGGTAAAGCGTTTACAGTTACTGCTATGGTTGTTGTTTGGTTACAATCTCCGGTTACAGTATAGGTTGTTGTAGTTGTTGGGGTAGCTGTTACGGTTGCAGAACTTGTTGTGTTCAAACTTGCTCCGGGTGCCCAGGTATAAGCGTTAGCTCCTGTGGCTACTAAGCTAGTATTGCTTCCAATACAGATAGTAGCAGAGCTTGGTGTAACCGTAATCGTGTTAATGGGTTTAACCGTTACAGCTGCTGTGTTTGTGTTTACACATCCGTTTGAGTTGGTGCCTGTAATCGTATACGTAGTTGTTGCCGTTGGAGTAGCTGTTACTGTAGCACCGGTGCCGGTATTTAATCCTGCCGTAGGTGACCAGCTATAAGTGCTGGCTCCGCTGGCTGTTAAGCTTGTGCTTGCTCCCGCACAAACAGTAGCTGTGCTGGGTGTTATCGTTAATGTTGGTAAAGCGTTTACAGTTACTACGGCTGTTTTTGTATTGTTACATCCATTAGAGTTAGTGGCTGTTAAAGTATACGTTGTTGTTGCAGTTGGCGTAGCGGTTACACTGGCTCCAGTACTGCTACTTAAACTTGCTGTTGGTGACCAGCTATAGGTGCTCGCTCCGCTTGCTGTTAAAGTTGTACTGGCTCCTGAACAGATAGTTGCTGAACCTGGTGTTATGGTAAGTGTTGGTAAAGCGTTTACAGTTACTGCAACGGTTGTTGTTTGATTACAATTACCGGTTACAGTATAGGTTGTGGTTACGGTTGGGTTGGCTGTTACGGTGGCTGATGTGGTGGTGTTTAAACTTGCTCCGGGCGACCACACGTAGGATTGGGCTCCGTTGGCTACTAAACTGGTGTTGCTTCCGGTACAAATAGCCGCTGAACTTGGTGTTACAGTTATGGTGTTTACCGGATTAACCGTAACGGTGATTGTTTTTGTGCTGACACAGTTATTGCTGTTTTTGCCGGTAAGGGTATACGTTGTTGTGACCGTTGGACTGGCGGTTACGGTGGCTGATGTGGTGGTGTTTAATCCGGTGCCGGGTGACCAGGTGTAACTGGTGGCTCCGCTGCCGGTTAGGGTTGTGTTCGATCCTGAACAGATGGTAGCTGAGCTTGGCGTAATAGTTAAACTTGGTAAAGCGTTTACGGTTATAGATACGGTATTGGTTTGTACGCAGCTGGCTGAGTTGGTGCTGGCAACGGAGTATGTTGTTGTGGTTGTAGGAGTAGCTGTTACGGTAGCTCCTGTTGTGGTGTTTAAGCCCGCACTTGGTGACCAAGTATAGGTGCTGGCTCCACTGGCTGTAAGGGTAGTTCCTGTTCCTAAGCAAACGGTAGCTGTTGTGGGTGTAACAGTAGTACTTGGTGAGCAATTTAAAGTAAGCTGACAGTTGGATAACATGGTATAAGAGCCACAGTTTCTGCAAGTGCTGGGGAAACTGGCATCGTAATAATCTAATTTACTACGGTTGGTAGAATATCCTGTGGTTACATTAAAATACTCAAAGTTGTTGGTATAAGCGCCACTGTTATTTAAGCAAAGTACTTCTAAGCTGCTGGTGCCATCATATACAAAAGGGGTGCTTAGGGTAATGGTTTGCCAGCCGCTATTGCCGTTCCATACATAATTGATGCTGCCGCTATATACCGAAGTAAAACCACTTGTGCCGGGATAGGTAGAACTGGTAAAGGAGGTAGCGGAAGTGGTGCGCATGTAAATGCTCTGGCTGGACATGTTGATGTTGGTTCCTTCATACACGTAAAAGGCTATCTGGGTGATGGTGCCCGCATGCCCTATCTCTGAACTTAAATAAACGTTATCGGCCCATGAGTAGTTGTAGTAATTGTTAAAGGGGGTGTAATAGCTGATGTAATTGGTGTTTTGATCACCAATGGTTACTGTTGTCTGTGATTTAGCAGTATAACCAACCAGTAGCAAGCAAAGCAGGTAAAAGCTATTTTTAAATGTGTGTGTTAGTTTCATACAGACTTGGCTTCTGGCGGATTTGTATTAGACCTGTTTATGTTTTTGTATATGTACATGAAATATGCTGGTTGGTTAATTGGCGGTGTTGGTTACGGATACAGGTAATCGGATATACTGACAAGCCGCTGGTAAGGCGGAGTAAACGGCGTCTTTGGCTCTGGCATTGGCATTATCATAACCTGCCTGTGCCAGTAAACGGTGCAGCTGTGTTTTTTTGATGATGTGTTTTACAAAGGTTACGGTGATAACCTGTGCGGTGGAATCCCAACTGGCACTTAACACTCCCGATGTGCTTGTTAAAACCCCTTCTATGCTTGATTTACAGGCGCCTTTGCCCGCTACCGCAAAACTTTTGGTTACGGTATCTGCTACCGGGTTTAAGCTTGGGTTTGCTTTGCCGGCTATTGGATTACCCGCTGCAAATAAGCCACTGAAATTTAACACTAAAACAAGGGAAATAACACTTAGCAGGTAGTTAAGTCTGCTGATGCTTGGTTGCTTTTTAAGGTTGTTTGTTAATCTCATACATGTCTAATTGGACAAGGGTTATTTTAAGTTTTTTGTTCGTTGTTTTTTCTTTTTAAGCTTTTTATGTTAATGCCGTTTGTTAAAATTTATTCGTTATCGGGGTCTCTGGTGTATTGGCAATTAGCCGGTAAAGCTGCATAAACTGCATCCTTAGCTCTTAATTCGGCATTGTCATAACCAGCTAATGCTAAAAAAGTGTACAGGTCGGATTTTTTGATTTGACTGGAGATATAACTTATCGTGATTATTTTACTTGTCGCATCCCAGGAGGCACTCAGCACCCCTGCATTAGCCGTTACACTTCCTTCTATGCTGGATTTACAACTTGCATTACCATTAACTGCGAAACTTATGCTTAGGGTGTCACCGGGTAATAAAGGGGCTTTAACAGTTGAAAATGTGCTTGCCTTTACATTTGAAATAAAAAAAACTGTTAAGAAGACAACTATTGACAAGATTTTTTTCATAAAAATTTTTTAAAAAATTTGAGCAAACTTAAAATTATTAACCCCTAAAAAAAATTGACTTCCCTCAATTTGACAGTTTTTTGAGAGAACTGTATGATTTTTTGAGAGAACGGTAGGTTTTTTTGAAATAGAGGGTTTAACATTTGAAAATGTACTTGCCTTTGCATTTGAAATAAAAAAAACCGCTAAAAGGGCGGTTATAGACAAGA